>Ga0307505_10000389_pt1 | contig 49888 bp, 42 predicted proteins | sample 23_S_MG_FD_202183 | JGI IMG/M metagenome (GOLD analysis project Ga0307505, IMG submission 202183) | Soil microbial communities from Populus trichocarpa stands in riparian zone in the Pacific Northwest, United States - 23_S | ecosystem: Environmental > Terrestrial > Soil > Riparian zone > Trees...
AACCTGGTTACGGCCGCCGGACTTGGCACGGTAGAGGGCTTCGTCGGCTGTGGCAAAGAGATCTTCGGGGGACGCCACACGGGGAGAGGGAAAGGTGGCAACGCCGATGCTGCACGTCAAATGCAAGATACGGTCGGTCGAGAGCTCGAACACCTGCTCTTCCACCGACCTGCGGAGGCGCTCGGCGAAGGTCACCGCGCCGTCGGGGGCGGTTTCCGGCAGTATGACGATGAACTCCTCCCCCCCGTATCGGGCCACGACGTCGATGGTGCGGACGGCGCCGGCCAGGAGGGTGCCCATCTGGCGCAACACCTCGTCCCCCCCGAGGTGCCCGTGCTCGTCGTTGACCGCCTTGAAGTGGTCCAGGTCCACCATCAGCACCGAAAGCTGGCTCTTGAACCGCCGGGCGCGATCCACCTCGATGCTGAGCCGCTCCAGCAGCGCGCGCCGGTTGATCAGCCGCGTGAGGGCGTCGGTGGTCGCCAGCTCCTCCAGTCGGCGGTTGTCGGCCCTGGTGGACTCGAGTGCGTGGGCACGGCGGATCGCGGCCACCGCGGCGCGGATCACCGTCTCGGCAAACGTGGCGTCCTCGGCCGTGAGCGTTCGCTCACCCCGCTCCGTGCGCAGGAAGAACACGCCCATGCGCCGACGGTCCAGCGCGAAGGGAATGGCGAGCACCGAGCGAATCGGGGGCGTGAGCCCCTCGCGCTGCCAGAGCGACCGGACGTCCTCGAACATGGGATCCACCGCCACATCCGGCACCAGCACCGCGCGGCTCGTGCGGAGCGCCGTCGCCAGCTCCGGGTAGCGGTCGATGCGCACCTGCAGATCGGTGATGGAGGGGTCGTCGTAGGCGGCGACGACCATGCCCGTTTCCTCCCCGGTGGCCGCGAGCACCACGGAGCAGTGGCGCAGGTCGAGCGCGCGCGCCACCCGCCGCGCGAGCACCTTGTAGATCTCCGCCGCCGCGAGCTCGCTGGCCACCTCGTTGAGGATCTCGACGAGCTGGCGGCTGGTCGCGATGTCTTCCTGCGCGCGCGCGAGCTCGTCGTCTCGCCGGGACGCGGCGTCGCGCCGCTCGCGCTCCCCGGCGGCCAGCTCGGCACCGACCTTCACGCGCGCGAGCAGCTCGGCGGCGCGCAGTGGCCGCGACAACCAGTCGTCGGCGCCGGAGCGCAGCAGGGCGTGCACGTCGGCGCCAGGATCGAGGCCCGCGACGATGACGGAGAGCCCCCGCGCGCCCTCGTCCCCGCGAATGCGGCGGATCGTCTCCTCTACGCCGGCGCGCCGGTCACCCGCGCTCAGCACCAGCACGTCAGCCCCGGTTCCGCGCACCAGGGGCAGCAGGTCTTCGCCCGTGGACGACGTGGACACGGCAAACCCGTTCTCCCGCAGCAGCCAGCACACGACACGCGCGTGCCGGGGATCGTCGGCGGCGACGACCACGCGTTGCGTTGCTACCCCATGGCCGCGGACAACCCCTCCCACTCGATGTTCCCGCCGCTCAGCACGGCCACGACGGGAGACGGGAACGATCCCGCACCGTCCAGGAGCGCCGCAACCGTCACGGCCCCGCTGGGCTCCGTCACGAGCTTCGCCCGGTCGAGCAGCGCGCGCATGGCCCGCTTCATGGCGGCGTCGTCCACCAGCACGACGTCGTCGATGTAGCGCTGGTGGTGCGCGAAAGTGAGGTGCCCGATCTCCACCGCCAGCAGCCCATCGGCGATGCTCGCGGTGTTCTCCAGCTTCACCGGCGCACCCGCCGACCGCGCCCGCGAGAGCTTCGGCGCGCCCGCCGGCTCCACGCCGATCACCCGCGTCGCGGGGTGGTGCAGCTTGATGGCGGTGGCGACGCCGGCGCTGAGGCCGCCCCCGCCCACCGGCACCAGCACCGTAGCCGCGTCAGGGAGATCGGCCAGGATCTCGAGCCCGATCGTCCCCTGGCCGGCAATGATGTCCGCATCGTCGTACGGCGGCACCAGGGTGGCGCCTTCCTTCGCCGCGATCTCGAGCGCGCGTGCCATGCGATCCGCGGTCGTGGTGCCGGCGAGCTCCACCCGCGCGCCGAGCCGCTCCGCTCCGGACCGCTTCGGCGCGGTGACCGTCGTGGGCATCACGACGATGGCCGGCACGCCGAGGAGCTGCGCCGCGAGCGCCACGGCCTGTGCGTGGTTGCCGGACGACGGAGCGACCACCCCGCGCGCGAGGACATCCGGCGCGAGCCGCCGCATGAAGTTGTAGGCGCCGCGCAGCTTGAAGGCGCCACCGCGCTGGAGCATCTCGGGCTTCAGCCACACCCCCTCGCCGAGGAAGGGGGCCGGCAGGAGGGGGGTGCGGACCGCCACGCCCTGCAGGGCCCGCGCGGCGTCTGCGAGGTCCGCGGCGGTGACGAGCGCATTGGCCGTGGTGGTCACGCCTTAAGATATGGCCCATGACGGACCGCGCGCGACGCTCGACGCTGGCCGGGGCGGCCTTCCTCATGGCGACATCCGCCGTCGGTCCGGGGTTCCTCACCCAGACCGCCGTGTTCACCCAGCGGCTGGGGGCGGCGTTCGCGTTCGCTATTCTCGTGTCCGTCGTCGTGGACCTCGTCGCCCAGCTCAACATCTGGCGCGTGCTCACGGTGTCGGGCCGGCGTGCGCAGGACGTCGCGAACGCCGTGCTCCCCGGGCTCGGCTGGGTGCTGGCGGTGCTCGTGGCGCTGGGCGGCCTGGCGTTCAACATCGGGAACATCGCGGGCACGGGGCTGGGCGCGAACGTCCTGCTGGGGCTCGACCCCCGCGCGGGCGCCGTGATCAGCGCCGCGGTCGCGATCGGGATCTTCCTCGCCCCACAGGCCGGCACCGTCATGGATCGCTTCGCGCAGGTCCTCGGCGGGCTGATGATCGTCCTCGCGCTCTGGGTGGCCTTCTCGTCGCAGCCCCCGTGGGGCCTGGCGGCACGCGAGGCCATCCTGCCCAGCCGGGTGGACGTGCTGTCCATCGTGACCATCGTCGGCGGAACGGTGGGCGGCTACATCACCTTCGCGGGAGCGCACCGCCTGCTGGACGCCGGGATCACCGGGGTGGAGCGGCTGCCCGAGGTGACGCGCTCGGCATCCCTCGCGATCGGCGTGGCGACGCTCATGCGCGTGGTGCTCTTTCTCGGGGCCCTCGGCGTGGTCTCGAAGGGGGTGCAGCTGGCCGCGGCCAACCCGCCCGCCGACGTGTTTCGCCAGTCCGCGGGAGAGCTTGGTTTCCGCTTCTTCGGGATCGTGATGTGGGCGGCGGCGATCACGTCCGTGGTGGGCTCCGCGTACACGTCGGTGTCCTTCCTGCGGACGCTGACGCCGGCGCTGGAGCGGCACCGGCGCGGCGTGACGATCGGGTTCGTCCTGCTCTCGACGGTCGTGTTCCTGCTGGTCGGCCGCCCGGTCCGCACCCTCGTGGCGGTGGGCGCGCTGAACGCGCTGATCCTGCCGCTATCGCTGGGGGCGATGCTGCTGGCGGCGAACCGGCGTGGGATCGTGGGCGACTACCGCCATCCACGCTGGCTCACCTGGTCCGGCGTGATCGTCGCGCTGGCGATGGCGGCGATGGGGGCGTATACGCTGCTCGTCGAGCTCCCAAAGGTGTGGCGTGGATAGATCCGTGCGCCGCGGCGGAACAGCTGAACGACCGAATTGCCCGAATTCCTCGAATCGCCCGAACAGGAAAAAACAAAGCTCCTCCCGCCGCGGCGAGAAGAGCTTGTTGTTTGCTCGTGTTCTTGTTGTTGTCGTATTCGAGAAATTCGAGCGATTCGCGGAATTCGGTAGTTCCTGCGGTTACGGGCCGGCGCCCCGAACTCTACTCCTCGTCTGCCCCCACCGGCTCGAGCGCTTCTCCTTCCTCGCCTTCGCCCTCGTCTTCCGGCACCACGCGGGCCACGTCGTTCACGCAGTCCTTGTCGTCGAGGTTCACGAGGCGCACGCCCTGGGTGTTGCGGCCCGAGACGCGGATCCCCTTCACCGGCATCCGGATGACCATGCCGAGCTTGGTGATGAGCATGAGCTCGTCGTCGGGGAGCACTTCCTTGATGGAGACGGCGTCGCCGGTCTTGTCGTTGCGCGCCAGGGTGATGATCCCCTTGCCGCCGCGCTTCTGCACGCGGTACTCGTCGATCGGCGAGCACTTGCCCATTCCCTTCTCGGTCACGACGAGCAGGTTGGCCTCGCGCTTGAGGACCACCATGCCGATGACTTCGTCCTTGTCGCCGAGCTCGATCCCCTTCACGCCGGTGGTGTCGCGACCCATCTCGCGCACGTCCTGCTCGTGGAAGCGGATGGACAGGCCGTGTCGCGTGGCGAGCACGATGTCGTTCGTGCCGCTCGTGATCTGGACGTCCATCAGCTCGTCGCCGCCCTCGATCTTGATGGCCTTGATGCCGGTCGAGCGCGGGTTCGAGTACTCGGACAGGCGGGTCTTCTTCACCGTGCCCTGCTTCGTGGTGAAGAGGAGGAACTGGTCCTCGCGGAACTCGCGCACCGGCATCAGCGCGGAAATCTTCGTCTCGGCGCTGACGTTGATGAGGTTCACCACCGGCTTGCCCTTGGTGGCGCGCCCGAGCTGCGGGATCTCGTGCACCTTGAGCCAGAAGCAGCGGCCGTCGTCGGTGAAGATGAGGATGTAGTCGTGCGTCGAGGCGATGAAGAGGTGCTCGACGAAATCCTCGTCCTTCAGGTTCTGGCCGTTCAACCCCTTCCCGCCGCGGCGCTGCCGCTTGTAGGTGGAGACCGACGTGCGCTTGATGTACCCCGAGTGGGAGATGGTGACCACCATGTCCTCCTCGGCGATGAGGTCCTCGACGGTGAACTCGCCCTCGTCGCTGGTGATCTCCGAGCGCCGCTCGTCGCCGTACTTCCGGGCGACCTCGCCGAGCTCGTCCTTCATGAGCTTCATGCGCTTCGGCTTCGAGCCGAGCAGCTCCTTGAGGTCCTTGATCTGCGCGCGGACCTCCTTGAGCTCCGCCTCCAGCTTCTCGATCTCGAGGCCGGTGAGCTTGGCGAGGCGCATGTTGAGGATGGCCTCGGCCTGCCGCTCGGAGAGCTTGAACTTCTTCTGGAGCTGCGTGCTCGCCTCGGCAGGATCATCGGCCTTCTTGATGACCTTGATGACCTCGTCGATGTTGTCGACGGCGATCTTGAGGCCTTCGAGGATGTGCTCGCGCTCCGCGGCCTTGTCGAGCTCGTACTGCGCGCGCCGGACGATGACGTCGTGGCGATGCTTGATGTAGTGCTCGAGGACTTCCTTGAGCGGCATGACCTTCGGCACGAGCCGCCCGGTCTGCGAGTCCGGCACCAGCGCCAGCATGATGACGCCGAAGGTGGACTGCATCGCCGTGTGCTTGTACAGCTGGTTCAGGAGCACGCGGGGAATGGCGTCGCGGCGCAGCTCGATGACGATGCGCAGCCCGTCGCGGTCGGACTCGTTCCGCAGGTCGGTGATGCCGTCGAGCTTCTTGTCGCGAACGAGCCCCGCGATGTCCTCGATGAGCTTCGCGCTGTTGACCTGGTACGGGATCTCGGTGACGACGATCTGCGACTTCCCGTTCTTCAGCTCCTCGATCACCGCGCGCGCGCGCATGATGATGCGGCCGCGTCCCGTTTCCTGGTAATCCTTGATTCCCTGCTTCCCGTAGATGAAGCCGGCGGTGGGGAAATCGGGACCCTTGATGTGCTTGCGGATCTCCCCGACGGTCGCGTCGGGGTTGTCGATCAGCATCAGGATCGCGTTGATGACCTCGCGCAGGTTGTGCGGCGGGATGTTCGTCGCCATGCCCACCGCGATGCCGCTCGATCCATTGACGACGAGGTTCGGGATCCCGCTCGGCAGGACGCTCGGCTCCTGGAGCCGGTCGTCGAAGTTCGGGACGTAGTCGACGGTGTTCTTGTCGATGTCCGACAGCAGCTCCATCGCGATCGGCGTGAGCCGCGCCTCGGTGTAGCGGTACGCGGCGGCCGGATCACCCTCAACCGAACCGAAGTTGCCCTGGCCGTCGATGAGCGGATACCGCAGCGAGAAATCCTGCACCATGCGCACGAGCGCGTCGTACACGCTGCTGTCGCCGTGCGGGTGGTACTTGCCGAGCACGTCGCCGACGACGGTCGCGGACTTCTTGTACGGGCGCCCCGGCACCAGTCCCAGCTCGTTCATCGCGTAGAGCACGCGGCGGTGCACCGGCTTCAGGCCGTCGCGCACATCAGGCAGCGCGCGCGACACGATCACGCTCATCGAATAGTTGATGAACGACTCCTTGATCTCGTCGTCGATGAGCCGCGGAAGGATGCGTTCGCGCTGGTTCGGAGCGGTCATAAGTGCGTGTGGCCGTTCAGCTTGGGAGGGCTCTGGCGGGATGTGGAAAGTTAGCTTTCCGACCCCCCGAAATCAATCACGGATGGAAACGCTAACCGATTGGGAATCAACGGCTTAGCAGGCGTTGAGAAGCTTCCCGCAAGTCACATTTGTGACACGGTCCGGGCCGTTGCCCGGACTGGAAAAGCCTGCGCGGACGACCCGTTCCTTTAGCGCGACGGAGCTGTCAGGATTCCGTGATCGGGGGGCGATTCGCGGGTCGCGCCGCTGCGGCGTCCGCGGCATCATCTTCGGCATTCGCGGCGGCATCGTCGGCCGCTCCACGCGCCAGGGCCTCGTCACGCTCCTGCTTGTAGCGATCGTACCATTCGCGCATGATCTCGCCGGCGAGCTCCCGGCTGCCGAGTCCGAACGCCAGTGCAATGGCCAGCGCGAATGCACCGAAGAGGAGGGCAAACGCCGTGGTGACGATTTCGGTGGCGATCCCGAGCTCCTGGAGCGCCATGAACACCGCGAGCAGGATGACGCCGCTGCTGCCCACGCGGGCCAGGAATCGCCCGCCGTGCAGCGCGCCGGCGCTTGCCGAGATCAGCCCTCCCACGAACTGGCCGAGCACGATGCCGACGAGGATGATGACGATCGCGGCGATGACGCTCGGGATGTAGGACACCAGCTCGCCGAACACCATGGCCAGCGACTGGAGCCCCAGCGCGTTCGCCGCCACGAGGATCACCGCGAACATCACCAGCCAGAACACGAGGTTCGCCAGCACCCGCGTCGGGTTCACGTGCGCCCCGGAGCGCTCCACCGCGGCGAGCACACCTCCGCGCGCGAGCATGTTGTTCAGCCCGATGCGGCGGAGGAAGCTCTCCACGATGCGCTCGAGCACCTTCGCGAGCAGATAGCCGGCGAAGACGATCACCAGCGCGCCAAGGAGCGCCGGGATCAGCTGCCCGAACACCTCGTTGAAGCTCTCGCGCAGACGCCCGGTGAAGGAGGGACCCTGGATTTCCTGGAAGATCATGGCAGTGAGCTGGTGTCAGGTTCGTGTGCCGCGCTCGCGATCGAAGATGACGCTTCTTCGGCACGCCGGACAGAGGAGCCACTCCCGGCGCCGGGCATACCCCAGCCCGAAGGAGCCGCCCCCGATCTGGCGCAGGGTCATGGTAGCGCCATCGCGCGGGCAACGCACGGGTAATCCTTCCGCGTGGGCCGCCCTCACCATCCGTTCCTCCTCGGCCGTGAAGGTGGCGCCGCCGCCGGAATCGTCAGTCATCCGGGGCCACCCGTACAACCACCTTTCCGAACTGCTCCGCCGACGCCAGCCGCTCGAAGGCGCGCCGTCCGTCCTCCAGCGGAAAGACCGAATCCACCGGGGGCAGCAGCCGCCCGGCGCGCAGCTCGCGAACGATCGCGTCGAACTCCTCGTCGTTTCCCATGGTGGAGCCGAGGATGTCCCACTGGTGCCAGAACAGCCGCCGGACGTCGGTCTGGACCATGGGGCCCGAGGTCCCACCGCACGTCACCAGCCGCCCGCGTTTTCCGAGGACGCGCAGCGACCGCTCCCAGGTGGCCTCCCCGACGTTGTCCACGACGACGTTCACTCCGGCTTTGCGGGTGGCACCGCGGATGATGGCGACAACATCGTCGCGCGAGTCCACGACGTGATCGGCCCCGAGCGCGCGCGCCCGCTGGAGCTTCGCCGGCGACGAGGACGTGACCCACACTTCGGCGCCGATCTGCTTGCAGATCTGGAGCGCCGCGATCGCGACGCCGCCGCCGATCCCCCAGATGAGCACGCGCTCCCCCGGGCGCACGCGCGCCCGCGTGTAGAGCATGCGCCACGCGGTGAGCGTCGCGAGCGGGAAGCCGGCCGCCACGGCGGGATCGATCGCGGCGGGGATGGCGCGCGCATTCCATGCCGGCACCACGATGCGCTCCGCGATGGTGCCGGGGACGTGCTCGCCGAGGACCCGGTAGTTCGGGCAGAGGGGCTGCTCGCCGGCCAGGCACCACTCGCAACTGCGGTCACTGAGGCCCGGATTGACGACCACGACGTCGCCCACGGAGACACTGCGCACGTCCGGCCCGATCTCCTCGACGACGCCGGTGGCGTCGCACCCCATGATCCATCCGGGGGTGATCTTCACGCCGGGAATGCCTTCCAGCACGAAGAGGTCGAGGTGGTTCAGCGCCGCCGCGCGCACGCGGATTCGCACGTCGCTGCGCTGGCGCAGCACGGGCTCCGGCAGGTCGTCGCGCACCTCGAGCTGCTCGAGACCGCCGTGCGCCGAGATCGTGAGTGCTCGCACACTGGGAATGTATATTTCCGTCGACGACCATGACTTCCATCAAAGTTCCGCCGCTCGGCGAATCCATCGTCGAGGCCACGGTGTCGCGCTGGCTGAAGAACGAGGGTGACGCGGTCGCCTCCGGCGATACCCTCGTGGAGCTCGAGACGGACAAGATCACCGTCGAAGTGCCCTCGGTCACGAGTGGTGTGCTCACGAAGCGGTTCGCCAAGGAAGGCGACGTCGTGAAGCTCGACCAGCTCCTCGCCGAAGTTGACGAAAGTCAGAAGGCGGACACGAAGGCGAACAAGGCCCCGGACAAACCGGCGGACACGAAGGCGGAGAAGGGCGCACCACCCAGAGCCGAGAGCCGAGAGCCCAAGGCCGAGGGCCGGGAGCCCAGGGCCGACGTTCGCGCTTCCCCCGCCGCACAGCGCACCGCCGCCGAGACTGGCGCGGACCTCTCGAAGGTTCAGGGCACGGGCCGCGGCGGCGTCGTGAGCAAGGCCGACGTCATCGAGAGCGCTGGGGCCGGAGGAGAGAGGTCAGGAGCCAGGGAAAAGACCCCTGATCCCGGATCCACGAACCCTCGCCCCTCGAGCGGTGAGCGCGAAACGCGCGAGAAGATGACGACGCGCCGCAAGCGCATCGCCGAGAACCTGCTCCAGTCGCACGTCAGCACCGCGCGCCTCACGACGTTCAACGAGATCGACATGACGAATGTCGAGGCGATCCGCGGCCGCGTGAAGGAGCAGATCGAGAAGAAGCACGGTGTCCGCCTGTCGTTCATGCCCTTCTTCGTGAAGGCGACGATCGCGGCGCTCAAGGATTTCCCCGTCGTGAACGCACAGATCGACGGCGACTCGATCGTGCATCACCTCTACGTGAACTTGGGCATCGCGGTCGCGTCCGATGCGGGACTCGTCGTCCCGAACATCAAGGATGCGGACCGGATGGGCATGCTCGACATCGCGCGCAGCATCGTGGATGTCGCGAAGAAGGCGCGCGACGGCAAGCTCACCATGAACGACCTCACCGGCGGCACGTTCACCATCACGAACGGCGGCGTGTTCGGCTCGCTGGTCTCCACGCCCATCCTCAACTATCCGCAGGTGGGCATCCTGGGCCTGCACAAGATCCAGGACCGTCCCATCGCGCTGAACGGCCAGGTCGTGATCCGCCCGATGATGTACGTCGCGCTCTCGTACGACCACCGCATCATTGACGGCCAGCAGGCCGTGCTCTTCCTCGTCCGGATCAAGGAGCTGATGGAAGATCCGGCGCTGATGGCCATCGACTGACGTCATGAGCGCCGCGCCCCACACCGCCGACGTCGTCATCATCGGCGGCGGCCCCGGCGGCTACGTCGCCGCGATCCGCGCCGCACAGCTCGGCCTCGCCACGGTGTGCGTCGAGATGGACAGGACGCTTGGCGGCACCTGCGTGAACGTCGGCTGCATCCCGTCCAAGGCGCTGCTCACGAGCTCCGAGCACTTCCACTTCGCGCACCACGCGGCCGCCGCCCACGGCATCACGCTGCAGGGGATCGAGCTCGACCTCGCGACGATGCTGAAGCGCAAGGACGACGTCGTCGGGCAGAACACGAAGGGGATCGAGTTCCTCTTCCGGAAGAACAAGATCACGTGGGCGAAGGGACGCGGCGTGCTCGAGAAGGGCAACGTCGTGAACGTCACCGCTGCAGACGGCGCCGTGACGAGCTACCGGGCGAAGCACGTCATCATCGCCACCGGTTCGGTTCCTGTCGAGCTGCCGTTCCTCAAGTTCGACGAGACGCGTGTGCTCTCGAACGTCGGCGCGCTGAAGATCCCGCAGGTGCCGAAGCACCTCATCGTCATCGGCGGCGGCGTCATCGGCCTCGAGCTCGGCTCCGTGTGGCGCCGCCTCGGCGCGAAGGTCACCGTGATCGAGCTCATGCCCGCGATCCTCCCCGGCATGGACGACGACGTCGTGAAGGAGGCGGACAAGGTCTTCCGCAAGCAGGGGCTCGACATCCGCACCGGCACGAAGGTGGTGAGTGGCTCGGTGAAGAAGGACGGCGTTGAGATCACGGTCGAGAAGGATGGGAAGCAGGAGACGCTGAACGGGGATCACGTGCTGGTATCCGTCGGCCGCCGGCCTTCGCTCACCGGCATCGACGCGCAGACGCTGGGACTGAACGTCTCGAAGCGCGGCGAGATCCTCGTGGACGACCAGATGCGGACGAACCTTCCCAACGTTTACGCCATCGGCGACTGCGTGCCCGGCCCCATGCTCGCGCACAAGGCGGAGGAAGACGGTGTCGTCGCGGCCGAGGTGATCGCCGGAAAGCCGGCGCACGCGCACTACAAGACCGTTCCGGGCGTCGTGTACACCTGGCCGGAGATTGCCGTGGTCGGCATGACCGAGAAGCAGGCGAGGGAGAGCGGCCGCGAGATCAGAGTCGGGAAGTTCCCCTTCTCCGCCAACGGCCGCGCGCGCTCCATGAACGAGACGAGCGGCTTCGTGAAGTTCGTGACGGACGCCAGCACCGACGAGGTGCTCGGGTGCCACATGATCGGGCCGAACGTGTCGGAGCTCGTCGCGGAGATCGTGCTCGCCATGGAGTACCGCGCGTCGGCCGACGACATCGGGATGACGGTGCACGCGCATCCGACGCTCTCGGAGGTCACCAAGGAAGCCGCCCTCGCGGCCCTCGGCCGCCCACTGCACATCTGACGGCGCGGTGACCGGCTACTTCAGCGCCGCGCCGCGTCCCCTGACGCCGGCGGACGCCGAACCGGTGCGGGGGCTCGTGCTGGCCACCCTCGGCATCACGCCGTACGTGGACCGCGTGCTCGAGCTCCTGACGGAAGCGGAGCGGGGAGACAGCGACACCGTGGCGCTCACGATCGAGCGCGATGGCACGTACGCGGCGCTCGCGCTGTTCGGGGAGATCGTGCCGTCCAACCACGTGTGGAAGCTGCATACGCTGCTCATCAGCGAGCGCGTGGATGCGCTCGAGGTGGGTGACGCGATGCTCGCCGCGGTCATGGAGCGGGTGCGAACCCTCGGCGCCCAGTCGCTGGTCGCGGAGCTCCCCGCGGATCCCGTCTATGGGCGCACCCTCGATCGGCTTCGCCGCAACGGCTTCCGACAGCCCGGGAAGATCCCGGACTTCTACAGGGATGGCGTCGCGCTGCTCTTCCTCGCTCGCGCCCTGTAAGGCATCTTCGCCACGCTGGATTGCTCCCGCGGACGACGCGGACGCACCGGACCCCGCGGACAACCAATCGACGACATGCCGAGACTCTTGCGCCTCGTTCTGATACTCGCTGCAGCCACTGCGTGTCAATCGGCACCCCGCAACGCCGTCGATGAGATGCAAGCGTCCGCACGTCCCGCCATGCGGCCGCGGCAAGCCGAGGCCACTTCGTTGATGGGTGTGCCGCTGTTCCGTCCCGAACTGGATTCGGCCACTCGTGCGCGACTGCACAGGGACCTGGAGGCTGCCCAGGCGGACGCACGCGACCGCCCCGACGACCCCGATGCCCTGATCTGGGTAGGGCGGCGTTACGGGTACCTGGGGCACTATCGCCTGGCGGTGCTGACCTTCACCGAAGGAGTCCGGCGATTCCCGAACGATGCGCGGATGCTGCGGCACCGCGGGCACCGGTACATCACCCTGCGGCGGTTCGACGATGCCGTCGCGGACTTCAACGCCGCCGCGGCACTGATGGCCGGACTGCCGGACCAGGTGGAGCCCGACGGCGCGCCGAACGCGAGGAACATTCCCATCGGCTCGCTGCAGTCGAACGTCTGGTACCACCTGGCGCTCGCGCACTACCTGAAGGGTGATTGGGATGCCGCCGCAGGCGCGGCCCGGCGCGGAATCACGGTGTCGTCGAACCCGGATCGCCTCGTGTCCCAGACACACTGGCTGTACATGGCGCTGCGACGCGCGGGTCGCCCCGATGAGGCCACTGCAGCCCTCGCACCGATCCGCGACGACTTCGACATCATCGAGAACGGCAGCTATTACACGCTGGTGCGGCAGTACCGCACCGGCATTCCCCACGCCGTGGTGGACAGCACGCTGCACCGGCTCGAGAACCCCAGCGACCTGTCGCTCGCGTACGGCGTGGCGAACTGGCTGCTCTACAGCGGCGACACGGTGCGGGCGACGCAGGCGTTCGAGCGCATCCTCAACAGCTCACAGTGGGCGTCGTTCGGCTACATCGCCGCCGAGGCGGACCTCGCGCGACTCAGGCGCTCGCGGTAGGACCCTTCGCGGCAGGACGCTTCGCGGCAGGACCCTTCGCGGCGGCGAGCATCGCCTCCACCGGCTCTACCAGCGAGAGCGCCCACAGCCGATACATCTCGCCGGAGGGATGCAGCTTGTCGTCAACGACGAGGGCGGGGTCATCCGCCACCCGGCGCGAGAGCACGGTGATGTCGTGCCAGCGGGCGCCGCGGGCTTCGGCCAGCGCGCGGCCGCGCTCGTTGTAGTCGTCGATCTCGCGGGAGATCAGCGCGCGGTCGCGTCCCTCCGCGAATGGGGAGGCCCCCCAGTCGGGGATCGAGACCACGATGACGCGCCCCGCATGGCCGCCCGCAAACCCGATGGCCTGGTCCAGCAGCGGAAGGAAGCTCGACTCGAACTGGTCCAGCGGCCGGCTGCGGTACTGGTCATTCACCCCGATCATGACCGAGACCAGGTCGAAGGGCCCCGCGGGCGCCGCTTCCGGGATGGCATCCATGAGCTCATCGGTGGTCCACGCCGTGCGCGCAATGATCTCGGGGTCGCCCAGATGGAGTCCGCGCTGACGCAGGAACTCGACGAGGTAATTCGGCCACCGCTGCTCCGATGGAACCCCTTCGCCGATCGTGTACGAGTCGCCGAGGGCGAGAAACCGCAAGGAATCGAGGAGCGCTATGCGGACTTGTCGCGTCGGCGCGAGTGGTCGGCGATGCGAACGTTGCGCTCGACACTGGCCGCCGGCGCCAGCCCCTGCTGCCGCAGCTTCGCCAGGAATGCGGTGGGACCGGCGGCATCGGGCAGGGCACGGAGCGCGCGCAGCGCGTCTTCAGGGCGCAGCGCGAGCATCGCGCTGAAGGTGTCGGGATCGACACCAACGCGCCTGAACTCGGCCAGCAACTCCTCGAACGTCTGCTCGTCAGCCACGTTCTCCCCTCCTCGGGCCATAATAACCAAGCTGCGTCTTATTCCTATACGAAACTCGTGCCATGCGGGCTGAAGCACGTGTGCGTCCGCATCGCATTTATCGGCGCAAGCTTCGTCAATACAACGATTTGCGGTATGACAAGTAACGTTCTATATGAACAAAGCGGGGCTGGCCATGGGCCAGCCCCGCAAGGGACGCTGCACTTGTTGTGTCGCTGCTATGGCGCGATGAGCACCGCAGTAACGAGCGCCGTGATCGCCATGATGGCGGCCATCGTGGAGACGGCGGCAACCGGAGTGATGACGAACTCGCGACGATGCCAGGGAGTGATCATGGCTGCCGGCGCGTGATGCGGGAGCGCGGCCATGATCTGCGCCTCGATGTGCGACGGCGTCCGCATCCGGCGGCGCTGCTCCATCTGGCCGGACAGGTTGCGCCAGAAGTCGACGTCGCCAGCCGTTTCGCCCTTGCGCACCACGGCTTCCGGCAGGTCGCCGTCGAGCCACGCGTGCACGGACGCCGCGAGCGACCGCTCCGCCTGCTGCCCGAGCGGAACTTCGCGCTCGACCACCGGGCGGATCTCGTGGTCGCGCGGCTTGCCGGCGCCGGCCTTGGTGCCGTCGCGTGAGTCGCGCGCTGATCCGGGGTTCAGGTTGTCATGCATGCTATGCGTACTTCTCCTCCAGTAGGGCCTGGAGCGCTTCGCGCGCGCGGTGCACGCGCATCTTGAGCGCCCCGACCGTTGTGCCGAGCAAGTCGGCCATTTCCTCGTACGAACGACCTTCCACGTGCTTCATGATGAACGCCTCCCGCAGTGACGCGGGCAGCGCCGCGAGCGCGTGGTCGAGGTCCGTGCGCAGCTCCGTGCGATCGAGATCCTCGTCCGGCGTCGCGAATGCCGACGGCTGGTCGTCCTCATCGTAGCTGAGGTGCGACCGGCGGATGTTCTTCAGCCAATCCTTGCAACCGTTGGCCACGATGCGGAACACCCAGGCGTCGAACCGGCCGCGCACCTCGGCGAGGTGCTGATACGCCTTGATGAAGGAGAGCTGAAGGATGTCTTCCGCGACATCCGGGCTCCCCGTCATGCCGAGCGCATGCCGGTACAACGGATCGCTATACCGCGCGATCAGGATGCGAAACGCATCGCGGTTACCACCCAGGACGCGCTGGATGACCAGCTGATCGGTGTCCTGATCCGCGGTCAACTGTTGCTCCGTCACCGTCGTTTTCACGACGGTAGAGTAACGCCGCTCTCCCTTGTAGGACAGGGCGGAGGGCCGGAACTGCGGTCGCAGGGCGGTCGCCACGTAATCCAGACGACGCACCAGTAACGCGGGTAACTCGGGGGAGTCACGGGGCGCGAAACGCCTCCCACCCGCGGGTCCGGATCGCGGCGCCATGCTCATCGAGGCGCGGCGGGTTCCGCCGGATCTCACCCCCCGTGGCCGGCGGCATCCCGGTGCGAGCCGACGCTCCGGCGGCGTCCCGAAGCGCCTCGTGCACCGGCCGCACCACCCCACACGGAACGCCCGCGCGCTCGAGCCGCGCCAGCAGCTCCCCCGAGCTCTCGACCGCCACGCGCGCCGCGATCGCCTGCGCGACCTCATCACGACGCCGCACCCGGCCGGCGTTGGCGCGAAGGTCCGGATCCGCTGCCAGCGCCGCGAGCCCGAGCGCCTCGGCGCATGCCACCCACTGCGGATCGCTGCCGACCGCGATGACGATGTGACGGTCGCGCGCGCGAAAGAGCTGGTAGGGGACGAGGTTCGCGTGCGCGTTTCCCCATCGGGACGACGGCACGCCCGACACCAGCGCGTTCTGCGCAACGTTTACCAGCGCGGCACGCGCGCTGTCGGCCAGCGAGATCGCGATCCGCCGGGCCGCACCGCTCGCGCGACCCACGAGGGCCGCCAGCACCGCGGCCGCTGCGTCCTTTCCGGCAATGACGTCGGCCAGCGCGATCCCCGACTTCATCGGATCCCCTCCCGGCTCCCCCGTCACCGACATCCACCCCGACTCGGCCTGGACGACGAAGTCATAGCCGGGCCGGCGCGACTCCGGCCCAAAGCCGGTGATCGTGCACCACACGAGGCGTGGATTCGCGGCGAGCAGCTCCCCGGCATCGAGGCCGAGCCGGTCGAGCGTGCCTGGCAGGAAATTCTCGACGACTACGTCAGCGTCGGCGATCAGCCGCAGCACGAGCTCCCGGCCATCGGCGCTCGCGAGATCGGCAGCGAGGCTCAGCTTGTTGCGGTTGATGGCGAGGAAATACGCGCTCTCACCGGTGTCGCTGAAGGGAGGTCCCCAGCCGCGAGTCTCATCCCCGGTTCCGGGGCGCTCCACCTTGATGACGTCCGCGCCGAGGTCGCCGAGCATCATCGTGCACATCGGGCCGGCGAGGACGCGAGTCAAGTCCACGACACGGACTCCGACTAGTGGTAATGGCATTTATCTGTTGCTATAATGCTCTGATGGTGACTCCAAACATGCATCGAATTGGCTTGCAAGCCATTTCAGCGAGCCCCCGTTCACTGCCTTGGAGCTCTCGAGAAACAGGGCGCGGTCAGCTTGCATAGACCCAACAAAATCATATACTTGCCGCTTGCTGACGCCGCCAGAGCAGCAGCGTGATTTCCCGCGTCGAGCGGCTCTTCCAACCCCGGATTCCCGTCGTGAAAGCCAATAATCCCGCCCCGGTGAAGCGTGGCCCGGGACATCGCGCTGTGGATGCGCGCGATGCCATCGCCGAGCTCACCGAGCGTGCCCAGGAGATCAGCCACGAAGCGGGCAGCCGCGTTTCGCTCGCCATGAAGGACGTCATCAGCGCTGCCGCCGGCATTGCAGGGTTCGCGGTGGAGAGCGCGCGCGACCTCGTGCAGTTCATGGTGCGTCGCGGACAGATGACCCCCGAGGAGGGCGACAAGCTGCTGCGCGAGGCGGAGCAGTCGCACTCGAAGCGCCCATCCGCCGAGCGCAAGAAGCCGACGGCGTCGCAGATCCAGGCCAAGGAACGCGTGGCGCAGCGGGCGCAGGCGGCAGCTGCCCGGGAGATCGCGCACGAGCAGGCGCGCCAGGCAGTATTGAAGCAGGCGGCCGCGAGCCGCGCCGCCGCCGCGAAGAAGGCCGCGGCGAAGAAGCCCGCGAAGCCGACGGCGAAGCCGACGGCCAAGAAGGTCGCGAAGAAGAGCGCGAAGAAGCGCTAGGGGTCGCGGCGCCGCGCCGCGATCCCGGCCAGCAGTTCGCGAAACGTTTCCGGCGAGCTCACGCGGAACTCCGCGTCCGTGTCACCGCCGTCCGTGCCCACCCGGATCGTGATCGCCGCTGTCGAGTGGGCGCGCAGGGCGCGGATCGCATCCTCGTCGGTGCGGTCGTCGCCGGCGAAGAGCGCGGCGCCACCGGGCGCGAAGGCGCCGAGCCGGGTGGCGAGGGCCACGGAGGCCGTGCCTTTGTCGATCGCCACCCGGGGACGCACCTCGATCACCTTCTTTCCCTCGGTGACGCGCAGCGATCCCGCACGCGCCACCTCGCCCGCACTCCGGCGCAGCTCCGGCACGAGCGTTTCGTCCACCAGCCGGTAGTGCAGGCTCAGTGTCCACCGCTTGTTCTCGAGCAGCGCCCCCGGTGTGTTGGCAGCCAGCGCCGCGAGCGCGCGCGCGGCTTCGGCGACATCCGGCTCGAACGGAAGCACCGCCGGATCCGGCTCGAGGGAGCCATCGGGGGCGAGCAGCTCCATCCCGTGGTTGCCGAGGGCCCACACTCCCTCCACGCCGACGAGGCGCGCCGCGTCCAGCGCTCCGCGCCCGGATACGAGCGCGACATGCACGCCTGCGGCGCGCGTGAGTCGCCGGACTGCCGCCCGCGTGTCGTCGGGCACCATGGCGGCCTCCGGGCGCGGCGCGATCGGCGCCAGGGTGCCGTCCACGTCGAGCAGGATCACGAACGGGCGCGCGTCCAGTCGCGACCCCATGGCGGCGAGGACGCCCGTGATGTCCGCGGCGTGCGTCGGGCTCACGCCTCGGTGCTGACGACCGGCGGCGCCGGCGGTGCCGGCGTCTGCGCCGCCACGATGTCCGAGCAGCGCGCGAGGATGGCGTCGAGCCAGTCGAAGATCGTGTTCGTCTGGAGGCGGCGGCGCATGCGGCGCATCCGGCGGCGGCGTTCCTCGGTGGGCATGTCCAGCGCCGTGCGGATGGCCGACACGAAGCCGTCGATGTTGAACGGGTTGATCAGCACCGCGCCCTCGATCTCCTCTGCCGCGCCGGTGAACCGGCTGAGCAGCAGCACGCCGCGCTCGTCCACCTGCGCCGCGACGAACTCCTTGGCCACGAGGTTCATCCCGTCCTGGAGCGACGACACGACGCAAATGTCCGCGGCGCGGTACACGGCGGCAAGGAGGTCGGCGTCCACGTTCTCGTTGATCAGCACGATGGGCGTCCAGTCCCGGGTGCCGTACTCCCGGTTCACGGCCTGCACCGACTCCCCGACTTCCAGCTCGAGCTGCGTGTAGGCCGGGAGGTTCGAGCGGGACGGCGTGCAGACGAAGAGGAACGTGAACCGCTCGCGCAGCTCGGGGTGCTCGCGCCACAGCAGGTCGAGCGCGCGGATGCGCTCCGGGATGCCCTTGGTGTAGTCCACGCGGTCCACGCACACGCCGAGCTGCCGGATGCCGTGGGCGTAGCGTGTGCGCAGCGTTTCCACGCGCCTGATGCTGTCTTCCGTCTCGGCCATCCCGTTGTACTTCTCGTAGTCGATGCTGATGGGGAACGCGGCCACCTGCACCACGCGGTCCTGAAATCGGATGGTGCGGGTGCCGATGTCCACGTCGGCGTCCGACACGAACTCGGCGACGCAGTCGAGGAAGTTCAGCGCATGGCGCTCGATCTGGAACTCCATGAGGTCGTTGCCGAGCAGGCCGCGCAGGAGCGCCTCGTGGGCGCCGCTGGGCAACAGGCGCAGGATGTCCGGCGGCGGAAACGGGATGTGCCAGAACTGGTTGATGAACATCGCCGGGCGGATGGCGCGCAGGAACTCTGGCACGAGCGCGAAATGGTAGTCCTGGATCCACGCCATGCTGCGGCCGGTGCACCGCTCGGCCTCGTCGGCCACCGCGTGCGCGAAGCGGAGGTTCACGGCGCGATAGCGGTCCCAGTATTCAGTGCGGTACTCGAAATACTGGATGAGCATGTGGCACAGCGGCCACAGCGAGCGGTTGGCGAAGCCGTGGTAGTAGGCGTTGACCTCGTTCTCCTCGAGCCAGACGCGCCGGAGTGTGTACGACTCCTCGCCGGCTGGCACCTGCACGCGTCCCTGGTCGTCTGCCGTTTCGCGGTCCGCCGATCCGGAGCCCCAGGCCACCCAGGTGCCATGGATGCGGCGCATGGTGGGGTCGAGCGCGGAGACGAGACCTCCGGGAGGCTGCCGCACCTCGATGCCGCGTGGTCCACGAACGTGCTCGTAGGGCTCGCGGTTGGAGACGAGGATGAACTTGCAGTCCTGGAGGTACTGGAGGAAATCGGGCATGGGGTGTACGAAAGGGAGCAATGGCCGTGCCCGGCGCGGGTGCGTCATCCGGCACGAGCGTACATGCCAACGACCCGCGCCGGGGCTACGTTTGGTGCGTTGCCCCCTCGGATTTTCTCTTCCGCCCCGACGCTCCGCTGACTCGCCGCGTGATCTCTCGCGCTCCGACGCGCATCGACCTCGGAGGTGGATGGACCGACGTGCCACCGTACTGCGAGCGCGAAGGGGGCTTCGTGTGCAACATAGCCATCAACCGGTACGTGACGGCAACACTGTCCGGAGCGCCGGGGGATGCCTCGGACGACGAGGTGCCGCTGGTGCGAGCCGCGCTCAGACGGACCGGGGCGGCCGTCGCCGTTCAGCTCCGCAGCGACGTTCCCCTGGGATCGGGTCTCGGCGGGTCGTCCGCCGCGAGCGCGGCCCTGTTCACCGCGCTTGCGGAGTGGAATGGGAACGCGTGGAAGCGGAGCGCGATCGCGGAGCTGGGGCGGCACGTCGAGGTGGAGGATCTCGGGGTCGCGGGTGGCAGGCAGGATCACTACGCCGCCACACACGGCGGGGCGCTCGCGCTCACCTTCACGAGCGAGACAACGGTGCGGCGGCTGCGGCTCAGTGATGCAACGAAGAGCGCGCTGCTGCAACGCAGCATCCTGATCTATACCGGCGAGTCGCGCGTCTCGGGAGAGACCATCACCGCGGTGCTCGGCGCGTATGAGCGGAAGGACCGCACGGTGACGCGCGCGCTCGCGCGCATGAAGGAGCTCGCGCGCGAGATGGCGTCCGCGCTGGAGAGGGGTGACCTGGACGCGGTGGGGGAAGGCCTGGCAGAACATTGGCGCCACCAGCGCGAGCTGCACCCGTCCATCCCTACGGCGCGTATCGATGAGATCGTCGCCACCGCGCGCGGCAACGGCGCGGTCGGCGCGAAGGCGATGGGTGCATCCGGGGGCGGGTGCGTGCTCGTGCTCGGTCGTCCCGAGCGCATGGATGCCTTGCGCTCGGCCCTCGACGGCCTCGGCGAGCCGGTTGCCTTTGGATTGGATGAGGACGGCGTCAGCGTCCTTCCGGGAGAGGCGGCGTGATCCCGCGCGGCGACGCGGTGGCGCTGCTCGACGCGCTGGTGCGCACGGATTCGCGCAATCCATCGCTCGTGCCCGGCGCCCCGGGCGAAGGCGAGATCGCGCGGCGCCTGGCCGGCGTGCTCGAGAGCTGGGGGCTGGAGACCTCAGTCATGGAGTGCGCGCCGGGGCGGCCGAACGTGGTCGCGCGGCGGCGCGGCAGCGGGGGCGGACGGTCGCTGATGCTGAACGGACACCTCGACGTCGTGGGAACGGACGGGATGCAGCATGCGCCCTTCGACGCGGAACGTCGCGATGGACGCCTGTTCGGGCGCGGCGCCGCCGACATGAAGGGGGGCGTGGCCGCGATGTGCGCCGCGGTCGCGCGGCTTCCGCGACTGGCGGGAGACGTGATCGTGGCGGCGGTGTGCGACGAGGAGTGGCAGAGCATCGGGACCGCGTCGCTGCTCCACGCGGGCGTTCGCGCGGATGCCGCGATCGTCACCGAGCCCACGGGGCTGGCGATCATGCCGGCACACAAGGGATTCGTCTGGGCCGAGCTGCGGACCGCGGGGCGCGCCGCGCACGGCAGCCGGTGGGACCTCGGCGTGGACGCGATCCGGCACGCCGGCGCGCTCCTGCGCGAGCTCGATGCGCTGGATGTCTCGCTCGCGGCGCAGGCGCATCCGCTGCTCGGCCGCGCGTCGCTTCACGCGTCCACCATCGAGGGAGGAACGGGGATGAGCACCTATCCCGATCGCTGCGTGCTGCGGGTGGAGCGGCGCACGCTTCCCGGCGAGAGCGTGGAATCGGTGCGCCGCGAGCTCGAGGTCGCATTGGCCAGTGCCGGGCACGGTCTCCAGGAGTTCCACGCGGAGCTCGACATCCTCTTCTCGCAGCCTCCGAGCGACGTCGCCGTGGATTCGCCGCTCGTCCAGGCCCTCGCGTCCACCCTCGCCGAGCACGGCCTTCCCACGGGTTGCGCGGGGATGAGCGCCTGGACGGACGCCGCGCTTCTCAACGAAGCCGGCATTCCCGCGATCTGCTTCGGTCCTGGCGACATGGGGCTTGCGCACGCCGCCGAGGAGTACATTGAGACCGCACAGGTGGAGCGCGCCGCGGACGTTCTCGCGGCGCTCGCGCAGCGCTGGTGCCAGGCACGGTGACATGATTCCCAGCATGGAACAGTACGATCGGATCGAGCGGGCCGTGACGCGCGGACAGCGCCTCGTGGTCTATCGGCGCGGAACGGAGTACGTCGTCATTCCGCTGCGGCTCGCCGCCCGCGGCGGGCGCGAGGTGATCGAGGCAACGAACCCCACCACCGGCGACCGGCTGGTGATCTTCATCGACGAGGTGGAATCGGTGGAGCTCGTCGGGTGAGTGAGGTGCGCGTGTACGCGGACGAATCCTGTCTCGGCAATGGCCGCGAGGGAAACAATCCGGGCGGTGCGGGAGGGCTGATCGAGCACGTGCAGGCGCGTTCCGGCAAGGTGACGCTCTTCGACTACTGGATCTCCGAGCCCGCGACGACGAACAACCGCATGGCGCTGCGCAGCGCGATCGAGGCCATGCACATCCTCTCCCGAAAGGGAAAGCGCGTCACGGTCGAGTTCACCAGTGATTCGCAGTACCTGGTGAAGGGGATGCGGGAGTGGGTCGCGGGCTGGAAAGCGCGTGGCTGGCGCCGACGCGAAGGAGCCATCGAGAACCTTGCACTGTGGCAGGCGCTGGACGCCGCCGCCAGCGCCCATGTCGTTAAATGGCAATGGGTTAGAGGTCACGCCGGGCACCCGCAGAACGAATACGCAAACCACCTGGCCACCCGCGCTGCCAGGGAGCAGAGCCAATCCGGGGGACCGGTCCCTTCCTTATATGTGGAATGGGTGGCCGCGGAGCAGGCTCGCGGCCGGCTTGTTGCCGTGCCCGGGAACGCATGACGACCACCGAACCTGTCGAGCGGATGTTCAGGGTGCTCGTGCGCGCCCTGCGGTCCAGGCAACCGGCGCTGCTGACGTCCGCGTTCAGCGTGGGCGACATCCACCAGCAGATCCTGCCCTACCGGCACTTCCGGCGCGAGCTCGGCCTGGAGACGAACCAGGAGTACGAGCTGACGCTGATGCGGCTGCTCAGCGGAGCCGGCGGCTACCTCGACGTGGATGAACGACTGCGCGACGGCCTTGGCGCGGAGCTCTCCTCGGGTTCGCCGGAGCCGTCGCGTGTGCGCGACTTCGCCGAGGCGCAGGTATCCATCCGTCCCTCGGCGCTGGCCGACCTGGGAGAGAACGGCGCGAACGCAGCTGCCGCGCCGACGCCTTCAACCAGCGAATCCCGGTGCCGCTACTGCGCGGGCGCGTTGCCGCAGGGTCGCACGGTGAACTTCTGTCCTTCCTGCGGCCAGAACCTGCAGGTACGGCACTGCCCCGCCTGTGGCGCCGAGCTGGAGGCGGATTGGCAGTTCTGCGTCGCTTGCGGAAAGGGAGTGCAGGCCTAGGGACCGCGCCTTCGGCGCGGCGAACGTGAACTTCAGCATGCGGAGGAGATTGCTCGTGATGCGAAAGCTTGCCTGGCTGACAATGACAGTGCTCGCGGCGTGCTCGTCGGGCACCGGTGGAACCGGGACGTCGCCGGCGCCCTCGTCGGCGCAGGGCGCACCGCGCGTGTGGCCGGTGCTCACCCGCCACCATGTGGACCTCTGGCTGCACGGCTACGCCATGCTTTTGCGGGACACCTCCACGGTGCCGATCTTCCGGCGCGGGTACCGCGAGCAGCTGCAGGCGGCGCGAACACAGCGTGGCGTGAGCTCGATGCTGGACGCCAACCGGGAGCGGCTGCAATCGCGCTTCGCAACCAGCCCCGCGCTGTTCAACGGCCAGTTCCTGCCGTTGTACTTCGCCAACTGGGACCAGATGCGGCAGATGATCGCCCTGTTCGTCCAGGCTCAGGGAAATCCGCAGGCGGCCGGCGACCAGGCGACCGCGCAGTACTTCGCCGTGTTGCGCCAGTCGTTCGGCACGCAGGCGGACCGGGAGTGGCTGCGCCTGTTCACCGATGCGCTGGAGGACGAGCGTCGCCAGTTCTACCAGGTGTACTGGGGCCAGGAGAACGGGAGCCGCCTGCCGCTGGTGCGCGCGGCGGATTCGCTGTGGACCACGGCGTACCGCGCGAAGTTCCAGGGCTTCCTGAACAACACGCGGCAGGAGGGGGGCGAGATGATCCTCGCACTGACCATCGGCGGCGAGGGGCGCACGGTGAATTTCGGCAGCCGCCAGAACGCCGTGGCAGTGACGATGCCGGAGCAGGACGCCCGCGAGGCCTTTTACGTGTTTGCCCACGAGATCACGGGCTCGATCGTGGCCACCGCGGTCACCGACAACCTCACCCCCACCGAGCAGCGCGCTGGCGCCGCGAACCGTCTGGTGCCCATCGGCCAGGTGCGCGGCGGGGCCATGCTCCTCCAGCGCGTGGCACCGGAACTCGTGGCGGGCTATACCCGTTATTACCTGATGCAGGGTGGGTTCCCGACCACGGGCGACATCAACGCCCGCCTGGTCTCGAGCTATCCCCTGCCCGATCTGATCCGGGAAGCCATCGATCGGCAACTGAGCGTCGTGCTGGGCGGCATCTAATTTCCTCGCGATGGAACCAGGGAAGGGTCCGGTAACGCGCGCCGCGCTCGAGCGGGTGCTGGCGCGCGCCGCCGAGCTCCAGACGCAGGCCGGGGAGCCCACCGAAAGCTCCGACGCGCTGACCGAGGCGCAGGTGGTCGAGCTCGGACGCGAGGTGGGCCTGTCGCCGGCCCACCTGCAGCAGGCGCTCGCGGAGGAGCGCGCGCGGATCACGCCTGCCGCGCCCGCTGACACGGGGCTCGCGTTCTCGCTGTTCGGGGGGAGCCGAGTGGGGGCACAACGCGTGGTGCCGGGAACCCCAGCGCGCCTGCTCGACATGCTCGACCGCTGGATGCAGCGCGACGAGCTGCTGCGCAACGTCCGGGTGCGGCCCGATGTGCGCGTCTGGGAGCCGTCCGGAGGGTTGGTGGACTCGTTGCGTCGCGCGTTCGGCGGCCGTGATTACGCGCTGTTCCGCGCGAACGAGATCTCCGCCACCGCGATCCCGGTGGACAAGACGTCGTCGCTGGTCCGGCTCGAGGCCGACTACGCCGCCCTGCGCTCGTCGCTGGCGAAGCAGTCCGCCGCGAGCGTCGTCGTCGGGTCCGGGGTGAGCGGCGTGGCCGCGGTGCTGCTGGCTGCGCCATTCGTGCCGTTCGCGGTGGTGCCGGGCCTCGTGATCGCCGGGGGCGCCTACTACCGCTCCCGTGGAGTGCAGCGCCATGCCCTGTACCGCGCGCAACTCGCGCTGGAGCAGATCCTCGACCGGCTGGAGCGCGGCGAAACTCAGACGCCATCGCTCCTGCGAATGATCGAGGCCGCGCTGCCGCCGTCCTCGTAGATCGGATGAGCCGCTCCGCGCCTCCGAAGTTCCGCGGCGATTTCCGGGATGACGAGGCGGCGCGCGCGGTGTACGCCGAGGCCGCCGGGATCGGGCGAATCGTGCCGCTTGCCGTGGCCGTGCCGCGCGACACGCCGGACGTGTGCGCGCTGGTGCGATGGGCGCGCGACGAGGGGCTGAGCCTCGTTCCCCGGGGCTCAGGGAGCTCCATGGCCGGCGGCGCGATCGGCTCGGGGATCGTCGTGGACCTGAGCCGGCTGCGCGACCTTGGCGCGCCGGACGCGCGCGCGCGACGCATCACCGCGGGCGCGGGAGTGCTGCGGGGGGAGATTGACCGTGCCGCGGGGGTGGCCGGACTGCGCTTCCCGGTGGACCCGTCGAGCGGCGAGTTCGCGACCATCGGCGGAATGGTGGCCACCAATGCGAGTGGTGCGCGCTCGCTGCGACACGGGTCCACGCGGCCGTGGGTGCGCGCGGCGGAGTGCGTGTTCGACGACGGCAGCGTCGCGGTGCTGCGCCGCGATGATCCAGCGAGCACGACGGACGTCGCTGCATTGCGGCGGCTCGAGACCGACGCGCGCCCGGTCCTGCTCGAGCACGGACCTGCCGCGGTGGCGCGGCGCCGCGCGGTGCGCAAGGACTCGTCGGGATATGGCATCGCCCCCTACCTCGAGAGCCTCGATCCGCTGGACCTGGTGATCGGGAGCGAGGGCACGCTCGCGGTGGTGACGTCCGTGCAGCTGGCACTGGCTCCGACGCCAGGGGGCGCAGCGGTCATGCTCCTGGCCTTCGACGACCTCGACGCCGCGGTCGCCGCCGCGGCGCGGTGCCGCGTGCTGGGCGCCGCCGCCTGTGAGCTGCTGGACCGCACCTTCCTGGCGATCGCGGCGGACGGAGGAGCGCCGCTCCCTGTGCCGCCGCACACCGAGGCGGTGCTCGTCGTGGAAACGGAGGCCGACGATCCGGCCGGAGCGGCGGCGGCGGCGCATGCCGTCCTGGAGGAGCTGCGCCGGGATCATGCGGCCCTGCACGCCATCGTCGCGACGGACGAGACCCGGGGCCACGAGATCTGGGCGCTGCGGCACGCGGCGAGCCCCGCCATCGCGCGCCTGGATCCGTCCCTCCGATCCATGCAGTTCATCGAGGACGCGGCGGTTCCCCCTCACCGGCTGGCCGACTACGTGCGCGGCGTTCGGGAAATCCTGGCGCGCGAGGACACCCGGGGCGTGATCTTCGGGCACGCCGGGGACGCGCATGTGCACGTGAATCCGCTCATCGACGTGCGGCGTCCGGACTGGCGGGCCCGCCTCGAGCGGATCCTGCTCGACGTCACCGCGCTCGTCGCGGCGCTGGAAGGCACGCTGTCCGGGGAACATGGCGACGGACGGCTTCGCACTCCCCTGCTCGACCGCGTGTGGCCGGCGGAGGCGCTCGTGTGCTTCGCGGCGATCAAGAGCGCGTTCGATCCGCGCGGGATGTTCAACCCCGGGGTGAAGGTGCCGCTCGCGGGACAGCGCGCGGTGGATGTCGTGAAGTACGACCCGACGCTGCCGGCGGCTCCCGCCGATGCCGCGCGCGCGCTTGCACGGGTGGACGCGGAGCGCGCCTACGCGCGATTCAGGCTCGACCTTCTCGGTGCGGCGACTAAGTTTCCCCGCCATGGAACTCTTCTATGAACCCCGCCTGACGCTTCTCGCGCGTCCGCAGTTCTTCGAGCCTGCGCACCTGCCGGTGTCCTGGCTCGGCGAGGGGAGCGACGGGGAGCGACTCGCGGAGTTCGCGGGGCGCCTCTGCTACATGAGCCAGGCGAATCCCGCCAAGCGGCCCACGCGGGAGTACCTCGAGAACATCAAGAAGCAGGGACATGGAAGCGTCCTGGAGCACGCCAACTACTCGATCCTCCTCGAGGGGGTGAGCCGGTCGCTGACCCACGAGCTGGTGCGCCACCGCGCCGGGTTCGCGTACTCGCAGCTCTCGCAGCGCTACGTGGACGAATCGAAGGCGGCGTTCGTGGTGCCGCCGGCGATCATCGGGGACGAGAAGCTCGAGGGGGCGTGGAAGGCGCAGATCGAGGGCGCGCAGGCCACCTACGTCATGCTCGTGGAGCAGCTCATGGAGCGCTACGGCTGGGTGGCGGATCGCGTCCACCGCCGGAAGATGGCGCGCGAGGCCGCCCGCGCCGTGCTCCCGAACGCGACCGAGACGAAGATCGTCGTGACCGGGAACGTGCGGGCATGGCGGACGATGCTCGAGCTGCGCAGCAGCGAGGGCGCCGAGATGGAGATCCGCCGCCTGGCGGTGGCGGCGCTCCGGATGCTGCAGCGCGAGGCGCCCGGATTCTTCTCGGACTTCGTGATCTACGTCGCCGACGACCGGAAGGAGTCGGCGAAGGTGGAGTACCACAAGGTGTAGCTCTCGGCTCTCGGCTCTCGGCGAATTGGAAAATCGGGCGCGATCGATCGGAGATCGTACCCGATTTTTTTTTGAAATAGTCGTTGCGCGACAAAAAGCAATTTCCTATCTTGACCTCCATCTCGCGCTCGGCATTGCTCTTGCCCGAACCTGAGTGAGAGCAGAAGACCACCGGTGACCGGGACCGGATGACGCGCATCGGCTTCGCATACAACCAAAAGCCTGACGATTCGGCGAATCACGAGAGACGTCTCGAGATCTCCGACTCCAACACAGGCATCCTCGATGAGGACGTGGCAGGCTTCGCGCGCACGATGACGGCGCGAGCGGGAACTGCCGTCGGCGGCAGGGCCGCCACCGCCGCCACCGCCGATGTGGACGACATCTACGCCGAGTGGGACGCCCCCGAGACCATCGCCGCCGTCGAGCGCGCGCTGAGCGGCCTCGGAGAGGTGGTCCGCCTCGAGGCCAACGCCGATTTCCCGCAGCGCCTCCGCGAGACGCGCCCGGACATCGTGTTCAACATGGCCGAGGGCCTCACCGGGCAGAACCGCGAAGCCCACGTGCCCGCAATCTGCGAGTTCTTCGGCGTCCCCTACTCGGGGAGCGACCCCTTCACGCTCTCCCTGTGCCTGCACAAGGCTCGCACGAAGCAGATGTTGCAGTTCTACGGGATTCCCACGGCACCCTTCGCCCTCGTGGACTCCCTCGCCGAGACGAAGGCGGTACGAAAGGCGAACCTGCTCCGCTACCCGCTGTTCGCCAAGCCGGTGCAGGAGGGATCCTCCAAGGGGATCACCGAGCGGAACTTCATTCGCGATGGCGACGAGCTGCTCGCCTGCGTCTCGGAGCTCCTGGACGCCTACGAGCAGCCGGTCCTGCTCGAGGAGTTCCTTCCCGGCGCCGAGTTCACCTGCGGGGTCATCGGCAACGGCCGCGAGGCCCGGGTGCTCCCCCTCGTCGGCATCCGCTTCGATGCGCTGCCCGAGGGAGCCCTTCCTATATATGGATTCGAGGCCAAGTGGATCTGGGACACCCCGGACCGCCCCCTCCAGATGTTCGAGTGTCCGGCGAAGGTGAACGATTCCCTCCGGGCCGCCATCGAGGCCGTGACGCTCCGGGCCTACGGCGCACTCGGGTGCCGCGACTGGTCGCGCATTGACGTGCGGCTGGACGCCAAAGGAATCCCGAACATCGTCGAGATCAATCCGCTGCCCGGCATCCTGCCGAACCCGGAGGACAACTCCTGCCTGCCGAAGGCCGCGCGCGCGGCGGGCATGGGCTACGATGAGCTGATCCAGAGCTGTGTGCTCGCCGCCGCCAAGCGGCAGGGCGTGCGACTCGGCCGGGGACGCCGGAACGGAGGGAAGCGATGAGAGTCGCCCTGATGTTCGACGGCGCGTCGGCCATGACGGCGTCGCCTGACCTGCTCGTGGTCGAGACCGTCGAGGCGATCGAGACCGCGCTGATGCAGGAAGGCAACCGCGTGGTGCGGATCCCGGTGATGCTCGACGGCAAGTGGATCGACCGGCTGAAGCGCGGCAAGTTCGACGTGGCCTTCAACATGTGCGAGGCGATCGACGGCGTCGCGGAAACGGAGCCCCCGGTGATCGGGGTGCTGGAGCTGTTCGGCATCCCCTTCACGGGGAGCACCAGCTTCACCACGAACATCTGCCTTCGAAAACACGTCGTGAACGCGGTGCTGGCGCAGTCCGGGCTGCCGGTGCCGCCGTGGATCACCCTGCGGCGCGGCTCGAAGATCCGCAGCGTCGGGTATCCCGCCATCGTGAAGCCGGCCGCCGAGGACGCCTCGATCGGCGTGGAGCAGCGCTCGGTGGTGCGATCCGCGCGCGCCCTCAAGGCGCGGGTGGAAGCGATGCTCGAGAGCTTCGACGAGCTGATCGTGCAGCGGTACGTGGAGGGGCGCGAGATCAACGTCGGGATCGTGGGCAACACGGTGCTCCCGATCGCCGAGATCGATTTCGGGACGCTTCCCAAGGGCCTCTGGCCCATCGTCACGTACCGGTCCAAGTGGGACACGGGCAGCGACGAGGACCTCGGCAGCGTGCCGAAGTGCCCCGCCGACCTCCCCGCCCGGACAGCCGCCGAGGCGCGGCGGGTGGCGCTGGAAGCCTGGCGGCTCGTGAATGGATGCGGCTATGGCCGCGTGGACATGCGCGTGGACGCCGATGGGCGCCCCTGGATCCTGGAGGTGAACGCGAACCCCGACATCGCGCCCGATGCGGGGCTCGCCCGCATGGCGCGGGTGGCCGGGATCGAGTACTCCACCCTGGTGCGCACGATCTGCGAGCAGGGGATCGCGCGACGCAAGGAGCTCCAGCTGCAGCCCGATACGTGGGCGCTGGCGCAACAGCTCTCCGGGATGCCGACGCCCGCGGCTCCCGAGCTCGAACTCTTTTCCGGCAGGGAGCGGTGACCGCCGCTGTCCGCCTCTCCGACCTTCAGCCGTCCCACCGTTCCGACATCGCCTCCATCGTCCGCTCCACCGGCGTCTTCTCCGAAGACGAGGTGGGCGTCGCGCTCGAGCTGTTCGATGAGGCTCACGGCTCACGGCTCTCGGCTCCCGGCGCTTCTGACAGCCGAGAGCCCACAGCCGAGAGCCCGGATTACGAGTTCGTCGGCGCTTTCCTCGACGAACGCTTGATCGGTTATGCCTGCTATGGCCTCACGCCTGCCACGGACCGCACGTACGACCTCTACTGGATTGCCGTCCACGCGGACGCGCAGCGCTCCGGCGCGGGCGCGGCGCTCATGACGGAGGTGGAGCGTCGGCTGGAGGAGCGGCGCGCGCGGCTGCTGGTGGTCGAGACCTCGTCGCGCGACGACTATGCGCCGACGCGGCGATTCTACGAGAAGCGTGGTTATGCGGAGCGTGCGCGGGTGCGTGATTTCTACGCCGCCGGTGACGACCGCGTCGTGCTCAGCAAGCGTCTTGTCGCAGCACCTGCGCCGGCGACCGCCGGACAGTAGTCCCCATCCCGTTCCCCCTTTATGAGTGACTGGCAGAAGGTTCTGCATCAGAGCGTCGACAGCCTGGACAAGCTGAAATCCTACGTCGCCGACCGGTTCGGCCCGGAGGTCGCGGAGCGCGAGATCGACGTCACCGCGCTGCAGCCCGCGTTCGACAATTTCCAGATGCGCATCACGCCCGCCGCCCTCGACCTCATCAAGGAGCCGGGCGACGCAATGTGGAACCAGTACGTGCCCACGATGCAGGAGCTGGACATCGTGGATGGGGTGATCGACTCGCTCGACGAGGATGGCGACTCGCCGGTGCCGAACATCACGCACCGGTACCCGGATCGCGCGCTGTTCCTCGTCAGCCCGGTGTGCGCGTCGTACTGCCGCTTCTGTACGCGCCGCCGCAAGGTGGGCGACCCCGAGAAGATCCCGCTCAACCAGTACGACTCGGCGTTCGAGTATCTCGCGCAGCACACGGAGATCCGCGACGTCATCCTGTCCGGGGGCGATCCGATGATGCTCTCCGACCGGCGACTGGAGTACATCTTCCAGAAGCTGCGCGCCATCCCGCACATCGAGATCATCCGGCTGGGCAGCCGCATCACCTCGCACCTCCCGGAGCGCATCACGCCGGAGTTCTGCGACATGGTGAAGAAGTACCACCCGGTGTTCATGAACACGCACTTCGACCACCCGAGCGAGCTGACCCCCGCGGCGGTCGCGGCCCTGGGCCGGCTGGCGGACGCGGGTGTTCCGCTCGGCTGCCAGACGGTGCTCCTGCGCGGGGTGAATGACACCCCCGAAATCATGAAGGAGCTGATGCAGAAGCTCATGAAGGCGCGCGTCCGGCCGTACTACATCTACATGGCCGACCAGGTCGCGGGCGGTGAGCACTTCCGCACCACGGTGCAGAAGGGGCTGGAGATCATCCAGGCGCTGCGCGGCTGGACGTCAGGGCTGGCCGTGCCGCATTTCGTGATCGACGCGCCAGGCGGGGGCGGCAAGGTGCCGCTGCTCCCCGAGTATGTGGAAGAGATCACGGACGATTCGGTGACGTTCCGCAACTACGAGGGCAAGCGCTTCGAGTACAAGCAGCCGAAGCAGCCGGTCTCGGTGCCCTGCGAAACAGATGTAGTGCCGATTCGACGGACCGCCACGAAGAAACCGAAGACCGGAGCCACGAAGCGCCGGAAAACTGGCTCGTAGGCTTAAGGCCGGAGACCCAAAGGAGATAGGACGGCTCGCCTCGATGAGGCGAGCCGTTCGCTTTTGTGATCAGGTCATGTCGCGCCGCTCACCGGCGGTACATGGCACCGGAAATGCCTTTTTCGGTCGCGAGAGGGGCAGGAAAAAAACCGTCTGGGCGGGCCGGAGCGGCATCTCCGGCGAAGGAGGCACCTGTGTGGCAGCGCGTATCATTGATCGTTCTGGTTCTCGCGAGCTCGGCGTGCGCTGCTGCAAGTTCGACCACGCGACCGATGCACAGCGCCGGCCGCGAGGTGATCACTGCAGCGGAGATCGTGGCCTCGAGGGTGAACGACGTGTACCTGGCCGTACTGCAACTGCGGCCGGAGTACCTCCGACGGCGAAGCATGCCCATGGTCTCGTCCTATCGCACCTCCGACGTCACCGTGTTCCTCGACGACATCGAGTTCGGGAACGCGCAGTCCATGCGGAACATCCCGCTCGGGCGCGTGCGCCTGATCCGTTACATGAGTCCGTCGGAGGCTGACCTTCGCTGGCCCGGGCAGTACCGGGGCGGAGTGATCCACATCACGACGCTCAGATAGGTTCAGGGGACAGGGGACAGGGAATAGGGGTCAGGGATTGGAGTGAATGCTCTTCACTCCGACCCTGACCCCCGATCCCTGACCCCTGATCTAGGAGCTACGCTCCGACCAGCTCTTCGTCTGCCTTCGCGTGCTCGGTGATGACGCGCTGCGCGACCGGCTCCGGCGTCTCCTCGTAGCCCTTGAACCGCCGGATGAAGGTGGCGCGGCCCTGCGTCATGGACTGGAGCGTGGATGCGTACAGGTGCAGCTCCGACTGCGGCACCACGGCCTTGATCCGCGTGAAACCCGTCATCGCGCCGGCCATGTCCTCCACGAGGTCGGTGCCGAGGATGTGCCCGCGCCGGCTCGACAGGTCGCCGAGCACGTCGCCCATGTACTCGTCGGGCACGGTGACTTCGATCTCGTCCAGCGGTTCCAGCAGGACCGGCCGACACTTCGATGCCACGGACTTGAACGCGAGGATCCCGGCCATCTTGAACGACTGCTCGTTGGAATCCACCGTATGGAATGACCCGTCGTACAGCTCCACCTTGAAGTCCACGAGCGGGAAGCCGGCCAGCACGCCGCGCACGGCGGCTTCCTGGATCCCCCGGTCCACCGCCGGAATGAACTGCCGCGGAATGGCGCCACCCACGATCCGGTCCTCGAACTCGTAGCCCTTGCCGCGGGGCAGCGGGGCAAACCGCACCCAGCAATCGCCGAACTGTCCGCGTCCGCCGCTCTGCTTCTTGTGGCGGCCCTGCCCGTCGGCCTTTGCCTTCAGCGTTTCCCGATACGCGATCTTCGGCTTGGTGAGCTCCGCCGTCACCCCGAACTTCCGCTTCAGCTTTGACATCGTCACCTCGAGATGTCGCTCCCCAAGCCCAGCGACGATGGTCTCGTGGGTCTCGGGATTGTACGCCATCTGGAAGGTGGGATCCTCGTCATGGAGCTTGTGGAGCCCCGCCTGGAGCTTCTCCTCATCCGCCCGGTTGGAGGCATGCACGGCCAGCTGCACCAGTGGCTCGGGGAAGTCGATGGCCGGCAGGCGGACCGGATGCTCCTTCGTGGAGAGGGTGTCGTTGGTGTGCGTGTTCCGGAGCTTCGCCACGCAGCCGATGTCGCCGGCGAACAGGCGCGGCACCTCGGAGCGCTCGCGTCCCTGGCTGATGGAGAGGTGGTTCAGCTTCTCAGCGCTCCCGCGGGTGGCGTTGAAGACCTCGGCGCCGTTGTTCAGCGTGCCGGAGTAGACGCGGAAGTAGGTGACGTCGCCGACGTGCGGCTCCGAGATGGTCTTGAAGACGTGCGCGGTGAACGGCGCGTCGTCGCGGGCGTGGATTTCCACGGTATGGTCGCCCTCGGCGCCCTCGAGCGCGTGCACTTCCTCCATGTCGAACGCATTGGGCATCAGCTCCACGATCGTCGTGAGCACGTCGTGGTGCCCCATGTTGAGCTCATTGGAGACGCAGAAGAGCGGAAACAGCTCCATGCGCTTCATGGCCTCCTTCATGGCCGCAACCGCCTCGTCGCGGGAGACTTCCCCGCCCTCGAGGTAGCGCTCCAGGAGCGAGTCGTCGGTGGACGCCACGGCCTCGATGAGCTCCTGGTAGTACTTGTCGAACACAGGGCGGTACCGGTCGGGGATGTCCGTCTCCGTGTACTCGCCGCTCTTCGAGCCCTTCTTGTACAGGTGCGCCTTCCGGGAGAACAGGTTCAGCACGCCCTCGAATGCCGGGCCCTCACCCGCCGGCACCTGGACGGGGATGACCCTGGGGGTAAGGCGCTGCTTGATCTGCTGGTACGCGCGATCGAAGTTGGCGTGCTCCTTGTCCATCATCGAGACGACGAAGAGCACGGGATCCCTGCGGCGTATCGCTTCCCGGAACTCACGCTCGGTGCCGACTTCGACGCCGGCGTGCGCGTTCACGACGCACAGGGCTCCGTCGGCGGCGGCAACGCCGGCCACGGCGTCACCGAGGAAGTCCAGGAATCCCGGGGTGTCGATCAGGTTGATCTTGGCGTCCATCCACTCAGCGTAGGCACAGCCGAGGTTGATGGAGAAGCCGCGCTCGATCTCCTCGTGAGAGTAGTCCGTGAGGGCGTTGCCGTCCTTCACCGAGCCGTGGCGCTTGCTGGCCCCTGAAACGAAAGCGAGCGCATCGACCAGTGAGGTCTTTCCGCTCGCTCCGTGTCCCACCACCGCGATGTTCCTGATCTCCGAGCCACGATATTCCCGCATGCTCCGCGCTCCGTGTGAGGCTCAGGTGAGTCTGCCGATGCGCGGGGCCGCCTCGAGCCACGCGCGCAGAAGTTCATCGCCGGGGTCGCCACCCTCCCGGGGGAGCTCCACGAGAATCGCCCTCCCCGATTGGCGTCCGTCGGTGATGCACGAGAAAATCACAGTCACGCCATGACGATCATCGGCATGAGTGGCCGCGCTCCACAGCCGCCCGTTGGCATCGGTGAAGACGCGATCGCCCCCGGAGGGGCGGTGATCGAGAGAACGCCTGGTCAGCCTCGGCATCGACGTGAATCCTTACCCGTAGCCTGTCTCCGGCTCGCGGGAGCGTCAAGGGGAACTCACCTCACAAACGTGTAGGGAACACAGCATTAGGGATCAGGCATCCGGGGCCAGGGGCCAGGGGTCAGGGGTCAGGGGTCAGGGGTCAGGGGTCAGGGAAAAGAAAAAGGCGCCGCTAAATGCGGCGCCCTGATCCCTGATCCCTGATCCCTTTCTCGTCAGTCCCCTTCGTAGTCGAAAGCCAGCCCGTCGGCCTCGCGCCACGCTTCCAGCGCGGACTCCAGCGGCAGGAACACGGGCCGCGTGATTCCGACGATCGGGCCGAGGGTGACGTTGATGGCCCGGCGCGCGCCTTCGGGCCAGTCGGGCATGGAGAGTCCGGCCGCCAGACGGCGAATGACCTGCCCGCATTCGGTGAGCAGGAGCCCCGCGGTGGCGTGCAGGATCTCGAGCGGAATCACGAGATCGCGCGTCACGAGCTGGCCAGAGGAATCCCGCCAGGCCGCGTCGCCCACGGCGCCACGCTCGGGCCAGACGCCAAGGTGCCGGATGGCGGAGATGGAGGAATCAGGCTCTTCAGCGTTCGGCCGGTGGATCTCGACCGCGGCCGCGAGCGCGAGCGCCAGCGATTCGGCGTTCGCGACCCCATAGATCGTGACGATGTCGCGCGACGGGCGCTCGACGCCCAGGGGCGACGGCACCGAGTTCACGTGCGCCAGCACCGGCGAGTGCTCCGGGTTTTCCTCGAGCATGACCAGGATGTCCATCGTCGAACCCTCCGTCATGGTGTCTGACTGCACTGCCATCTCTCCCGTCACTCCTTCGCCAGTCGCACACCGCTCGCGGTGGCTCGACCAGAGCCACATGCGCGAATTCGCGACGTCACCTGAATGGACCCGGCGAGTCACGATTAGTTCCAGTGTGGTGGGGCATATCGCATGCCCGCCGCAACCTCTGGAATCTCAACTACCTGATGGCAATCGCGCGTCACGTGTGCGCAACGCGAGAGTCACTTCGAAACGAAGTGTGTCAGCCCCGCACCGGTACCGCCGTCGACGGGGCAGCCGTGCGCTGTCCCGGAGCCTCGAGGATGAGTGAGTACTTCCGCACCAGGTCCGTGAATCCGAGGTTTGCGGCGTCGGCCGCATACTGCTCCATCAGCGGGCGCATGCGGTCCGGGTGGAGCGGAACCAGGAGGTCGGCCACCGAGGCCGTGAGCCACATGACGCTATAGACGTCCAGGGCGGCGGCGCGCTCCCGCGCCGTCTCGAACAGGTCCATGGCATCGGCCCGGCGCCCCTCCGCAACGGCGTTCCGGACCCGGAATGCTTCGACGTACTCCCGCCCCTGGAACCAGCCGGGGGTGGCGCCCATGCGCTGCTCGATTTCCTCCGAATGCACGCGCACGGCGTCCATCTTCCCCATGGCCAGCAGGCACAGGCCCTCACCCGCGATCGCCCCGATCTCGACCTCCGACTGCCCGATGCGCTTGGCCAGGGACGACGTCGCGTCATACAGCTCGGCGCCGGACTCGAAGTTCTCGGCATCCCGCTCCACGTTCGCGAGATTGTACAGCGCGTACAGCTGCAGCTCGCTGTTCTTGATGGCAGCGAACATTCCCATGGCGTCGGCGTAGAGCTCGCGGGCGCGCCCGTGGTCGCCGGTCTTCTGCATGGCCACGCCGAGATTCAGCGCGGCCATGGCCGCCAGGTCGGGCATGCCGGCGGCGCGCGACAGCGTGATGGCCATGGACAGGCTCTCGCGCCCCAGGTCGGCATGCGTCTCGGCGTGGGTGATGCCGAGGTTGTTGTGGCAGCGGGCCTGGCCGCGGATGTCACCCAGGCGCTGGTACAGCTCGAGGGCCTGGGTGAAGTACCCCCGGGCGCGCAGCGGATCCTCGGCACGCACGGTCACGCCGAGCCGGTTCAGCGCCGCGGCCCGGAGGGCGTCGTCACCCACGCGCTCGGCCATCGCGACGCACTCGGCGGCGAGCTGTTCCGCCATCTGCGGTTCGCCAAGCCGGGCATACGTCTGCGACTCCATCGTGAGGATCTCGATGCGCTCGTGGTCGGAGCCCAGGGTCTTGGCTTCCTCGTCGAGCTCCCGCAGCGCCTCGAGGGTGACCTTGGCGGGCTGGCCGAGCTCGCGGCGGGCGCGTTCGCGCATGCGCCGGAGGGTGAGCGCGCGCGTGCGGTCGCCACGGCTGGAGAACCACTCGATGGCGAGGTCGCACAGCTCCTCGGTTTCGTCGAAGTGGCCAAGCGCTTCGGCAATACCCGCCATGCGCACCCGCACCTCGGCGAGATCGCCCGGGGAGGGGGCGTTTCGCGCAGCGATCTGGAGAAAATCGGCCGCCGCCTGCGGGACGTACAGGCTCTCGGCGCGCTCGGCGGCCCGGAGGGCGGCGGCGAACGCCTCGGCGGCACAGCCGGCGGCGTCGAAGTGCGCGGTCGCGTCCACCTCGGCGTTGGGGCGGTCCTGGAGCGCGCGGGCGATGCGCTCGTGCGTCCGCGCCACCCGATCGGCCGGCAGCGCTTCCACGATGGCGTCGCAGATCCGCTCGTGCATGAAAGCCTGCCCGCCGCCGCCCCGCTCATACCAGGGGTTGAGGATGCGGCGGCCGGCAGCCTCGCGCACGGCGCCCTGGGCTTCTGCCGACGGCACCTCGGCCGCGGCGGCCAGCACTTCCATCTCGAACTGGCGGCCGATGACGGCCGCGGTCTGGACGATCGCCTGCGTCGCGGGCTCGAGCCGCGAGACGCGCTTCCGGATGATCTCGTCGAGTCCGTTGGGGAGCCGCAGCTCTGACACAGGGGACCAGTCCCAGCGGGCGCCGGTGTGGCGGACCGCCCCCTCCTCCACCATCCACTGCATGAGCTGGGTGATGAAGAGCGGGTTGCCCTCGGTATGGCGATAGATGAAGGCGAGTGCTTCACGACCCACCTCCTGGCGCTGTCCGGCGGACTCGATCCACCGCTTCACCTCGTCGCGGGTGAGGCGGGACAGGCGCAGCTCCTCGTAGTTGGAGAACCGCTCGAAGGTGCGGCGGCGCTCCTGTTCCGGCTGTCCGGGGTCGTCGCGCATCGTGAACGCGACCAGCAGCCGCTCGCGTTCGAGCTGGGTGAGCAGGTGGTCGAGCGCGTCCCACGAGGCGGCATCGGCCCACTGCATCTCCTCGAGGATCACCACGAGGGGACGGGAGCGGGAGCAGAGCCGCACGTACTCCGACAGCTCCTCGAGGAGCTGGAACTTCGAGCCGGTGCGCGGACCCTCCACCGGGACCTGCTCGATCCTGGTGTCGAGGTGCGACAGCTGCTGCCAGCTGCGGTGAGGTGCGTCGGGCAGCCGCTGGAGCGCCTCGAGCAGCTGCGACCAGATGGCATAGGGCTGGCGAACGGTGGCGCTGCGCGCGCGCGCCACGACGAGCGAGCCGCCGCGCAGGCGCACCTCCGATTCCAGCTGGCGGAGGAGCGTGCCGCGTCCCGATCCAGCCTCGCCGAGCACCGCGACGACGCGGGGCGAGCCGGCGGTGGCTTCCTCGAGCACACGCCGCAGGGTCGCCAGCTCCTGCGCGCGTCCCACGAATCGGTCGATCTCGAGCTGGCGCTCGGGCGGATCGCCCGCGCGCATGGGAGCCACCGCGGAGCTGTCGCCTCCCGTGTTCACCACGTGGTCGCAGGCGGCGCGCGCCGCCTCGGTGAGATGCTCGATCTTCGTTCCGTGCGAGGGCGCGAGCGCGACGCCCGTGGAGATGGTCACGCCGGGGCGGGCCCGCTCTCCTGCCCCGGCGGCGAAGACATGCTGGCGCACGGCGGCACCGAGGCGCGATGCGACATGCGTCGCCTGGTCGCGCGTCGTGGCGGGCAGCAGGAGCGAGATCTCTCCCTCATCGAGGCAGAGCACGTCGCCGTTCCGCAGGTTTCGCCGCAGGAGCTCCACGACATGCTCGTGCAGTCCGGCGGTTGGCGCTCCGGGGGTGAGGATGGCGCCATCCACCCGGACCGCGAGCAGCGCGGTGGACTGCGCGCGCGAGGCGCCCGCAGCGACGGCCTGGGCCACCGCCGACGCAAACTCGCTCACGGACGCCGTGAGCACCGCGCGGGTCGATCGGGTAGGGCGTTCCACGGTTTGGTGTAGGAGGGGCGTGCGCCGTTCCGCCCCTAGCGTAGGGCGGGCGCGCGCATCCCGCAACCTAGAACCGCAGGATGCGTTTCAGGCGCTTCCCAAGGCTGTTGAGCCAGTCGCCCTGCGGCGTATCGGTGATGACGGTGCCGTCTTCGGCGATGATCTGCGGCTCCTGGTACATGTGCATCTCGCAGCGCGTCGTGGGCAGCCGCCGCGGGTGAAACCACTCCCGCACGCGCCGGGGGCAGTACTCGGTTGCCAGCTCACCGCTCTCGGGATCGATGATGGCCGACTCCATTCCGTCCGGCGGGAGCCACTCGAGCTGCCGCTGACCGCTCCACCCGGCCTTGTAGAAGTCGGCCCACGCAGGCGCCGCGTAGGAGCCGCCGGCGGCCCTGCCCGGGAGGGGGCGCGGAGTGTCATATCCGAACCACACGCCAGCCACGAGCGTCGGCGTGTAGCCCACGAACCAGACGTCATTGCCCGTGTTGGTGGTTCCCGTCTTGCCGGCCACGGCGCCAGTGACGCCATTGTCGCGGATGGCGCGCCCGGTGCCGTAGTCCACCGCGCCGCGCAGCATGGAGGTGATCTCGTACGCGTCGCGCGGGTCCATGGCGGGGGCGCGCTGCACTTCCTGGCTCCAGAGCACCTTGCCGTCGGGCGCCTCGATGCGACGCACGAGACGCGGCACCACGCGCATCCCGCCGTTCGCGAACGGCGCGTACGCGGTCACGAGCTCCATGGGCGACACCTCCAGCGCGCCAAGGGCGATGGAGGGATGCGGCTGGAGCTCGCTGACGATGCCATTGCGGCGGGCCGCGGCAATCACGGCCTGCTCCGTCACCGCTCGACTCACGCGCACGGTGGCGGCGTTGGCGGACAGCATGAGCGCGCGTCGCACCGTAGTGCGTCCCTGGTAGCGATCGTCGTAGTTCGCGGGAATCCACGGGGTGTTGCCGATGCGCACTTCCACCGGCGTGTCATCCACGATGGAGCCGGGGGAGATTCCCGCCTGGAGCGCGGCCGCATAGACGAACGGCTTGAAGGCCGAGCCTGGCTGTCGCTTTGCGTTCGTCGCGCGGACGAACCCGCCGCGCCGCGCGCGCCGGCCGCCGACGAGCGCCCGAACGTCTCCCGTCTGGGGGTCGAGCGCCACGAGCGCGCCCTGGAGCTGCGAGCCGCCGATCGCGGCGGCGTGGCGCGCGATGGCGCGATCCGCGGCCTGCTGCGCCTTCGAGTCGATCGTGGTGTGGATGACGACGTCGCCTTCCTTCAAAACGTCGGGCAGCACACTGTCCACGAGCGAGCGCACCGCGTCGATCGCGCCGAACTGGTCGTACTGCGATGGGCGCCACTCATTCGACGCGATGCGCAGCGGGACCGACTGCGATTGCTTGACGGTGGCCTCGTCCACGAGACCCTGCTCCGCCATGAGACCGAGCACGAGATCGCGGCGCTCGCGCGCGCGCGTCCCGTGATCGCGCGGGTTGTAGGTGGTCGGCGCTTTCGGCAGCGCCGCGAGCATCGCGGCCTCCGACAGGGTGAGGTTCCCGACGCTCTTGCCGAAGAGGTCGCGGCTGGCCGCTTCGACTCCGTAGACGCCGTTGCCGAGGTAGATCGCGTTGAGGTAGTGCTCGAGGATCTGCTCCTTGGTGAGCTCGTCCTCCATGATCTTCGCGAAGCGCAGCTCCAGCAGCTTGCGGCGGAAGGAGCGACCGTTGTACCGGCGCTGGAGAAAGCTGTTGCGGGCGAGCTGCATGGTGATGGTGCTGAACCCTTCGCGGACGCCCATGGAGGAGATGTTGCGGACGCTCGCCCGGGCCACCCCGCGCCAGTCGATGCCGTGGTGCTTGTAGAACCGCCGGTCCTCGGTGGCGATGAACGCCACCTGGACGTGCTTCGGCACCTTGTCCAGCGTGACGTTGATGCGGCGGACGATGGCCAGGTGGCCGATCAGGCGCCCGTTCTGGTCCAGCACCCGACCGCCCTCGCTGGGCCGGTAGGCGCGCACTTCGGAACGGGTGGGGCACCCGGCGAAGCCGCACGTCAGGAGCCAGGCGTTCAGCATCATCATGCCAGCCACCGAGAGGCCGAGAAGCGAGAGCTTCCACCAGTGGCGCTTCATCCACACGCGGGCGGGGTCGTCCGCGCGTGGTCGCATGCGCTGGCGCAGGATATGAATTCGGTTGGTCATTGGCTCTCGGCTCAGGCTCTCGGCTTCGGCAGTCAGCGTGCGTCGCGGGCCACGGCCGGCTCACGGCTACCTATATGGTAGCTTTGATACGCCGAGCCGGACCGTTGGTTTCCCATCAGCCCGACTCACTACTGCAATGATGATGCAGCATCCTTTACTCCTGCTCGCGGCCGCTTCGGCGCTTGCCTGCGGCACTGCGGAGCCCGGCACCCGGGCCGAAACCGCGGACGGAAGCGTCATGGACTCGGCCGTGGCCGGCCCGGCGCCTGCCACCGCCAGGTACGACGAGCTCGGCGACCGAAACGGGCGCGTGCCCATCCTGGAATACCACGTCATCACCGACGCGGCGAAGGGGATGTTCACGATCTCGCGCGAGGAGTTCCAGCGCGACCTCGACATGCTGTACGAGCGCGGGTACCGGCCGATCACCGTGGCGCAGCTCGTGGAAAAGGACTTCAGCGGCGTTCCGCCGGGCATGTCGCCGGTGGTGTTCACCTTCGACGACGCGTCGCCGCAGCAGTTCCTCTACGTCGAGCGGAACGGGCAACTCGAGATCGACCCGCAGAGCGCGCTCGGCATGTGGCTGGCCTTCGCGAAGCGGCACCCCGACTGGAAGGGGAAGGCCACGTTCTGCGTGCTCTCAGGGGCGGAGAACGGGCACAACTTCTTTGGCGACAAGGAGCGCTTCTTCGGCCAGAAGAACGAGTGGCGGCACCGCAAGGTGAAGTGGCTGGCCGACAACGGATTCGAGATCTGCAACCACACGCAGTGGCACGCGCAGCTCAGCAAGTTCCCGGACGCCTTCGTGCAGGAGCAGATCGCGAAGCTGCAGGTGGCGGTGGACAGCGCGGTGCCGGGCTACCGGATCCGCACCATGGCGCTGCCGCAGGGGTTGTGGCCGAAGAACCGGGAGCTCGCGTGGCGGGGAAGCTGGGCGAACCCGAAGGGTGGTGCGGTGACCCGGTACGATCACGCCACGGTGCTCGAGGTCTCCGGCGGACCAGCCCGAAGCCCGTTCGATCCGGCATTCGACGGCCGCAAGCTGCCACGCGTGATCGCGTACGGGGACGAGGTGAGAAAGACGCTGGATCGTCTCGATGCAACCAAGACCCGGTTCGTGTGGAGCGGACAATAAGTGCGCCCGATCACACGCCGCTGGGCAGAATGTCCAGAATTGCTACCTCGCGTGTCATAAAACGCTACTTGTGAGCCCGGCCTCCCGGGTGATCTTTGGGGCGAATCAAGCAGTCAGTCCCGTAGGTCGTGGAGGGCGCGTGTTCGAACCTGATCACAAGCTGCGTCACCTGCCGTTCTTCGAGTTCCTGGCGTCGCGCGAGGAAGATGACCCCCAGTGGCGGAGCGCCAGCGCGGGGGTCGTGGTGCTGCGCCTGGTGGATGCATGGGCGAACGATGGTCCGGCCGCGCTGGCCGCGGACAACTGGGCGGTGCCAAACGTCCGTTCGGCGATCGCCGCGGTGGACCGCGGGACCCCGATCCGGTCGCTGCTTGGCCGGGTAGTGGACGCGATCGAGCAGGAGGGCGCGCCCATTCGGAACGTGATGACTCGGTTGATGGCGTACGGGCAGGCCCTCGAGTTCGATGCCCACTGGACGCTCGCCGGGGACGTGTACGACACGGTGCTCGGCCACATCGACCCGATCGAGGATCCGGATACCGCCGTCACGGCGCAGCTCAGCCGCGGGCGCTGCTTGGTGAACCTTGGCGAGCTCGCCGATGGCGCCGCCGCAGTGGACATCGCAGGGGATGTCGCGACTGCGTCCAACAACCTCGATGGCGTTCTTCGCTCCCGGATCTTTCGCGCAAAAATTGCGAAGCAGCGGGGCAACTACCCCGAGGCCGAAGCAATCCTGGACGAAACGATTCATCGGGCCGCCGACGCGGGAATGGAAGACGTTCATTCCCGTGCGCTGCACGAACGGTCGAACCTGGCGCACAACCGGGAGCACTACGAGCTGGCAATCCAAATCGCCTACCAGGCACTCCATCGCTCGCAAAGCAATCGCGAGCGCGATCGTATTCTCTCCGACATCGCGCTTTCATTCCTCGAGCTCGGAGTGTACAGCGCTGCACGGGATGCCTACCTCGTGCTGTCCGCCACAGCCCAGGAGCAGTTCGTCCGCTGGAGCTCCACGCTGAACCTTCTGGAAATCGCGTCGCTGACGGGGGCGGAAACCCTGTTCGAGCTGTACCGCCGTCAGCTGGCGAACGAGACACTGCCTCCCCTGATGGCGGCAGCGTTTCAGCTCAGCACCGGCATGGCGTATCGTCGCTTCGAGAAGTTCGACAAGGCTCAGGCGTACCTGGAACGAGCGTTGACCATGGCCGAGGAGCGCGGCTTCAACCGCTACGTGTTCGAGGCGGAGGAAGCGTTGAAGAATCTCCGGGTGGCCACGACACCGCCGCGCGTGCCTGCGACGCTGTCGCTCGACACGCGGGAGGTGGCCTCAGCCATGGAGCAGCTGAGGGAAGATCTGGCGGACGTCAGTTAGTGGTGCACTTGTTACCACTGCCGACCTGGAAACCACCTCGGCAGGTAGTGTCCTCACGCGCCGGCGCGGTCGGCGCAGAACAGGCAGAGATCACGAAGGAGGCAACGACGAGAACGGCGCAGGCAATGTGACGACGAGACATGGTCCGGTGCTCCATTTTGTGGGCGGAATTTCCCTGGCGGGGAACGACGCGCGGAAAATGGGCTCGCCGGAGAGTGCGTAAACCCGCATTTTGTGACAGCAACCTGCGGTTTTATGACACCGAATCCGGCACCACGTGGACGTCGCTGCCCTCCTGAACCGTCAGCTCCTACAGCACCTCACAATCGTTCTTGGATCGCGCCATTCGCTGCATTCCGCCGGAGGGTGGAGCGAGTTGCGCGCGATGGTGCAGCATCGCGACATCGATGTGCTCGTCGTGGATCCTCTCACGGACGGGCACAATCACGCTGACGTCGTCGCGGACATCCACCGGCAGTTCCCGTCGCTCCCGGTCGTGCTCTACACGACCCTGACCGGCTCCTCGATGCACGCGATCGCCCAGCTCGGGCGCGCCGGCATCGAGCACGTCGTGCTCAGCCGGTTCGACGACGACCGGGCCCGCTTCCTCGAGCTTCTCGAGCGGGTGCCTGGCCAGCGGATGGGGGAGCAGATGCTGCGGGCGCTGGCACCGGAACTGGCACGACTCCCGGTGACCATCGTGCGGGGGATCGAGCAGCTCGTTCGCTCACCGGGGCGGTTCCGCAACGCGCAGGACCTCGCGGCCGCGTCGGGCGCCATCCTCCGGACGTTCTACCGCCAACTGGACGCCGCGGGGATCCATTCCCCCCGCGCGCTGGTGGCGGCGGCACGACTGCTCCGGGTGTACGCGCTCCTGCGTGACCCGGAGAAGCAGATCAAGGACGTGGCGGCAAGCGCTGGATATCACTCGCAGCACCAGTTGTCGCTTCACATGCGGGCTCTCGCGGGCGCGACGCCGCGGGTGGTCCGGCAGACAATCGAACCCGAGCAATTCGTGGCGCTGCTCGCCGAAGCGGTGCGGCGGCCACGCAGACCAGCAGGACAGGAGCCAATCCGCTCCTGAATCGAAGGAGCCGGAACATGGCTGGACGAGAATTGACGCACGTGCTGCTGGTGGACGACGAGCCGGCAATCTGCAAGGCGCTATCGACGGCGATCGCGCGCGCGGGATTTCGTGTCACCACAGCGACGTCGGGACAGGACGCCATCGCCGTGGTGCGCAGCGAGCGCGTGGACGTCCTCGTCACCGACCTCCGCATTCCGGACATGCGCGGCGACGCGATGTTCGAGCTGGCCGCCGCGACCCAACCGCACCTCCGCACCCGCACGCTCTTCACCACGGGCGACATCTCCGAGCGTGCCCAGGAGCTCATCGAGGCGTGCAACTGCCCCTTCCTCCGAAAGCCGTTCGACCTGAAGGAGCTGCTCGACTGGGTGCGCGCCGCCCAACCCTCGACGCGCAACCGCACCGCCTAGCCCCAGCAGGCCGCTACAACGTCCAGGAGCGGAGCTTCTCGAGCGTTTCCTGCAGCGCGCGCGTCTGCGCCGGGGAAATGGATTCCCTGAGCAGGCCCTCGTAGGTGGTGATCGCGAGGTCGAGCGCGACGGGGTCGTGCTCCGCGTCGGCGAGGCTGACGGCGTTGTCGGCGAGCGCCGCGCGCGCGAGCTGGTCGGCGGGGAACTTCCCGGACACGACGCGCCAGCGGTTGGTACGCTCCCGGATGTTGGCCTCGGCGAGCGCCCACAGGTGCCACGCCGCGCGGTTCGCGGGATCGGCCTTCTTCGCCCGCGACGCGAGCTCACCCACGACGTCGGCGCCGCGGCCCGTGAGCCAGTAGGCGTTGGCCAGGGTCACCAGGGCGCGCGCGTCGTCCGGCCGCAGCTCGATGACGCGCTCGTACAACGGCATCACGACCTCGAGCCGCTCCTTGTGCGGCTCGGCGGCGGCGATGAGAGTATCCGCATCGGCGTCCCGCGCGAGGTCGCGCAGGGCGTCGAGCAACACGCCGAGGTTGCCGTCGGATTCGTACCGCTCAATCAGGGAGGAGATCTCGGACTTCAAAGTGCCGGGGGCGGGGATGGGGGGCCAGGGATCAGGGGTCAGGGATTCTAGCCCCTGAACCCTGAACCCTGGAACCTCGCCCCTGATCCCCACCCGTGGGCATGAGACTGGCATTCCCCTCAAGCGCCGGGATGCCGGGGTTGCGCGGATGGGGATGGGTAGCGATACTCTTGCCGTCCGCCGGCACGACCAGCGACTTCCGTCCTTCCGGCCAACACGCGGACCCCTCCCCTCCCCTCGCAGTCGGGTGGAATGGGCGAGCCTCCGCGACGCAGTATCGCCTGACTGGGCATCCGCGACTGCCGTGCGTGCGTACCTCCGCGCTGCGGCCGCGTCACAAAAGGCAAGCACAGCGCAGCACCATCCATGAGCGCGGACCACGCCACGCGTGGGCCTCTCGCAGTACGTATTTCCCAATCACATCGGCAGCAGGAAACGCCGACGGGCGGCCGCGAGGCCGCGCCACCCGGCCGCATGGCCTGACTATGGACAATCAAGACGACAACCCGTATCGCGACACCGACGCGCCCAGCGCGCCGGCAGATCGCCCCCAGGAACCCCGCATGTCCCGCGATGAATCGCGCGAGTCCGCGCCCCGCGCGGATGCCGAGAGTGACGGCGGAAGCGGCAGTGACGTCGGCGAGGGCTCGACCAGCGAGGGCGAGACCGGCGGTGATCCCGGCGCGCAGATGAACGGCCGCGAAGGACAGGCGCCCCGCCGGGAGCGCGGCGACCGAGGTGAACGGGGCGACCGCGGCGACCGGTTCGACCGCAACGGCCGCCGGCACCGGCGGCATCGCGGCCGCGGACGCCGAGGCGGGACGGGCCCGGCAGCGGGCGGCGGCGATCGTCCAGCAGGTGGGTCGCCGGAACGGGGTGGTGAGCAACAGTCGCAGGCTCCGATCGTGCTCACGCCAATGGGCGACACGCAGGGATGGTTCGATACCTCGCGCGATGGCGGGTTCATCCGACGGGCCGCGGCCAGCTACCTGCCCGACCCGGGCGACGCCTGGGTGCCGCCGCAGGTGGCCCGGCAGTTCGGGATCCGGAAGGGCGACCATGTGCACGCGCTCATCGGGCGCGACCCGCGGGGACGCACCTCGGTGATGGAGATCCAGACCATCAACGGCGAGGACCCCGCGCTCTCGGCCAAGCGCCCCGACTTCCAGTCGCTGACGGCCACCTACCCCGAGAAGCGCCTCACGCTCGAGACGGGGAAGCCCGCGCGCGGGGGGCACGAGCTCACGCGCCGCGCCATCGACCTCATCGCGCCGATCGGCTACGGACAGCGCGCCCTCATCGTGGCGCCGGCACGCGCCGGCAAGACCACGCTGCTGCACGCCATCACCGAGGGGATCGCGATCAATCACCCCAACGCCGTGCTGCTCATCCTGCTCGTGGACGAGCGGCCCGAGGAAGTGAGCGAGGCCATTTCGTGGGGTGTCGGTGAGGTCATTGCGTCGAGCTTCGACCAACCCGCCCAGCGACACGTGGACGTCGTGGAGATGGTGATGGAGCGCGCGCGTCGCCTGGTCGAGATGAACAAGGACGTCATCATCGTGCTCGACTCGCTGACGCGCATGGCCCGCGCCCACAACACGGCGGAGCGCGGCACCGGCCGCACGCTCTCCGGCGGCCTCGATGCCACCGCAATGGCCAAGCCCAAGGCGTTCTTCGGGTCGGCGCGCGCCATTCCGGAGACCCTCGGCGGCGGGTCGCTGACGATCATCTCCACCGCGCTCGTCGAGACGGGCTCGCGCATGGACGACGTGATCTTCGAGGAGTTCAAGGGCACCGGCAACTGCGAGATCAAGCTCGACCGCTCGCTGGCCGACAAGCGCGTCTATCCCGCGATCGACATTGCCACGAGCGGCACGCGGCGCGAGGAAAAGCTGTTCCGCCCCGAGCAGGTGGAGGCGGTGCATACGCTGCGGCGCGGGCTGTCGCAGATGCCGTCCACGAGCGCCATGGAGTGGCTCATCAAGCGCATCGCGGCCACGACCAGCAACGACAGCCTGCTGGCGGGACTCTAGACGCGTTTAACCGTCGCGCCTGCGGCGCGGACAACCGCCGCCGCTACGCGCCGGACAGCTGATGGCTTTTTCCAGTTGTCCGCGCGAGCCAAGCGAGCGCGGCAGTTGTCCGGCCGAAGGCAGGCGGTTTTCGGTCCGTACGACCAGCCGTTATCGGCACCCCTATTGCTCTTGTTCGGTCTGCCATGCGCCGCCCTGCTCTCTGGGCGCGATCGCACGCGGTTGCCGGACTCCTCGTCGCTGCAGCAGCGCTCGCGTTCGCGCCTGCCTCGCTTTTCGCGCAACGCGACGACCAGCGCAACGCACCTGAGGTGCGTCGCCTGGAGCTGCGCGGCGTGGAGGCCGTGAGCAAGCAGGACCTCGAGCGCTCGATCGCCACCACCGCCTCGCGGTGCAAGAGCATCCTGTTCCAGCTGTTCTGCTGGGTGAGCCGCTCGCCCACGTTCTGGCATCGCGAGTACCTGAGCCGGGAAGAGTTCCGTCGCGACGCATTGCGGGTGCTGGTGTTCTACTGGAAGCGCGGGTACCGCGAGGCGACCCTCGATACCGCGGTGACGCGCCTCGGCGACGGCCGGGTGCAGGTGACCTTCGCCATCACCGAGGGGCCGCCCACCGTGATCGGATCGCTGCGCGTGGAGTACGACAGCACCCTGCTGGACGCCCGCCGCGTGCGGAAGCTGTCCATCCTGCGCGCCGGCGACCCGCTGAACCTCGTGGTGCTCGACACCATGCGGCTCGGGTTCCTGCTCGACCTGTGGGACAAGGGCTACGCCGACGCGCAGGTGGACACGGTGATCACCGTCAACGCCGCCGAGCGCCGCGCGGCGGTGTTGCTCCGCCTGCAGTCGAACTGGCGCACGACGGTGGGGCAGATCACGGTGCGTGGCAACGTGGAAGTGGACGCCCGCACCGTCCAGAACTCGATCAGCCTGCATCCGGGCGCGGTGTTCCGCTACCGCGACCTGACGGAGAGCCAGCGCAACCTGTACGAGTCGAACCTCTTCCGGCTCGCGATGCTCACGGTGCCGGTGCGCCTGGACAGCATCAAGGACGTGAACATCGAGCTGCGCGAGACGCAGATGCGCGAGGCTCGCGTCGCGGCGGGGTTCAACAACGTGGACTTCATGCAGGGCGATGCGCGCTTCACGCACTACAACCTGCTCGGCGGCGCGCGGCGTTTCGACCTCATGGCAAGCGTCGGAAACCTCGGCGCCACACGGCTGAACGGGCGGGGCCCGTTTCGCCACGTGGCGAGCGATCCGTTCTTCGACGACGTGAAGCAGTTCGAGCTGCCGACCTGGTCGGCCAGCATCGATTTCAAGCAGCCCGCGTGGCTGCGGCGCCCGGAGAACGCGCTGGCCTTTGGCGTCTTCGCGCACCGCCGCTCGGCGCCGGCGGTGTACATCGACCGCGGCTACGGCGCTCAGACCTCCGTGACCCGCAACCTCGCTCCCCGCGCATCCGCCAGCGGCACCTACCGCTTCGAGATCACGCGCGTGGAGGCAAGCGACGTGTATTACTGCGTCAATTACGGCGTCTGCGACGCCGCCACCATTGGGGCACTGCGCCGGAACCAGATGCTGTCGCCGCTGTTCCTCAGCGCGTCCATCGACCGCTCCGACCGGCCGTTCTCGCCGACCAAGGGCTACATCGCCCGGGTGGATCTCGACCACGCGTCGAGCCTGACCGCCAGCGACTACCGATACAATCGCGGCTTCGCCGAGGCGTCGGTGTACACGCACTTCCGCTATCCGAGCCGCGATCCGCGTTCCCAGGTGCTGGCGGCGCACGCGCGACTGGGCCTCGTGCGCCCTCTCGGCACGAACGTGCTGCATCCGCGCACGCGCTTCTATGCGGGCGGCTCGCAGTCGGTGCGCGGCTATGGACCGAACGAGCTCGGGCCAAAGATCCTGACCATCTCCCCGGACAGCCTGGCGCTCCGTGACACGCTGCCCCGCCCCGGCCTGCCGTGCGACACGAGCACGGTGGAAGGCACGCGAAGCTGCTCGCCGAACTTCGCGTTCCAGAGCAAGGATTTCACGGTACGCCCCGTGGGGGGAACCGGGCTGCTCGAGGGGAGCGTCGAATACCGGATGCCGGTGGGCCTGCGGGTGGAGTATGCCGTGTTCCTCGACGGCGCGATCGTCGGCGGGAGCGCGATCGGCAACCTGTCCGACTCGCTCCGGCTTGCGCGATACGCCATGGCGCTGACGCCGGGCGTCGGCGTGCGCTACCGGTCGCCGGTGGGGCCGATCCGCATTGACATCGGCTATAACCCCAAGGCCACCGAGAACCTGCCGGTGCTGACGAGCGCGCGCGACGCGGACGGCAAGCAGCGGCTGGTGGCGCTGGACGAGCCGCGTCGGTTCACGTCGGGAGGCACGTCCACGGGTTTCTGGAAGATCTTCAACCGGCTCGTGCTCCACCTCTCCATCGGACAG
>Ga0307505_10000390_pt1 | contig 49836 bp, 37 predicted proteins | sample 23_S_MG_FD_202183 | JGI IMG/M metagenome (GOLD analysis project Ga0307505, IMG submission 202183) | Soil microbial communities from Populus trichocarpa stands in riparian zone in the Pacific Northwest, United States - 23_S | ecosystem: Environmental > Terrestrial > Soil > Riparian zone > Trees...
ATCACGACGAGGTCCATGTCTTCCATCGGAATTGCTCCGAGAAGAACTTGGCTTCCAAGAACCAACGCTCCGACAAATCCGACGCGGTTCTTGAAGCGGATCTTGATGGGGCCGACATAGGGAACCAGCTTGCGCGAATCGTCCGCCAGCGTCGCTTCCTTCTGATCGAACTCCTCGAGTTCAAGCTGAATCCGGACATGTTCAGGGATACAAAGATGAACCGAGCCGCAATCAGCGGGAGCGTCGACCTCGATGGGCGCGAGGTCGGGTCTTCGCGGATTTCGGAGGGTGATCTTGGTGTTCACGAGTCCCATAGCCTGGCAGGGTACAAGACCTGCCCGTGCAATCCTAACGTGTCGTCTGCGGGCTGGTTGAGGACGAGCCGGATACGTTCGGACGGAGTTCCAACCCGCCGCAGGCGACGCTAGTCGAAGCGGGGGGGTTGCCTGCGAGCACGGACCCTTGACTCGCGCGGGCTTTTCCTGAATCGCTGCGGGTGATGAAGCGCAACGCTAACCGGACCGAGCCGCTGTTGAAGAAGGCGGACTTTTCGCAGCATCTCGAATCCAAGGCGCGTGAGACGGCGCCGCGCGACGTCGAGATTCTGCTCGCTGACGCTGAAGCGGCGCGCGAACGCGCGGCATCTGTTTCGCCGCGCATGGGCCGGCAGATGGACGTGGCCCTGGAACTTCTCGTAGACCATGCGGCCGGCGAATGTGCGCAGATTCCCTTCCACACGGTCAGCCTGCTGGCGGAGGCGGTCTTTTACGTTCTCGATCCGAACGACGTCATTCCTGATTGGATCCCGGGCATCGGCAAGCTCGACGACGCGTTGGTGCTCGAACTGGCCTTCGAACTGGGCGCCGCCGGCATCCATCGCTACTGCGACTTCAAGGGACTCGACACGACGCACCTGTTTGCAGTCCCGGGCGACAAACGGGGCGCCGCACCGAAGGAAGGTGCGCCTACCGCAGGCCGGACGTTAAAAAAAAAGCCCACGGCCGCTCGCAAGCCGGCCGCCGCGCCGCGCAAGGCCGCCAAGTCCCAGCCCGTGAAGAAAGTGGCCGCGAGCAAATCCCGCGCCGCCAAGTCCCGCCGATCCCGCTGACCCGACCCCACCGGCGTCGCGGCGCGTGACCCTGCGGCCTCAACGGCCCGCGTACTTTTCGACGAGTCGTTAACATCGTTGATCCGGCTTGAACGCCATCTTCTGTGGGCGGCCCGTTCGGGGTCGCCGATCGAAGGAGGGCGGATCGATGGGGCATCGCGCGGGATTCATCTGGACGGCGGTCTTCGGGGCGTTTGTCCTGGGCTGTGGAAGTTCGGGCGACAGTGGTGGGAGGGGCTCGGTGCCGGTTCTGCAGGGAGAGGCGGCGATAGAGGCCGGCGCCGCGGCCGCTGTCGGGCTGTCCGACGCGATACGGATGATGCTGATCGATCCCGCCCTGGCCGGCGACCCGATGACGTCGGAGACCGCGACGGCCGCTCGGCGTTCGCGCAGTGTCGGCTCCCGAGCCCAGGTCGTGGCGTGTCCGAGCGGCGGTTCGGTTGACGGAGAATGCCGAGAGGACGGAGGGCGTACGATCATCCGGACGAATTCGCAAAACTGTGCCTCCCTGGTTGATGAGGTCGTCGTCGTGGCAGACGGCCGGGCCGACCTCGTCCTCGATGGTACGGGGATCTGTGGGCTTGCGACGTTGCCCGTCGGGCTCTCGCACACCATTGAGTTCCGCGATTTCAGGGAGGAGTGGCGAGACGGGGCGGTGGCGGTTCGCGCCGTGGAATTCGGGCGGATGAAGCTGACGCGCCGGCCGCGCGCCGGCGGATGCTCCGCGAACGAGGGGGAGACGGAGTACGACGGAGACGTCACCCTTGCCAGTGAGGGCGTGGACATGACTCTTCGGATGCAGGGCGTCGCAGTCGAAGTGTCGTCACAGGGCGATCCGTGCGACGAGGCGGCGGTTGTGGATGGACTCATCGACGTCAGCGACCGATCTCGCGGCGCGCGGTTTGTCGCCGATCTGCGGGCCGCACACTTCATGCATCGCCGCGTGCCGGGCGGTGCTTCCGAGATGGCGATCGACGGAGTCGTCGACATCGACTGCGTCGGGGAGGTGCTCCTCTCGACCTCCGCGCGTCTGGTTCTCGACGGTGGCTCGTGCCCGGCCGACGGGACGCTCGCCATCACGGTGGGCGGTGGCGCGACGTCGTCGCTGCGGTTCGGACCGTCCGGTATGCAACTCGACTACGACGGGGACGGCGTTGCCGACCGCACGGCGCCGACGTGCGGATCCGAGTCGCTCGAGGTGTGTATGTAGCGGGCGCTGTTGGCCGCGATGAGCGCCGCTGTGTCGCCGGTGTACGGAGTGTCCATCGCGTTGGCGGTGGTCTGCGGGGCGTTTGTCGCCGCGATTCTCCTTCGCGGTCACGGCGTCGGTGGAGCGAGGTCGGCGTCTCTGCTGTGCGCCAGCGCGGTCATCGCAGTCGCCGGCGCCAAGTTGTTCTCGCTGTGGGAGCGCGGTGGTGCGGTGTGGGCGGACCCGTGGTGGGAGATCTCGATGGGGTTTCGCTACCCGGGCGCCATCATGGCGCTCGTCGTCGCAGCGCCAGCGCTGCGGCGGGTGTTGCGGGAGTATGTCACGTTGCCGCAGTTGGGCGACGTCCTCGCGCCCGCGGTCGCCTTGTCGATGAGTGTCGTACGTATCGGATGCTTCCTTTGCGGATGCTGTCACGGGGTGCCGACCGCGCAGCCGTGGGGCGTGCGGTTCCCGGCTGGCGGTCTGGCGTGGTCGGCGCACGTCGAGCGCGGGTGGATCGACGTCTCATCGGCGACCAGCTTGGTCGTGCATCCGCTGCAGCTGTACTTCGGTCTGACATCGCTCGTGGTCGGCGTCGTCCTCGTCTGGTGGCGCCGCTGCCAGCGATGGGCCGGTGAGTCGTTCTTCGCGTTTCTTCTGATCGATGGCGCGATCAAGCTCGGCCTCGAGCAGTTGCGGTTGGAGTACCAGCGATCGCTCGCCGCCGCGGCGGCGGTGTTCGCGCTCGTCGGTCTGGCCGGGTTGATCCTAGGACGGCGTCGCGCTTTCTCCGCCGCGTCGAGCCGCCTGGCGGCGATGACGTCCGGGGTTTGACCAGGACCCGCGCCTAATTTGATCTTGATTCTCATTTTCATTTATGGCAGAAGTGCTCCCTTCTCGAAGACAGCCTGGAACTGGAGAGGGAGAGCCCGCGTGGAAAGAAGCAGCCATCAGACCAACGGATCAAGTGAGGGGCCCACGGCCGTTCACGCTCACACCCACATTGCTCTCTGCCCGAACGAGCAACTGCACGTGCGCGTGGGCAATGTATGCCTGCATTTGTGCCGGCGCGATTTCTGTCAGCTCGCTCGCGCGGTCATGGACATGTTGGCGACGATGGAGATGACCGAGCGCAAGGCGATCATCGGCGACGCGCACTAAACACTTTGCGGTTGCCGCTCAGCGTGTGCCGTCGACGAAGATCGCGCGTGCTTGTCGTTGGCGGTGACGGAAGATTTTGTCGACGTCGCGGCGCACCACCGCGCCGGCGGCGAGTCGTCCCAGCGCGCCGAGCGGCAACTCGTAGCGAACGATGTCGCGCATGCGGGTTCCGCCTCGCTCAGAGTGGAACTCGTGGGTGTGGTGCCACGACTTGTAGGGGCCCTTCACCTGGCGATCGACGAAACGGACCCCCGGAACCCATTCGTCGATCCGGGTTCGCCAGCGAACCGGGATCCCGTGCAGACAAAGGCGGTAGTCGATGAGCGTGCCGGAGCGGACGATTCGATCGGTCGTGCGCAAGACTTTGAAGCGGAGGAAGTCCGGCGTGATCCTTTCCAGGTTGTAGGCGTCGCCGAAGAACGCGAACACGTCGTCGACCGGTCGCGGCAGCCACTGTTCGCACTGCAGTTCAAAACCAGGGGCCGTCGCGTTCTCGGTCCAGCAAAGTACTCCGCCGCCCGGCATCGCTACGACCGTCATGATCGTCCCCGCGCGGCGAGCGGTGGCTGGGCGCGCTTCTCGTCGATCCAATCGTCGATGTGCCGCCACATATCCAACAGCCAATGTCGGAGCGCGGCTGGATCGATCGGGATATCGCCGCGGCGGATCCGCCAGAAGCGCACGTTCACCGCTCGACCGATGAGTGCTCCGTTCAGGAGGTCTGCGAGGCTCTCGATGCCCTCGAAACCACAATGCCCCAACAACACGAGATCTGCCTCGCGGTTGCGTTGTAGCAATGCGATCGGTCCGCCGAGCTTGGGTGGCAGAACGTGGCGAAGACGTCGCGCGCATTCCAATAGATCCGCGTCGGCCGTTCCGGCCAACTTCGCAATCGCGCGCTCGAGTTTGGCGGGTGAGAAGCGCGTGCCCTCCGGATAGATGAGCACGCCTTCGTGTTCGTTCAGGTCATCCGCGAGGCGCGCCACTTCCTCGACCTCGTGGGCGCGATCCAGGCTCGCGCGGTCGACGAAATGATTGCGCAGGCGATTTCCAACGATGTCGAGACACGGATCCCAGAGCAGTTCCTTCTTGAGCACGTAGCGCAGCAGGATGTCGCGTCGGGCCGATATGAAGACCGCGGGAAGAACCGTGTCGGCAGTGCTGGCGTGCCGGGCGAATACCAGGAATGGACCGCGCGCCACTTCCTCTTCCCCGTCGACCGACGTGACGAACCCGAAGATCCATGCCGCGGACCGGAAGAGGCACTTCGCCCACCAGCACTGCAGTCGAAAGTTGAGACGCTCGTATCGATCCGCGCCGAGTCCCGGCCGGACGCGGTAGACGATCCAGAGGAGCGTGGCGGCGGCGATGCCGACGGCCTCGCAGGCGATGTACACCGCGAAGAACAGAAGGGCGCGTGTGGTGGCCCAATTCGCGCCGCGCAGCGCGTCGATCACCGCCACCAGCGGCAGCGTTGCGAAGAGCAGGGGCAGGGCGGCGGCGAGTCCGAGGTAGATTGGAACCGTCACGCATCGCCGCAGCACCGTGTTCATGGCCGACTCCTCACATCCCCAATAGGGCGGCTTTCAGCCCGGCGTCCAATGGATTCTCCCCGAGCCATATCGCGAAGATCGCGGCCGCGAATTCGTCGCCGGCGACGACCCCCAGCGCGTTGCCATTCAGCGACAACTCCGTGCCCGAGTCCGGGTCATACGAGAGGGCGTAGCGGTCGCCGGGTTTCACATCCTTGTAGAGCGCGTTGAACTCGCCGATCGCCGGCTGCAACGTCCGCAGTTGTCCCGACGAAACATTGGCGGCGATGCCGTCGACCGTCGCCACGGCGAAATCCTCCGCCGAGATGTCCCAGAAGTACTCGATCTCCAGTCGCTTCGGCATTTTGGTCAGGACCTGCTCCGGTTTGGCGGTCGGCGGCAAATACAGCGCCGCCACGTAGCCCTTGAACAACACCTTGTAGCGCAAGAGGGCGTAGCCGTTGAGGTCGAGCACATCCTCGCCGACGCGAATCGTCGGTTGAAAGTGCACGCCCTCTATTTGTGCGGCGCTCGCCGCGGCGGCTCCACAGAGCGAAAGCAATGCGGTCGCCGCGGCGAGGGAACGTACCGACGGCATCACGCCGCCTGCCGATAAGGCGTAACGGGCCGCTTGCGCCCGGAGGGGGGCACGCTCAACCAGCGGTCGACGCTCGACCGGACCCACTCGGCTTCCATCCCGAGCAGATCGCAGATGCGCAGGAACGAAAACGGCCACTCGACTTCGTCGGATCGAATCCAGTCGAGGTCCTCGGCGATTCTGCGTTGGTAAGCCGGATCGTGAGCGTGATCGCGCACCTCCACCAGCGCCGATGCGAGCACGGACGCAGCCAACTTCTTGCAGGGCGACCACTCGACTTTCAGCGGCAACTGAGCCGGAAGGATCTCCCCGCTCGCCATCCAGTCCTCGATCGCCGACGTACCGTCTCCCAAGTAGCGGCTTGCGACGTCTCGTTCACTCAACTCACTGGCGCTGTCGAACATGTTGCACCTCCTGAAATCAGACCGCGCGCGAGCGCTCCGCCCGCAGTCGAACGACCTCGGCGCGCACTGCGCCGAGGGTGGAAATGACGCGAATGGAAGAAATCCCGACTCTCGCGGCAACCGCTGCCGCGCTTGCGCCGCCCAACCAGAGTTCGGTCGTGATGGGCAGCTTGCTGGCGACCGCGCGGACGTCCTCGACGGCCTGGTCCGCGTTGCCCGCGTTGACGATGCCGAGCACGACGACGCGCGCGTTGCACCGATCGGCGGCATCTCCGATCTCCCTGGCCGGCGTGTCGACGCCGAGGTAAGCGACATCGAGTCCTCCGTCGGCGGCGATCAAGGCGGCAATCAGGGCACCGAACTCGTGTCTCTCGCCGCTCGGCGTCGCGATCAACAGCCGCTGTCCCTGTCCCGGGCCACGGCTGTGCAGGACACCGCTCAGCAGGCCACGGAGCACGCCCGAGACCAGGTGCTCGTCAGCCACCGACAGGAGTCCCTGACTCCACAGGTCGCCGACGTCGCGCAGAAGCGGCATCGCGACGGAGTCGACGAACCTCTCGATTCCCAATCCGAGCATCGCGTCCGACAGCGTCCGATGCAGCCGTCCGGCTTCGAACAATTCAATCGCGTCCAATGCCTCGCGAACGATACGCACACCGGGATCCGGGCCGCGGGAGGCGTCGTGTTTGATGCCGCCGCGCGGTGCGGACGCCAGGCGTTCCAGATCGGCTCGATCGAGCCCGACTACGTCGCCGATGGACCTGCCGCCGGCGACGGCCCCGGCCAGCAGCCTGAGATGAGCAACATCGTCCGCGGAGTACAGTCGCGTGCCGCGCGGTCCTCGAATGGGCGTCACCACCTGGTAACGCCTCTCCCATGCCCGCAGGAGATCCGGCGACAAACCGGTCAGCTGACTGACCGTTCGCAGCGGTAGATTCGAACTCGGCACACCCTCAGCCATTGCGACGCAGCCTAGACCTGCGCGGACTCTCTGTCAACTTTTGTCCGGACAAAACCTGGACAACGGTTGGTACTACTTGCGATCGCGAGCGGCTGCGAACCTGGCGATGGCTGCCACGCGGCGTTCGGCGTGGTCGACGATCGGAGAGGGATAGTCGGTGGGAGGATCGGGCGCCTCCCAAGGCGAATGGATGTGGCGTTTGGGAACATTTCCGAGTTCGGGCACGAAGCGGCGCACATAATCGCCGTCCGCGTCGAAGCGTTTGCCTTGGGACACGGGGTTGAAAATCCGGAAGTAGGGTTGGGCGTCGGTGCCGGTGGACGCGGCCCATTGCCAACCCCCGTTATTGGCCGCGGGATCGCCATCGAGCAGGTGATGCAGGAAGAATCGCTCGCCCTTCCGCCAATCCACGAGGAGGTCCTTGACGAGGAAGCTGGCGACAATCATTCGCGCGCGGTTGTGCATCCATCCCGTCTGTACGAGTTGGCGCATCGCGGCGTCGACGATCGGGTAACCGGTGCGGCCCTCGCACCAGGCCTCGAATTCTTCATGGGAGTCGTTCCAGGGGATGTTGGTGTATTGCGTTTGGAACGGACCCGTCAGCACCCGCGGATGTTCGGCGAGCAACGCTTGATAGAAATCCCGCCAGATCAGCTCGTCGAGCCACTTTCCACCACCGGCGGCAAACCGGGGGTTGGACTGCCGCACCTGAAGTACCGCGGCCACGCAGGTGCGAATCGAGATCGTCCCGAAGCGCAGCGCCGGCGACAACTTCGATGTCCCTTCGATGCCCGGGATGTCGCGACTCTCGACGTAGCTCGCCAGGGGGCCGCTGAGAAATTGGTCGAGACGCGCCGCGGCTTCCGACTCTCCGGCGGCGAAAGCCGCGAATTCCATTGGAGCGCCGCCCAGGGCCGCGGTTGACGATGCCGGATGCGCCACCGCCATTCGCTTCGGGAGACGCGGCAACCCGGACGTGTTCGGCGGCGAACCACTCAAGCGCGCCAACCAGGCGTTTCGGTATGGGGTGAAGACGCGGAAGGTGCCGCCACTCTGCGTGACGACCTCGCGCGACTCGAACATCACCCGATCTTTGAAACTCTCCACGCGCGCGCCCGCCTTGGCCACGGCGCTGGCGACGGCGCGATCGCGCCGCATCGCAAAGGGCGAATAGTCTCGGTTGTGCGTGACGACGTCGGCGTGGGTTTGGTCTACCAACTTCGCGAGGACGGTCGGTGGGTCGCCTCGAACCACCAACAGCGGGCATCCGGCATGGTCGAGGTCATGCGCTAGCGCGTCGACGCACCGTCGCAGATAGGTGCGCCGACCGGGAGATTCCAAGCGGTTCTCCAGTCCGGCATCGATGATGAACACCGGAAGCAACTCGTCCGCGCGGGACGCCGCGGCGGCAAGTGCTGTGTTGTCTCGCAGGCGCAGATCGTTGCGGAACCACTGGATGATGCGCATGCGCGGAGCACTCCAACCGGCGACCCTTCAGGCAATCTGAGCACATGGGCCAGCAAAGCCCACGAGCGCGGATTGGCCGCCCCGACAACTAAGTACCGATCCACTTCGCATCACGCAATTCGGCCCGGCAAGCGGTTCTTGGCCGGAAACCGGTACGATCATTGCTTGTATCTTTCATCGGGCGGAACCGGTGCCCAGGGATCCTCAACTCCATCGAGTCCCGAGAAAGGGAAGACCAAGCCATGATGACCGCGAGAAAACGCCACTCCGAGAACGGCTTTACGCTGTTGGAGCTGATGGTCGTCGTATCGATCGTCGCCATTCTCTCCGCGATCGCGATTCCCCTTTTCCTCGATTACCAGACGAGTGCTTTTGACGCTCGAGCGAATTCTGACCTCCGCAATGCCGCAAATGCCGAGGAAGCGTACTTCCTGGCCTCTGGCGGGTACCTCAACTGCGCCGATGCCGCTTGTGAGTCGGATCTCCCGAACTTCCGTAAGTCGGCGACCGTCGCGATCACACTCACCGCCAACAACACCGTCGGCAGTCCGTCGTGGACGGGCGTCGCCAGTTCCGACCGCGGCAAACGGACGTTTACGTGGGACAGCTCGGCCGGGGGCATGATCAATTGACGAACTGTTGTCGTGAGCGGGACACATGAAGTTGGGTTGGCGGGAGCGCGGCGCGGACTGATTTCCTCCCGGCACGGGAGATTCGACGAGGTGCGATTCCGCCCCATCAGTCGGCTTGCGGGTTGTCGCGCAAACGGCGAAGCTGCGCGCTTTCAATGTTCAGCTTCGTCGACCACATTGTGGCCATCACGGACACTGCGATCCGTGGACGCTTCGCAGTCCCGGAGCAGTTCGGTGGCGCTCCGGATTGGTTGCTCTTCGAGGCGATCGGCCAACTCGCGGCCTGGGCGGCCATGCGCGACTCGGACTTCGCAAAGCGTCCGGTTGGAGCGACGGTCGGCTCGCTCGACTTCTCAGGGAGTAGGCGCCCCCGTGGGGTCCTTGAGCTGACTGCCACGATCGACCGCACGGATCGCCGGGCGATCCTGTACGGCGGAGAGGCGCGGAGCCAAGGCGAGCCGGTGGCCGTCATGCGCCGTTGTATCGGCCCACTCCTTCCGATGGAGGCCTTTGACGACCCCGGCAGCGTCCGCGCGCGGTTCGAGGCGTTGACCGGACCCAAACCGGTACCTCTCTGGGCCGCCACCGACGCTGTTCCCGAAGCGTGGATCTCCCCGCCGGAGACGCGTTCCGATGGGGGCGTCACCGCGGAGTTTCGCGTCGACGAGCGAGCGGCATTCTTCAGCGACCACTTTCCGCGACAGCCGGTCGTCCCCGCGACCCTGTTGATCGAGGCGATGTGTCGGGTGGGCGCGATCGCGGTCGCTGTGCATGAACAGCGAAGCGAGCCGGTGCTGTTCGATCAGGTGCGTCAGGTCAAGGTGCGCCAATTCACGAAACCTGGCCAGCTGTTGCGTCTCGAGTCGGAGGGTGTGCGTCCCGGGCTCGGCAGGCCGGAGGTCCAAGTGACGGCACACAGCGGCGACGATCTCATCGCGGGCGTCCGCGTGTCCTGCGGCGTGTGATGTAGAGCGCCGCCGGGGAGACCATCATCGAACGGATCCTGATCAAGCAGGTCAACTGGCTCGGTGACCTGGTCATGACTCTGCCGGCGACGCGGGCGGTGCGCGACGCCTTTCCGGGCGCCGCGGTCACGGTGATGGTGAAGCGCGAACTGGCGGGATTTTACGACGGCGCGGATTGGATCGACGAGGTGCTGCCGTACCGCGTCGGTTCGGGTTGGGATGCGATCGCATCACAACGGGCCCTGGTGCGCGACCTGCGTCGGCGCCGATTCGACGCGGCCGTGATCTTCCCTCGCAGCTTCAGTTCCGCCCTGTGGATGGCACTGGCGCGGATACCGCGCCGGATCGGCTATGTCGACGACGCGCGGGGATTCCTTCTCACCGATCGACACGTGCGCACGCCCGACCTGTTGCAGCGGCACCAGGTTCACGAGCATCTCGAGTTGGTGACCCGCTCCCTGGGGGCGCCGGTCCGTTCGACACAACCCGTCGTGCCGGTGTCGCTCGAGAACGAGCGCAAGATGCGGGAGTGGATCGCGAGCGCACGCCGCGGTCGAGGAAGATTGGTCGCGCTCGCCGTCTCAGCGGCTTTCGGTCCCGCCAAGGAATGGCCGGCGTCGTCATACAGCGAGTTGATCGATCGACTCGCGGACCGCCACGAAATCGAATGCGTACTAGTCGGCTCTCCGAGCGAGCGCGAGCGCTGCGAGGCTGTCGCCGCGGCCGCCCGTTGCGGTGCGTTGATCGCCGCGGGCGACACCAGCGTCGGTGAGTTGCTGGCACTGCTCTCACTCTGTGACGGCTTCGTTGGCAACGACTCGGGAGGGATGCACGTCGCGGCTGCTCTCGGGGTTCCGACGGTGGGAATATTCGGTTCGACTCGCCCGCTGCGCACCGGTCCTCTCGGCCCGTGGACGCGCGTCGTCCAACACCCGATCGAGTGCAGTCCGTGCATGCAGCGCGAGTGTAAGTTCGGCCACTACGACTGCCTGCGATCGATCACCGCTGATCGGGTCGCCGCCGCGCTGAACGAAGTCGTCGCCGCTGCCGGCATTGATCCGAAGGTCTGATCCCGCGATTTCCCGGCCCTTTACAGGGGTCTCGCGAAATGGTTAGAGAGGCGAAACTTACAGCGGGGGGAGAGGTCCGATGCGAAAGCTCGAACACCTCTGGGTGACTGCGGCTGTACTCCTTGTTCTGGCATACTCGGTCCAATCGCGCGCTGATCAGTTCTCCGGAACACTGCTCGGCGTCGAATTGGGGGCTGGTATCCCGGTCTCTGAGTTTCGGGATGCAGCTGATCTGGGCGGCGTAGTATCTCCAATTGTTGGTTATCGATTCAGTTCTGGCGGCTACGCATTCACTCCAATGGTGCGCACCCAGTTCGGGTTTTTTCAGGCCGTGGACCAAGACATCACCTACGCGCCGGGGGAGGAGCCTTCGGCGGGTGACGGCCGGGTCATTCGACGCAGAATCATCGACAGCGACTTGCAGACAATGTTCGCCGGCACCGGCGGATTTCGCATTTCGATGATTGACGAGACCAAGGAACTCTTCCTCGGCGCACATGGTGGGTACTACACCGACCTCGCCGGTGGCCCGATTCGCGGCGCCGGTCCCGGGTTCAGTCTCGAACTCGGCGCCAACTACCAGCTCCTGGAAAATACCCAGATCGGGGCGTTCATCCGCCGCGACGAGGCGTATATGCCGGGCAACCTCGAACCGAGGAACCAGGACGATCATCTCGAGTACCTCACCACCGGCCTCAGCTTCATCCAGCGGATCCCGGCGGCGGTCGCCGCGCCGCCGCCTCCGCCGCCTCCCCCGCCACCGCCGGCCCCAACTCCCGAGCCGGCCGCCGAGATGCCTGAGATTCAGAAGAAGATCGTCCTGCGGGGCGTCACATTCGCCTTTGATAGCGACCGTCTCTCTCCCGAAGCGACGCCGATCCTCGACCAGGCCGTGGCAGCCCTGAAGGAAGCGGGAGACGTTCAGGTCTCGATCGAGGGGCACACCGATTCGATCGGAAGCAAGGAATACAACCTGGGCCTGTCGCGTCGCCGCGCCGAGTCGGTGCGCAAGTATCTCGAGTCGCAGGGCATCGATGCTGGACGCCTGCGGACCGTCGGGTTTGGGTTGGAGCAGCCGGTCGCGACGAACGAAACAGCCGACGGGCGCGCGCAGAATCGGCGCGTGGAGTTGCGGGTCAGCGAATAGTTGATGCGAGAGCGCGAGGGCCCTCAGGTGACCCTCGCGCTCTCGAACATCCCGACGACGGCTGCGCGGTGCACCTTGCCGCTCTCCGTGCGCGGCAGGTCACCGCGGAAGGTGATCCGTTCCGGCCACTTCTGTTTCGCTACGCCGTTGGCCGACAGGTGTTCGATGATGTCGGCCTGTGAGAGGTTCGACTCGGGCGCGGGTTCGACAGCGGCACATACCATTTCGCCGACCACGTCGTCGGGCACGCCCACCACGCAAACCGCTCGGACGCGTGGATGGGTCAGGAGCAGATCCTCGATCTCGCGAATACTGATCTTTTCTCCCTTGCGGATGATGATTTCCTTGATCCGCCCGGTAACGATCAGATACCCGGCCCGATCGATCTCGCCGGCATCGCCGGTGCGAAACCAACCGTCGGCGGTGAACGCGTCGGCGTTCAGGCTCGGGTCGGCGTAGCCGACGAAACACTCCGGACCGCGCGCTTGAATTTCCCCCGTCGCTCCGACCGGAAGTGGTTCACCGGCCGCGCCGGCGATGCGGATCTCGTTCGGCACGATCGGCGCGCCTTCCGTCTCGATCGCTCTGGTCTCGGCATCCCCCGGACCGGTCGTGGTGATGGTCGGGAACTCCGTCGACCCATATACGCGCTTGGCGACGCAGCCCAGCGCGTCCCGCGCGGCGCGGATTTGGGATGCCGACACGGCGGCACCACCGCAAGAGAAGAGACGCAAGCTGCGGGTCCACCCGCCGTCTCCGCGCGCCGCGACCAGGTCGCGCAGAAAGATCGGCGCGCCGACCATATACGTGACCCGCTCGCGTTCGATCAGCATCGTCGCTTCAGCCGCGCTCCACCGGTCCATCAGGACGGCTGTCGTCCCTAACACGGCTGGGCTCATGATGCCGTGCAGAACCCCGGAGATGTGGGTGAGCGGCGACGGCATCAGGGTCTTATCACCGGACACCAAGCCGTGCGCCCGCCTGAGGCTTTCCACTTCGGCCAATAGCGTGGCGTTGGAATGAAGCACTCCCTTGGGCTCTGCCGTCGTTCCCGACGTATACATCAGCAGGAGGAGGTCGTCGGGCGAGCGCCGGCTCTCCGGCGGCGGCGTCCCGGGCGCGTTCGGCCTGGCGAACGGCTCATCTGCGCGCTCCCGGATCACGGAGATGCTCTCGACCTCCGTGCCGAGGGACCGCACGCGAGCGTGCAATTCCGTGTAGTCGGTGCCGCGGTAAAGGTGAGGGATGAAGAGATGCCGAGCGCCGGACTGTTGCAGCATGAACGGCAGTTCCCGCTCCCGCAGCATCGGCAGCAGCGGGTTGGCGATCGCCCCCAACCGTGCGATCGCGGTGAACAGGACGCAGGTCTCCCACCAGTTTGGCAATTGGAACGCCACCGCGTCCCCAATGCGCACGCCGCGTTCGGCCAGCGTGGTCGCCACACTTTCACTGAGGGCGGCCCACTCGCCGAAAGTGAGCCGGCGATCACCGTCGACGATGGCCGTCCTGTGGGCGTGGACCCGGCACGTCGAGGCGAAGACGTCCCAAAAAGGCATTCCCGGCGCGTTGGCTCCAGAGGGGCGCGACGGAGCGAAGGTCGCTTTCAGTCGCATCGGATCGGCATAACTCGATTTCTCGCCGGGACCAAGTATCGGGTACGCGTGGGATGTTGACAGTCTCAAATGCCCTGACCTATGGTTCGCCCTTTTCAAGGGGGACAAACGAGTGTTTGATCCGCGGCATTCGCGATTGTCACGGTCGGTTCACGGGGCGTTGTTCGTTGCCTGTGCGGTCGTGTTATCTGCGGCGATTGTGCGAGCGGCCGACGTAGTCCAGGACAACCTCTACTCGGTGTCGTTCGCGACACCGCAGATGGGGTGGGCCAGTGGGGCTTTTGGTTCGATCGTACACACAAGCGACGGTGGCAAGACGTGGGCTCAGCAGGACTCGACTGCGAGCGAATCGCTGTACTCGATCGACTTTGCCAACGAGCGACTCGGATGGGCGGTGGGCCGCGCCGGTGTCATCGTCCACACCAGCAACGGCGGCGCCAACTGGCGCGCTCAGACGGCTCCGAGCGCGAAGCATCTTTTCAGCGTCGATTTCGTCGACGAGACCTTCGGCATCGCGGTCGGCGACTGGGGCGTGATTCTGGTGACCGAGGACGGCGGTCAGACCTGGGTGGATCGCAGCCTTTCCGAAGATTTGATCCTCAACGGTGTGACGGCTGTCAGCCGCACCGCCGCGCTGATCGCGGGAGAGATCGGTACCATCTTCCGCACCGAAGACGCCGGGCGCACGTGGAACCGGTTGGCGACTGGGATCGACAAGACCCTTTTCGGAATTCGCTGCGTCGACGCGCAGCGCTGCTGGGCGGTCGGGATCGACGCGTTGATTCTGCACACCGCGGACGGCGGCGCCACATGGGATCTGCGGCACGGCGCGGCGGAAGTCCGCCAGCTGGAGCAGGTCGGATTCGGACAGGCGTTCGAGAATCCCAGTCTCTACGCGGTCGACGTCGAGGGACCGTTTGGCGTCGCGGCCGGCGAGTTGGGATCGGTGTTTGTGAGTCGCGATGGTGGTCAGGAGTGGAGTCGCCTCGACGCGAGCAAGAATTGGGCGCTGCCGTGGTTTCGCGATCTCGTGGTCTTCGACGGCGAGCGCGGGGCGATCGTCGGCGCGGGCGGTCGGCGCATCATGATCAATGAAGGCCGCATCGAAGTCGACGCGGAAGGGGACTGACCGTGTTGCCCAAGAAGTACATCATCCAGTACCTCCACTTCCTGCTTCGGTTCCGCTACCCGGTCGGCGCCGCGATCCTCGCCATCACGCTTTTCTTCGTGTGGTTCACCGCGTTTCATCTCAAAATCTACACGAACTTTCTCGATTTGTACCCGCCCAACCATCCATACATCCAGGTGTACACGAAGTACCGCCACATCTTCGGTACGTCGAACGTGCTCCTGATGACCGTCGAGGCGGTGAACGGCGATATCTTCAGCGATACCGAGATCCTCGAGAAGATAGATCGCATCACCGTCGACCTCTTGCAGAAGGTTCCCGGCGTCAACGGCGAACAGGTCATCTCGATCACGCACCCCAAACTCAAGACGACGATCGCGACCGGCGCGGGCATCAAGACAGTGCCGCTGACGTACCCCCGTCTCCCGCAAGACAAGGAGGAACTCGAGTTCTTCCGCCGCAAGATCGACTCGACCGAGGGGATCCGCGGTTTCTTCGTCTCGAATGACGACAAGGCGACACAGATCGTCGCCGGATTCTGGGAAGAGTACATCGACCTGGCGGGAATGTGGTCGCAGATTCAGGAGATCGTCGCCCGCGAAGAAGCCGACGGTAAGGTGAAGATCTACGTCTCCGGCCCGCCGGTGCTATTCGCCTACTTTCACGAAGAGCTCACCAAGATGTGGGTTTATCTGGCGGCCACCGGCGCAGCCATCGTCCTACTGCTGTGGTTCTACTTCCGCACGTTCCAAGGTGTGTGGATCCCGGTGTTCTCGGGGTTGATGAGCGCGGTCTGGGGACTCGGATTCGCCGGGTTGAGTGGGCTAACTCTGGATCCACTGGTGGTCGTCGTCTTCGTTCTGATCACGGCGCGTGCGCTGAGCCACTCGGTGCAGTCGATGGAGCGCTACCACGAAGAGTTCCACCATTTGCAGGACAAGGACGCGGCGATCATCAAGTCGTACATCAGCCTCTACTCGCCGGCGATGGTTGCGATCATGTCCGACGGACTGGCGATTCTGACCATCGCGGTCGCGACGATCCCGATCATGCAGAAGCTCGCATTCGTCGCGAGTTTCTGGGTCATCTCGATCTTTTTCTCCGTCGTCACCCTACACCCGATCATCCTGTCGTTCGTGCAACCCCCCGCCGAAAAGCGCGGGGTGAACATCTTCGACCGGATGGCCCAAGCCTCGACAGGTACGCTGACGCGACTGGCAATCGGCGGCTGGCGTTGGGTGGTCGTCGGCTTCCTCGTCGTCACGATGGTATTCGCGACCTACTTCTCACATCTACTGAAGACCGGCGATACGTCGCCCGGGATGGCCCTGCTCTACGCGGATCACCCGTACAACGTCGCGACGGCCAAGGCCAACGAGTACTTCGCCGGTAACACGCAACTGGTCATCATCGTCGAGGGGAAGAAGCCGGGCGCGGTAAAGAGCGCGAAGACCCTGAACGACCTGGATGAATTTCAGCGCTACATGGAGCAGGGCGAGAACGCCGGCGGGTCGGTGACCGCGACGACGATGCTGAAGACGGTGTTTCGCGCGTTTCACGAAGGCGATCCCAAGTGGGAGATGCTGCCGACCGAGGACATGCACGTCTCGCAGCTGTTCTTCATGCTGACCGCCGGCACCCGTCGCGGCGAAATGGACCGTTTCTTCACCCCTGATTACACCAACGCGACGATCACCGTGTTCTACAAAGACTACGACAACACGACGATCGAAGGAGCGATTTCGCGTGCGAAGGAGTACATCGCCAACAACACGAGTCCCGACGACGACGTCCGCTACCGGCTCGCCGGAGGCCTGTTCGGGATCCTCGCCGCGCAGATCGAAGAAGTGGACTGGTCGTATCGGATCAACGTTCCGTTGATCTTCGCGGTCGTGTTCCTGCTGAGTTTTCTCACGTACTGGTCGGCCGCGGGCGCATTCATCGTACTCGTTCCGTCGATCGTCGCTCAGCCGCTGTCGGAAGCGGTCATGTACTTCATGGGAATCGACTTCAACATCAACTCACTTCCGGTCGCGGCGATCGGCATCGGCATCGGTATCGATTACGGGTACTACGTGCTGAGTCGAATCGTCGAAGAGTACGAGGTCACGGGAGACTTCGACGAAGCGAATCGCCGCGCCATCAGCACGACCGGCGAGGCGATCATGTTCACCGGTGCCACCATCTGTGCGAGCATGGCGTTCTGGCTCTTTCATCCATTGAAGTTCGAAGCGCAGATGGCCTGGCTCCTCATGATGTTGATGGTCTTCCACGCGTTCGGCGCCCTGGTCTTCATCCCGGCATTGGTATCGTTGATCCGTCCGAAGTTCGCGCTCAATCGCGCCAGGGACTTCGAGCAAGCCGCCCTGACGGAAGTCCACGCGACGGGAACCTGAGGAGCGAGACCGCCTGCCGCGTTAGCAGTCCGTCAGTACTCGCGTTCGTAGCGCCAGCCGGACTTCAAGATCCATAGGCGATGACGAGCTCCGGGCGCGTCGGGATCGAGTCCGTCGTATCCGGCGTCGCCCTCGTACAGCGAGCACGCGCCGCCCTCGATGTTGCAGATGCGCGGCCTGAAGGGGCGTGGCTCGCCGACCGATAGAGTTTCGAGGGCGCCGGCTACGTCGGCACATCGGGCGAGATCGTTGAGGGTAACGAACGTGGGTGGAGGCAACTCGATGGTGCCCTCGCGCTGATCGCGCAATGCATCGCGCGGCGCCGTCCAGCGGAACTCGTGGATCTCGCCGCCGTCGACGACGACGTCGTAGTTGGTGGCCGGTGCGAGAAAAAACCACGTGTCGAAACGCTTCGGAAGAATCTCCGGAGTGACCCAACGAGAAATTGCGCGCAGACTCTCGATGTCGAGTTCCAGACTGGCCTCTTCGCGCAACTCGCGAACAGCGGCGCGTCGCGCCGCGGCCGGTAGATCGTCCGGGAGTTCGGGCAGGTGGTCGCTGGGGTCGATACGGCCGCCGGGGAACACCCACGCGCCGCCGTGGAATGTCAGCTTGGCGTTGCGCCGGACCAGGAGAACTTCGAGTCCGTCGTCGGCGTCTCGCACCAACACCACGGTTGCCGATGGGTGCGCCGGTGCAACGTTCCCCTCAGCCATTTGGCGTAGATAACAGGTTGGCGCCGCGTGGCAAACCGCGGTCTCCGCTCGCGGTTCGGCATATTCAGCGAGGCCTGCTCGGGAGCAACCAGCGCACCGCGCCGCGCGGCCCGTCGAGAACCTCTGTCGCTGGTCTAAGTTGTTTGCACGTCACGAGAATTTCAGAATTTCACGATCGTGATCAATTTCTTTGACGCGATCGTGAATCAACTGTGTGCGACCGCGTCAAAGCCGTCACGTAGCCCAGAGCGGACCCCCCTCCGCAACTGCTACAGGGGTCGGAGCCCGAAACGGCGCCGGCCCCACTCCTCCTCCCCCAAGAGCCGGCGGTCATCTGACCGCCGGCTCGCCCGTTTTTGCGGCATTCGCGCCCGCTTCAGCCGTCGCACAGAGTTGCATTCGGCAACGGGTTTGCGGTTAATCGCCCTATGACCTTTCGCGGCGTCCACCACGTGTCGATCAACGTTGACGATGTCGACACGGCGGGGCGGTTCTACATCGACGCACTGGAGATGACGCAGCTCGCGCGCCCGGATTTCGGCTTTCCGGGAATGTGGCTGCGGTGTGGTGAGCAGGAGATCCACCTCATCAAGGTTGATGGGCATGTCGCGCCAAAGGGTCAGCACTTCGCCCTGAGGGTCGACGACGTTGAGGCGGCTCGCCAACAGTTGCTTGCGAAGGGCGTCGAGGTCAGTCGGGTGCTCGAGATTCCCGGTGCGGGTCGCCAGGTGTTTCTTCACGACCCGGCGGGAAACATGATCGAACTCAACCAGCCGGGCTCGGTCGAGCGGCTGGCCTAGCAGTCCGGCCTACTTTCTCAACGGGCTGCTAGAAGTGACGGCGCGAGCGGGCGTCTCCTCACGGGTGTCGAGGACGCGCGCCAGTCGCTGGATCCCCTCCTCGATCTCCTTCTCCTGCAGCGACGCGAATCCGAGGAGTAGCCCGCCCCGCGCCGGCGGGTCTCGATAAAAAGGCGCGACCGGATAGATTCCGACGCCTTGCTCCGCGGCGCGTCGTCGCAGCGCCGGGATTCTTCGGGTCGAGATGCCGTTCAGCCAAACCAGCACGTGAAGGCCGGCATTGACGCCGGTCACCTCGACGCGATCGCCACAATGGCGGGCCAGCGCGCTGAGGAGTACCTCCCGGCGTTTGGCGTTTCGCGTCCGCGATCGCCGCAAATGCCTCTCGAAGTGGCCCTGTTGAATGAAATCGGCCAGAGCCAATTGTTCCAGCGCGGGGCATCCGGTGTCGCTGATTGCTTTGGCGGCGGTGACCGGCGCCACCAGCGCCGCCGGCAGCACCAGGTAGCCGAGGCGCAGAGCGGGGAACATCAACTTCGAGAACGTACCGCCGTAGATGACGCGCCCGGCGCGGTCCAATCCCTGCAGCGCCTCGACCGGACGGCCCGAGTATCGAAACTCGCTGTCGTAATCGTCTTCGAAAATCAGCGCGTCGCGCTGCTCGGCCCAAGCGAGGACCTCGAGGCGCCGCTGGATCGGCATCGACACGCCGCTCGGGAACTGATGTGCCGGCGTGACATAGGCGAGGCGGATCGGCCGCTCGTCGGTCACCGTGGCCAACTGCAGACCGTCGTCGTCGAGCGGCCCCGGCACGATCTCCGCGCCGGCGGCTTCGAAGGCGAGGCGCGCACCCGGGTAATGCGGCTCCTCGATGACGACGTGGTCCCCCGGGTCGACGAGGACGCGCGCGGCCAGATCGAGTGCCTGCTGCGAACCGTTGACGACGATCACCTGCTCGGGGGTGCAGACCACGCCTCGACTGCGCCACAAGTATTCGGCGATCGCGTTGCGCAACTCGTCGCGACCGGCCGGCGGACCGTAGTCGAGTTGGCGAATCGACGCGCGGCGCGCGCGATTGGCCAGCACCCGGCACCAGGTGTCGTGCGGGAAGTCGAAGAAGTTGGGGCGCCCGTAGCGAAAGTCGAATCGCAGCGGAGACGACGGCGCTTCCCAGGTCACGGTCCGGGGTCCGGACGCCACGAGTCGTTGACCATAGGCCGAAAGGCGGGGCGTGAAGATGTCCGCCGGGGCGGGATCGGCGCGGTCCGATCGGATCGCCTCGGTCATGTCCTCCGGTAGGTGCGTGGCGACGAAGGTGCCGGATCCTTCGCGCGTGGCGACGTAACCCTCGGAGAGCAACTGGTCGTAAGCGAGGATCACCGTATTGCGAGACACGCCGAGATCCCTCGCCAGTGTCCTGGTCGAGGGAAACCGAACCCCGGGCGGCAGCTCAGCCGAGAGAATTGCCTTGCGCGCCGCCCGATAGACTTGCTGGTAGAGGGGCCCGTCGCCGTCGAGTGTCCACATTGCGGTCTGTCCAGGTGGGTGTCGAAGCTTCGGTAATCAACGTTGGACTGCGCGACGAAGAGGCGGCGCCGCGACTACGCGAGTGTTCCGCCGTCGACGCGGATGGATTCGCCGTTGATGTGACATCCCTCGTCCGACGCCAACATCGCGATCACGTTGGCCACGACCTCCGGACCGCGGGCGTTGTCGAGAGGCATGTGGCGCTCGATCAGCTTCCAATCCAGTCCCTCGGGAAGGTGCTGGCGACTGCCCATCGCCGTCTTGATCGAGCCCGGCGACACGGCGTTCGCCCTGACGCCCTTCTTGCCGTATTCGACGGCGAGCGCCTTCGTCAGCGCCAGAACCCCGGCCTTGCTCGCTCCGTACGCCGCGCCGTACGGCATGCCCGCCAGGGCCGCCGTCGATGCGGTATTGACGATGTTTCCGCCGCTCTCGAGCAGGTGCGGCAACGCCGCTTTGCAGAAGAGGAACGTACCGGTGAGGTTGATCGTGAGCACTTGGTTCCAGCGCTCCAACGTCAACTCGTGCGTGTGATCGAGGCTGAGGATGCCGGCGATGTTGACGAGGACATCGAGACGGCCGAATTCATCCACGCACAGCTGAACGGCGGCCGCGATCTGCGCCGGATCGCTCACGTCGCATGGAGCGGCGACCGCTCTGCCGCCGACTTCCGCGCACCGCGTCGCAACCTCCGCCAACGCTTCGGCCTGGACGTCGACCAGCAGCAGACCGGCGCCTTCCGACGCCAGGCGCTCCGCCGTCGCCCGCCCGATCCCCGCCGCGGCGCCGGTGATCAGTCCCACCTTCCCTATGAATCGCTTCATCTATCTTTCTCCCCGACCCCGGGTGCCTCTCCGGTCGATGGCCTTGAGGTGCCCGGCGACACTCTGTTAACCCTGTCCAAACGCTCGTTTCAACTCGGCCTGACTCCGCCGGGAGAAAAGACGGGCCTCGAGGTTGATAACCGGAGGTAATGCCGGCTTTGCCGGCATTACCAAGCCCATCGGAGCGCGAAGCGCGTACGGGGCAAATTTCCAAAGGAGCACCGCCGTGAATCTCAGCTATAGCAAGGAATACGAGGAGTTCCGCCGCGAGGTCCGGCAGTTTCTCACCGAGAACTGGACCGACGCCGACCGCGCTTCGGCGCCGGAGGCCGATCTCCAGACCGTGCGTGGCGCGATGGGCGGTGGAGTGCGGACCGACGGCCCGGCCACCGAGTTTCGCAAACAGGCGATCGCGCGGGGCTACCTATATCGATCGATTCCGCGTCAGTACGGCGGCGGCGAGCAGCCGCCCGACCCGCTGAAGGCGACCATCATCGCCGAGGAGTTCAAGCGCGCCAAGGCGCCGTTCGAGATCATGGGACAGGGTCCCAGCATGCTGGCGCCGACCCTGGTCGAGAAGGGCACCGAGGACCAGCGCCGTCGTTACGTCGAGCGGACGTTGCTGGGTGAGATCACCTGGTGCCAGGGGTATAGCGAGCCCGGCGCCGGCAGTGACCTCGCTTCGCTCCGCACCAGCGCTGTACTGGACGGCGACGAGTGGGTGATCAACGGCCAGAAGATCTGGACCTCGAATGCGCACGAGGCGGACATGATGTTCGCCCTCATCCGCACCGAGCCCGACAAGCCGAAGCACGACGGCATCACCTACTTCCTCATCGACATGAACACCGCCGGGATCGACGTTCGCCCGTTGCGACAAATGACCGGCGAGGAGGACTTCAACGAAGTCTTCTTCGAGGACGTGCGCGTCCCGAAGGGCAGCATCGTCGGCGAGCGCGGCCAAGGCTGGCTGGTGAGTCGCTCGACCCTCAAGCACGAGCGCGCGCTGATCGGCAACGCATCGCTGGCCAGGCGGACGTTCGACGGACTCGTCGCGATGGCGCAGATCATCGAAGTAGATGGCCGTCGCGTCATCGACGACCCGGTGACCCGCGACCGCATCACGGCCGTCGAGGCAGATCTGCTGGCCGCCGAGTACAACGGCTTCCGACTGCTCACGCTCGGCGCGAAGAACCAGGACGCCGGCCTGGCCGGATTGGTCCCGAAGCTGCACTCGACCAACCTGGTGTACAAGGTGACCCGGCTCGCGATGGACATCCTGAACGACCGGGGACTGTGCGCGCCGGGCGAACCGACGGCGCCGGACATGGGCGGATTCTCGACAGCGTACATGTGGTACTGGGGCATGGCTCTCGGCGGCGGGGCGCCGAACATCCAGCGCAACATCATCGGCGAGCGCGGCCTCGGTCTGCCGCGCAACGTGTAGCGAGAGGCGGCTCATGGATTTCGGACTCACGGAAGACCAGATTCTTCTCAAGGACTCGCTGCGCCGCTTTCTCGACGCGGAGTGTCCGACGACGCGCACGCGCGCGGTCATGGAAGGCGCCAGCGGACACGACGCGGATCTGTGGCGCGGCATGGCCGAACTCGGCGTCACGGGTTTGACTATCGCGCCCGAACACGGCGGGTCGGGAATGGAAGCGCTGGATCTGGCGCTGGTCGCCGAGGAAATGGGATGGGCCGCCGCTCCCGGCCCCTTCTTGGGCAACGCTCTGGCGACGACCGCTCTGGCCGCGAGCGACGACGCCGATGCGAAGAACCGCTGGCTGCCGTCCATCGCCGCGGGCGACGCGTTGGCGACACTCGCTGTCGGCGAGAAGATCGGAACATGGGACGCCGATCAGCTCGAGACCCGCGCTGAAGGCGGTTGCCTCACGGGAGCCAAGTCGCTGGTGCCATATGCGGGCGTGAGCGACGTCCTGATCGTCGCGGCGCGCGACGCGGACGGCCCCGGGTTGTGGCTGGTCGAACGCGGCGCCGCGGGACTCACCGCGACGCCGGTGAAGGGCAACGACATGACCCGCCGGCTCGACGCGGTTCGTTTCGAGCGCACACCCGCGGTGAAGATCGCCGCCGGACGCGCGGCCATCGATCGCGCGCGCGATGTAGGACTGGTGCTGCTGGCGGCCGATTCGTACGGCGGCGCGAACCGCTGCCTGCGCATGACGGCGGACTACGCCGTGACGCGCGAACAGTTCGGCCAGGTCATCGGCGCCTTCCAGGGCGTCAAGCATCAGCTCGCCGACATGGCCACCGACCTCGAACCGTCCCTGTCGCTCTGGTGGTACACCGCGCACGCGCTCGACCACATGCCGGACAAGGCCGAACGCCACGCGGCGCTCGCCAAGGCGCACCTCAACGACGTCTACGACATGGTGGTGCGCTACGCCATCGAGTTGCACGGCGGCATCGGTTTCACGTGGGAGTTCGACCTGCACCTCTGGTTCCGCCGCGCGCTGTTCAACCGATCCTTCATGGGCACCGCCGCCTACCACCGCAAACGCGCCGCCGACCTCGCCAACTGGTGAGGGGTTTCAAAGACAATCTCGCGCAGAGGCGCTGAGGCGCTGAGAGCGAGGTTTCGAAGGGAAACGGTCGACAGGATTTTTTCTCGCGCCAAGACGCCAAGGCGCCAAGAAGGCTTCGCCAACTGTCCGGCGTCAGCGGGGATGCCTCGCGACAGCCACCGTGAGCAGCGCGCCTTTTCCTAGCTCTTTGCGCCTTGGCGTCTTGGCGCGAGAATTTGTTTTTATTGATGGCTTCATTCATCTGGTCGGCTGCGTTCAGCAGAACCGAGGAGTCTAATGCGACGATTGAACGATAGGATTGCAGTGATCACAGGGGCGGCGTCGGGGATTGGCTTCGCCTGCGCGGAGCGCTTTGGGCGCGAAGGGGCGACGATCGCCGGTCTCGATATCGCCGAGCAGCCGGATACCTGGAGCACCATTTCGGCGGTGGCGCCGCGGTCGTCGTTCAACGGCGGCGTCGACGTGCGCGACGAGGGGGCGGTGCAGGCGGCGATCGCCGCGATCCGCGCGCGTCACGGACGCATCGACATTCTCGTCAATGGCGCCGGGGTCGAGGGGATCGGCCAGGCGCATGAGTTGGCCGTCGCCGACTGGGATCGCACCGTCGACATCAACCTCAAGGGTTCCTTCATCGTCGCCAAGCACGTGCTGCCGGCGATGATGGAGCAGCGCTCGGGCAGCATCATCCACATCGCCAGTGTCGAGGGGATGGAGGGGATGAGTGGCGCGCTGTCGTACAACGTCTCGAAGGGCGGCGTGATTCAAATGACGCGCACCATGGCGATCGACTATGCGCGCCACGGCATTCGCGTGAACTGCGTCTGCCCCGGTCTCATCGACACGCCCCTTACCCAACTCCTGCACGATCCTGCCCTGAAGGCCGTGCGCGATCAGATGATCAAGTGGCACCTGCTCGATCGCGCGGGCCGTCCGGACGAAGTGGCCGCGGCGATCCTGTTTCTCGCCTCCGACGATGCGTCCTTCGTCACCGGGCATCCACTGGTCGTCGACGGCGGGTGGACCGTCGGCAAGCGTCTGGAGCTGGAGTAGCGGCGGTTCTGATTGTCGCGCCGGGAGGGGCAATGGACGAAGCAGCTGCACTGGTTGCGCGGCTGGAGAAGATCGAGGCGCTGTTCGCCAAAAGTGCGACGCCGGGAGAGAGAATCGCGGCCGACGAGGCACGGCGGCGGATTCGCGAGCGCATAGCGCGGCTGGGTACCAAAGAGCCAGTCGTGGAGCTGCGCTTCGCAATCCACGACCCCTGGGCGCGACGACTGTTCACGGCGCTGCTGCGCCGCTACGACATCCGCCCCTACCGATACCCGCGCCAGCGGCGACAGACGTTGATGGCGCGTATGCCGCGGTCGGCCGTGGATGACCTCTGGAGAGAGTTCACCGAACTGGACAAGGCCCTGCACGCCCACCTCAACACCGTGGCGATGACGGTCATCACCCGCGCGATCTCCCCGGACACCTCGGAGGCCGCCGAGGTAGCGGAAGGCGCTTTCGGCCCTTCGCCAGGGAGTTCACAGGTTGATGAAGGAGAGTAGAAAATAAGCGCAACGTGCAACACCGGCGCGAAACCAAACCCCGAACGCACTGCCTCCCTCAACAATCTTTCGCACCTTCGTCCTCCGCGCGTTCGGACGCGTCGAGGGCCTTGCGCAGCAGGGACGACCGACCGATCTTTTGGAGGTCGCTTCCTGTGAAGGCTCGCCGTTCGACGGTTGGGGTCGATCGCCGCACGATCGCGCGGAACTCCGCGTCCGCGGCGCGCCGGGAAATGATGCGGACCCGGAAGGTGCGGTGCGTGATCGCGTGAGAGATTTCGACGCCGGCGTCGTGCCGGATGGCGGCGTCGTCGTAGAGTAGCGGCAGCCACATCCGCGGCAGGTAGGGAAAGGACCCGCGTTCGAGGACGAGGTCGCCTTGAGGATTGCGGACGATGATCATCGTCGCCTCGACCTTTTCTCTGGCGCGCCGCGGTCTCGGCGGGGGATGGCGATCGACGCAACCGGCGCGGTGAGCGTGGCAGTGCGCGGCAACAGGGCATGCGCGACATTGTGGATTCACGGGCGTGCAGACCGTCTCCCCCAGTTCCATGACCGCCTGGTTCCAGTCGCCCGGTCTTCGCCGGTCGAGCAGTTCCATGGCAAGCGTAGTGTGCGGCTCGCTGCGCGAGTCGGGGAGCTGCAGCCGCCGCAAGCGCGAGAGCACGCGCACGACGTTGCCGTCGACGGCGGCATGTGGCTCGTCGTAAGCGATCGACAGTACGGCCGCGGCCGTGTAGGCGCCCACGCCCGGGAGCGCGCGGGCCGCGGCGTAGTCGCGCGGAAACGACATGCCGGTCGCGACCAATTGGCGTGCGGCCCGGTGGAGAGATCGCGCTCGCGAGTAATAGCCGAGGCCCGACCACTGCGACAACACGGCATCCTCGTCCGCGGTCGCCAGCACCTCCATCGTCGGAAAGGCGCGCAGGAATCTCTCGTACGCCGGCCCGACGACGGCGATCCGCGTCTGTTGCAACATCACCTCGGCGACCCAGATCCGGTACGGGTCCCGGTCCGTTCGCCAGGGTAGGTGCCGCCGGTTGCGATCGTACCAACGCAGCAACGCGCGTCGCAGGGCGCTGGCGTCGTCGCCGATGTCGCGCTGGTTGGTTCGTCCGCCCATCAGGACGCGGGAGAATTGACGATCCGGCCCAGAAATACAAAGGCTCGATCCACAAGGTGGTCGTGTTCCCTGCAGCTCCCGGCGTCGGCCGCCGCCGCGTCGATTCCCGGGTGCCGATCTTCGGGCTTGTGTGCTGGGTGGGAGCCGGTCCATAGTCCCGCCGATGTCGGACCGCCCCTGTCGTGCGCGGCACGCGCGACGACTGATCGTACTCGCGACAGCGGTAGTGCTGTCGTCGTCGATACCGTCGACGGTCGCCGGACACGCCGGGGTGGATGAGTTGAAGCACGACGCCGTGGATGCGGTTGCCAGCCGGCCGAGGGATCCGGCGGCGCATCTGCAGCGAGCGCGCGTCCACCGGCTTGCCGAGGAGTGGCCCACGGCGTTGGCCGAGCTCGGCCGCGCGGAGTCGCTCGGCGCCGACGCCGATGAGGTCGGTGCGTTGCGCGCGGCGGTACTGCTCGACGCCGGCCAGGCGGAGTCCGCATTGCGGGAGATCGATCGCGTTCTCGCCCGCCGTCCGGATGCCGCCGGGTTGCGTTTCGAGCGCGGCCGCATCTGCCTGGCGCTCGGGCAGACCGAACAAGCGGCGCGGGAATTTGGCGACGCCATCGCCGCGCTGCCGGCTCCTCGCCCCGAGCACGTGATGGCGCGCCGCGACGCTCTGCTGGCGATCGGGCGCCGGGCGGACGCGCTCCTGGCTCTCGACGAGGGCATGGCACGCGTCGGCCGCGTCGCCTCGCTACAGCTCGCCGCCGTCGAGCTTGAAGTGGAACTCGGCCGCTACGACGGCGCTCTGCGCCGCCTCGATCAATTGCTCGCGCCGCGACCCAATCCGGCTTGGGTCGCTCGGCGCGGTGACATTCTCGCGCGAGCCGGCCGTCGCGACGCGGCGCGAGCGGAGTACACTCGCGCGCTCGCACTACTGGAGGGGCGTTCTGGGAAGCGCCCCGCGAAAGGCTTCGATGAACTCCGACGGCGGCTCGAGTTCGAGCTGCATTCGGCATCCACTCAGGAGGCGAAACAATGAGCAGTGCATCGGTTTGGCGATGGACGACAACCATCCTGCTGAGCGTCGCCTCGGCGGCAAGCGCGGCCACGGTCACGCGCGGCCCGTACCTCCAGATGCCGACGGCTTCGAGCATCATCGTGCGCTGGCGCACCGACGTGGCGACCAGCAGTGAGGTCGCCTATGGCGCCGCGCCCGGTTCCTTGTCATTGACCACCAACGACGGCGCGCTCACCACGGAGCACATCGTGGAGTTGAACGACTTGGCGCCGGACACGCAGTATTACTACTCGGTCGGCGAGATTGGGGTCCCCATCGTCGGCGACGACGCCGACCACCGGTTGCGCACGGCGCCGACCACCGGCACCGCCAGAGCGACGCGCATCTGGACCATCGGCGACGCCGGCTTCACGGGCGCCAATCTCAACGCGGTGCGCGACGCGTACGCCACGTACGCCGGCAGCAGCAGCGCCGATCTCTTCGTTTTGCTCGGCGACAACGCCTACCTGACTGGCACCGACGCACAGTACCAGACCGCCGTGTTCGACACCCACGCGGCGATGTTGCGCACCACCCCGGTGTGGTCGGTCGTGGGCAACCACGAGGCGTTCTCGTCCAACCCGGTCACCCAGGTAGGCCCCTACTACGACATGTTCACTTTCCCAACCGCCGGCGAGGTGGGCGGCATCGCGTCGGGCACCGAGTCCTACTTTTCGTTCGACTACGGCTCGGTGCACTTCATCGTGCTCGACTCGGAACAGGCGCCGACATCGTCGAGCACGCCGATGCTGACGTGGCTCGAGGCCGACCTGCAAGACGCGACCCTCAACAACCCCGACTGGATCGTCGCCTTGTGGCACCGGCCGCCTTACAGCCGCGGCCTGCTGCACAACTCCGATGTCGAGGTAGCCGAGATCAACATGCGCCAGTACGCGCTGCCGATCCTCGAGGACTACGGCGTCGATGTCGTGTTCTGCGGCCATAGTCACAACTACGAGCGCAGCTATTTCCTCGACAGCCACTACGGACTCGCGGCGACGCTGACGCCCGCCAATCTCGTCGAACCCGGCGACGGCGACCCCGCCGGGGACGGCGCCTACCGCAAGGAAGCGACCGGACTCAGCCCGCACTCGGGAGCGGTGTTCGTCGTCAACGGCAGCGGCAGCGAGGTGCGCAACACCACCCTCAATCACCCGGCCATGCTGGTCGGGCTACTCGAGCTCGGCTCGGTGATCGTCGACGTCGATGGCAACACGCTGACCGCGCAGTTCCTCAACAGCGCCGCGCAGGTGAAGGATACCTTCCGCATCGTCAAGGGCACCACCTGCTCGTCAGCGCCGGCCAGCGGCTGTGCGGCAGCGCCGAAGGGCAAGGTGAAAGTGCGGAACAACAGTGACAACAGCAAGGACAAGTGGTCGTGGACGTGGAAGAACGGCAACCTCGACGGCGCCGGCGTCGGCGATCCGGCGGGCGAGACCGACCTCGCCGCGTGCCTGTACGACGCCGATGGCGTATTGGTCGGCGGCACGCTGTTGCACGGGGCGCCCGAGTGGAAGACCTTCAGCAATGGCCTGCGTTACACCGACAAGACGCTATCCCGTCACGGCCTGAAGAAGATCAAGCTCAAGTTCGGCACGGGCAAGGGTTCGATCACGATCGACGCGCGCGGCGCCGGCGCTGCCGTGCCCACGCTGCCGGTGGTCCTCCCGCTCACCGCGCAGTTGGTCAACCTCGACAACGGCGCGTGCTGGGAGTCGGCGTTTGCAACCGCCACGAGGAACGACGGCGAAAAGTTGAACGCGGCGCTGCCCTAGCAGTCCGTTGAAAAACAGGACGCGGGCTGCAAACGGTCGAAGTGTGGTCCGATCGCCCGCGGATGTCGGTGAACCTTCATCGGCCTCCGCGGGCGGGCGTCGCGTCGCTACTCGCCGATGATCTTGACCAACACCCGCTTGCTGCGGTTGCCGTCGAACTCGCCGTAGAAGATCTGTTCCCATGTGCCGAAGTCGAGTCGTCCGTCGGTCACGGCCACGACGACCTCGCGCCCCATGACCTGCCGCTTGTGGTGGGCGTCGCCGTTGTCCTCGCCGGTGCGGTTGTGGTGATAGCGCTCCGGACTCGGGTCGTAGGGCGCGAGCTGTTCGAGCCAGCGGGCGTAATCCTCGTGCAAGCCGGCCTCGTCATCGTTGATGAAGACGCTCGAGGTGATGTGCATGGAGTTCACCAGGCACAGCCCTTCGCGAATGCCGCTCTCACCAAGGGCGGCCTCGACCTCCGGCGTGATGTTGACGAAGTCCATCCGCTGCGGCACGCGAAATGTGAGTACTTTGCGGAAGCTGCGCATGCGGTGGTGGGTAGCAGATGGATGTTGGACGGGCCAGCGGCGACGGGTGTTGGTCCGGGATCCTCTCCATGCCATTGCTCTTCCCAGACTGGATCGAGGAGAGGTTGGCCATGATGCCTGCCGCGCGTTCGTACCTCCGATGCACACTTCTACTGCTCTCCGCGTGGGGTACCGCGGCACCGCCCGTTCCGGCGAGCGGCGAGGTGCGCGTCGAGCACTTCGCCCCGCAGGAGACGGTGAAGGACGTGCGCCAGGTGAAGGCGCGCTTCTCCGCTCCAATGGTTGCGCTGGGCGATCCGCGCCTCCCCGACCCGTTCTCGTTAGAGTGCGGCGAGCCTGGCAGTGGGAGCTGGATCGACAGCCGCACGTGGATCTACGACTTCGATCGCGACTTGCCCGGCGGGGTGCGGTGTCGACTTCTCGTCCAACCCGATTTGCACAGCCTCGCGGGCGATGCCGTGGTCGGGCAGAGAGAGTTCGCCTTCTCCACCGGTGGCCCGGTCATCGAGTACGCCAACCCGAGCGAGGGCAGCGAACAGATCGACGAGGAGCAGGCTTTTCTCCTTGCCGTGAACGCCGAACCGACCTCCGATACCGTCCTCGCCAACGTCTCGTTCTCCGTCGACGGCCTGCCGGAGCGCATCGGCGTGCGCGTGTTTACCGGCGCCGAGAAAGAGGCCGTGCTCGCCACTCTGCCCGATGGCACGAGGCCCGAAGGCCCGTCGATCGTTTTGCAAGCGCGCCAACGCTTCCCCAGTGCGACTCGTGTCCGCCTCGTCTGGGGCACCGGCGTTACCTCGGCGAGCGGCGTCGCCACCACGGCGGATCAGATGATGGAGTTCGCCACCCGCCCGGCGTTCACGGCTCAATTCGGCTGCCGCCGCGTGAACGACAAATCCGGTTGCATTCCCATCACGCCCATTCACCTCAACTTCACCGCCGCGGTGCCCTGGGCCGTCGCTCGCCAGGTGGTGCTCGCCGGCCCGGGTGGCGAGACATGGAGTCCGCGCGAGCCGGACGAGCGACAGGAGTTCGTCTCGCGGCTCGAGTTCCTCGGCCCTTTTCCGGAATCGACCCAGTTGAGTCTGCGCGTTCCCGCCGACGTCCGCGACGACGCCGGGCGATCGCTCGCCAACGGCGCGGACTTCCCCCTGGCGGTGAAGACCGATCCATTCCCACCGTTGGCCAAGTTCGCGGCGCGCTTTGGCATCATCGAATCGGAGACCGCCCCCGCGCTGCCGGTCACCCTGCGCAATCTGGAGCCGGAGATCCGCGCACTGATGCAGGGCGTGACGCGTACACGCGATCTCACCACAGCCGAGCGCCTGCGCGGTTTGCTCGACCGCGTCACCGGCGAGGTGCGGCAGGTGCCGCCGGATCGGCCTGAGGACATCCTCCCCTGGCTCCGTCGAGTTGCGCGCGCGCGCCGTGCGCACTCGGTGTTCGCGGCCGACGAACGGGGCGAGCCACCCCCCGCGGAGCGGCCTCGGCAGTCGATCGTACTGCCGAAACCAAGCACGGAAGACGAGCTCGAGGTGGTCGGCATCCCGCTGCCTGGACGCGGCCTCCACGTCGTCGAGCTGCAGAGTCCGCGCCTCGGCGCCGCGCTCTTGAGCGAGGCGGCGCCGATGTACGTTCCGGCCGCCGCCCTGGTCACCAATCTCTCCGTCCACTTCAAGTGGGGTCGCGAGGGTTCGCTGGTGTGGGTGACGTCGCTCGACGACGCCCGTCCTGTCGGCGCGGCACGTGTCACAGTGCAGGACTGCCGCGGCGAGGTGCGCGCCACGGCGATCACCGACGGCGACGGCTTGGCGAGGTTCGACGATCTGCCGGGTCAGGAGGATCTCCCCAACTGTTACGAACCGACCGCGTTCGCCGGCCTCGAGGACACCGACTACGACGACTACTACCAGAGCCCCGCCCTCAACCAACTCGACTCCGGGCTCTTCATTGTCGCGCGGACCGACGACGATCTGAGTTTCGTGCACTCGTCGTGGAGTCGCGGCATCGAGCCGTGGCGCTTCCGACTCCCCGACGACGACGCGTGGAGCGGCCCCGTCTCCGCGCACACGATTCTCGCCCGCTCGCTGCTGCGCGCCGGTGACACCGTGCACATGAAGCACGTGCTGCGCCTGCAGACGCTGCGCGGCTTCGCGCTCGTTCCGGACGACGTGCGCCCCGACGCCGTGCGCGTCCAACACGTCGGCAGTGACGAGCGATACGACGTGCCGCTGGCGTGGGCGGCCGACGGCAGCGCCGAGAGCACCTGGACCATTCCACCCGGCGCCAAGCTGGGGCGATACAATGTACTGCTGCGCCGCGGCGGAGAAGGCCGGTCGACCGCGGGGCCGCCGTGGATGCGCGGCGAGCGCGAGTGGATCTCCGCATGGTTCCGGGTCGAGGAGTTTCGCGTCCCGCTGTTGCGCGCCGCCGTCCAACTGCCGGCGGAGCCACAGGTCGATGTCACCGAAGTGCCCGCCGACGTAACCGTCCAGTACCTCGCCGGCGGCGCCGCCGGCGATCTGCCGGTCGTCCTGCGGACTCGAGTGCGAGAGCGGTCCTTCTCGGCACCAGAGGATTTCGAGCACTTCACATTTGCCAACGGCGGCGTCCGCGAGGGCATCGCGCGCGAGGGGTCCGGTGCGGATCCGGACGACGGCGCAGGTGAGGAATCCGCCGCGGCGCCGCAGCGCCGCGAGCTGACGCTCGACGCCAGCGGCGCGGCGCGCACGGTGTTCGCCGACTTGCCGCGCGGCGACACCCCGCGCGAGCTGTTGGTCGAGCTCGAGTTGCGCGACCCCAACGGCGAGCTGCAGACCGTTTCCTCAACCGTGCCGCTGTGGCCAGCGTCTCAACTCGTCGGAATCGACGCCGAGTCGTGGGCGGGTTCGGACCAGCGGAAGCTCGACGCCGTGGTCGCGGTGGTCGACACAGCCGGTCGCCCGGTCGCCGGCGCTCCCGTGCGCGTCGATGCGTTCGAACGACGCATGTACTCGCATCGCAAGCGCTTGGTGGGCGGCTTTTACGGCTACGAACACGTCGTCGAGACGCGGGCCCCCGGAGCACTCTGTGAAGGACGGACGGACGATCGCGGTCGCTTTTTCTGCAGCGCTCCGTCGCCGCTCGAGGGGCGCGTCGTCCTGCAAGCCACGACCACCGATGCGGCGGCTCGGGCGAGTACGGCGCACACGGAGGTGTGGGTGGCCGGAGAGCGCGACTGGTGGTTCGCCGTCGACGCCAGCGATCGCATCGACCTGCTCCCCGAGCGGCGCCGGTACGAACCCGGTGAGACTGCGCGCTTTCAGGTGCGCATGCCCTTCCAACACGCCACCGCCCTGGTCACGTTGGAGCGCGAAGGGATCCTCGAGGCGAGCGTCGTGCCGCTGTCCGGTCGCGCTCCGGTGATCGAGGTGCCGGTGCACGATGACTACGCGCCCAACGTCTTCGTCTCGGCTCTCGTCGTGCGCGGCCGTCTCGCTGGGCCCGCGCCCACGGCGATGGTCGATCTCGCCAAACCCGCGTACAAGCTCGGCATCGCCGAGATCGGAGTCGGGTGGCGCGAACACGAACTGCGCGTCGCGGTCACGACCGACCGCGAATCGTACACGGTGCGCGACAAGGCAAAAGTGAAGGTCGCCGTGCGCACGGCGGACGGGCAAGCGCCGCCGGCAGGGAGCGAGGTGGCGCTGGCGGTGGTCGACGAGGGCCTGCTCGAGCTCCTGCCGAATACGACGTGGCGGCTGCTCGATGAGATGATGGGCCGGCGCGGCTATGCGGTGCGCACGGCGAGCGCGCAGAGCCAGGTGATCGGCAAGCGCCACTACGGGCGTAAAGCGGTGCCGGCGGGCGGCGGCGGCGGTCGCCAGGCGACGCGCGAGCTGTTCGACACGCTTCTACTGTGGCAGGCGCGGGTGCCGCTCGACGAGCGCGGCGAGGCGGAAGTCGAGGTGCCGCTCAACGACTCCCTCACCGCCTTTCGCCTCGTCGCGGTGGCCACCGCCGGCCTGGAGCGCTTCGGCACCGGGACGGCCACCATCCGCTCGACGCAGGACCTCATGATGTTGTCCGGCCTCGCCCCGCTGGTGCGCGTCGGCGACGCGTTCACGGCGGAGGTCACGCTGCGCAACACCACCAGCCGAGCGCTCGAGGTGAACGTGCGCGGACGCGTCGAGGAAATGTCCGACCCGCTCGCGGTGCGGGCGATCGAACTCGGTGCCGGCGAGGCGCGGGTGGTGGAGTGGCCGATCGTCGTACCCGACGGCGTCGAGCACCTCACCTACGAGTTGCAGGCCGGCGTCGACGGCGGCCCGACGGACAGCTTGCGGGTTCGCCAGCAGGTGCGCCCCGCCGTGCCCGTGCGCGTCCTCCAGTCGACGATCACGCGCTGGGAGCCGGCCAGGGGCACGCCGCTGCGCCAGCCCGTCGCGCGGCCTGCCGAAGCCATCGCGGGCCGGGGCGGTATCGAGGTGAGCGGCGCCGCCAACCTGAGCGGCGGGCTCGACGGGGTGCGCGACTGGATACGCCGCTATCCGTATACCTGCTTCGAACAGCGCCTGTCGCGCGCCGTGGCGCTGCGCGATCAGGATCAGTGGCGATCGCTGGTGGCGGCGCTGCCGTCGTACGTCGACGCCGACGGGCTGGTGAAGTTCTTTCCCACCATGACGGCCGGCAGCGAAGTGCTGACGGCCTATGTCGTGTCGCTGACGGCAGCCGCAGGTTGGCCGCTGCCGCCCGAGCTACAGAAGAAGTTGTCCGAGGGCCTGCGCGCCTTCGTCGAGGGCCGCATCGCGCGCCGTTCCGACGTGCAGACCGCCGACCTCTCCGTACGCAAGCTCGCCGCCGTCGCCGCGCTTGCCGGCGTCGGTGCGGCCGACCCGGCGCTACTCGAAAGCATCGCCATCGAGCCCAACCTGTGGCCGACATCGGCCCTGCTCGACTGGTGGAGCGTTCTATCGAACGTGCCCGAGGTGCCCGATCGCGCCGCGCGCACGAACGAGGTGCAGCAGATCCTGCGCGCGCGTCTCGATCTGCGCGGCACGGTCATGGGTTTCTCCACCGAGCGCACCGATCACCTGTGGTGGTTGATGGCCGGACCCGACTTGAACGCCGTGCGCCTGCTGTGGTTGGCGACGGGCGCTCCGGAGTGGCGCGACGACATGCCTCGCTTGATGCGCGGCGCGTTGGCGCGGCAGAAAGGCGGCGCGTGGGACACGACCTTGGCCAACGTCTGGGGCGCGCTCGCGGCCGAGCGATTCTCCGCCGCGTTCGAGGCGACCCCTGTGACGGGCGACACGTCGATCGCCCTCGTCGGCGCCGAGCAGACGCTCGAATGGACGTCGGCGAAGCCGCCCGCCGTCGAACTCGCATGGCCGTCAGAGCCGGCCGATCTCGCGGTCGACCATCGCGGCACGGGCCATCCCTGGCTCACCATCACGGCGCGCGCCGCCGTGCCGCTGCGGGAGCCGTTGGCGAGCGGCTATCGCATCACCCGCACCGCGACGCCGATCGAGGCGCGCGAGCCGGGTATGCTCAGCCGCGGCGACCGCGTGCGGGTGCGCCTCGAAATCGAGGCGCAGAGCGACATGACGTGGGTCGTCGTCGATGACCCGATTCCCGCCGGCGCGTCGCATCTCGGCGGCGGACTGGCCCGGGATTCCGCGATCGGTGTTGCCGGCTCCTCCGAGGAGCGCCTCGATCCCACCTTCGAGGAGCGGCCGTTCGACGCCTACCGCGCGTACTACCAGTTCTTGCCCAAAGGGCCCACGGTGGTCGAGTACGTCATCCGCCTCAACCAAGCCGGCCGCTTCGAACTGCCGCCGACCCGAGTCGAGGCTCTGTACGCGCCGGAGATGTTCGGCGAGTCGCCCAATGCAGCCGTGGAGGTGCGGCCGTGAAACCTCTGCTGGTCTGGCTGCTCATCCTCACCTCCGCCGTCGCGGCGCATTCCCAGGTGCCGTCGTTCGATGTCGTGCGCGCGTCGCACAGCCCGTCGGACGTGCGCGTCCTCGATCGACACGGCGACGTCCTGCACGAGGTGCGCATCGACCATTCGCGCCGTCGCCTCGCCTGGGCACCGCTCGCCGAGATCTCGCCGGCGTTGGTGGCGGCCGTCATCGCCGGCGAGGATCGCCGCTTCCGCCATCACCGAGGCGTTGATCTGCGCGCGATCGCCGCCGCCGCGTGGAACCGCGCCCGGGGCGGTCGCGCCCGCGGCGCGAGCACCATCAGCATGCAGTTGAGCGCGCTGCTTGACCCCACCCTCCGGCGCGGCGCCGCGCCGCGAAGTCTCGGACAGAAGTGGCGGCAGATGCGCGCCGCCTGGGAGCTGGAGCGCCGTTGGACGAAGGATCAGATTCTCGAGGCGTATCTGAACATCGTCTCCTATCGCGGCGAGCTGCAGGGAGTCACGGCGGCTGCGGCAGCTCTATTCGGAAAGTCCCCGCACGGTCTCGACGACGCGGAGTCCTTGACGCTGGCGGCGCTGCTCCCGGCGCCCAACGCGCGCGCGCAGGGGGTGCTGCGCCGAGCCACCGCGATCGGTGACACGGTCGGTGCCGCGGTGTCACCCGACGCGGTCGGCGGCGCTGTGACGCGGGCGTTCGACGCCGAAACGGTGCGCAGTGGTCCGCGTGTCGCGCTCGCGCCGCACGCCGCGTTGCGCGTGATCCGAGATCGGCGGACCAGGAGGGATGAGGGTCCGGTCCCGTTCGACACGCGCACGACCATCGATGCGGAGTTGCAGCGCACCGCGACCGAGATCCTGCGGCGCCAGCTGCTCGCCATCGGCGAGCAGCATGTGCTCGACGGCGCGGTGATGGTCGCCGACCACGCGACCGGTGAGGTGTTGGCGTACGTCGGTTCGAGCGGCGACTTGTCGCGCAGCCGCCACGTAGACGGCGCCCGTGCGCGGCGGCAGGCCGGTTCGATCTTGAAACCGTTCCTCTATGCGCTGGCGCTCGAACGACGTCTGCTGACCGCGGCGTCGCTTCTCGAGGACACACCGCTCGAGGTCGCCGTCGGAGCGGGCCTCTACCGGCCGCGCAACTACGACGAACAGTTTCGCGGTTTGGTCAGCGTGCGAACCGCCCTCGCCGGGTCGCTCAACATCCCCGCCGTCCGAGCGCTCGCTCTCGTCGGCCCCGATGCCTTCGTGGAGACTCTGCGTCGGTTGGGCTTTGGCGGCGTGACAGAGAACGCCGGGTACTACGGCCCTTCGCTCGCTCTCGGCTCCGCCGGCGTCAGTCTTTGGGAACTCGTGGAGGCGTACTCCTCCCTCGTTCCCAGGGAGGCTGCCGTCCCATCCGACCGTCGCCCCTGTCGACTTCGGATGGATGCGTCCGGGGAATGCGCGCCGGCCTCGGTGCAGTTCTCGCCGGAGACAGGGTTCCTCATCTCCGCGGTACTCGCCGACCGCGACGCGCGCGGCGTCACCTTCGGGCTCGAGAGCCCGCTCGATACGCGCTTCTGGACCGCGGTGAAGACCGGCACCAGCGTCGACATGCGGGACAACTGGTGCGTCGGCTACTCGAGCCGATACACGGTGGGAGTCTGGGTCGGAAACCACTCCGGCGCGCCCATGCGCGATGTCAGCGGCGTCAGCGGTGCCGCGCCGGTGTGGCAGGACGTGATGCACTGGTTGCACCGCCGCGAGCCGAGCACGCCGCCGGTCCCGCCGGAGGGAGTAACCCGGGCGCACCTCCACTTCGCGCGTGGAGCCGAGCCGTCGCGAACGGAGTGGTTCCACGCCGGCACCGAGCCCGCCGGCCTACCGCCCGATCTCGCGCGCCGGCCGAAGGTCCTCTCTCCCGCCGAAGGCTCCGTCATCGCCATCGACCCCGCCATCCCCAGGGTCGCACAGCGCGTCGCCTTCACCGCCGACGACGCCGGCACCGCGCTGCGCTGGCAACTCGACGGCGCCGACCTCGGCGAGGTCGCGGCGCCACTGCTCTGGCAGCCCACCCGCGGCCGCCACATCCTGGCGTTGCTGGACGGCGCCGCGCGTCCGGTAGCTACCGTGCGCTTCGACGTCCGCAGCGCCGAAAACTAGGAGGCGGAGCAGGGCACCGGCTTCGCTTCACGTGGCCGCGCACGCGCGAGTGAGAAAGGAGCAACGCCGCCCGGCCCCGCGTCAAGTCTTCAACACCCGCCGCTTAGCGAAGTCGGTCCCAGATATGCGGTTCCGAGGGGGGCGGCTCGACTTGGGAGTCGAGCGATCCCCAGACCTTGCGCCGAGCGGGGCCTACGAGCACGGTCATCGTCGGCATCAGGTACGTGTCGCGATGCAGCGCCACGAAGCTCGGTCCGAGATGCTCTTCGACCGATCGCTCCCATTCGTCGCCCTGGCCGCCGGCGAGGATCAGCACGCGGTGACAGGCACCGCGCAGTCCCGCGGCGAACGCCTGCCGCATTGACTCCTGGTCGACGCGATCGCCACTGCCGACCGGGAAGATCCCTGTGATGGCGTCGCCACGGGTGGTGTGAAGCACGGCCAGCGCAACCCGATCGCCCGGAGACAGGATCCGCCGCGCGACAGCCTCTGCGTCGTCGGCCGAACGGATTTGCTGCTGCAATGTAGCGGCGAAGGAGGCGTTCTCGGGATCCGGGCGCTCGACAATTCCAGCGATCTCCGGGGGCGTCTTCAGGCCCTGCGACGCTTCGCTCCAGTCGTGCGCGACGATCTCTCCGGAGCGCATCAGCTCGGAGAACCCCTTCAACCCCACAAACACCTGGTGATCGACCGCGATGCCGAGCAAGTCCGCCGCTCGTTGGTACATGCGACGCTGTTCCAGATCGATCTCCGGGGGATCGAAGGTTCGATCCAACTCGTTACTGACCACCGAGATGCGTTGAATGCCCCGGATGAACGCCCGGAACAGCACCTCGCGTGCCTGCCACCGCGCCATATCGCCGCCGCAGCCGACCATCTCCACGCCGATCGCCTGGCCGTCCTCCAGGCAGTAGACGACCCAGACTTCCTTTCGAGAGGAGTTCCTCAGGTGATGAATCAGCCCGGCGACGTCGCCGCATCCGCCGATTCTGAGCCCATTGGGATCCGGCCCAAGCCAAGCGTCCTCCATCTTCGACGGAGTCGTTGCGAAGCCAGTGAAATGGCTTCCCCCATCCGTCGACACACCTGGGCGAACGCGCCCGTCCTTATCGAGATGAAACGCTTCCATCAGCAGATATCCTCTCCACGCTGAGCGCTTGGCGGGTTCATGTCCGGTTTGTCCTGTTTCTGTCGGGTTTCGCGACCACCCGGTATGCGGCTCCCCTGCCAGTTCGCGCCGTCCGCTCCAGGGCCCCGTTGCTCACCAGATCCTCGAGGTCGCGCCCCGCCGTCCTGTCCGGAGACGATTAGCGGAGACGATTAGGGACGTGTGGTCGAGTGCCCGAATCGAGCACATCTCACCCAACTCGCGCACCCTGGCACATGTCCCCTATCTTCCGCGAACGTCCGGATCTGTGCGGGGCGCGCCGGGTAACCGGTGCCCCTATCGCGACGAAAGCGCCGACGACACCATCGGCGTACAGGTAGAGAAGCTTGTGTCACTGAGGTCGCGGGTTCGGGAACGCCTCGTGTCTCCCCATAGCTTCTCTGTGATCTCGCTCACACCGTCGTCGCGGAAGCAGCCTCCCTGCCCGACTGCGAGACCAGCGGCTATCACCCGCTTTGCAAGACGCCCGCCGGTTACGCTACGGCGTGCGTCATGCGAACACTCAAACTGTTGGCTAGGGTCATTGTTGTTCTTGCTTTCCTTGCTGTCGGTTGCGGCGAGGTACCGAAATGAAGATACGACCCAAAATGGATGCAAACACTCAGATTCTTGATCTCTCGGTTGGTGAGCAATACCGAGACAAGTTCAAGGACATCGATTGGCTCCTGAACGAACTGGTAGTCTACGGCGCTGACTTGATCCCGCGCCTTGCTACCGAACCCAAGCAACGACGACGCCCCTTCGACGTTGTGGACCTCGTTCTGATTGGCCTGCTTCGTCACCTGCTCGCGATGATCGACGCGGTACGAGTTCTCCTCAGGGAAGGCGCTGCGTACGGAGCCACTCCATCCGTCCGGTCGCTGACCGAGGGCGCGATTAACCTCTCGTGGATACTAAAGGCGGACACCGAGAATCGGGCACGGGCGTACTACGTCGCCAACCTGCGTTTACGTCGCCATGCAGCACTCCGAACGATTCCTGGCACTCCGGAGTACAACGAACTCCTTGCCTCATTGAACGCGATTGCCCCTGAGGAAGATCACGTCGCGACACTGTCACGAATAGAGGATGCGGCACGAGGTGAGTTGAAACAGATCAACTCCAAGATTGCGCAAGTCGCCGATCTGGCGGCTATGGATGCGGCATTCAAGAAGGCTCGAAAATCCGCGACATTCGATCCGAACTGGCACAAGGTAGCTGGAGCTCGATCGATTCGAGAAATGGCGATCGAGGTCGGACGCCTCGATGAATACGAGAATTACTACTCACCCTCATCGCGAACGATCCACGGCGCCTCACAAGACGCCAATGTTCGCATCATCGACGGCGGCGTGGCGGTTACGAACATCCGGGACCCAAGCCAGATAGTCCAAACGGTACGTATGACCGTGACGGTGACGCGACGAGCCTACCGGGAGCTACTGGGCCACTACCGACCGGAGGAAGTCGACCGCTTCACACAGAAATACAAGGACGAGTGGCGGGAGGTGTTTCTCCCACTACTGAACGCACCGCTCGAATAATGCGTGAGGTGCGAATGGATCACGGTGTTTGTCGAATCTGCAAAGGCAGAGACCGTCGCGTTAATCGGCGCTTTCGGGACGTGTGGCCGAGTGCCCGACTCGACCCGTCTCATGCAAACTCGTCCACTCGACCACACGTCCCCTATCTTCCCGGGTAAGATCCGCACGAGCATCCATGACCCTCGTATCGAGCTTCGTAGTCTCGGGCCACACATTTCTGCTGGGCGATGCCCTCATCAGCAGAACGTCTGATTGCGCAGTCTCGCCCCTTCACCTTCCCACGATCGGCGACATCTCAGAGGTATTTCCTCCCGGATCCGGATTCATCCCAGTCGAGCTGTGTCAGAAGATACTGCTAGTAAACCCCGGCATGGCTGTCGGATGGTCAGGGAGCCGAGTGTACGCCAAGTCCGTACTGTCCGACGTCGTGACTGAGTTCCGAAACCGCAGTCCCGGGCAACAAGAACTCGACAAGCGAGTCTCGGAGATCCTAGGGGACAACGGGATCGGCGCAGCCAGTGGCCTTGCCCTTTTCTTTCACCTGCAAGTCGATTCCCCTACGACAGGGACTTACCGCAGCGTGACCGGTATATCTGGTCCGCGCCCTTCCGAGACTTCGGTCTTTCATTCGGTCTACATGCTCGGATCGGGATCGGAAACAGTGCTGGAATACATGGCTCGAGCCGAACCATTGGAAGGTCGCGACCCAGACCGGGACGCCATAACGGCGTCCCTGGGGCTATCCGGATACCTACTGCATATGGAAATGACGACGCGCCTATCGCTCCTGCATTACTTTGGAGGAATCATCGAGGTTGCGGGGCCGTTCGCCCGTCGCGATGAGATCACCAAGTGTTCCGACGTGACCTACATCCTGCTGTACGTCTACACAGGAGGTGGGCGGGTCGGCATTGTTACTGAGCAGTTCCTGGCAATGAGACCGATATACCGCGACGATGTGCTATGGGTGTATGTCCATCGCGCCACGATCGAAAAAGGGCGTCGCTCGGAGGCATACGTTGTCCAACCCGCGTTCCGACAGTTGACGCCAGAGGACTTCCCACCACCGCCATGGCCAAACTTCAACGCCACGTACATGTCTGCGCAGGTAGTGTTCTTGCGCGAGGACGGGACACCCACCGCAAACAGCTTCGTCGACCTGGGGACGGACCGCTTGTGGTTTGAGACCAATAGCAATGGAACCGTCAATCTGACGATCGCACCTGAGTTTGGAAATTTACTCCGCCGCCTCACTTGGGGGTAGCTGGCTCGCACCACTCCTCCCTTGTGAGCTTGCCCTGCCGCTCCTCCTTCAGGTTGTCGGGGAGTTTCCGCTCGTACGTTGAAAAGCCCGACGCCATGCCTTTCGAAGCACAGCGTGGTCTGCGCCCGGCGGAACGCCAGGTAGACATCGGCGAGCGTGGACGTTGGCGAAGGCCTGTTCACGGCCCAGCGCCCTCGTCATCAGACAGCTTCCACTGGATCAGCGTCGCGTTGGCGTCATCGACGTTCATCGTCTCGCGGGCGATGAGGCCTTGCTCGATGTCAGGCGGGAGGCAGGGCTGAAATTTTGATACGCGGGAGCGATGGTTCGAGTCGACGAGGCGTGTGGCGTCTTCCCACACGAGCTTGCGGGCGGCGAGTGCGTCGATGGCCTGGCGGATGCCGACCGCGCTCTCGGCGGCCCCGTTCGAGAACGTGATGAAGGTGTTGCCGGCCGACACGCGCGCGCCGAGCTCCAACTCGAGGAGGCCAGCGAGGACGCGGTTGCCGGCACCGCCGCCGAAGGTCCACCAGCGACAGCGGCCGTCGGGATCTTCTTCGAGGGGCAGTGGACCGTCGTCGAGAAAGGCATGGAACTCGCGCTGTAGCTCGAGCTGGGTGACCGAGCGCTTGGACCAACTGGGGTCGATGTCCTTACTCGTGAGGACACGGCGCATGGCCTGGCACACCGAACGATCCAGGCTCACGGGCAGGCCGAACCAGCGCGGATAGCCGCCCACCTCGGCGGGCTCGACCGAACAGATGCCGGCCTTCCAGTCGACGCCGACGATGCGCCACGGGCGTCCGGCGAGCACGAAGTTCGGGACCTTCTGCTCCTTGTCTTGGAGGAACGCTGCGTCGACGACGCCGACCTCTGACTGGCCGTGCATCACGCGCATCACCCGCGGCGCCGAGAACACGGCGTAGAGATCGAGGAAGTTCCGCGCACCGTACAGCCGTTCGCCGCGTGCGCCGAACGCCAACCGCGCGTCGGCCTCGACCAAGATGTCATTATCGACCATATGGCGAACGATCCTCTCGCGCTCTCCCGGCGAGACGTCACGATACGCAGCGCAGCCTTCGAGCCAGCTCCACCAGCCGTGCGCGGCTGAGCCCTGCTCTTGCATCGAGAGCGCGATGGCCTGGTGCGCGAGCACGTGGGGCGTCCACGTCGAAGGTTGGGCAGGCTCGACGTAGCCGTTCTTGTAAAGGTCGATGATGGCCGCAGCGCGCAAGAGTGCGTCGTCGTCGGTCGCGAGGAATGTGCAGTTGGCGGTCGAGCCTGCGCGCCGACCCGTACGGCCCATGCGTTGGAGGAACGACGAGACGCTGCTCGGGGCGTCGATCTGAATGACGTGGTCGAGATCGCCGACGTCGATGCCCAGCTCCAAGGCGCTGGTCGCGACGATGACGCAGTTGGTTCCCTCTTCGAACGCCTTCTCCGCGGCGGTTCGCTCGGAGAGCGCCAGCGAGGAGTGCGAGAGGTAGACGTCGACGCCGCGCTGCGAGAGACGGTGCGCCAACTCCTCGACGCGCCGGCGACTGTCGACGAACACCAGGCGCCGCGTGCCGGGGTACAGCTTCTCGATGAGCAGCGCGGCGTTGTCGAGTGTGCCTACGAAGTCGAGGTGCAGCTCGGGCGACATGCGCGCGCCGCCCGGGTCGACGACGCGCTGAGGCCGCATGCTGCTGCCGCTCAGCCAGGCGACGATGACCCCGGGATCTCCGACGGTAGCCGAGAGGCCGATGCGTTGGATGTCGTTCTCTGCGATGCGGGAGATGCGTTCGAGAAGCGAGACAAGGTGCGCACCGCGATCGTCGCCCGCGAACGAATGTACTTCATCGACAACGACGGCGCGCAGATGCGCGAGGAAGCGACGAGCAGGGGTACGCGTCGAGAGCAGCATCGCTTCGAGCGATTCGGGCGTGATGGCGAGGACGTCGGGCGGCTCGGCGATCATGCGTCTGCGCGCAGGCTCCTTCACGTCGCCGTGCCACTTGCCGGCACACCGCCCAATCAGGCCCGTAAGCGTGGTGAGCCGCGCCTCCTGGTTGTTGAGAAGCGCACGGATGGGCGCGACGTAGAGCACTGAAACTCCACGCCAGTCCTCGACGTCCATCTTCGACAGGAGCGGAAGGAACGCCGCCTCCGTCTTGCCACCTGCGGTGGGTGCGAGCACGACGCAATTGGCGCCGTCCAGGATGGCCTCGGTGGAGAGCGCCTGCACCCGACGCAGACCGCTCCAGCCCAATCCGTTCGAGATCTGGTAGCGAACGGCAGGGCTGAGGCGGTCGATGGCATCCAGGTGCGCGGTCACAGGTCAATCTCGATGTCGTCCGGTTTCTTACCGGCGGCCGCCGCCTGCTCTTCGAGTGTGAGCTCCTCGACGTCGATGCGAATGTCCAGGTCTTTGCCCGGGTCGAAGTCGGGGAACAGGTCGACGCGGTCGAGGATGTTCGCGACGAGCTTTCTCAAGTAGATGCGGGGAGCCACGCCGACCTTGCCGCCGAGCTTCCCCGCCACCTCGCTCGCGAGCGCCGTGAGAACCGCGTCGGTGACGCGCTCCTTCATGCGCCCGGCGTTATCCGTCGGGTACAGGTCACGCACGCGTCGGCCGACCTCGATCAGCCGCTGCTGGTCGAATGGAAACAGGCGCACCTGGACGTCGCGCGGGTTGTCCCACTTCGCGTCGCCCGTGAAGTCGACGTGCAGGCGCTGGGCAAGCGGCGGCAGACGCTTCACGCCATTCGGTCCGTCGAAGAACGCGGGGGTGCCCGTGATGAGGATGTAAAGGCCCGCGAAGCGCCCACCATAGAGATCGTCGATGAGCTTGCGGATGGCTTCGAGGCTTCGGTCGCGGCTGTCGGAGCGAACGCGCTGAATGGTCTCGACCTCGTCGAGCACGAGCAGGAGGCCAGGTCGGCCGCACTGCTGCAGCACCGCGAGTAGCCCGCGCAGGAAGCCGAGCGCTCCCGTGTGATCGATCTCGCCCTTGATGCCCGCCTGCCTTCTGATGTCCGCGCTGACGTTCGGCTGCCCCATCAGCCACGCGATGAGGCCCTCTGCGACCGCGTGGTCACCACCGACCTCCGCCGCGTGGTAGGCGCGAAGCACCGCCGCGTACTGGGGTTGCACGGCGCTCACGTCCTTCAGGCGCGCCTCGAGCAGATTGCCAACACCTTCTGCGAGGTCCTTCAGGTCGTCGGGATCGCGCAGTGCGTGAGAGACCTCTTCTTCGAGGCCCATCAGCCATTGTGAGATGATGGCGCGGAAGGCGCCCGTGTCCCACTCGGCCGTGCGCAGGCTTTCGGTCGCTCGGCGGTAGACCGTCTCGAGCCGGTGCAGCGGCGTATCGTTCTCGGAGATTTGCACCTCAGCCACGGCGAAGCGGCGCGCGAGCGCTTGCTGCTGATACCAGCGCGCGGTGAAGCTCTTGCCGCAACCGAAGTCGCCGCGGAGCGCCTTGAACACCGCGCCGCCCGTCGCGCAGCGGTCGAGCTCCTCCTTCAGGGAAACGGAGTATCGGTCGGTGCCCACGGCGAACAGGTCGAGGCCGCGACGCGGAACCGTTCCCCGGCGCAGCGCCTCGATGACGTCTTTGCGGAGCAGTAAGCTGGGGCCACTCGGCTCGCTCATTCCGACACTCCATACTGCGAGAGCAGCCTCGCCCTGTGCAGGACGACGCGGCGGCCGGCTACATCGTGCTCGACGATGGCGAAGCCGTCAGCGTTCAAGACGCCCATGCGCGCGACGACGCCGCCTATCTGATGGGGGCGCACGCCGCACTGCCGCGCGAAGTCGGCGGCGGATAGGATGCCTCCCGCCTCGACGAGCGCCGCGAGCCACGTGAGCACGCGCTCGACGTCGGGCTTGGGCACGCCCGCGATCTGCTGCGTGAGAAGCTTGGACGCGCGCAGCCGTGTGACGAGCGTGGGCTCTTGCGGCGCAGGCGGTGGCGCGGTCGGCGTCTTCGCCGACTCGAAGGGGAGGAGCTGGAGCTGCGCCTTCGCGGGCGCCTTCGGCTTTTCCGTCGCGACGGGCGTCGCCGCCGGACGTGCGACCTTGAGCGCCCACCAGTCGGGCTCGGGCAGGACGCGGCACGACAGCTCGACATCCTCTCCCGCGACACGATCGAGCCACTCGGGGCCGATGAGGAATGCGGGTGCGACTGCTTCAGCGAGTGAGAGCCCACCGTGTTCGCCATAGTGAGGTGCGCGGTTCGCGAGCGCGGTGTCCCACAGAGCCGCGATGCCAGCCGCGCCGCGTGGCTTCCACGAGGTCCGAGGCAAGAGCACCTCGCCGTCCTGCGGCTGCTCGCCCTCAGCCAGCGCACGCCAACGAGCTCCGCCCTCGCGGCCAGGCGGAATGCGACCGCCCGCGACGCGCATCGCGTCACCCGCGACGTGCCCGTGGTCAGCCACGAGCAACACCGCGCGCTCGGCGCCATCTGCCGCGCTCAGCAACGCTTCGAGAGGGAGGATGGGCGTCTTGCTGTAGTCGACGGCGACCTGGAGGCTGCCCTTGAGCTGCTCGTCGATGGCATTCACGACCACCGCGACGACGCGCTGCTCGCCCGCTACAGCCTGCTTCACCTCGTCGATGAGATCATGGCCGGCGTGGACATCGCGCCTGAAGAACACCTTGAGCGGCTCCTCGCCCACGAGCTCGCGAATGTGCGGGTTCGAGGCCCAGCGGGCGTCGTCCTTGTCGGTGCCCTGGTCGCCGAAGCGCGGATCGGCCACGCCCGCGAATAGCGCGGCCCGGCTCACCTCGGTCAGCGTTGGCGCCGCCGCCAGCACGGGTGGAATGGGGAGCTGCCCGTTCCACCCGGGCATGCGCCACGCGATGGGGCTCCACCGCCGCTGGTCGCGCAGGCGTTGGAGCAGCTGCACGGCGGCCGCGTAGCTCATGCCGTCCATCAGCACGAGGAGGACCCGACGATGCTCGCCGCCCTTCAGGAACTGCGCGACGACGCGCTTGGTGACGTGCTCGATGGGCAGCACCTCGCTCGAGGGCTTCCCGGCATCGACCCACGAGACGTAAGCCTTGGCGAAGCGCTGGTCGTCGGCGCGTGCCACGGTGTCGACCTCGTCGTAGAGACGACGAACGGCGGCCATCAGGGCGTCGTCCGCGCCTCGCATCCCGCGCAGGCTCTGGCGCGCCCAGTCCAGGAAGCCGCCCTCTTCGGTATAACGGCGCGCCAGATCGATCGCCGGCTGCCACGGGGTACCGTGCTCGGCAAGCTGTGGGCGCACCCGGCGTGCAAGTAGCCACGCCGACAGGCGCGCGGCCATCTTTCGCGCCTCGACGTGCTCCGAGCGCCGGAGCGCGCGATCGAGCCGGTGCGCGCTCAGGTGTTCGAAGGCCGAGAGAAGGGCTTCCAGTGTCTCAGCCCTGGCGGCGTCGACGAACTCGGTGAGCGCAGCAGCGACGGCCGCCTCGCGCGCGGCATGGCCCGCGGGCAGCCAGTCGCTCGCCGTCGCGAGCGCCGAGGCTCCATTGCTCATCGCGTGCTGCTGTGCGCCGTCTAGGAGCCAACGGTCGGCTTCCTCCTCCACTGACAGCACCGCTTCGAGCAGCGTCTGCGCCGTTCCACCTGCATGCGCGCCGCGCACCTCGCTGGCGAGGTCCGGCGCAATGCTGGCGATCTGCCCGTTCACGAGGCCGCGCAGATACGCATCCTCGGTCTGCTCGACAGCCACGAGCAGCAAGAGGGCCTGCAGCGCGCGATCGACGCGGCCGAGCTCCCACGCTCGGAAGCCCAGGACGCCGACAGGCCCGAGTCGGCCTTCGAGCCAAGCGAGCAGCTCGCGCCGCACCGCCCGCAAGAGGTCGTCGCCTTCGCACGCGCGCGCGAATGCGGGCCCAGCATCGGAGTTGCGCACCCAGCGGAGCCACGCCGCCTCCTCGGCAAGCGCGCTCTCAGGAATGCCAAAGTGCGCCTCCAGCACGCGCTTCCAGAGGTCGCTGGTCGTGAGGCGCAGGCCGCTGATCTTGCGGAGGCCGGTGACGCCGCCCGAGAGCACCAAGCGCGCGAGCGCGGTCGACGCGAGCCCCGGGTCCACCTGACGCGCGCCAAAGAGCGCCGCGAGCCGTGCGTCGCGGGCGACGTGGTAGATGCGCCCGCCCGCGAGGCGGCAGGAGACATCGAGCGGCAGAGCGTCCTCGGCCCAGTCGACCAGGTACACGCTGCCCGTCGTCGATGGCTCGCCGGGGGCCGGCAGCTTCGAGCGCAGTTCCAACTCGCACGCCGTCGGGATGATCTCCCACTCGAGGCCATCGATCTCGAAGCCCCCGGGCTGCCCTCGGCCGAAGAGCGCCAGCAGCTTGGAGCGGTGGTCGCGCCGGAACAGGCGCTCCACCTCCAAGCGAACGTCGGCCTCGGAGAGCAGCGGGGACTCCGTCATTCGGGTCGCCTCTTCCAAGCAGTGATGCGGATGGTGATGCGCGAGGCGTCCTTGCCCTCTCCCTCGAGGCGCTCGGCGAACTCACGCAGCGTCGCCGCTGCTGACGAAGCAGAAGTGAGATCGTTCGACGCTTCGAGCACGATCTCCTCACCCACGAGAGGTTCCGGCGGCCGCGGCATGGTGGGCAAGCGCAGCAGCTCGTCGGCGCGCCGGGTGAGGTCGGCGAGGCCGTCGGCGAGCATCTTGTTGACCTCGTCGGCGGTGAGCAACGCGGCGAGGTCCTGCAAGAGCAACTTGGCGCGCTCGCCGCGCTCCGCGTCGCCCAGGAGCCCCTCCACCTGTCGCAGCACGATCCAGCGGGCATCCTCCCCAAGCAATCGCTTGCCTGCGGCTGCCGTCGTGAAGTTGCGCCCCATCGCGGCGATGGAGGTCTTCGGCGTGAAGCTCGCGAGGTCGCGCACGAGGGATGCGCCGTCAGCACGCGCGAGCTGCTTGAGCAGCGCTGCCGAGTCCCGTGCCGTGGCGAGGCGGGGCGCGTCGTCTACATGGCTGAGGGCTCCGGGCTCGGCCCAGTCTCGCACCTTGGACTCCAGTGCGGCGGGCAGCTCGGCTGCTTCGCGGACCTCGTTCAGCTTCCCCTTCACCTTGTCGGCGAAGGCCGAGAGGTTGCGCGCGCCGAGCGAGCGACCGCCGATCGCCACGCCGAAGAGCTCGCCCGCGCGGTTCAGCGCCTCGGTCCACTCAGCCGGCGTAGGCAGCTCGGGGCGCAACAGCTCGACATCGTCGGGAAGCTGCCCCGGGCGCGGCAGCGTGTAGCTCTTGCCGTCGCGGCGGAACGTGCGCCCGCTCCACGAGGCGTAGAGCGATATGAGCACGTCCTGCACCTCGGCGGGCAGGCCGCGCGTGCGTTGCGGATCGAGCCAGCCGCGCACACTACCGGCGCTCGGCGTATCAATGCCCGCCTGCTGGCGCTGCTGCTCGATCTCCTTGAAGGGGCGCTCGTTCAAGAGCACCGCGACGTCGCCCGTCTCGGTAATGCCCAGCGGGTCGGCGAAGGCGCGCAGATCGTTCCGCTCGCCCTTCTCGACGTTCATGCGGCGTTCGGTTTCGTCGAGGAGCCTGTCGACCAGCGCGCGGATCTTCTCCATGCGCGTCGCCGACACCGTACCGTCGAAGCGCGGGTGGTGCGGGTACTTCTTCGACAGCATCGTGTCGACGACCTGCCGGAAACCGTCCTTCATCGTGCCCGCGAGCACCGCGCGGATGTCGAGGTCGCCGAGCAGCGGGATGAAGTGCTCGTCCACCGAGCGCGACTGGTCGAGGAAGGGGCTGTCGTTCGCCCTCGCAAGGCCGTAGGCCTGCGCCAGCGTGCGCTTCACGAGCGCCTCCTTCTGGGCGCGCAGGCTCGCGAGATCGGCGCGCGTTGTCGACTGGTCCTCGACGCGCAGGTGGCCGAGGTACTTGCGCGAGTCGCCATCGAGGATGTGCTCGAGGACGACGAGCTCGCCGAGCTCGCGTTCGAGCGAGTGCGAGAAGAACGTCGGCAGCCACACCACGGTGGGGTTTGGCGGCGCGTCGGCGGGGCGCGAGTCGCGGAAGCGCTCAACGATGCG
>Ga0307505_10000391_pt1 | contig 49783 bp, 46 predicted proteins | sample 23_S_MG_FD_202183 | JGI IMG/M metagenome (GOLD analysis project Ga0307505, IMG submission 202183) | Soil microbial communities from Populus trichocarpa stands in riparian zone in the Pacific Northwest, United States - 23_S | ecosystem: Environmental > Terrestrial > Soil > Riparian zone > Trees...
CCCCGGTCTCGTCCAGCCTGCGCGGGTCTCGCTTACCGCAGGAGATCCTTCGCGCCCTACCCACCTCCCGCTCAGGATGACAGGTGGGAAAACGCGCGGATTTCTGCACACACGGGCTTGTTGGCGCTGCCGGCCGTTGCCGGCTACTCCTGCGACCTGCGGTTCCAGTCCTCTTTCAGCGCCTTCCCGGGTGAGCGTCCACCGAGGCGAGGTCGCTCGAGGATCGTGGCCAGCAGATCTCCGAAGCCCCACGAGATGATCGTCACCGCGGCGATGGTCAGCAATTGCGGGATCGAGTGCAGACCGAGCAGGAGAAAGAGCGTAATCGGGACGGCGATTCCCATCACGACAATTCCGATCACCAATCGCATGCCCGTCACCACGGGCTATTGAATCACGGTTCGCGAAGGGACGGCACGGCTGCGATCGACATTACCTTACGGCCATCGTCTCCGCGGCCAGATCGTCCGCCCGGTTCTCGACCCGACTGTGATAGTCCTGCTCGTAATTGCGGACCTTCTCCACGTAGTTGCGCGTCTCGCGGAACGGAGGGATTCCGTTGAAGCGCTTCACATTCCCCTCGCCCGCGTTGTAGGCGGCGATGATCTTGGTCTCGTTGCCGTCGAATCGCTCGCTCAAGTACTTGAGGTACTTCGTTCCCGCGGCGATGTTCTGCGCGGGGTTGGTCAGGTCGCGTGCTCCCATCCATTTCCCCGTTCGGGGAACCAGTTGCATGAGACCCACCGCGCCGGCGCCCGAGCGCGCCGTCGGTTTGAAGCGCGATTCGGCCTGAACGACCGCGGCCACGAGCTCGGGCCGGACATTGTGCTTCTTCGCTTCCTTGTAGATGATCGATCCGAAGGGCACCTCCTGATGGAAGAAGTCCTCGCGCACTTTCTCGGTGATCAGCGACAGCTTTCGGGGTGTCTCGGCAATGGTCTGCAACGGATCCAGCGTCGCCGATTCCACGCCTTCGATTGCGCCTTCCACTCCGCCAGCAACCTGACGAGCGATCGACTCCGCGGCTCGAAGATCCTTGACCAGCGTTCCGTCGATCCCGGCATCAGCGCCGGCCGAGCCCGGCTGCGCCGAGCCCGGGACACCCTGTTCGAGCATCTTCAGAGGAATCCCCAAGCCGCCCAGCGCCAGTGATGCGCCCAGCGCCCACGTCGCGTATCTCTTGCGAAGGCCCTGAAACCCCCGAGGAGGGACCGCCTCCACTTCGCGCCTCAACTGCGAACGATCGAAGTTGTCGAGAAACCGCTCTTCAAACGGCCTCCTCGTCTTCAGCTCTGGCATCAGTGGTCCTCCCCTTCAGCTACAGGAAGACTTATTAGCAATGCAGAGGCCAGTCGCAAATAGCTGAGTCTGGACAACTTATGGCGTGTCGCAGGCCCCGCGTTAGAATGCCAACTCGATGCGGCTCGCGGTACTTTCTTTCCTTGCGGGCGTCCTTGTGGTCATGCCCGCGCAGGCAAACGATTGTTGGGATGACCTGCTCCCGGCGGCGCACGTCGCTCAGGATCCGACCGTCGCCCGGCGGGTGCGTTACGCGGAGCTGGCCGCCTCTCATCGCGTGGCCGGACTGGCCAGCTACTACTCGTCCTTTTTCGATGGCCGCAAGACCGCGAATGGGGAGATCTTTCGCAATCGCAAGTACTCGGCCGCGCACCTGACCCTGCCATTGGGCACCTGGATCGAGGTCGCGTCCCGCGCCACCGGCAAAACGTTACGCCTTCGCGTCAACGACCGTGGCCCTTATCCGCGGAAATTCTGTCTCGACCTCTCCCAGGCGGCTGCCCGTTTTCTCGGCGTCGACAAACATCCCGACCGCTACGTCACCTTCCGCATCATCGCCCTCCCGGGCGAGGAGCCCCTCGCGGAGTGAGCCGGCACGGCCGGCTGCGCTGGTTGGCCTAGCCCGCATTTCTCACAGAAATGCGGGCTAGCCTTGGGCACGTACGGCAGCTCCGAGGCCAACGTGTTTCTACCGCAGCAGACTCCTAGCGCCGGTCGTGTTCTCGGTGAAGGCTCAGTTTCCAGTTTGTCGGTGTGCCGTGCCAGCTAGTACCTGCCCGGCAGGCAGACGTTGGCCTCGGAGCGACCGCACGTGCCCAAGGCTAGGCCAACCAGCGCTGCCGGTCGTACCGGCCCGGCCTACGCCGGGAGGGTGAAGCAGAACGTGCTGCCCTCGTCGAGGGTGGACTGCACCGTGAGCTGACCGCCGTGGCTCTCGATGATGCGCTTGGCGAGATAGAGACCGTAGCCGGGACCGCCGCCTCGAGCCTTGTCGAGCTTGCTCATGCCGCCCAGATCGAACACCTGATTGATATAGCGAGGGTCGATGCCGATGCCGTTGTCGCCGATGCAGAAGTGCACATTGCGGGCGGCGTCGCTGTCGACGTGGACCGTGATCTCGCGAGTTCCCTTCTCGCGGTCGTTGAAGAAGAGCGCGTTGGCGATGATCGCGCCGATGGCTTCCCGGATCTTCTCCGGGTCGACGCTCACCACGGGCAACTCCCCCGGAAGATCCACTCTCACGCCGCCTTCCTCGATCTGAAAGTTGTACTTGAGGATCACTTCTTCAATCACCTCGCGGAGGGGTGTGGGCTTGGGTGCGTTCGGACGGGCCAGGAGCTTGACCATGTGCGACATCTCGTCGAGCACTCGCTTCATGTACTGCGCGCTGGAGCGAATGCGCTGCAGGAAGTCCTGTCCCTCTTCATCGAGCTTGTCGTGGTAATCCGACAGCAGCAGATCGCTGAAGCCGTCCACGGCGAAGATGGGCGACTTGAGGTCGTGCGACAGAACGCTGAAGAGCCGGACCAGTTCCTCCTGTTTCACGGCCGTTTCCGCGGCGTCGGTTTGCTCGAGTGCGTCGATGATGCGGCACCTCCGCGGCGCATGGGTGCACGTCCCGTACCGGTCGAGCCGGCACGGCCGGCAGCGCTTGTTGGCATAGCCTTGGCCACATGCGGCAGCTCCGAGGCCAACGTGTTTCTACCGCGCAGCCTCCAGCCGGCGCTGATTCAAGGTTTCCGGAACGTGGCGATCTTTCCGTCTCCCGTGATCTCTACCGCTCCGGACGCGTCGATGGCCAGCGCGGTCTTGGGCGGGATGCCCAGGCCGATCTCCACTTCGGGAAGGGACATCAGGCGACGAAGAGTGAGGTCGTTCTGCGGATCGAAGCCCGTCTCCACGATGGTGCGATCGAGCCAGCCCATGCCAGCCAGCGCACCACTTCCGCGCATGTCCCGGGCGTGCGTACCGAAACACGAAGCCGCGGCCCCGATGGCCGCGATGACCGCGCCGCCGGCCGCGGCCTGGCGCAGGGCGATCTCCGTCGCGGATTCGCGGACTGTCTCCAGCAACGCGTTCGTCACGCCGCCGCCGAGGTAGACCATTCCCGCGCCCGCGATCGCGTCGAGATTCTTCTGCCGGCGACTGTCTCGCCCGCGGTAGACCGGCACATTCACGACGCTCACCGTGGGGTCGAGCTCGTGAAAATACTTGCCGAGATGCACGGCGTATTCGGCGGAACCGGAGGCCGTGGGCAGGAACGCGATCGTGCGCCGGTCCGCGGGCATCTTCGCGAGCAGCATACGATCGACCTCCCGTGTCTCGCCGAACGAGAACTCACCACCGCCGATGAGGACCAGCAGGTGAACGGGAGTGGCGAGACTGAGCTGAAGCGGCATGGTCGCGAACGATCGTCGGAGTTGTGGCGGTTCGAGAACCGCGAGACTATCGCATAGCATGGTGCAATGCATCCTGAGGACTCTGCCACGCCTCGGAACCCACGCCCGGTGGCCATCGTCACGGGCGGCACGAGCGGCCTCGGCGCCGCGATCGCGGGCCTGCTGCGCGAGCGCGACATGACCGTGATCACGGTGTCGCGTCGCGAAGAGTCGGACGTAGCGGGAGATGCCTCCCGCGACGACACCGTCCAGCGCGCCGTATCCCGCGCCGAGTCCCTCGGGCCTATCACCCTCCTGGTCAACTGTGCCGGGATGGGCGTCTTCGGCGGCGCGGGCTCTTACGTCGAAGAAGATGTCCGCGAAGTCCTCGACGCGAACCTGGTTTCCATGATCCTGTTCTGCGACGAGCTCTTCCCACGCTTCACGCGCGACGGCGGCACGATCATCAACGTACTCTCCACCGCCGCCCTCATCGCCAAGCCGGGCGAGAGCGTCTACTGCGCCGCGAAGTGGGGAGCCCTCGGGTACACCGAGGTTCTGAAAGTAGAGGCCAAGGGAACCCAGGCTCGCGTCATCTCCGTCGCTCCGGGCGGGATGCAAACCCCCTTCTGGGAACGGGATCGCGAAGGCTTCATGGACCCCCACGCAGTCGCTCGCGTCGTCATCCAAGCCCTCGAAGCTCCGGTGAACGTCAGCGCCATCGTGATCGACCGGTGACCGTGGAACACGGAACACGGCGCCGGCTGCGCCGACAACCCAACGATGCATGAGCCTGTCATCCCGAGCGGAGAGCGAGGAACCCGTAACGCGTCAGCGTTTCGCGTTCACGAACACGGGTTGCATCCAGGCCGTGCGGCCGTTGCTGTTGATCGCCTTGGCACGCACATAGCCCTCGTTGCCGCGAATCGCGTAGCAGGCGGAGGAGCCGGACACCTCGTCGAGGACGCGGCCGTTCCGGCCGATGAAGAGCACCCGATAGCGCGCCAGATTCTGCTCTCGCACCCGAACGCAGACCTGTTTGTCGGATGCGGAGTAGTCCTCCAGGGCCACGCCGGTGGATGCATAGAAGTCGCCGCGAGCGAGCGCCTCGAGGATGGCCTTTCCTTCGCGTTTCTCACTGCGCACCATCACCCAGGCCTTGCCCGGCAACACGACGTCCGTGTCCCACACGCGCTTGAGGTGATGCATGTCATCGACGGCCACTCCGTACACGCGCCTGCCATCCGTGAGCAAGCGATCCCACATCTCTTCGGCGGAGGGCGGGCCTTGCGCGTTCACGTAAGGGTGGCCGCTGGCAATCTCGAGGAGCACCAGTCCGCGCAACTGGAGAAGCTCCTCCGCTCCGAAGGCCCACCCGAAGTTGGGATGGTTCACGAGCGGGATGCCACCCGCGGCGCGGACGGCGTCGATGTTTCGCTGCAGGACCTCGACCGGGGTGGAGCCCCCTTGCGGGAGAACCACGCGCTCGAGTCCGAGGGCATTCACGTGCAGGGGCTTCTTCGGAAGGCGGTCCGTGACTTCCTCGCCGGGAATCAGGAGCAGACCCTCCGGCGCCTCGATCCGCGTGATCTTGTCGTGGTCGGTGAGGAAGAGGAAATCGTAACCGTGGTCGCGATACCAAACCGCAACTTCCTGCGGCGTCGAATCGCCGTCGCTTTCGAGGGTGTGCGTGTGCAGGTTGCCCTTCAACCACACAACGGAGGCGAGAACGGCGACAATGACGGACATCGTTTGATCCCGGTCCCCAATCGTAACTGAGGAGTGTCCATGCGCCGCAGCTTTGTCTTCGCCTTCGCGTTCCTGATCGTTCTTCCGGTTCTTGCGCAAGAGGCCGCGCAAGCGCCGGCCGTGGTCATCAATCCCGACCAACTCTGGAAAGCGATGCTGCAGGGAAATCTTCAATACGTCGCGGGGACGCTCACCTACGACAGGTTGAAGGAAGACCGTCTGATGCTTCGCAACACCCAGATGCCTCCCATCACCGTCCTGTCCTGTTCGGACAGCCGCGTGCCGCCGGAGCTGGTGTTCAATCAGTCGCTGGGTGCGCTCTTCGTCGTGCGCAGCGCGGGCAACGTCGCCGATGAGCTCGGGGTGGCCTCGATCGAGTACGCGCTCGCACAGGGGTACACCAAGCTGCTGGTGGTGTTGACCCACGAGAACTGCGGAGCGGTCACCGCCTCCCTCGGCGGCGCCGACCCGTTGACACCCGCGCTCAAGGCGCTGGCCACGCGCATCCGCACCTCCTTCATCGGCATCCCGTACGACTCCCGCGATCCGGTCAACGTGAAGAAGGCCGTGGAGATGAACGCCCGCGCCTCCGCCGCGCAACTTCTCGCCGCGAGCACCCTCATCCGCGACGCCGTCCACACCGAACGCATCAAGCTCATCGTGGCCTACTACGATCACGGCACCGGCGAGGTGACGGCGATCGAGTAGCCCTACCGTCGTGCTGGGTGATGGGGGCTGGGGTGCTGGGTGCTGAAATCCGCGGCTTTCCCAACCTGTCATCCTGAGCGGGTGGCGGGTGGGCGCGAAGGATCTCCTGCGGTAAGCGAGACCCGCGCAGGTTGGACGAGACCGGGGTTCTCGTGCCCGCACGTTCGTCGTTCTTCGCACGAGATCCTTCGCGCCCTACCCACCTCCCGCTCAGGATGACAGGAGGGGAAGCGCCGCGGATTTCTGCACGCGAGACCCGCGCAGGTTGGACGAGACCGGGGTTCTCGTGCTCGCACGTTCGTCGTTCTTCGCACGAGATCCTTCGCGCCCTACCCACCTCCCGCTCAGGATGACAGCACGGATGACAGCACCAGCACCCAGCACTCCGGCAGCACTCGAATGTCACCCTCCGATGTGCGACATCTCCACCTTGCGCAACGCCGGGGTGGCTTCGCTGCGAACTTCCGAGTAGCGGTCCGTGCGGCCGCGCCAGACCTTGGCGATGGCGGACTCGATCTCGTCGTCGCTGGACCCGCCTCGCAGCATGGCCCGAAAATCCGTTCCGGAGCCGGCGAAGAGACAGAGGTAGAGCTCTCCGTTCGCGGCCAGGCGTGCGCGCGTGCAACTGGCGCAGAACGGCTGAGTCACCGAGGTGATGATGCCGATCTCGCCCGCTTCGTCCGCGTAGCGCCAACGCTCTGCCACTTCGCCGAAGTACTGCGGGCTCGCAGGCTCGAGGGCCCACTCGCGTTGGAGCGTGCGGAGGATCTCACTCCCCGGAACGACGTCCTGCATCTGCCAGCCATTCGAGTTGCCGACGTCCATGTACTCGATGAAGCGAACGATGTGGCCCGTGCCGCGAAAGTACCGGGCCAGCTCGACGACCTCCGAGTCATTGACGCCGCGCTTCACGACACAGTCGATCTTCACCGGCGTCAGTCCGGCCTCCGCGGCGACGTCGATGGCTTCGAGCACGCGCGCGACGGGGAATTGCACGTCGTTCATGGCGCGAAACGTGGCGTCGTCCAGCGCGTCGAGACTGACCGTCACGCGACGCAGTCCCGCGCTTCGCAGTGCGCGAGCCTTGTCGCGCGTGAGCAACGATCCGTTCGTGGTGAGTGCCACGTCCTGAAGACCCTCGATGGCTGCGAGCTGTTCGATCAGCCGCTCGAGGTCCCGGCGCAACAGCGGCTCGCCGCCGGTGAGACGGACCTTCTCCACTCCGTTCCTCACGAACAGGCGCGCCAAACGCGCGATCTCTTCGAAGGTCAGCAGTTCTTCGCGCCCGAGAAACGCGAAGTCGTGGCCGAAGATCTCCTTCGGCATGCAGTATGTGCAGCGAAAGTTGCAGCGATCCGTGACCGAGATCCGGAGATCGTGAATCGGCCGGCCGAGAGTGTCACGCACGGACATCGACGGAGAAGCTACGCCGGAGGAAACAAAAACTCCAGTGCCTGGCGGGCCCGGCGGGCCCAGGCCCGCTCGCTGTGATCGCCGCGACGGTCTTCGTAATAGCGGAATGTCTCGTCGCTCCAGCCTTTCTTCTGCACGCGGTCGCGGAGCTCGCGCACGTCCCGGAGAGCTTCGAGACCTTCACGCCCGCCGATGTCGAGCCACAGGCGTGGGGGAGCGTCGTCGTAGGTATCGGCGTAGCCGAGGATGGTCCGGCCACTCCACCAGACCGAGGGCGACATCACCGCCGCGCGGCCGAAGACCGTTGGAAACGTGAACGCCAGATAGAGCGACACGAGGCCGCCGAGGGACGAGCCACCCACGGCCGTGTTCTGCGCGTCGGGCAGAGTGCGGAAGCGCTCGTCGATCATCGGCTTGAGCTCTTCGATGAGCATCCGCGCGTACTCGCCGGCCCGGCCTCCGCCACTGTGCTTCGCGTCTTTCTCGGGTGTGTATTCGTCGATACGCGCGGGACCGGCGTGGTCGATGCCCACGATGATCATCGGTGAGGCCGTGCGCTCGCCGATGGCCTTGTCCGCCGCTTCCTGCAGGCTCCAGTGATTCCCGGGCACGAAGGCGCGATGAGCGTCGAAGAGGTTCTGTCCGTCCTGCATGTACAGCACGGGATACCGCTGATCCGTCTTGTCGTCATAGCCCGGCGGCAGGTAGACCGTCACTTCCCGCGTATTGCCCAGGATCGCCGAAGTGAAGGCTGGGAAGCGCTCCAGACGTCCGGGACGGATCGTGGAGCGACGGTTCTCCAGGCGCAGCACGCGACGAAAGGTCGCGCGCAGCGTTTCGCTCATGTCACGCAAGGTGGTGATATCCGCTGCGGAAATAGACCAGGGGAGCGCCCTCGCTCGTCGCCGCACCGACCACTTCGCCGACGAAGATCGTGTGGTCGCCGCCGGGAAGCCGGGAGTGGACGCGGCACTCGATGGTGCAGATCGCGCCGTCGATGAGCGGCACACCCAGCACCCCGAAATGGGTGGGCACTCCGTCGAAGCGGTTCTCGATCGCCTTGGATGCAAACCGTCCCGAGATCGCGGCCTGATCGGCCCGGAGGATGCTCACGCCGAACTTCCCCGCATGGTCGATGGCGTCGTGGGACTTGGCCGCGGTCTCGATGCAGATCACGACCAGCGGTGGATGGAGCGACAGCGACGCAAACGACGCGACCGTGAGGCCATGAGGAATCCCCGCGTCGACGGTCGTCACGATGGTGACCCCGCTCGGGAAATGCGACATGGCCAGCTTGAACAGAGCGTCGTCGAACGGAACAGGGGCGGTCGACATGGCGGGCGGATCTTACTTCAAACTTTTCGCCAACCGGCGCGTAAGAAGGGAGAAAGAGGCCGGCACGGCCGGCTGCGCTGGTTGGCATTGCCTTGGGCACGCACGACAGCTCCGAGGCCAATGTCCTTCTCACGCGCAGACTCCTTGCCGATGCCTGCCGCTGAATCGCAATCGCTTGTCTGCCCGATCAACCGTAGTCCATCGTCAACCGGAGGAATCGCCATGCGTCGTCTGAGTATCCTGGCCGTCACCCTGATCCTCGCCGCCGGCCTGTCGGCCGACGACGTCATTCGCAAGGGCTTCAACGTCGCCGAGGGCGGCACACTCCATCTCGAAGGCGCGGTGGGCGCCATCAAGATCGTCAGCGGTGGCACCGGCGTGGCCGTCGAGATCGTCCGCGATGCGGATGGCCGTCGCGGCGAGCGGCAGTTGCGCGAGCACAAGATCACGTTCGAGCAGCGCGGCAACGATGTGGTCATCAACAGCGACCACGATGACGACAACCGCTGGAACTTCTTCGATTGGGACGACGACTACGAGGTGCAGTGGAACATCCGCGTTCCGGCCCGCTACAACCTGAAGGTCTCCACCTCGGGCGGCTCGATCGATCTGGCCAACATCGGCGGAACCGTCGATGCGCGCACCTCGGGTGGCAGCATCAAGACCGGAGTGCTGGCCGGTGAATCGACTCTCAAGACCTCCGGCGGCAGCATCACCGTCGGCGGCTCCAACGCCCGCCTGTCCGTTCACACCTCCGGTGGCTCGATCAACATCGGCAACACCTCGGGTACCGTGGAAGCGAAGACTTCCGGAGGCTCGATCACCCTCGCCCAGATCCGCGGCGATGTCGTGGCCCGCACCTCCGGCGGAGGCATCCGCATCGAAGACGCCATGGGCAGCGTCGACGCCTCCACCTCCGGCGGCTCGATCTCCGCGCGCATTTCCCAGCAGCCAAATGCCGACTCGAAACTGTCCACCTCCGGCGGCGGCGTCACCGTCACGCTCGCCTCCTCGATCAAGGTCGACCTCGACGCCCGCGCCAGCGGTGGCGGCGTCCGCTCCGATGTCCCCGTTACCGTGCAAGGCACTCAGGACGAGGACACGCTCCGCGGCGAGGTGAACGGCGGCGGCCCCAAGCTCGTCCTGCGCACCTCCGGCGGCGGAATCCGCGTCAAGTCGCTGTAGCGCGTGGACGGTGGTGGTGAGATTCAGCGCGGGTGCGCACACACTTGACTGTCATCCTGAGCGGGTGGCGGTTGGGTGCGAAGGATCCCATGCCGACGGAGCAGGCGTCGTGCTTCGGCAGGGGATCCTTCGCCCCCCACTCCGCCGCCCGCTCAGGATGACAGTCTAAGTGTTGAGTTTGGGTTGTCAGGCGCAGCCCGCTGTGCACTGAGTCCCACCCCGTCACCGCCGAACGGTGCGTTTCTTCGTGGGCTCGATGTACGTCGTCTCGAGAGCTCCGCGACCGCCGGTGGCGGTCGCGAAGTTACGCTCCATGAGGGCGCGCCATTCGTTGAGCTTCGCCACTTCGGCCTCGGTGGGTTCCTTTCCCGCTTCCGTGACCAGCACAAAGAGCACGCGGAAGCGGCGGGGGCTGATCGCGCTCGACGGCGTGCGTTGTCCATGCACGGACGTGATCTGCCCGATGCTCACGTCGCGTCGCTCACCGCTGACCACGACGCCTTCCGCGGGCCAGTACTCGCGCGGCAGATTCGTGTTCGCGAGGTAGAACCACGGCGGCACTTCCTGCGGTGCGGCCAGGCCCATCAAATAGAGGTCCGTCCAGCTATAGCCCATGTTCGCGGCATGGGCACGATACGACCCGTCCGACTGGCCCGTGAAGTACCCGCCGCCCATCACCGAAGACTCGTCCGGACCATAGACCGGGAACGCGGATGGCGTGTGGACGTACGCCGCGGGATGCGCGCTGGCCGGGTTCAGGAAACGGCCCGTCTGTCCGTTCTCCGTGATGCTGATGAAGTAGAGCCAGCGGTGACCGAATTCGTGCAGCAGCAACTTCGACGCGCTGTCCTCGGCCACGCTGTAGTTGTAGGTCAACTGGTTCATGTGCAACAGCGTCGGTGCGCGAGCCACCTTCGTTCCCGAGAAGGGCGAGAAATTGGCGATGCCGTCGACCTGCACGTTCCCTCCGGTGGCATAAGCACCGGCATAGAAGATGATGTCCGTGAAGAACGTCTGGTACATCACCACGCCGTCCCAGGTCGAGTCGCTGGTTCCGTGAGCCCTCTGCAGCTCATCCCACACCACGTACGGATTGAAGATGCCGAGAGCGAACGGCTCCGCGATCGGCAGCGCCAGTTCCACATCCGCGCCGGCGCCCGACAGGTCGCGCGTCGAGACGCGTGGCGCGGCCGGAAAGGCAATCGTGAAGACCGACTGGTCGTTCGCGCCGCCATTCGGCGGCCGGTAGTACGACGAGACCCGAAGCGACCGCGAGCCCGCGTTCGTGGGATCGATCTGCATGCCGTAGATCTCCACGACGTTGCCATCCACGCGCGCGGACGCGCCGTTCACCTCGAAGCGCAAGCCGGTGAAGGACAGCACGCGCACCTCGTTCCGGTCGATCTCCACCTGCGCGACCTGATCCTCGATCTGCGCCTGGAATCGAAGCGTCTGCCCTTCCTCGATCTTCGACGGATCGATCGCCTCCGCGAGTTGAATACGGATCGCCACCAGCTCCGAATCGCGGAGCCGCGACACTTCGGTCCGGCGGATGTCCAGCATTCCGCGCAGCGAGGCCGGCGTCGCGAACGTCAGATCATTCGCGGCATCGTCCCGCGCTTCGAGAAGCGCGCGCGAAACCGAGGCCGGGTCCAGCCCCGGCGACAACACCGGCGTGCCCCATCGCATCCCCGTCACCGATCGATAGGAGTACATCACCGTGCCGTCGCCGCGGAGCTCGGCCTGCACGTCATATCCGAAGGGAGCGTTCGCGGAACTTCGCCACGTGACGACGATCGCATCCGGGCGCTCGTCGACATACACGCGGGGATACTCGAGGAAGCGCGGCTTGCGGGCGGTGATCATCAGCGGCGAAAGCACCGCCCCGCGATGCGTCGCCGCCTCCAGCGCGTCGAACACCCAGCCGGTCTGCACGACGGGCGGATCGAAGTGGATGCTGTTGAACGCGGTGATGTAGATGCGGGACACGCTTCGACCGAAGACCGGAAACGTGAACCCGAGATCGCGAGCGGCGAAGTACCAGTTGTCCCCGACCGAGGTTTGAAACTGGCGCACCGGAGGTCCTGTCGGCTCCGCGTACTGCAAAGGCTCCCGACGCGCCTTGAAGGCCGTGCTGCCCACCGGCGTGAAGACCACGGATTGACTGTCGAGATCGAACGGCCGGTACCCCGCGGTGATCGTCTCGTTGTTCTGGATGTAGAACGCACCGTCCCGAAGCTCGATCTCCGGCACCTCCATCGTGCGCACTCCCGACCGCACCCGCTCGTGCACCGCGCGCACGCGCGCGTCATTGTCCGGACTGCTCCCACACATCGGTTCGCCAGCCCATGCGGCGGGACCAAGGACGAGCACCGCGAGGAGAAGACTGAGCGTGCGGCGGTGATTCGGTCGCTCGCTGGATTTCCGTGTTCTGCACGGCGCGGAGACGGCTGAGGATCCTTGGCTGGTGGCATTCATGGGAATGGGGTTCCTGGGTTCGAGCGTCATCATCCCGCACCCCCGGACTGCCGGACGGTTACGGATTCGCATACTCTAACCGTAAGTGAAGGAACTGCCCGAGAGACCGGAGTATGGGGAGTACGTCGTGGAGTCGTTCCTCGGCAAGGGCTCCATCGGCAGGGTGTGGCTCGCCCGGCATCGCCGCATCGGCAGACGCGTGGCACTCAAGACCGTCACCCTCGAGCAGAAGTTCGAGGATGACGCGGATCGTCACGAGTTCTACCGGAGGCTCCAGCGTGAGGTGGAGCTCTGTGCGGCCATGCAGCATCCGAACATCGTCACGCTCTACGACGTGGGCTACGAAGGCGAGATCGTGTCGTACTTCGCGACCGAGCTGGTCGATGGCGAGCCGCTCCTGGCGCGTCTCCGCCGCACACGGCCGTTGCCCCTCGGGGAAGCCATGTCCGTGGCCATCGACTTGCTGCGCGGTCTCGCGTATGCGCACTCGAAAGGGATCATTCATCGGGACATCAAGCCCGCGAACATCCTGCTCACCTCCGAGGGGCAGGCCAAGATCGCGGACTTCGGCGTCGCGCGGCCGCTCCACTCCAGCCTCACGGCCACGCGCTCCCTCGTCGGCACGCCGAACTACATGTCCCCCGAGCAAGTGAAGAGCGCGCCCGTTTCCCCGCGCGCGGACCTGTTCTCCGCGGGAGTCGTGCTCTACGAGATGCTCACCGGCGTAAAACCATTCGGCGCGCCGGAGCTCAGCGGCATCCTCTACAACGTCGTCAATCACGCGGCTCCTCCGGTCAACGTGGTCAACCCCTCCATCCCCGAAGCGATCGCCCAAGTCGTGGCGAAACTGCTCCAGAAGGCGCCTGCCGATCGCTATTCGAGCGCGGCCGAGGCCTTGGTCGACCTCGAGGCGGCCATGCGCGAGCCGGAGACCTCCGCGCTGGTGATCTCCGAAAGCGACGGCGCGACCCCGCACGACGTGACGGCACCATTGCCGACTCTGGTGGACACGCCTCCCTGGCCATCCCTCATTCGACGCCACGTGCCGGCCAGGGTGTTCTGGGTGATCACGCTGCTCCTCGTGGCAGGAATCATCGCCTCCGTCGTGTCCCTGCGCTCTTCGATCGCCAGACAGAAACCGCTCGGGGAGATCACCGCGGTCCAGCGGGAAGTCGATGCCGAGAAGCAGCTCGCGCTGGAGGAGGCCAGGACTCACGCCGAGGCCGGCCGGTACGCGGAGGCCATCGCCGCATACGATGCCCTCATTGCACGCCATCCCGGCAACGTCGTCGCAAAGCTCGAGCGCGACGAGACGAAGCGCGTCCTCGATGCCTCGTCCAAAACCGAGGTGACGAAGACCGCCCGCGCACCGCGCGCCTCCGAAAAGGCACGACCTCCCGAGCCCGAAAAGAAGCTGTCGCGCTGGGATCGCTTCAAGAGGTGGTGGGGCGCCGCGCCGAAGAAGGAGTGAGCCGGATGCCGCGGAGCGACACCCGGTCGCACGAAGAGGGCCTACTAATTGACGCGTACTGCGTAAGCAGACGTCAGGTGACAGCCGACCGAGTCCGTGACCTTCACGAAGACCGTGGTGTCGTCCACCGCCGTCGGTGTCCCGGAGATCACGCCCGCGGAGCTCATGGACAGCCCCGCCGGCAAGGTCCCGGAGGTGATCGTGAACGTGTAGGGAGCAGTACCTCCCCAGACCTCGATGGCTGTGCTCCCCGGCGTGTTGAGCGTGAAGTCGGGAAGGCTTTCGGTGATGAAGGTCAGAAGCTGACAATTGGCATAGGCCATCGATGCGACGCTGAGAACGATCGCAGCGACGAGCAGAGTTTTTCTCATACCCTTCCTTTCAAGATTCGAGACCGATGAATCCGATGGAGTCAACGCCCGCCCCACATTTTTCAGGCGGCTCTCCGGAGTGATGGACGTAAGATCGGTCCAGGGAAGGCTGGTGTCAAGGTGGTGATGGGACTATGAGACGAATAGGACGAATGAGACGAATGGGAAGAATCCGAGTCCCATTCGTCCCATTCGTCCCATTGGTCTCATTCGTCTCATTCGTCCCATTCGTCCCATAGTCCCATCTTGCGGTGCACTCACGCAGAAGAAACAAAGGCGAGTGCTCGAGGGGAGCACCCGCCGGGATGAGGGGTTACTTGCCGGCGCCTGCGGCGTCGACGATCTGGAACTGCTGGGTGTTGACCTTCTCGTCGCCGATCCAAACCTCGGCGCGATAGTCGCCTTTCGCCCAGCCGGTGGAGTCGGCCATGAAGCTCAGGTACTTCTGACCGGAAACGACGGGCTTGTTCTCTTCGTTGATCTTCGTCTCGTTGGGGCCGTACCAGACCACCTTCACCAAAGAGCTCGGCGGTGCGTCGCCCACTTCCATCGTCACGTGGACGGGCTGACCGGGCGCGAAGTCATCGCCACCCTGACCCGGAACCATCGAGCCGTCTGCTGCGAGCTCGTGTCCGATGGTCACATCGTCGATCCAGGTCTGCGCGGTGATCGGCGCGACATCCGTCGGGCTGCTCGTGCCTGCCTGTTCCACGGTCTCCGTGGTGGCCGGCGGCACTGCCGTTTCGTCACGACCGCAAGCTACGAGAGTTGCGGACAAGCAAGCTGCGAGAATCAGAACCTTCTTCATTCCTTTGATGCCTCCTGAGCCAGCCAAAAGCAGGACCCGTGCCGACCTGAACCCACGCCGGCGGGCTCTTCCAGTCGAAGCAGGCGCGGCATCACGTGTGGGCTCGGCATCAGGTGTGGAGCAGTTGACGCGCGACCTGCCGGCACCGAGCTGATCCTCCGTGCGCGATGTTGACCCGTCTTTTGCACTCACAGCGCGGCATGAAGTTTCCAGCCATTGTATTCGCCGCATTTCTCGCCGCCTGCGCACCCCTGACTTCCACGCCGCCAGCGGAAGCGCCCGCCGGGACTCCCGCGGAGAGTGCGGCGACGAGTCCGGTGGGAGGAGTGCATTTCGCCGCGGAACGCGTGTCCCCCGAAGTGATCCGGCTCAGCCTGGACAACGGCGCTTCTCAGTCGATCGGTTACAACCTCTGCTCCAGCAGTCTCGAGCGTCGCACCGGCTCGACCTGGTCCAACGTGCCCACAGGCGAGGTCTGCACGATGCAGCAGTTGACCCTCAATCCGGGCGCGGACGCCACGTTCCAGAAGGATCTGCCAGCCAACCTCGGAGCGGGTGAGTATCGCTACGTGACCTCGATCGAAAGTCCGATCGGCACCGCCCCAAAGAGAGTCGCCACCGCGCCCTTTTCCCGATAAGCCCGGGTGGTTGCTGGTTGCCGCTTGTCGGTGGGGTCGCGCTGAATCGCAGACAACCGACAACCAGACAACGGACAACCATTAGTAACGCGCAGTCGCGCGGTATAAACACGTTAGCCTCGGAGCTGCCGTACGTGCCCAAGGCTATGCCAACCAGCGCAGCCGGCCGTGCCGGCCCAACCAGCGCAGCCGGCCGTGCCGGCCCAACCAGCGCTGGCGGCCGTGCCGCCTAGGCGTCCGCGGTGCGGAGAGCGCGGAGGACGCGATGCCAGCGGGCGCGTTCGAAATACCAGACCAGAGCGACGACCGTGGGCAGCACGGAGAAGACCAGCAGCCACTTCGCCACGCCTTCCACTTGCGGCGCGAAACCGTAGCGGATCTGGATGTCGAGCGCGATCGACTCCAGATCGTTCATCAGCGCATCGCCTTTGCCGCGGCGGTACCAGGCCAGAAACTCCGCGTCGTGCCGCAGGCGCCACGCGAAGAGCGTGCTGTGGATCTGGACGAAGAAGGCCACGAACGCGCCCAGCGGCCGCTCGAACGTGGGATTGCGCCAGCCGACGCCGGCCAGTGCCTTGTAGAAGAGAATCGCGGCCAGGATGAACTCCGCCAGATGGCCCGCACCGGCCATGACCAACTCGCGGCGCCACGGACTGATCACGATCAGGAGCCAGGCCGCGAACGCCGCCACGACCAGCGCCACGCTCTTTCGATTCTGGCGAAACAACCAGCCCAGATACCCGAAGCCGCAAGCGATGCCCACCGCGATGGAGAGCTTGAACTCGCCGTAGTGAGTCAACCCTCCGCCGTACATCAGGTCGAATGCCGGGATGGACGGATACCCGAACAACCATCCGGCCACGGCGTGGCCGAGCTCGTGAAACAGCGTCACCACGACCGAGAGCAGGTAGCGCGTCAGCGGAAACACGTACGCGAGGATGGCCGCGCCCAGTCCGAAGGCCAGGAGCTTCAGCTCTCTTGGGCCAACCCGGCCGTCGGAGACTCGCTCTTCCTCGTAGGCCACGAGAGGGGGAGGCACGAACGTGCGCGAATGCGAGACCTTGGCGAAGATCACGCCGCAACTCTCACACTCCAGCGTGCCGAACGGCGCGGGATGTCCGCACTTGGGGCAGTCCACGTCGACGATTGTACGCGGGCGGCAGTATGCTCAGCGCCATGTGGATGATCTACGGCGCCTACGGATACACCGGTGACCTCATCGCGCGCGAGGCCGTTCGCCGCGGCCACAAACCCATCGTGGCCGGCCGCGACGCCGCGAAGACGGTGGCGCTGGCACGCGAGCTCGACCTGCCCTCACGCGTGTTCGACCTCTCCGCCCCCGACCTGAGCGGCGTGGACCTCGTGGTCCACTGCGCGGGCCCGTTCCTGCACACGTCCAAGATCATGGTCAACGCCTGCCTGGAGGCGAAGGTCCACTATCTCGACATCACCGGCGAGATCGCCGTGTTCGAATCCGTGTTCAAGCGCGACGCGGAAGCGAAGGCGCGCGGCATCCTGCTCCTGCCAGGTGTCGGCTTCGACGTCGTGCCCACCGACTGCATGGCGGCCGCACTCCATGAGCGGCTTCCTGACGCCACCGACCTCTGGCTCGCCTTCGCCTCCATCGGCGGAGGACTGAGCCGAGGCACGCTCAAGACCCTGCTCGAAGGTGCGGGCTGGGGTGGCGCGATCCGCGAGAACGGGCGCATTCGGCGCGTCCCCCAGGTCTTCGACGCCCGCGAGATCCCGTTCCCTTCCGGTCCGCGCTGGACGATGACCATTCCCTGGGGAGACGTCTCCACGGCTTACCGCACCACAGGCATTCCCAACATCCGCGTCTACTCCGCCTATCCGCGCAGCGCTATCCGCAGACTACGCCTGCTCCGCGGACTGCTGCCGCTGCTGCGGTTCAAGCCCCTGCAACGCCTCGCCCAGAAGTACGCGGATCGTCAGAAGGGTCCGGGCGAGGCACAGCGGACGAAGGCCCGCGTCGAGCTCTGGGGACGCGTGGTCAACGCGAAGGGAGAGGAAGTCACGCTCACCCACTCGATGGGGGAGAGCTACGACTTCACCGCGAAATCCGCCGTCCAAGCCGTCGAGCACGTGCTGGCCCACCCAAAAGCCGGAGCCCTCACCCCCGTTCTCGCCCTCGGCCGCGATTTCTGCCGCACAGTCGGAGCGGGCTCGTAGCCGGCGCGGCAGAAAGTACATTGGCCTCGGAGCTGCCGCACGTGCCCGAGGCTATGCCAACCAGCGCTGCCGGTCGTACCGGCTAGAACCAGTCCTTCACGTGCTGCACCTCCACCGACTTCAGATCGAGCGCGTAATGGGCCCAGGCCGCGTCGAGCTGCACCGTCGGCTGCTTGGCTTCCGGCACTTGCCAGACCGTCGTACCGTCGGCGAGCTTGGCTTGCGTGAACTCGTAGTCCTGCCAGGACTTTCCGAACACCGGTGCGTTTTCGCGGAGCTGTGCGGCCGTGGTCTGCACGTGGGGCGTGCTCGTCACCACGACGTACTTCACGTTGGCCGTCGACAAGTGACGCCGAATCGCGGCGTTGACTTGCTCGGGCGTCACGCGGTCGATCTGCTCCAGATACGCGTCGAGGAAGCCTCCGGACGTGCCGTAGAACGCATCGTCCACGCGCGCACCGACCAGACGGGGAACGGTCTCCGCGAGATTGAGATACAGCACGCGCGCCTTCTTCTTCGATCCTTCCACCTGCTCGGGCGTCAGGCCGTTCCGGATCATCTGGTCCAGCTCGTACGTCACGGCCTTCAGCAGGTGCGCGGCGTGCTCGTGCTTCACCGGGCGGATCCACAGTGAGAAGTACTGCTGCTCGCGCGGCTGATTGAAGAGCTGGAACAGGGAGAACGAGCGGCCGCTCCAGTGCTCGATGTACGAGTAGTCGCCGTAGTTGTAGCCGCGCTCTTCGCGGATCTTCTGATAGAGCTGCCCGAACCCGTCGCGATGCGTGCCGAGGTAGACGTTCGCCACGTAGAGCGGCCAGAAGTCCGGATGATTGCGGTTCACGTCGATGGGAAACCCCAGGTGCGCGGAGGCCGCGGGAGCGTTCGGCTCTTCGAGCACGATGGCATGACGGCCGGCGATGGCCTCCGGCTTCGGCATGGCCACGTCCGGCGACGGCGTCGTCGCGTCGCGGTTGATCTCGCGCACGGCGTTCCGCACGAGATCGACGACCGTGGTGTCCGTCGAGGAGATCCCGATGATGGCGTTCTCGGGACGGTAGAGCTCGCGGTAGAAGCGCAGCACGTCGTCACGCGTCAAGCCCGGAATGGACTTCTCCTTGCCAGACACCGGGTGTGCGTATCCCGTCCCCGCGTTCACATAGTGATCGATCGCGGTCAGACCCAACAGCTCGAGATCCTCGGAACGGAGCGAGGTGATCTGCGAAGCCGCCTCGTTCTTCAAGCGGTCGATCTCCGCCGCGGCGAAGACCGGCTCATTGAGCATCGGCCGGAGGACGTCGCGAACGTATTCGCCCAGCACTTCGCGCGGGGCGGTGAAGAAGAACGTCGTGGCGCGCGGAGTGGTAAAGACCGACGGCCGCGCGCCCGAGCCCCACGGATTCGTCTTCTCCGCGAGCTGCTCCTTCGTCACGATCGCGGAGCCGCTCCGGAAGCCGCCGTCCGTAACGGCGTCCGCGGTGAGCGAGGCCAGACCCTCTTTGCCGGCTGGATCCGAAGCCGATCCGTGCGTGATCATCACGCGGATCGTCACCAGCGGAGCCTTGCTGTCCAGTGTGACCACGCGCGGTTCGCCGGCGCTGTACGGTGGCGCAGGCGGATCCGCGAGCACCTGCACGGCCGCGGGTGGCGGAGGTGGCGCGGTCTGCGGCGGCGCGGGCGCGATGCACGACAACGCCAGCACGAGCGGGATCACCAGCTTCAGTCGCTTCATCAACGGCCACCTCCCGCCAGGGTCACCGACACTCGATTCTTCGGGGTGAAGTACTTCTTCGCGAACGCGTCGATGTCCGCCGGCTGCAGAGCGGCCAAAGCCGCGGCCACTTTCTCCAGCACTTGCGGATCCTTCGAGAAGCGATAGAGCTCGCCGTAGGTCTGCGCGATGTTGGCCGGCGAGTTCAGACCGGACAGGATGTCGTAACGGAGCTGCGACTTGATCGACTCGAGACGCTTGGCTGCGTCGGGTTGCGATGAGAACGTGGCCAGCCCTTCGAAGCCCTTGGCCACCTCCGCATCGATCCGGTCGAGGAGAGCCTTGCCCTGCGCGTCGTACTTGTCCTTCGCCACCTGGATGTACGTCGCCAGCGGACGCGCGTCGAAGCCGCGCGCCGATCCGTTGTCCACGCCCATCTGCGAGGCGAGCTGCTCTTCATACCGCAGATACTTGTAGGTCGGCGAGGTCTCGCCTCCCATCAGCTCGGCCATGGCGTCGATCGCCGCCGATTCGGCGGAGCCCGGCACGTACGGCGGAACCATGTAGGCGACCACCACTCGCGGCGGGATGTCCGCGGCCCAGGTCTCGTGCTGCTTCTTCGGTCCCGCGATCGGCTTCGGGTCCGGTTGCTCCGGCGTCTTCTTTGCCTTCCAGTCGCCGAAGTTTTTCTCCACCACGCGGAAAATCTCGTCCGCCTTCACGTCCCCGGCCACGACGATGACCGCGTTGTTCGGGCGGTAGTAGTCGTCGTAGAACTTCACCGCGGACTTGTAGGCGTTGGGCATGTCCTTCACATCGTCGAGGTAGCCGATGCCGGAATGACCGTACCCGTGTGCGGGACCGTACATCAGATCGCCGAGCACTTCCTCCATGCGCAGACCCGGATCGGAAGCGATGCGGCGGTACTCGCCGAACACCGCCCCGGCCTCGGTGCGGAACACGCGCTCGCTGTAGCGAAGCCCGCGGAACCGCGCGCCCTCGAGCTCCACGAGCTTCTCGAGGTTCGAGGTGAAGGTCAGCGGGAAGTAGTACGTGATGTCGTACGCGGTGAAGGCGTTGTTGAACGCCCCCATCCTCTCGATCTGCGGGTCGTAGGCCTCCGGCGTGTCGTGTGCGTGCCGGAAGATGATGTGCTCGAAGAGATGAGCGAGGCCCGTACGCCCCTTCTCATTCTCCCGTCCCGAGCCCGCCAGGATCATGGTGTTGAACGAGAGCACTTCCTTGAACTCCGGAGTCTCGATCACCACGACGTCCAACCCGTTCGGAAGCGTGCGCTTCTGCACGGGATAGGGAAAGAACTGCGCATACGCCGGCGTCGAAGCGAGCAGGCAAACCAGAACCAGATTCCGCATTCGCATGCCGCGCATTCTCCCCCACCGCAGCCCGGAGGGGGAGAGCGTTACTGAAGATTCACTGTTGGAGCTGGTTGCGAGTTGCGGGTTTCGGGTTGCGAGTGGTTTGCTGGTTACTTGTCGGACTTTCGCACGAAGCAAGAGTTCGCTTGGCAGAAATGGTTGTCGGTTGTCAGTGATCGGGGCGTCTGGGATTCAGCCGTCAGACAACCGACAACTGACAACTGACAACCAGCCTTCGCAACTCGCAACTCGCAACCCGCAACTCGTTAGGCAACCCGCAACATCACCATAGGATGCGGGAGATCTCGGCGATGACCGCCTGGGCTTCGTTCCCCTTCGCAAAGCCGCGGGTGAGCACCACCAGCACGTACTGCGAGCCGTCGGGACGGAAGACGAGACCGGCGTCGTGGGAGATGGCGGTGATGGAGCCGGTCTTGTGCGCGACCTTGGTGCCGGGAGGGAGGCCGGCCGGGATGCCGTCGTTGTGCTCCTGCGCCGCGAGGATGGCGATCATCGCGTCCGAGGCCGCGGGGGAAATGGCTTTGCGCTCGGCTAGCGTGCGGAAGACCAGCATCAAGTCGCGAGCCGTGGTGGTGTTGTTCATGCCCGCGTGATACGCCTTGTCGTCCTCGACTCCGCGCAGCACCTGAATGTCATTGGCACCGATCTCCTTCATCAGCCGCATCACCCGCGGCGCGCCGATCAGCTCGATGACGATGTTCGTGGCCAGGTTCGAGCTGCGCACTTCCATTCGTCGTACGAGCTCCGAGAGCGGCAGCTCGCGCCCCACTTCGTCGTAGAGCGCCGCGTCCGAATCCTCGCGCGCCTCGAGCGCGTACGTCGAGCCGTCCAGGATGCTCACGAACTCATTCTTCACGCGCACGGGTTGGTCGAGCCGCAACTCTCCGCGCGTCACGGCCTCGTAGATCCCCAGCATCACCGGGACCTTCATCGTGCTCGCCGCGTGAAAGACCTCGTGCTCATTGCGCAGCAGTGTCTCGCCCGACGCCAGGTCGTAGTACGCCACCGCGATCGTCTTCCCCGGATGAGCCGTCAGCACCTGATCGATCCGCGAAGAAGGCGACGTCGCACAACCAGTAAGCAGGATCAGCAGCATCGTGACGCGGCGCATTGAGCGCGAGTTTACCGCGCGTGGACGGTGGACTTTGTGGACTGTGGACTTTCTTCGGAGCGGGGCCCTCAAAGCCCTCGCGGAGAACGGCGAGCAGTTGGTCAGTCATGCGCACCGGAACACAGGCCGAAGCCTGCGCGTTCGCCGAAGGGGTCAGGCATTCTCCCGTCCGTGGAGAAAATGACCGCATTCACGAAACACCGCAGAGAGCCAGCGACCCTCCACCGACAACACCACGCGCAATCCGCGCGATAATCACAGAGCCCCATGCCCCTGACTCACTTTCATCCGCTCACCCGAAACTGGTTCTCCGAGACGCTCGGCACTCCTACCCCTGCACAGGCTCGCGGTTGGGCCGCTCTTCGGGAAGGGCAGCACACCCTCATCGCCGCGCCGACCGGCTCAGGCAAGACGCTGGCCGCGTTTCTCACAGCGCTCGATGATCTCGTCGTCGAAGGATTGCAGGCCCCGCTTCCCGATGAAGTGCGCGTCGTCTACGTCTCACCCCTCAAGGCGCTCAGCACCGACATCCACAAGAACCTCACCGAACCGCGTGAGGCGCTCCGCCGCATGGGCGGACCCGACATCACCGCCGCGGTGCGCACAGGCGACACGCCTCAGTCCGCCCGCGCGGCCATGCTCAAGATGCCGCCGCACATCCTGGTCACGACCCCCGAGTCGCTCTACCTCCTGCTCACGGCCGAGCGCAGCCGCGAAATGCTCCGCACCGTGCGCACGGTGATCGTCGACGAGATTCACGCCGTCATTGGCACCCGTCGCGGCGCCCATCTCGCCCTCTCCCTCGAACGCCTCCAACAGGTCGCCGAAAGACCACTCCTACGCCTCGGCCTCTCCGCGACTCAGAAGCCGATCGAGGAAGTCGCGCGGTATCTCGTGGGACAGGGCGACGTTGCTCTGCGTCCCAAAGAATGCGCCATCGTCAACGAGGGACATCGTCGCGAGATGGACCTGGCCCTGGAGCTGCCGCGCTCCCCTCTCGAAGCGGTCATGTCCGGCGAGGTGTGGACCGAGGTCTATGACCGCCTCACTCGCCTGATCGAGGAGCACCGCACGACGCTCGTGTTCGTGAACACTCGCCGCATGGCGGAGCGCGTCGCCCGCCATCTCGCCGATCGCCTCGGCGAGGAGGCGGTCACTTCACACCATGGCAGTCTCTCGAAAGAGAACCGCCTCGACGCGGAGACGCGTCTCAAGAGCGGCTCTCTCAAGGCGCTGGTGGCCACCGCCTCGCTGGAGCTCGGCATCGACATTGGACACGTCGACCTGGTCTGCCAGCTCGGGTCCCCGCATCGCATCGCCACGTTCCTGCAGCGCGTGGGCCGCTCCGGCCACACGGTTTCCGGCTTGCCCAAGGGCCGGCTCTTCCCCGCCTCTCTCGACGACCTCGTCGAATGCACCGCGCTGCTCCAAGCGGTGGAGCGCGGTGAGCTCGATCGCATCGTCGTCCACGAAGCTCCGCTCGACGTGCTCGCCCAGCAGATCGTCGCGGAAACCGCTTCCTGTGATTACACGGAAGACGATCTGTTCGCGCTCGTGCGAGGGGCCTGGCCCTACCGCGATCTCACCCGCGAGCACTTCGACGCGGTCGTGAAGATGACCTCGGAGGGATTCGCAACCAGTCGCGGCCGGCGCGGCGCGCTCGTGCATCGCGACGAGGTCAATCACGAGGTGAAGGGCCGCCGCGGCTCGCGCATGCTGGCCATCTCCTCGGGCGGCGCGATCCCCGAAGTCGCGGACTACCGCGTTGTGCTCGAGCCCGAAGAGACGTTCATCGGAACGCTCAACGAAGACTTCGCCATCGAGAGCATGGCCGGCGATGTCTTCCAGCTCGGCAACGTCTCCTATCGCGTGCTGCAAGTCACAAGCGGCGTCGTGCGTGTCGCGGACGCGCAAGGCCAGCCGCCGAGCATCCCCTTCTGGCTCGGCGAAGCTCCCGCCCGCAGCGACGAGCTCTCCCGCGCCGTCAGCGATCTCCGCCACGACATCGATCAATGGCTCAGCGAGGAGCATCCAGCCACAGGCGTCGTGTCTCAGGACGATTCTCATCTCAGCGAAGAGGGGGCTGAGTGCTTGGTGCTGGGTGCTGAGTCCCACCCATATCCCTCGCCGCAACACCTTGCAGTTCAAAATTCTCAGCACCCAGCACTCAGCACTCAGCACTCTCCCGTGCCGCAGGTGCCACGCGAGCTCTTCGAGTACCTCGCGGCCTCGCGGCGCATCCTCGGCGTGCTGCCCACGCAGGACACGCTCGTGCTGGAGCGCTTCTTCGACGAGTCCGGCGGGATGCAACTCGTCCTGCATTCGCCGTTCGGCAGCCGCATCAATCGCGCGTGGGGCCTGGCGCTGCGCAAGCGCTTTTGCCGGCAGTTCAATTTCGAGCTGCAGGCCGCCGCGACCGAGGACGCAATCCTCCTCTCCCTCGGCCCGCAGCACTCCTTCCCACTCGCCGACGTCTTCCGCTATCTCCACCCCAACACCGCCAAAGACGTCCTCGTGCAGGCCTTCGTCGACGCGCCCGTGTTCAAGACGCGCTGGCGCTGGAACACCACCATCTCCCTGGCCGTGCCGCGAAATCGGAACGGCAAGAAGGTCGCGCCTCAACTGCAGCGCATGATGGCCGACGACCTCATGGCCGCGGTCTTCCCCGATGCCGCGGCCTGCTTCGAGAACATCCCCGGAGATCGCCAGATCCCGGATCATCCGCTCGTGAATCAGGTCGTGCGCGACTGCCTCGAAGAAGCGATGGACTTCGACGGACTGGCTCGCGTGCTCACGCGCATCCACGCCGGCGACATCCGCTGCGTCGCGCGGGACACGCCCGAGCCTTCACCACTGGCCTACGAGATCCTCAACGCGAAACCGTACGCCTTCCTCGATGACGCTCCGCTCGAAGAGCGTCGCACGCAAGCGGTCATGACCCGCCGCGCCGGTGAGGTGTCCGAGATCGGCTCACTCGACGCCTCCGCCATCGCACGTGTCCGCGACGAAGAGCGTCCCGACCCCCGCGACGCCGACGAGCTCCACGACGCCCTCGTCACCGCCGGCTTCCTCACCGACGACGAAGCATCGTCGATCGATCGCGGATTGTTCGAGACGCTCGTCGCCGCACGCAGGGCGTGTCGAGTGATCGCGAACCTCGGCATTTGGATCGCGGCCGAACGCCTGCCCGAGCTCCAGGCGCTTCATCCGTTCGAAACCACGCTGCAGGCTCCCGCGTCGCGACTGCGCGCGTGGACCCGCGAGGATGCTCTGGTCGAGCTCTTGCGAGGTCGCACCTCCATCCTCGGACCCACGACCGCGAGCGCACTGGCCGACTCCCTGGGCATCGGCGAGGCAGAGGTGGATGCCGCACTCCTGAAACTGGAGTCCGAAGGCGTCGTGCTGCGCGGCCACTTCAGCGGAAAGAACGAGTGGTGCGACCGGCGCCTGCTGGCGCGCATCCACCGCTACACGCTCAACCGCCTGCGCGCGGAGATCGAGCCCGTCGGCAGCGCCGACTTCATGCGTTTCCTCTTCGCCTGGCAGCACGTCGCGCCGACGACACGACTGACCGGAATCGACGGCCTGCAGGCCGTGATCGCGCAGCTCGACGGCTTCGAGATCGCGGCCGGCGCCTGGGAGCGCTCCGTATTGCCCGCGCGCATCGAAGGCTATGAGCCGTCGCTGCTGGACATGCTGTGCTTTACCGGTGAAGTGGCCTGGGCGCGTCTCTCGCCGGCCGCGACCAGCGTCGTCAGCGCGACGCCCATCGCACTGTTCCTGCGCGAGCACGCCGAGGCCTGGCAGGCACTCCGCGGTGCGTCGTCGCTCGAGCTGAGTGAACGCGCGCAAGCAATCCTCGACACACTGCGCGCGAAAGGCGCGTGCTTCTCGCGCGACCTCGGTAGTGACGCCGAGGCTTTGAGCGAGCTCGTCTCCGCGGGCCTCATCGCCTCGGACGGCTTCGCCGGTCTTCGCACTCTCTTCACCTCGAGCGCCCGCGCCAACTTCGCCGGGCGCTGGTCGATCCTCGCCGAGGGAGCCGCTTCGGAGGACGTCGTCCAGGACGCGATCGAAGTGCAGGCCATGACCCTGCTGCGCCGCTACGGCATCGTCTTCCGGCGCATGCTGACGCGCGAGCCCAACGCCGCGCCCTGGCGGGACCTGGCGCGCGTCTATCGCCGGCTCGAAGCACGCGGCGAGATTCGCGGGGGGCGGTTCGTGAACGGCATGAGCGGCGAACAGTTCGCGCTCCCCGAGGCCGTGTCCCGCCTGCGCGAGATCCGCCGCGGGAAGCAGGACGGCGCGCTGGTCATCCTCTCCGCCGCCGATCCGCTGAACCTCACCGGCATCATCACGCCGGACGAGCGCATCCGCACCCTCTCCGGCACCCGCATCGCGTACCGCAACGGCGTAGCGGTCTCCGTGATGGAAGGCGACTACGTCCGCGTGCTCACGGACCTCGACGAAGCCTCCGCGATGACTGCCGCTCACGCCCTCGCCGGCCGCCGCGTCGCCGCCTCCAGCGGCTTCGTGGGAGCCAGCCCCTTCGCGCGACCGCGCTGAGTTGGGTTGTCGGTTGTCTGCGCGGTAGAAAACACGTTGGCCTCGGAGCTGCCGCACGGGCCCACGGCTATGCCAACCAGGGCAGCCAGCCGTGCCGGCTATCGCGTCGCGGCGCCGTAGCGCAGGGACACGAGGCTCGGCTGGATGCCTCCGCCGACGGTGACGATGAAGAAATTGTCGTACTCCGACTCCGGGATATGCGGCGCGCCTTCGGCTCCGAGCGCCACGATCACCTGCTGGGTGGTGTTCGAGTGTCCGACCACGACGACCGTCTTGCCACGGAAGTCCTTGCGAATGCGCGCAGCAACATCCGCGGCGTAAGTCGTACCGGTCTTGATCTCCTCAGCCACGACCTTCTTCGCCTCGGCCAGTGGCGCGGCGGTGGAGCGTGTGCGCGCGAACGGCGTCGTGAAGATCGCATCGACCTTCGTACCGGCGAGCACGCGCGCCAGCTCCAGCGCACGGTCCTGACCGGCCTTGGTCAAAGGCGGATCAGCGAGCGCGGGGGCGAGCTCTTTCTCCGCATGACGGACGAGAATCACCGTCGTGGCCGCGGCCGGCTCGTGCGCGGCGGCGACACCTGCGATCGCGGTGAGAACGAAGAGAACGAAGAGTCGTTTCATGCTCGCCAGTATGCCGGAAGAAGGCTTTCGCAGCAGAGACACGGCGCCGGTTGGCCAAGCCTTGGGCACGCCTTTCGAGCAGAATTGCCGGCCACGCTGAAGGGAATGACACTCCTATGTCATCCTGAGCGGGAGGTGGTGTGGGTGGCGAAGGATCTCGTGCAAAGAACGACGAGCGTGCGATTACGAGACTGCGGTCTTCTGCGCGGGCATCGTTTACCGCAGGAGATCCTTCGCGCCCACCCGCCGCCCGCTCAGGATGACAGGTCGGGAAAGCGCACGGATTTCTGCACAGTCTCTCAGGATGCAGGGTTGTGCGCACCGCGCGAAGAAACTTCGGAACGATGGTGCCAGAATGCGCGGCCATGAATCGCCGCAACTTCGCCCGCCTTCTCTCCCTCGCCACCGCTGCCGCGACCGTGGCTGCGCCAGCACGCGCCGCGACGACGCCGCGAAAGATCGTCAAGCCGCGGCGACTGAGCCCGGGCGACACGGTCGGGCTGGTGTTGCCCGCGTCCCTGACACTCGAGGCCGACGACATCGCGTTGGCCAAGGAGCAGCTCGAGGCGATCGGCTTCAAGGTCGTGATCGGCGCACACGCGTACGACCGCCACGGCTACTTCGCCGGACGTGACCGCGACCGCGCCGGCGACGTCAATCGCATGTTCGCCGACGACAACATCGCCGGCGTGATCTGTTACACGGGCGGCTGGGGCGCGCCGCGCGTACTGCCTTACCTCGACTACGAGCTGATCGCGAAGAAGCCGAAGGTCCTCATCGGCTACAGCGACATCACCGCCCTGCTCAACGCCGTCCACCAGCGCACGGGGCTGGTCACGTTCCACGGACCGGTGGGCGGCTCGATGTTCGATCCGTACACGCTGGAGAACTTTCGCAAGGTGGTCATGACCGCGGAGCCGGCCGGTCTCCTGTCCCCACCGCCGAAGAAGTCGTCGGATCTCGTCGACCGCACCAACCGCGTTCTCCGCCTGGCCCCGGGCAAAGCCACGGGAAGGCTTGTGGGCGGAAACCTGACGCTGCTGGCCGCGATGATGGGCACTCCGTTCGAGGTCGACACGGAAGGCGCAATCCTCTTCGCCGAGGACATCCGCGAGGAGGTCTACAGCATGGACCGCATGCTCACTCAACTCGCGCAGGGCGGTAAGTTCGAGCGCATGGCCGGCTTCGTCTTCGGCCGCTGCACCGACTGCAAGGCGACATCCTTCAGCCTCGAGGACATCCTCCGCGATCGCTTCAGCGCCGGCCCCGCCCCCGCCATCTCCGGCCTCTCGTTCGGCCACATCGAACAAAAGCTCACGCTCCCCCTCGGCGTCACCGCCACCCTCGACGCCAACGCCGGCACCCTCCACCTCGACGAATCCGCCGTGCTCTGAGCCGAAGCGGCACCTCGGCGGGCGACAGAGCTTGTGTCGAAGGAGCACGACTGTCGCACGCTACGCGCGCTGACCTTCGAAATCCGCGGATTCCCACGCCTGAAGGCGTGGGCGATCTTCTTTCGCCCGCCTACGCGGGGAAAGCGGAGCGCCGGCGTCCCGCCGGCTGGCCGGGGGGCGTCCTCGCCCCGGGCGGGGGAGCGCGCCTTGCGCGAAGGACGTTCGTCTCGCGATGCTGGATTTCGGCTTCGAATGCCCCCGCCCGCGGCGGGACGCCGGCGCTCCTCGGCTCGATATGACCGCCCAAAAATGTCCAAACTCCAGGGTGCCGCGTAGCAGCACAAAGCCGGCGTCCCGCCAGCGCTCCTCGAAGCCCTACTACTCCGCCGCGATCTTCCGCTCAACCTTCCTGACAAAGGACAACAGCAATGAGGCCTCGCGCATGGTCAGGCCGGCGCGGCCGGTGATGGCTTGCAGCTCGGCGCAGACGCGATCGGGATCCTTTTCTCCGAAGTAGTCGATCTCGTGGAGGAGCCCGCGTGTGTGCGCGTTGAGGATCTGCAACAGTTGGTGCGGAGCCGGCTCGCGCACTTCGGGAGGCAGGCGCAAGCCCTTGCCCAGCTCGTAGCAGAAGATCGCGACCGACTGCGCGAGATTCATGGTCGGAAACTCAGGCCAGGTCGGGATCGACGCGGTGCGCTGACAGAGACGGACTTCGCTGCCGGTGAGTCCGGAGCGCTCGCGACCAAAGACGATGGCCACGCGATGCTCGCTCCCTAGCTCCTCCGACACGACGCGGGCCACGTCCGCGGGGCTGAGCTGTTCGTGGACCTGCCTCGCCCTCACCGCGGTCGTGGCCACGGTGAGGTGACAGTCGGCCAGCGCTTCCTCGAGCGTCGAGATGCGCTGCGCGCTGTCGACCACGTCCGTCGCGCCGGCGGCCCACCATTCCGACACGGAATCGGTGCGCTGCTTCCCGCCGACGATCCAGAGGTCCGTGAAGCCGAAGTTCTTCATCGCACGCGCAGCCGCGCCGACGTTGCCGGCGTCCTGCGGCTCGACGAGAACGATGCGTACTCTCATCAGGCGGACAGTCTCACATCCTAGCCGGTACGGCCAACACGGTCAGACGCGCTATCACACCGATTTGCTGTCATCCCGAGCCGGCCCACGCCGCGTGCGGCGCACTTGAGAGCAAGAAACAGAAGGCTGCGTAGCTGCCACGAGGGAGACCCCTCATCCGCCTTCGGCACCTTCTCCCCTCTGCGGAGGGGAGAAGGCTCTCGGTGTGTGTGCATCGCGAGCTGGGTTCATCATTAGTTGAACTGGTTCATCGCGAGGGTGTGGAATCGAGAGCCTTCTCCCCCCGGCTTCTTGGGGGGAGAAGGTGGCCATCGGCCGGATGAGGGGGGCGATGCACCCTCCGATGAGTGTGCATTTTGATCCTGCAAACATTGGGAGTTTCCTGGAAGCGTCGAGCGAGGGATGACAGGCAAATGCTGCGTCGGGTCAGGGCGCGAGGGCGTCCTCGAGCACCTTCCGCAGACGGAGTCCTCCGCGAAGGAGGCGCTCGTAGACGATGGCGATGTTCTTCTTCGGATACTCGGCGCCGAGCGTTCCGTTGCCGATCGCGTAGGCGTCGTGGACGGCGGCGTAGTGCGACTCGTTGAACCACTCCTCGACCGTGCCTCGCTGCAGCTCCTCCACCGAGCGGCCACGCATCTCGAACGTGAGCAGATGCTCGACGTAGTCATCGACCGTGGCCGGACCCCAGTCGATCAGCAAGCCGTCCCAGGCGCTGTGGAGATTCGTCTCGACGCCCAGCAGGCGGATCTTCACCAGATTGCCGCCGCGATCCATCACCATCTGTCCGGTGGTGTCGTCCTTCACCTGCCCGCCCGCGGCGTGCATCGGCTGGTGGAGATCGCCCACGAAGTGCACGAGGAAGATCAGCGCCTCGCGCCGCTTGTCCCGCGGCTGCGTCTTGTCCTTCAGAATCGCCGCGTACTTCTCGATTGCCGCCACCACGCACTGGTCTTCCTTGCAGTCGCGCGCGCGGTCGAATGTGGCGATCTCGTTGGGCGTGTTCGAATAGTGCAGCGCTCCGGTATCGCCGGGACGCAGGCCCTTGGTCTCGTCGGCGCGCCAATCGTCGGGAAGTGAGGCGATCTCCCGCAGCGGCGCGTTGAAGTTCATTCCGCGCACCTGCGCCATCGCATTCGGAGACAACCCGCGCTCCGCGATCTCCGCCACCACAGCGTGGCCTTTGGAGCCCCAGGCAAACAGTGGCATCGGAGAAAGAGCAAGCAGGAGCACGACGGGTGCAATTCGCATGAGACGAGTTTAGTCGCCGGGCGACCGGAGAGGAATAGACTCCGCGCGTGCGCACCGGAGACATCGTCACCATCACTCCCGTCGAGCTGGTCGCCGGCGGCGAGGCTCTCGCTCGAATCGACGGCTTCCCCGTCTTTGCCTCGGACGTCTATCCGGGCGACGTCGCACGCGTCCGCCTCTATGACGTGAAGAAGGGCTTTGCCAAGGCCGACCTCGTCGAGATCGTCACCGCCAGCCCTCTGCGCCGGACCGCTCCCTGTCCCATCGCGAATGAATGTGGAGGCTGCGATTGGACCGCACTGCGCCTCGACCATCAGCTCGCGGCCAAGCAACGCATCCTCTCCGAATCGCTGCGCCGCATCGGTAAGTTCGACGTCAGCACGCTCCCTGAGATCCGCGTCCATCCCTCTCCGCTGAACTACCGGCTGCGGTCCCGCCTGCATCGTGACGGTGACGCCGTCGGCTTCTACGCGATCCGCTCGAATCGCATCGTGCCCCTGGCGCAGGAGTGCGAAGTGGTGGGCGTGCGAACCGCGCGACTGCTCGGCACCACGACCCCTGGAACAGCGACCACGCGCCCTTCGCCGGAATCCATTCGTGAAGAAGAACTGTGGGAGCTGGGCGAGGACGTCATCCGCGACGAACGCGACTTGACCATCACCGTCGATACCTTCACCTATCACCTCAACACCCGCGCCTTCTTTCAGGTCAATCGCCACCTGCTGGGAACCATGCTGCGTCTCGTCACCGCGCACGCATCGCGCGTCCGGCAACGCCAGCGGGCCGTCGATCTGTACGGCGGCGTGGGCTTCTTCACCGTTCCCATCGCCAGACTGTTCGAGCGCGTGACGATGATCGAAGGCTCCGCCTCCTCGACGCGGTTCGCGCGCCTCAATGTCCCACGTCACGTCAAAGTGATCTCCGCCTCCGTCGAGCACGCCATCCGCGATCTGCGCGAGGTCGACTTCACCTTCCTCGATCCGCCGCGCGCCGGCGCGAGCCGCGAGGTCATCGACGCGGTGGCGGCGAAGACGAAAGAAATCATTGCGTATCTGTCCTGCGATCCCGTAACCTTCTCCCGGGACGCGAGCCGGCTGATCGCGTCCGGCTGGCGCCTCGCCTCGCTGGACCTCCTCGACCTCTTCCCGAATACCCATCACGTCGAAACGCTCTCCTCGTTCGAGCGTGACTCATGACGACACTCCTGCCGCATTTCCACTGATCGGACTGATCGCCGGACTGGCGATCGCCGAGCACCTGATCCAACCTCGGCTCGCAACGGCTGCACTTCTCGTTGTGTGCTGTCTGCTGCGCATCGCCGGCGCCGGTCGCTGGCGACAAGCCGCGAGCAATGCGCTCCTGTTCGCGGCGGTCGGAATCATGCTCGCACTTCAACTGCAGTCGCGACTGGCCCGCGAGCACGACGCGTTCACCCGCATCCATCCCGAGCGCTTCGTCACCGTCAAAGCACCACTGGAACGGGACTGGAAGGCGCTCGACGAGCGCTCCGACACTCCGGGCGAACGTTCGTTTCTACTCCGCGCCTCCCGCTTTCAGGCGGACGGCGTCGCCTTCGAAGGGCCCATCAACATCTACGCCCGCTTCGCGCCGCCCGAGGTGGTGATGGAGGCTCGCGTGCGCGCGGAAGGCTTCCTGCGTATGAACGAGCACGGCGCGTATACGTTGAGCGTCAAGGCGTCCGAACTGCTGTCGTACTCGGGCGAGCTCTCCCGCTGGCATCCGGCGACCTGGAACCGGATTCTGGCCAATCGCCTTGAACGCCACGCCGAGGGACGCGAGGACGAAGTCGCGCTCGCGCAGGCACTGGTGCTCGGGCGCGGTGAACGTCTCACCGAGGAGATGCGCGAGAGCTTCCGCCGCGGCGGCACGTATCACCTGCTGGTGTTCTCCGGCCTGCAGATCGCGCTGGCCGCGGGTGTGCTCGCGGCACTCCTGCGTTGGATGCACGCCCCGCGCGCCTCGGACTGGCTCCTGCTCGCGTTTGCGGCGCTCGCTCCACTGTTCATCGGACCGACCGCTTCCGTCTCCCGCGCCAGCATCGGCATCGGACTGTATGCACTCTCACGCGTTTGCAAGCGTCCGACCTCGCTCGAGAACCTCTGGTGCGTGGCCGCGCTGGCCCGCCTCATCCTCGAGCCGCGCGACCTGACCGACCCTTCGTTTCACCTCACCTACGCGGGAGCCGGCGCCCTGCTGTTCGTGGGCAAGCACTTCCGCCGGCCCTTCGGACATCTCGTGGCCGCGGAGGCCGCCATCGCACCTCTCACACTCTTCCACTTCCATCAATACGCGTTGGGCGGCTCCATCGTGACCCTGCTCATGTCCCCGGTCATCTTCGCCATGCTCGCCGTCTCGCTGCTCGCTTGTGCGCACCCCTGGTTCCTGGGCGCGATCGGCATCCTGCACCGCGTCTGTACCACCCTCAACGCGGGAGGTCTGGCCGGCTTCTACGCCGCGCCGCCACTGGCAGCGATCACCGCCGGCGGTGCGCTGGCACTGCTCGCGCTGGCCCTGTTTCGCGGACGCACGCGCGCCGTCGCCATCACTCTGGCCTTGCTCGTGCCGAGCGTCGCCGCCATCGAACGCTCTCGTTCACAGCGCCGCGTCGAGGCTCCCCGCGTGACGTTCTTCGACATCGGCCAGGGCGACGCCATCGCCATCCGTTCCGGCGAGCACGCCATCCTCATCGACGGCGGACGCGGGGAGCGCATCCTGCCCATGCTGGTCGATCGAGGAATCCGCCGGCTCGACGCAATGGTCCTCTCGCATGCCCATCCCGATCACTGCGAAGGACTCGTTCCTGTACTCACGCACCTCGACGTCCGCGCTCTCTGGATCTCGCCACGGCGCTTCCGCGGTTCATGCGCGGCGCAGATCCTCGAGGCCGCAAGAGTGTCGCAAACGCCGGTGCATCTCGTTCGCGATGGGGACTCGCTGCAGGCCGGCGACCTTCGCCTGGAGGCGATCGTGGCCGACACCCGATTCCGCCGTGCGCCCGAGAACAACTCCTCGGTCGTGCTGCGCGTCGCGGTTGGAGGACGCCGCTTCCTCTTCACCGGTGACATGGAGAAGGAGGCCGAGCTCTATCTCGCGGACCGAGATCTGCGCGCGGACGTGCTCAAGGTCGCCCACCATGGCAGCCGCAGCTCGACCTCTGCCGCGCTTCTCGACAACGTGGACCCCCGCATCGCCGTCGTCTCCTGCGGCCGTCGCAACCTCTTCGGACACCCGCACGAGTCTGTGCTCGCCGAGCTCGGCCAACGTCAGATCCGCATCTGGCGCACCGACCTCCACGGTACGGTGGAGGTCGAAACACGGGAAGGACATCTGTACGTCAGCGGGCGATTCGAATAGAGTCTCAGAAATCCAACATGTCCTCCACGTTGCTCCGCCTCGGCCTCTGGACGCTCATCCTCGTGCTCGCGTTGTACGTCCTCGCCACGAGCTACCCCGAGGAACAATGGGCCGAGCTCATTCCGACCCCAATGCTCACGCAGGCCCTGACGGTCGCGGTCGCGTTGATCCTCGCGGGAATCGTGTTCCGCGTCCTGGGCAAAGGCGTTTCGGCGGTGGCCAGGAACCGCTGCCGCGTCTGCCGCGCCTCCATCCCGCCTGGCGCCATCTATTGCCGCACTCACCTTCGCACCATCCTTCATGAAGAGGACGACCGCTCCCATTCGACGAGGATCCGACGGTGACGCAGAGCCGTACGTGCCCGTCGACCCAACGCAACATTGGCCTGTCATCCCGAGCGTCGAGCGCTGTAGGACGTAGTGCTGAGTGCTGGGTGCCGAGTGCTGAGTGACCCGCCGCCCAGTGAGCCGGGAATCGACGGGCAAGGCGTAGCCACTACCACAACGACCAACCAGCCACGGGCAAGCGACCACACGCGCCACACGCAACTCTCAGCACTCAGCACTCAGAACCCAGCACTCAGCACCCAGCACCCAACTCCAACTCAGCACCCAGCACCGACCTCCAACCCAGCACCGACTACACCCGTCGTACTCCTGGGGCCAACGGGCTCGGGCAAGTCGACTGTGGCCCTTCGGATTGCGCAGCGGATCGGGGGCGAGATCGTGAACTACGACTCGGTGCAGATCTACCGCGGCTTTGACATCGGTAGCGCCAAACCCACCCTTGCGGAGCAGGCCCTCGTTCCGCATCACCTGTTCGACATCGCCGACGCGGATGAGGAGTTCCATGCCGCCGGGTACGGCCTCCTCGCCCGGGAAGTGTGTGCGGGCATCGTCTCGCGCGGCGCGCGGCCCATTCTCGTGGGCGGGACGTTCTTCTACTTGCGCGCTTTCCTGTCCGGGTTGCCGGAGATGCCGGGTCGCGACGAGGCCGTTCGCGCGCGTCTGGCCCGAGTGGTGGCTCGGAAGGGAGGAGCGGAGCGATTACATCAATGGTTGTCGAAAATCGATCCCCGAAGTGGTAGAAAGATCGCCCCCGCCGACCGCCATCGTGTGGAGCGGGCCTTGGAGGTTTGGATCACGAGCGGCCGGCCGATCTCGAGCTGGGAACGGGCGACGGAAGACGAGCTTCCGTCCCTCAAGATCGGTCTTCGGGTCGATCGGCAGACGCTCGTGTCACGGCTCGACGCCCGCGTCGACACCATGTTTCGCGACGGACTCGTTGAGGAGACTCGCTCTCTCCTTGCGCGATTCCCAACAGACGCGCGTCCGTTCGGCACGATCGGATACAAAGAGGCCGCCGCGGTCGTACGCGGAGAGATGACCGAGATCGACGCACTCGCCGAGACCCGGCGCCGCACGCGTGCCTATGCCAAGCGGCAAATGACCTGGCTCCGCTCGGAGCGGAATGTGCACTGGGTGGATTCGAATGACGGAGAGGACGCGCTCGCCTCCGCCTTGCGCATCATCGAGGACAACTCTTGAGATTGACGAAGAACCAGCTTCTCCCCGCGGTGATGCTCGTGCTGGCCGCTTGTGCAACGACGACTCCGCCGCCGCCGGCCGTGGCGCCCCAAGGCGACGACCGCTACCTCATCGATCCGCGGACCGGCAGCACGGAGACGCTCGCCCCCGCGGCCGCATCGCAGCTCGAGGCCGCGTGGCGCTACGCCCTGGCAGGCAACGAGCTCGACACCCAACGCAAGCTTGCCGAGCTGCGCAGAAAGTCGCCCGGCTCCCTGCAGGCCACGCTCCTCGAAGCATTCCTCGACATTCGTGCGACCCGTTTCGAGGCGGCCCGGAGCGCCGTCGCCGCCGTGCAGCAGCGCGATCCGGAGAATCTGCCCGCACGCGTCTACCTGGCCGAGATCACGCTGCGCGAAGGCGAGACCCGCATCGCCTACGACCAATACCGCGCCATCGCCATACTTCCGGGAGCCCCGCCCACGGCCGCGCTGCGCATCGCGGAGTTGGAGGCGCGCCTGTTCAACGACCTGATCGCCGCCGCCCAGGGCGCGCCGGAGAGCGAGTCGATTCGCCTCCTGCGCGAGGCCCTGGTCTTCAACCCCGGCGCGATCGAGCCACGCATCCAACTCGCGCAGAAACTCGTCACACAGAAGCAATACGACGAGGGCCGGCGCGAGCTCGAGCCACTCCTCAACACCGCCGCCGATCGTCCCGAGGTGCAGGAGATCCTCGCGGAGATCGACGTGGGCCGCGGACGTTATCAGGAAGCCATCGTGCGACTGGACCGCCTGGCGCGGCGCACCAACGACCCCCGCTATCAGCAGCGGCTCGACGCCATCAAGTCCGAGTGGAGCGCTGCCAACATGCCCGAGCACTATCGCGACGCGCTCGACAGCTCCGCCGTCACCCGCGCCGACCTGGCCATCCTGCTCTACTGGACCGTCCCTTCCGTCCGCTTCGCCCAGAACCTCGGCACTCCGCAAATCGCCGTGGACATCGAAGACATGGCCGGCCGCGAAGAGATCGTCCGCGCCATCGCCCTGGGCCTCTTCGACGTCGACCCCGTCACGCGCCGCGTCAACCCCCACCGCACCGTCTCCGCCGGCCGCCTCTCGCAACACCTCGAACGCGTCCTGCTCCTCCGCGGCGCTTCCTGCGCACGCGGCGTCACCCAGGACAAAGTGCTCTCGACCTGCAGAGTCACCGACCTCACCTCCGCGTTTTCACCCGAGACCACCGTCCCCGGTCGCAACGTCCAACGCTCCCTCGAACAGGTGGCCAAGGCGCTGCAATAGGGCGAGGGACGGCTATGACGTCGAGGATTCAGCCCGCTTTGGGCAATTGCGGTGGTGCACCATGTTCCGACAGATACTCGCGGAGAGCTTGATTCACAACGGCGGAATCGTGAAACACCGTGGCGACGTCCGGCTCGAGGAGCACGACGTTAGTGCCTTGCATGTACCGTTCGTAGTACTTGCCGCGGACTCCTCCGCTCAAGTCCATCTCGGGGATATCGTCCTCTTCTTCGTCAGGTCTGTTGCTCATAGAATCTTCGCTCCTTCGGTAGCGCCAGACGTGCCGTGATGATCCTGATGCGGTCTTCCCGGTCGGTGTGCGCAACGATCACGAGACGATGTGCGGAAGTGTAACCCGTCGTGAGATAGCGAAATTCACCGACCGAGTGCCTCGGATCTTCGGCCGTACGGTGCAGCGGGTCTCCGAACACGCTCGAGGCTTCGGTAAACGACACGCGGTGCTTCTCCTGGTTCGCGCGATCTTTCACCGGATCCCACTCAAACTTCATTGATTCCGAGTATATCCACGTCAGGCCGGCCCTCTGGAAACCCACTGCGATTTTCAGACTCAAAACAACGTCAACCGCGGGATCCCGAAGTGGTCGCGCACGAGGCGGCGCAGGTGGGCATCGGTGGAGCGGGCGCGTACCTTCTCGTCCGCGCCAACGGCCAGGGCTTCGGCCTCGGTGCGGAGCTCAGTGACCTGCGCGGCGAGCAGGTCGATGAGCTCGGTCTCGAGGGTCATCAGCGCTTCTTCGATGCGAGGGACACTTTGCTCGCGCACGAGGCCCCGCACGCGGTCGGCATAGTCGGGGTAAGAACCGAGCGCCTCCGCCAGCGCGTCGAGGCGCGGGCCCGGGGCTTCCTCCGGGGCGACGGTCTCGGACCCGATCTGCAGCTCGCGGCGCTCGTCCCACAGTTCCTTCACCGCGTGCCGGCAGTAGTGCAGGCTGTTGACCTTCTTCCCTTTCGCATCCTGCTTGTCGAAGACCGAGTCCAATGCTTCGATGACCACCGGTAAGGGGACGCCCTCTTCGGCCCATTTCTTCATCAGTGCCCAATCCTTGGTGCTGACCATGAACGGGGTTCCCCGGCGGCGGGCGAAATGGAACTCGATCTCCTGGAAATAGTCGGACGACACGGGCTGCACCCTACGATCAGCTACAATCACGCGTCAACGTCCTCGGAGCCCTAGGCTATGGAATCGGTCCCGCCTCGCGCGGAAGTCACTGTCTATTCGCCGCTGTTCTCCCCTTTTCGTCAACCTCTGCAGGGGGCGGCTGTGTCCATCGGTCGGGCATCGGATTGCTCGATTCCGATCAAGGACCGCTACCTTTCCCGCAAGCACGCCGAGATCATCGCGGTGGGCTCGGGGTGGATGCTCAAGGATCTGGGCAGCGCGAACGGGACCTACCTGAACGGCTCGCGCGTGGAGCGCAACGAGCTGCTCAAAACCGGTGACCGCATTCGGCTCGGCGACACGGAACTGGTCTTCGAGGCGGCCGGCGTCAGCACCGACCGCTTCATCGCCGTCAACACGGACGCCAACCCCAGCCCCACCATCGCCATCCCCATCGGCGAGATCTCCGATCGCGCCGAGGAGCAGGACGTGGCCCGGCTTCGCACGCTGACGCTGCTGGCTCGCGAGCTCATCGAAGACCGTCCCATGGAGGAGCTCTTCGGCTTCATCACCGAGCGGATCATGGAGCACCTCCGTCCCTCCCGCGCAGCCATCGCCCTGCTGGGCCCGGACGGGCGCTCGTTCACCAAGGTCGAGGTGCGCCGTCAGGATCAGCAGGACCAGACCGAGCTCACCATCAGCCACACTTTGCTGGCCGTGGTGGTCGAGGAGCGCAAGGCACTGGCGTTCATCGACGTGACCGTGGACGAGAAGCTGCGCCGCGCGCAGTCGATCATCATGCAGGGCATCCACTCGATCCTCTGCGCGCCGCTCATGATCGGCGAGTCGGTGGTGGGCGTGCTGTACGTCGACTACCTCTTCACGCAACGCTCGATCTCCGAGGACGACGTGAGGCTGGTGGCGCAGATCGGACGCTTCGCCGCGATCAAGCTCGAGACCACGCGCCTGCGCGAAGAGGCAATCCAGAAACGGATCATGGACGAGGAGCTGAAGACCGCCTCCAGCATCCAGCGCCGCCTGCTCCCACCCGCGCCGACGGGCATCCCCGGCTTCACTTTTGTGGGTCGCAATCAACCTTGCCGCACGGTCAGCGGTGACTACTACGACTTCGTCATCCGTCCCGAGGGGAGGGTGTACTTCGTCATCGGCGACGTGAGCGGCAAGGGCGTGACCGCAGGTCTGATGATGGCCGGACTGCAGGTCGCCTTCCGGATCTTCTCGAAGACCGATCCCGACCCGTCGGAACTGGTCACGCAGCTCAACCTCGCCCTCAAAGAGAACCTCCCCCAGTCGAAGTTCGTGACGCTTTTCCTCGGGCGTCTGGACACGAACACCGGCATGATCGAGTACGTCAACGCCGGACACACGCCGCCGCTATGGCTGAGCAAGACCGGTGCGGTCGAGCTCACGGAAAGCGACCTGCTCCTGGGCGTCGTGCGCCGCGCGGAGTTCACCACCCGCCGCCTCCAGCTCGACCCGGGCGACTCGCTCATCCTCTTCACCGACGGCGTCACCGAGGCCCGCAACGACCACGACGTCGACCTCGGCGCGGACATCATCGGCGACGCGCTCGTCAAGCTCCACGGTGCCGACGCCGACGCGATCGCCTCGTCCGTCAACGACACGATCTTCCGGCACGTCGGCGACGCGGAGAACCTCGACGACGACGTCACCTTGCTGGTCGTGAGCCGCACGAGCTGAGCTAGCCCGCATTTCTCACAGCCCTTCTGCTACGACAGCCGATAGCGGCCTGTCTGCTTCGCCGAACGACGATTTCGCTCCTCAACATAGTGTCAACTATGCCTTCGTCGCGAAATCGCCGTTCGACTCGCATCCAAGCCACTCTCGGCTGTCTCGCGACGAAGGGCTGTGAGAAATGCGGGCTGGGGCAGAAATCTCCTCCCAACCTGTCATCCTGAGCCGGCACGGCCGGCGGCGCTTGTTGGCCAAGCCTTGGGCACGCTGGTCGAGCAAAATTGCCGGCCTTGGAGCAGTGGATGACATCTTCGATGTCATTAGAAGCGGGTGGCGGGTGGGCGCGAAGGATCTCCTGCGGTCAGCGAAACCAGCGCAGGTTGCACGAGACCTCGCTTCTCGTGCTGGCGCGTTCGTCGTTCGTCGCACGAGATCCTTCGCCGTCTACGCGACTCAGGATGACAGATGGTGGTTCGGTAGCGATCCCGCCACAGCCTCTCTTGTCTCTGCCGGAGGCTCGCCCGGCGTGAACGCCGGAGTGGCCGGCGACGGCACGTGGACGGTGGTGGTCCTCACGAACATCGACCCGCCCACGGGCGAGTGGTTCGCGGAGAACAGCCACGGTCAACTGACGCGGTAGAGCGGCGCAGCCGCCTGCGCTGGTTGGTATCTACACACAACGCCGGGTGCGCCCGCCAACCCAACGCAACGTTTGCCTTTCGAGGCTTTGCACCAAGACCCGCCCGCGAGAGCCTCAGCTCAAGCCTTGCGCGCGTGCCCACTCCTCGATCGCTCGCGTGGCCTGGTCGTTCTTGAAGTTGAAGAACATCCTCTCCACGCGGCGATCTTGCGAGAGCACGCGGCGGAACTCCATCGGTGTGTCGACAAACGGGGTGAGTGCTGCGCGCCATTCGCGGACTTCCGGTTTCGCGACGAACAGGCGGCGATCCTCGTCTTCGCTCTCCGGAGTGCGCGTGGGAATGCGCAGGAAACGGTCGCTGTCGCCCGGAGGTTCCGCGTCCAGGGCCAGGTCCACGATGTCGCCCGTCTCGACGTCCAGATAGTGCGCGAGCGCCACGCCGAGGTAGGCGACCTGCAAGCCTTCATAGTCGAGCATGAGGGCAATGATAAGCTGCCCGCACCCCGCGGCTTGCAGGACCGCGGCGTGGTGGAGCACATCCTGAGAGCTGAAAACCCATGAGTCAGGCCCGGCTCGGCGCGAGCCTCGACATCGATCTCCGGCCGGCCATCGAGATCGTCCGGATCATCCAGGAGCAGGACGCCCTCGTGGCGGGTGCGGTGGCCGCGCAGGCGGAACGCATCGCGCACGCCATCGACGAGATCGTGGAGCGCATGCGCAACGGCGGCCGGCTCTTCTACGCCGGCGCCGGAACCAGCGGACGCATCGCCATGCTCGACGCATCCGAGCTTCCTCCCACCTACGGCGTCGCGCCGGACCTCGTGCGCGTGCTCATGGCCGGAGGCGAGCGCGCCTACTTCGAGGCCGTCGAGGGTGCCGAGGACGATGACGTTGCGGCCATCGACGCAGTGAACCGCGAGGTCACAGCGGACGATGCCGTGGTGGGCATCGCCGCGTCCGGAACCACGCCTTACACGGTGGCCGCCGTCCTTCGCGCGAACATGCTCGGGGCGCTGACGATCGGCGTCACGAACGTGGCCGGCTCGCCGCTGGGTCAGCACGTCGACATCCCCATCGTGATCGAGACCGGCCCCGAGGTGATCATGGGCTCCACGCGGATGAAGAGCGGTACCGCGCAAAAGCTCGTGCTCAATCAACTTTCCACCGGCACGATGATCCGCCTCGGTCGCTGCTACTCCAACCTCATGGTCGACATGCCCGCCACCAACGAAAAACTCAAGGCCCGCGCCGTGACGATGGTCGAGCTCGCCGCCGGCGTCTCTCGTCCCGTCGCCGTGCAAGCCATTCGTGAATCGGACGGCAACGTGAAGCTGGCCACGGTCATCGCGAAGAAGGGCGTGAGTCTGGACGAAGCGCGCGCGCTGTTGGGCGAGCGTTCGTTGCGCGAGGTGCTGGCTTGACGAGTCTTCGAGTCGTCGAGTCTTCGAGTCGTCGAGGGGAGACCCGCGCCGCCTCCTGCGCGTGCGATCGTGCATGTCGCGGGAACATGATCGCGAAACACGCGGCAGGACCACTCGACGGCTCGGCAAGAAGAGTCGAAGACTCGAACGGGAGACCCGGCGCGTGAATCGGCTCGAGCGCCTCATGCACGTCGCCACCAAGTACTCGCGGCGGATCATCGGCATCATGTCCGGCACGTCCCTCGACGCCATCGACGTGGCCATGGTGCGCATCCAGAAGCACGGCATCAACGCCAAGGTGCGCCTCGAGCACTTCCGCAGCTATCCGTACCCTCCGACGATCCGGTCCGCCGTCCACGATCTCTTCGACCCGAAGCGCGCCCGCGTCGATGACATCTGCCGCTACGACTTCATCCTCGGCGAAGTCTTCGCCGCGGCCGTACAACGCATCCTGCAAGAGACGAAGATCGACGCCGACACCGTGGACCTCGTGGCCACCGCGGGCCAGACCATCTGGCACGACCCCGAGCTCATCCTCATCGAGCCGGGCGTCGACTGGATCGACCACCCCATCGAGACGCGCTCCACTCTCGCCATCGGCCAGTCCGCCGTCATCGCCGAGCGCACCGGCATCATGACCATCGGCGACCTGCGCGTGCGCGACGTGGCCGCGGGAGGTCAGGGCGCACCCCTCGTGCCGTATTTCGACTGGGTGCTCCTGCGGCACAAATCGCGCGGCCGGGCCATCCAGAACATCGGCGGCATCGGCAACGTGACCTACATCCCGCCGAAAGCGAGCTGGGACGATGTCATTGCCTTCGACACCGGGCCCGGCAACATGATCATCGACGAGCTGGCCTGGGTGGCCACGAACGGCCGCCAATCCTACGACGTGGACGGCATCCTCGGCGCGGAAGGCACTGTCCATGAAGAGCTCCTCCGCACCTGGATGAACGATCCCTACTTCACGAAGTCTCCACCCAAGACCACGGGACGCGAGCTTTTCGGCAGGCAGTTCGCCCGGCGCATCCTCGACGAGTCGCCGGGCATCGCCATTCACGACCTCATCGCCTCGGCCACCGCCCTCACCGCTGAGAGCATCGCCCGCGCCTATCGCGACTTTCTCCTGCCACGCGGCCCGATTCATGAAGTACTCCTGGCGGGCGGCGGCGCCAAGAACCCGACGCTCGTTCGCATGATTCGTGAGCGCCTACCGGAGAACCGACTGATGATCTACAAGGCCAGCGAAGCCAAGGAAGCGATGGCCATGGCCATGATCGCGAACGACTCCGTGGTGGGTCTGGTCACCAATGTGGCAGGCGCAACCGGAGGCCGGCCCACGGTCCTGGGAAAGATTTCCCTATGAGGAGGTTGTCGGTTGGCACCAACCGAACGCCATGAACCATCTCCACGGCCGCGTCTTCTGCGATGGTGCTCTGCGTGACGACATGCTGGTGTCGTTCGACGGTCCCGTCATCGTCGAGATCGCGCAGACCACGCAGGTACCGGCAGGAACGGAGCGAATCAAGGGTGTGTTGGTGCCAGGCTTCATCGACCTGCACGTACACGGCGGGGACGGTGCGGACTTCATGGACGCGCACGAAGAATCGACATCGCGCATCCTCGAGTTTCACGCGACGCACGGCACGACCGCGCTCGCGGCCACGACACTCTCCGCCTCCCGCAGCGACCTGCAAGCGGCGGTCGAGACGATTGCACGCGTCTCCGCGGAGCCCCGGCATGGTGCGGAGATCGTGGGCATTCACCTGGAGGGGCCGTTCCTCAATCCGCTTCGAGCCGGTGCGCAGGACCGCACCTCCATCCGGGCCGCGGACATCCATGAAGTCGCGGCGTTGATCGCCGAAGCTCCCCGGATGCGTTGGATTGTGACCATGGCTCCCGAGGTCGAGAACGCGCGCGCCATCGTCGAGCACTTCCGCGATCGGGTGCTCTTCTCCATCGGCCACACCAATGCCGACCACGCCACGGCCGTGGCCGCGTTGAATTGGGGAGCGCTGCACTTCACCCATCTCTACAACGCCATGACCGGTCTGCACCATCGCGACCCCGGAGTGGTCGGCGCCGCCCTGACCTCCGTCGATGCCACGGCCGAGTTGATTGCGGACGGGATTCACGTTCATCCGGTGGCGCTACGCGTAGCGGTCACCGCGATGCCTCACCGCATCGCTCTGGTCACCGACGCCATGCGCGCGTGCGGCCTCACTGACGGGACCTACAAGCTCTATGAACATGAGGTCACGGTCGCGGACGGCGCCGCGCGGCTCGCAGACGGAACGTTGGCGGGCAGTGTGCTGACGATGGACGCTGCAGTGAAGAACATGGTCGAGCTCGCGGGACTCCCGCTCGAAACGGTCCTCCCCCTGGCCTCGGAAGTTCCCGCGCGCATCGCGGGAGTCGCCGGCCGCAAGGGAAAGATCGAGCGCCGCTACGACGCCGACCTCGTCGAGATGAATGAACGTTTCGAGGTGGAGAGGGTGTGGTGCCGAGGACTGCCCGGCAAGCAGCGATGATCCGGACCTGGCAAACCTTCGAAACGGCTGACGCCCTGTCCGCACAAGCGGCGTCGCTTCTGCTTCAGGCCATTCGCGAGAATCCTCGCGCCGTTCTCGGCCTTCCGACGGGGCGGACGCCGATCGGCATGTACCACCGCGTGGTCCAGGAGTGCTCGCGCGAGTACCACTGCTTTCGAGACGTCAACACGTTCAACCTCGACGAGTACGTGGGCGTGCCGCAGGAGCATCCGGGGAGTTATGCCGCCTACATGCGCGAGCATCTCTTCACCCACGTCGATGTCGAGCCGGGGAAGACACACATCCCCAACGGCCTCGCTCCCGACCTGACCGCGGAGTGTCTCCGCTACGAGCAGGAGCTCCGCGCGGCGGGGGGGCTGGATCTCACCTTCCTGGGCCTGGGAAGAAACGGCCACATCGGGTTCAACGAGCCTGGTACTCCGTTCGACTCACGCACGCGAGTGGTCGAGCTGACCCAGTCCACACGTCACGCAAACGCCGGCCTCTTCCCCGACGGCCACGTCCCGGCACGCGCCATCACGATGGGCATCGCCACGATCCTCGAGTCCCGGCGCATCGTCCTCCTCGTCGCTGGCCGCGGGAAGGAGGAGGCCATCGCGCGCCTGCGTAGTGGAGAGGTCAGCGCCGCCTTCCCCGCCTCCGCCCTCTGGTCGCATGGCGATGTGACCGTGCTGACTGCCTCCAGTTGATCCCACTCATCGAGTGTGTTCTGTGGGTTGGTCTGTCCGTTGTCGGTGCCCCACAGCGCCAGCAGTGCCTGTCCTCTCGATAGCGTGTGCGGAAATCCGCAGCTTCCCATCCTGTCATCCTGAGCGGGTGGTGGGCGGGTGCGAAGGATCCCCTGCGGTAAACGATGTCCGCGCAGTTGAGAGGAAGACCACGGTCCTCGTACTTGCATGCTCGTCGTTCCACGCACGAGATCCTTCGCCCCCCACTCCGCCGCCCGCTCAGGATGACAGCGTGTGTGCCGTGGATCACCCAGAACAGAGAACCGGCAACCGACAACAGCGAGTCGAGAGGAGGGAAGCCGCACTAAGGCGGGCATAGCTTCTGCTATCCATGCGCCGCTTTCGCAGGATCGCGCTCGTTCTGGCGGTCATCTTCGGCATCGTCGTCACCTACCGCGTGCTCGGTGTGTACGAGTTCCGCCAGGGTGAATGCAGGGCCGTGCCGCCGCGCGTGTTTGCGACCACGTATCCGAAGCGCCTGACGGTGATGTCCTTCAACGTAGAGGGACACGCGGCGTTCCTCAGCAGCTCGCACATCGCGGACGTGGCCGAGACCATTCGCAGGTACAACCCGGACGTGGTGGGCATCAACGAGGCTCACCGGCACACGTGGCAAGCGCGCTTCGCGGATCACGTCGAGGAGTTGGGGCGGCGGACCGGGATGAATGTCGTGTTCGGGCGCAGCTACGTGTTCGCCGGCGGGGAGTTCGGCAACGCCGTGCTCACCCGCGGGCGGATCCTGTCCGCGGACGTCCACGATCTGCCCGGCACGGGCGAGCCGCGCACTCTGCTCGAGACGCTCGTGCAGGTCAACGGCGGCACGATTGATTTCTACGTCACCCACACCACGGCCTGGGCCGCGCTGAATCAAGCCACCCGCGATGTGCAACTGCAATGCGTCAACGCACATCTGCGGGCCAGCCGTCACCCGTTCATCCTCGTCGGTGACCTCAATGCGCCACCCGAGAGTGCGGAGCTCTCACGCTTTCTCGACCGCAACGTCCTGCAGCTCGCGGGCGATCCCAAGGAGTCCACCCACAAAGTCATGAAACAGCGCCTCGATTACATCCTCGCGGATCCCGGCTGGCAGGTGCGCAGTGCGCGCGTCCTCGACGACGGGCCCTCGGACCACCACCCCATCCTCGCTGAGCTGGCGCATCCATGAAAAGGCGCGACGATGAGGGATTCGCGCTCTGGCAGTCCCGAGGCACGACTTATGTGAGCATGCCCCTCATTGCCTTCATCGGCGGCGTGCTGGCCATTCTCTTCCTGACCATCCTGATGTGGTCCGTCAAGCGCGAGCCGAAGACGGCGTTGCAGGTCGAGGCTCCCGGCGAGCTGCGCCAGCTCCTGCCTTCTCTGGCGGCGCTGACGCACTCGGCTCTGGAGACAGGAAACTCGATGTCGCTGGTGCAGAACGGCGCGTTCTTCCCCACACTCTTCCGGGACATCGACGCGGCCAAGGAGAGCGTCCACGTCGAGACCTACATCTGGTACGACGGCAAGATCGCCCGGCAACTGGCGACTCTGCTTGCAAAGAAGGCCCGCCAGGGCGTGGAGGTCCGCGTTCTCGTGGATGCTTCGGGTGGACGGCAGCTCGGTGGCGAAGTCCAGGAGATGCTCGAGAAAGCCGGCGCGAAGGTCGCGCATTTTCATCCCCTGCGCATCAGCAACCTCGGGCGGATCAACAACCGCGACCATCGCAAGCTGATGATCATCGACGGACGCATCGGCTACACCGGCGGCTTCGGCATCGCCGACGAGTGGGGTGGCGCGGCCCGGAACAAGAAAGAGTTCCGCGACACGGGACTGCGCATCACCGGGCCGGTCGTCAACCGCCTGCAAGGCGCGTTCGCCGAGAACTGGATCGAAGAGACGGGCGAGATTCCCGCGGGCGACAAGTACTTCCCCAGGATCGCACCGACGGGCACGAGCACCGCTCACGTCGCCTACACCTCGCCGGACGGCAGCGTCTCCGCGGTGCAGATCCTCTACTACCTGGCCATCAAGGCCGCCCGTCGCGAGATCCTCATCCAGAATCCCTATCTGCTGCCCGACGCGCAGGCCATTGCCGCGCTCGAAGAAGCGGTTGAGCGCGGCGTCGACGTCCGCATCATGGTGCCCTCGGACGACGTCACGGACAGTCCCCTCGTCCAGCACGCCAGCCACCATCACTTCGGCACGCTCCTTCGCCGCGACGTCAGGATTTACGAGTACGAGAAGACCCTGCTGCACCAGAAAGTGATCGTCATCGACGGGATCTGGTCCTGCGTCGGTTCCACGAACTTCGACGACCGCTCCCTTCAGCTCAACGATGAGGTGAGCGTCGGCGTGATCGACCCGGCCCTGGCCGCGCAGCTCCGCGCCGCCTTCCAGGACGACCTTCGCCATACCCGCGAGCGCAAGTTCGACGAGTGGAAGAAGCGCGGCCTTTGGCACAAGACGGTCGATGGGGTGGCATACTTGGGACGTTCGCAGTTTTAGCGAGCTATCCGAGTACTGGGTGCTGAGTGCACCCAGCACTCAGCACTTGAATTCCGATGGCCACCCTGCCGGTCGAAGGTCGATGGTCCGTTCGTCTCCTCGCGGAGGATGACTTCAAGGACGCGTTGGAGTTTCTCCAGCGCGATCCGTTGATCAACGTCTATCTGATCTCGCGACTCCTGGAGGAACGTGCGCTGGCCGTGACCCAGGTCGCGGTCGTCCGCTACAACGGGGCCGTCGTCCTGGTGGCGTCGCTGGCCACGAACATCGTCCTGGCCGACGATCCATCCATCTCCCGGAGCATCGTCGATTCCGCCGTGTCCCTGATCGGCGAACGAATCCTTTCCCGGATGCTCCCCGTGCGCGCCATCATCTCGCCGGCTCACCTCGTCGAGAGTCTCTGGAACGATCTGCGCTCTCGACTCGACCCACCCACGGTGATGCGGCTCAATCAACCCATCTACTCCCTGAGCAAACGACTCGACTATCCCGACCTGACCGTGTCGCGTTACTCCACCATGCGCGATCTCGATCAACTGGTCCCGGCCTGTGCGGCCATGCACCGCGAGGAGGTGGGCATCGATCCGCTCGAGCGCGACGCCACCGGCTACCGGGAGCGCGTCCGTGAGTTGATCGAGAAGAAAAGATCGGCGATCCTCGTCGTCGATGGACGGCTGGCGGCCAAGTGCGAGTACTCCGCGGTCACGAACGAATGCGTGCAGCTCATGGGTGTATGGACCAGCCCGGCGCACCGGCGCCGCGGACTGGGACGTCTGTTGCTGCGCGAGGTCTGTGGTCACCTCTCGCGGAGATCGAAATCTGTGACTCTCTTCGTGAACGACTTCAATACCCCCGCCGTGGCTCTTTACGAGTCGCTGGGATTCGAACGAATCGGTCTCAATCGAGCTTTGATCTGGTAATTCGGCGCGGGCATTGCAAAAATTGAAGGCCATCCCCTCTCATGGGGCAAGACGCACGAGGCACACCCTGCTGGCCGCAGGGTGTCGTCGGAGGTAGGAATGGCTGAGATTGGTACTGTGAAGTGGTTCAATAACGACAAAGGTTTCGGATTCATCAAACGCAGCACCGGTGAGGATGTGTTCGTTCATCACTCTTCGATTCAGGCCAGCGGATATCGCACTCTGAACGAAGGAGAGAAGGTGGAGTTCGACGTCAAGCAGGGCCCCAAAGGACTGCAGGCCGAGAACGTCCGCCGCGCAGAAGGCGGTCAGGAAGCCATGTAACTCCCCGCAGGGCGCGGAAGAATGCGCGCAGGACGACTCCCGCGAGCGCTCCGCGCCCTGCACGGCCGGCGGAAGCGCCCGGCGTTATGGCTCCGTCTGCTCTGTGCGAGAGACGAGGAACGCACCCAGAGCGCCCCCCGCGGCGACCGCCGGCAACGCCATGCCGTGCCCCTGCAAGGCCAGCAGCACCGCCGACAAACTTCCCGCGACGAGAATCAAAACACGCAAAAGCAGGTCTTTCTTTTCCATGGTGGTATGGGACTTCTGGGACGAATGGGACCTATGGGACCTATGGGACGATGGGACCTATGGGACGTATGGGACCTATGGGACGTATGGGACGTATGGGACCTATGGGACGTATGGGACCTTTGGCCTATGATCCCATAAGTCCCATAGGTCTCATTCGTCCCATTCGTCCCATAAGTCCCATTCGTCCCATAAGTCCCATTCGTCCCAGAAGTCCCATTCGTCCCACCCCCCCCCCCCCACCCCCCCCCCACCAACAAACACCCCGGTGCCG
>Ga0307505_10000392_pt1 | contig 49725 bp, 46 predicted proteins | sample 23_S_MG_FD_202183 | JGI IMG/M metagenome (GOLD analysis project Ga0307505, IMG submission 202183) | Soil microbial communities from Populus trichocarpa stands in riparian zone in the Pacific Northwest, United States - 23_S | ecosystem: Environmental > Terrestrial > Soil > Riparian zone > Trees...
AGTGCCGAGCCTCTGCGCGACCTCGACCAGGCGCAGCGAGTTCGAGGAGTTGGGCGCGCCGATCACCAGCACCAGGTCGCAGTCTGTCGCGACCCGCTTGACCGCAGCCTGGCGGTTGGACGTGGCGTAGCAGATATCCTCGGCCTTCGGGCCGACGATCTGCGGGAATCGCGCGACCAGCGCGGCGATGATCTCGGCGGTGTCGTCGACCGAGAGCGTGGTCTGCGTCAGGTAGGCGAGAGCGGTACCGCGCGGAAAGTCCAGCGCCTCGGCCTCGGCGACCGTCTCGATGACGGTCATCCGCCCTTCGGGAACCTGGCCGTAAGTGCCGACCGCTTCAGGGTGGCCGCGGTGCCCGACGAAGACGATGTGGCGGTCGGCCTCGACCTGCCGTTCGGCCTGCCGGTGCACCTTGCTGACCAGCGGGCAGGTGGCATCGAGATAGCTCAGCCCGCGTCGCTGCGCCTCGGCGGGCACCGTCTTGGGTACGCCGTGCGCGCTGAATACCACCGGCACGCCTTCGGGGACTTCGGCGAGCTCCTCAATGAACACCGCGCCCTTGGCCTTGAGCGCATCGACGACGTAGCGGTTGTGGACGATCTCGTGCCGGACATAGACCGGCGCGCCGTAGCGTTCGAGCGCGCGCTCGACGATCTCGATCGCCCGGTCGACGCCGGCGCAGAACCCCCGCGGGGCGGCGATCAAAAGCGTCAGCGGGGGCTTGGCCCGCGCCTGCGCCGGCTCTTGAAAGGGGGCGTTCATCGACGCCGCTCTAGCTGTTGTCGCTGCCCGGCGAAAGAGCTAGGGCTCCGGGCTCGATTTGGACAAGGGACAAAGATGACCGCTCGCAAAGCGCTGCTTGCCGCCACTGTCGCCGTCGCCGCGCTCGGCGGCTGCCAGCGGGCCGGCGATATCGTGATCGAACAGGGCGTGGGCATCACCGCGCTGCGCAGCGTCTGTCCGGCCGTCGGCGTGCCCGACTTCACCGGCAACGTCACGCTGTTCGATCCGGCCGGCGCGCGCACCGTCGAGGCTGTCGACGTGACCGCCTCGCTCACCAACGTCCGCAGCCAGTGCAACGACAGCGGCGCCGAGGTGTTCTCCACGGCGACTTTCGACGTGCTGGCCCAGCGCCGCGACACGCGCGGCGCGCGCACCGTCACGCTGCCGTACTACTCGACCGTGGTGCGCGGCGGGAATTCGGTCGTCGCCAAGCGCGTGAGCCAGATCACGCTGACGTTCGCCGACGGGCAGGACCGCACGTTCGCGCGCGGCACGGCCGGCGCGGTGGTCAATCGCGAGGCGGCGACGCTGCCCGCCGAAATTCGCGAACGCATCACGCGCCGGCGCCGCTCGGGCGAAGCCGCGGCCGCCATCGACCCGCTCAACCAGCCGGACGTGCGCGCCGCGCTGGCCCGGGCGAGCTTCGAGCTGCTGATCGGTTTCCAGCTCACCGACGAGCAGCTCGCCTACAACGCCACAAGATAGTCGAGGCGACGCGGTAGTTTCGCCGGACCGTCAAACGCGCTAACGGCGCGGCCCATGTCCGACACACAAACGCTTTACGCCGCCTATGCGACCCGGATCGACGCCGCGCTCGGCGCGCTGGAGAAGGAAGCGCTGCTGCCGCCGCGTACCGCGCGCCACGCGGTCAGCGTCGAGCCGCCGCGCGATCCGGCGCACGGCGACATCTCGACCAACGCGGCGATGGTGCTGGCCAAGGAGGCCCGGACCAATCCGCGAGCGCTCGCCGAACACATCGTCGCCAAGCTCGCCGGCGATCCGCTGGTCGAGAGCGCCGAGATCGCCGGGCCCGGCTTCATCAACTTGCGCCTCGCCGCGGCGAACTGGCTCGGCGAGCTCAGGGCGATCGCAGCGCTCGGCGACGGCTACGGCCGCTCGGCGATGGGCGAGGGGCGCACGGTCAACGTCGAATACGTCTCGGCGAACCCGACCGGGCCTATGCACATGGGACATTGCCGGGGCGCGGTTGTCGGCGACGCGCTCGCCGCGCTGCTCGAGTTCGCCGGGCACAAGGTGGTGCGCGAATACTACGTCAACGATGCCGGTGGCCAGGTCGACGTGCTCGCCGAGTCGGCCTACCTGCGCTACGCAGAGGCGCTCGGCGTGGCCGTCGGCGAGATCCCCGCGGGCCTCTACCCCGGGGAATACCTGAAGCCGATCGGCGGGGCGCTGGCCGCCGAATTCGGCGACAGATACCTCGAGGCCGACGCGGACGAATGGCGGCCGGTGTTCCGCAAGCGCGCGGTCGCGGCGATGATGGAGCTGATCAAGGGCGACCTCGCGCTGCTCGGAATCCGTCACGACGTTTTCGCTTCGGAGGCCGAGTTGCAAGGCGCGGGCAAGCCGGCGCAGGCCGAAGCCTGGCTTCGCGAGCACGGCCTCGTCTACGATGGCCGGCTCGAGGCACCCAAGGGCAAGGCGCCCGAAGATTGGGAGCCGGTCGAGCTGCCGCTGTTCCGCTCGACCCGGTTCGGCGACGACCAGGACCGCCCGATCCGCAAGAGCGATGGGAGCTGGACCTATTTCGGCGCCGACCTCGCCTATCACATGCAGAAGGCCGAGGGCGCCGACGAGCTGATCGATATCTGGGGCGCCGATCACGCCGGGACCGTCAAGCGGATCAGGGCTGCCGTCGCCGCGCTCAGCGAAGGCCAGGGCAAGCCGATCCCCTTCGACGTCAAGCTGGTGCAGATGGTCCAGTTGCTGCGCGCCGGCGACCCGGTCAAGATGTCCAAGCGTTCGGGCAACTTCGTCACCATCGCCGACGTGGTCGAGGAAGTCGGCAAGGACGTGGTCCGCTTCTCCATGCTGACTCGCAAGCCCGAGGCCCAGATGGACTTCGATTTCGCCAAGGTGGTCGAGGCGTCGAAGGACAACCCTGTGTTCTACGTCCAGTACGCGCATGCCCGGATCCATTCGACGCTGCGCAAGGCGGCTGCCGAAGGCATCGAGCCGTCTGATGCGGCGCTGGAGCGCCTCGGCGCCGACGAACTGGCATTGGTCAAGGTCGCGGCGCAGTTCCCGCGCGAGGTCGAGGCGGCGGCCAAGGCGCGCGAGCCGTACCGCATCGCCTTCTACCTCTACGACCTCGCCGCCGCGTTCCACGCGTTCTGGAACATGGGCAACGACGACGCCGCGAAGCGCATCATCCTGACACACGACCGGGAGCTTACCGCGGCACGCCTTTTCCTCGGCGCCCAAATCGGGCAGGTTATTCGTAACGGCCTTGCGATATTGGGAGTGCAGGCGGTCGAGGAGCTGTGACCATGGCGATGCCGGGGAGGGGAGACGGCGGAGAGCCGGAGTACCTGGACGAAGACGGACCGATCGAGACCGAGGAAGAGCTCGCGCTGGCCGACGGCGACGAGCGTCTGCCCTGGCTAGAATCGGATGACGACTACGAACAGCCGGGAGTCGATACCGGCCGGATCGTGGCTTTCGCGGCGGTCGGCCTGCTCGCCGTGGTGCTCGTGCTCGCCCTGGTATGGTGGCTCACGAGCGACGGAACCGACGAAGCGCTCGTCGCCGACGGCAGCGTGATCGAGGCTCCCGACGCGCCGTTCCGCGTCCGGCCCGACGATCCCGGCGGCCGGGAGGTAGAGGGAACCGGCGAGACCAGCTTCGCGGTGGCCGAAGGCCAGTCCGTCGAAGGTCGCATCGCCGGCAGCGGCGAGGCGCCTGCGCCGAGCATCGACCGTGAGCAGGCTGCTGGCGACGCACCGGCGGCGTCTGTCGGGGTTCAGGTCGGCGCCTATTCCTCGCGCGAAGCCGCCGAAACCGGCTGGAGCACGCTCGCCAGCCGGATCGAAGCGCTGCAGGGACGCAGCCACCGGATCCTGCCGGGCACCGCCGACAGCGGCACGATCTACCGTTTGCAGGCCCTCGCCGGCACCGTCTCCGAAGCCGAGACGCTGTGCCGCAGCATCAAGGCGCAAGGCGGGGACTGCCAGGTCAAACGCTGATCCCGGCCCGGCCGGGCCGGATCAGGCCGCGAGCCCCAGGCCGGGAACGACGGCAAGCGGGAAGATGAAGCAGAAAAGAAACCTCAGCATGGCCGCCCCGCCCCGGACTATCCGCTCTTCATTACCGGACAGGCGGGCCTGCTTACCCCTTCGGCGGTACCGGCATGACCGGGTGGTTACTGTCCACACCGCCACGGGCGCATGATCTTGCCCGAGGCGGGCTTTCCTGCGAGTCTTCGCGGCATGACACCCGCAATCTTCGGCATGGCCGGTCTTCGCCTGACTGCCGACGAGCGCGCCTTTTTTCGCGATGCCGACCCCGCGGGCTACATCCTGTTCGGCCGTAACGTGGAGGACCGCGCGCAGCTGAGAGCGCTGACCGACGACCTGCGGGCCATCCATGGGCGCGAGCGGCTGCTGGTCTCGATCGACCAGGAAGGCGGGCGGGTGGCGCGGATGAAGCCGCCCGAATGGGACGCTTTCCCTCCCGGTGAGGCTTTCGCGAGATTGTGGCAAATCGCCCCGGCGAGCGCGATCGAGGCGGCGCGAGCGAATGCCGAGGTGCTCGGGCACGATCTGGCCGAGGTCGGGATCACGGTCGACTATTTGCCGCTGCTCGACGTTCGCCAGCCGGGCGCGCACGACGTGATCGGCGATCGGGCGCTCGGTGACGGGCCGATGCAGGTTTCGGCGCTCGGGCGCGCGGTGCTTGACGGACTGGCGCGGGCCGGCGTCGCCGGCTGCGTCAAGCATATGCCCGGGCATGGCCGCGCCTGCGCCGACAGCCACGAGGAGCTGCCTGCGGTCGAGGCGAGCGAGGCGGAGCTGGAAACCGATCTCGAGCCGTTCCGCACCCTCGCCGACGCGGCCATCGGGATGACCGCGCACGTGCGCTATACCGCGTGGGACGAAGACAATCCCGGCACGCTTTCGCCTTTCGTGGTGAGCGAGGTGATCCGAGGGCGGATCGGGTTCACGGGTCTGCTGCTGACCGACGACATCGACATGCAGGCGCTGCCGGGCCCGGTGCCGGAGCGGGCCGAGCGGGCGATGGCGGCGGGGTGCGACATCGTGTTGAACTGCTGGGCGAAAATGGACGAGATGGTGGCCATCGCCAGGCGGATTCCGGCGATTTCCGAAGCCGCGCAGGCCCGGCTTGGCCGGGCGCTCCAAGTCACCGGGCGGGCGCACAACGGTGCTGACCGCGCACAGCTCATTGCAAGGCGCGACGCGCTGCTCGATCTCGCCAGGGATCTGGCATGACCGACGACGACGGTCTGCTGTTCGAACCGGTGCGGGAAGCGGCCGACGACTGGGACGGCCCCGGCTCCGCGCCCGGCAGCGATACCGCGCTCTACCTCGAGCTCGACGGCTGGGAAGGGCCGCTCGATCTTCTGCTCGACCTCGCGCGCCGGCAGAAAGTCGACCTGCGCGAAATCTCGATCCTGGCGCTGGTCGACCAGTACATCGCCTATATCGAGCGGGCCGAGGCGATGCGGCTCGAGCTCGCGGCCGACTACCTGGTGATGGCGGCCTGGCTCGCGTACCTGAAATCCGCGCTGCTGCTGCCCAAGGACGAGCAGGAAGACCCGAGCCCCGAGGAGCTGGCGCTGCGGCTGCAGCTTCGCCTGCAGCGGCTCGGCGCGATGCGTGAGGCGGCGGCGCGGCTTCTCGCGCGCGACCGGCTCGGCCGAGACGTGTTCGTGCGCGGGGCACCCGAGGGCCTGCGCATCGACCGCAGGAACCTGTGGCAATGCGACTGGTACTCGCTCGTGTCCGCCTATAGCCAGGTCAAGGCGCGCGGCGAGCCGGTCGTGCACATGGTCCGCGACCGCATGGTGATGACGCTCGACGCGGCGATCGACCGCGTCGCGGCCATGCTCGGGATCAGGCTCGACTGGATGGAGCTGCGCGACTTCCTTCCCGCCGACGCCGAGCCGCGACTCGCCCGCTCGGCGCTTGCCTCCAGCTTCGTCGCCGCGCTCGAGCTGGCGCGGCTCGGCAAGGCGGAAATGCGCCAGGAGGAAGCGTTCGGGCCGTTGCACCTGCGGCGGATGCCGGCGTGACGACTCCCGACGAGCTGACCCGCGCAGTCGAGGCCACGCTGTTCGCGGCGGAGGAGCCGATGAGCGCGGAGGCCATCGCGGCTCATCTCGCCGGAGCCGACGTGCGGCCGGCCCTGATCGAGCTTGCCGAGCATTACCGGCGGCGCGGCGTGCGGCTGGTCGAACGCGGCGGGCGCTGGCAGTTCCAGACCGCGCCCGATCTCGCGCACCTGCTAAGGCGCGAGCGCGAGCAAGTGCGCAAGCTGAGCCGAGCGGCGACCGAAGTGCTGGCGATCGTCGCCTATCACGAGCCCGTCAGCCGTGCCGAGATCGAGGCAATCCGCGGCGTGCAGACCAGTCCGGGCACGCTCGACGTGCTGATGGAGGCGGGCTGGGTGCGGGTCGCCGGCCGGCGCGAGGTGCCGGGGCGGCCGGTGATCTATGCCACCACGCCCGAGTTCCTCAGCCACTTCGGCCTCGCCAGCCGCAAGGACCTGCCCGGAATCGACGAGCTCAAGGCGGCGGGTCTGCTCGACCCAGTCGACGACGCCTACGAGGATCTGGTGACCGCGAGCGAGGCGGATTCACCGGAGGATGAAGCCCCGGAATCGGCATTGCTGGAAAAGCCCGAGGAAAGCGCCTAGACTCGCTCAAAGCCAATCGGAGAGTTCCCGTGGGTAGTATCGGACCGTTCCAGATCATCATCATTGCGCTGGTCATCCTCGTGCTGTTCGGCCGCGGCCGCATCAGCGAGATGATGGGCGATTTCGGCAAGGGCGTGAAAAGCTTCCGCCAGGGCCTGAACGAGGAGGACAAGGCCGCCGCCGCGGCCCCGCCGCAGCGCATAGAGGGCCCGAGTCACGAGGCTAAGCCCGCTGCCGAAGCCGCCGCCAACCCACATCCCGCGAGCGACAACGCCGCTCACTGACCTCTGACCCCGGGCTCCGCCCATGTTCGACATCGGTCCCACCGAGCTGCTGCTCATCGTCATCGTGGCGGTGCTCGTGATCGGCCCGAAGGACCTGCCTCTGGCGCTGCGCACGGCGGGGCGCTGGATCGGTAAGATCCGCAAGGTCTCCGGCCATTTCCGCGCCGGCCTCGACGCCATGGTCCGCGAGGCGGAGATGGAGGAGATGGAGAAGAAGTGGCGCCAGCAGAACGAGAAGATCATGCGCGAGCATCCGGCCGGCGGCCCGCCCGGGACCGAGCAGACCGGGGCCTATCCCGCCGCGCCGTACGAGCCGCCCGCGGATAGCGATCCGGCTCCCGCGCCCGCGCCGGCCAGCGCGGAAGCGCGCGCCATTGTGGCCGATAATCCCGAAGAATGCAGCCAGATGCCGGGCGACGGCACCGGCAAGGCCGGGTAGGCCGTGAACATGCCGCTCAAAATCAGGGACATCGACGAGACGCAGGCGCCGCTGCTCGATCACCTGATCGAGCTGCGCACGCGGCTGGTGCGCTGCGTCGTGGTGATGGCCGCGGCCTTCGCGGTGTGCCTCTATTTCGCCGAGCCGATCTTCGCGGTGCTGGTCGATCCGCTCTCGGACGCTTTTCCCGAAGGCGAGGGGCGGCTGATCTACACGAAGCTCTACGAAGCGTTCTTCGTCGAGATCAAGGTCGCGCTGTTCGCGGCATTCCTGGTCAGTTTCCCGCTCATCGCCAACCAGCTGTGGGCTTTCGTCGCGCCTGGCCTTTACGCTCGCGAGAAGAGAGCCTTCCTGCCGTTCCTGATCGCGACCCCGGTGCTGTTCGCGATGGGCGCCTCGCTCGCCTATTTCGTGGTCATGCCTCTGGCGTTCCCGTGGTTCCTCGGGTTCCAGGGGGACACCGGGGGCCTCTCGCTCGAAGCGTTGCCGGCGATGGGCGACTATCTCGATCTCGTCATGCACTTCATCATCGCCTTCGGGGCGAGCTTCCTGCTGCCGGTGCTGCTGCTGCTGCTGAACCGCGCAGGGCTGGTCAGTCGCGAGCAACTTACGCGTGCACGGCGTTACGTGATCGTGGGGGTGTTCATCGTCGCTGCGGTGATCACCCCGCCCGACGTGATCTCGCAGCTTGTGCTGGCGATCCCGCTGCTGATCCTGTTCGAGGGTTCGATGCTGCTGATGCGGCCCGCGAGCAAGATCGCCGAGGCGAAGGCGGCGGCGAGGGTGTCGGAACCCTCCTCCGATACGACCGAAACCGCGCCCTAGCGCCCCGGCGCATCGGCCGCGCGGCGTTCGGCGGCGGGGCTGGAATCGTAGACTTTCTGGCCGCCGATCCAGGTTTCGAGCACGCGAATCTCGCGTAGCTCTTGAGGCTCGGCCTCGAGCGGGTCGGCGTCGAGCACCAGGAAATCGGCCCGCTCGCCCGGCGCGAGGCGGCCGAAGCGGCCTTCGGCGAACCCGGCCCAGGCCGCGCCCGCGGTATAGGCGGCGAGCGCCTCGCCAATGGTCACCTTCTGGTCCGGGAGCCAGCCCCCGGGTGGATGACCCGCGGCGTCCTGGCGGCTCACCGCCACGGCGAGCCCCGCGAACGGATCGGGCGCCTCGACCGGAACATCGGAGCCGAACGCGAGCGGCGCCCCCGCATCCCTGATCGCGCGCCAGGCATAGGCGCCCCCGAGGCGGTTTGGCCCGAGCCGCGCTTCGGTCATCAGCCGGTCGGAGGCCTGGTGGACTGGCTGCATCGAGGCGACGATGCCATGTTGACCGAAGCGCGCGATGTCGGCGGGATCGACGATCTGCGCGTGCTCGATCCGCCAGCGGCGGTCGCCGTCGTAGTCGTCGGACAATTCCTCGATCGCACTCAGCGCCTCGGCGTTGGCGGCGTCGCCGATCGCGTGGATCGCCACCTGGTAGCCCTCCATCGCGGCGCGGCTCATGTTGTTGCGCAGCTGGGTGCCGTTGAGCAGCCGAAGTCCGCTATTGCCCGGGCTGTCGGCGTAAGGCGTCTTGAGCGTCGCCCCGCGCGAGCCGAGCGCGCCGTCGAGGTAAAGCTTGATCCCGTTGAGCCGCAGGCGGTCGTCGTAGAGCCACTGCGTCGGGCCGATCCCGCCGATCAGCAGCATCTCGGGCACGCTCGCTGCATAGGCCATGATGCGGATGCGCAGCCGGCCCGCGTCGCCGGCCCTACGGAAGGTCATCCAGTCCTCGATACTGGTGCCCATGTCGGCGACGGCGGTGACACCGTTGCGGACCAGCACCTCCTGTGCCTCGTGCAGCGCCACGTCGCGGTCGGTGGCGCGCGCCGTCGGAACCTGCGCGCCGACCAGCGCCATGGCGGCGTCGACGAACACGCCGGAAGGCTCGCGGCCGCCGGGCAGGCGTTCGACCCGCCCGCCGGCCGGGTCGGCAATGGCGGCCGTGACGCCGGCGACGGTAAGCGCTGCGGTGTTGGCCCAGCCGGCGTGGCCGTCGACGCGCTCGAGCCAGACCGGGCGGTCGGCCACGGCGGCGTCGAGCTCCGCGGCGGTCGGGAAGCGGCCGAGGCCCCAGGCCTCCTGGTTCCAGCCGCGACCGACGATCCACGGGCGCTCGGGATTGGCGGCGGCGTATTCGGCGATCCTCGCCTGCGCTTCGGCCAGGCTGCGGGTGTCCGACAGGTCGACCGTGAGCAGGCCGAGGCCGAGGCTCATGACGTGCGCGTGCGCGTCGATGATGCCGGGGACGACCGTGCGGCCGCGCCCGTTCTCGCGGAAGTCGGCGCGCGGCGCGCGCTCGCCTCGGCGGACCAGCTCGCGGACCTTGCCGTCGTCGCCGATCAACATCGCCTCGAACCGCGTGACCGTGCCGTTGCGGTCGATCGTCAGGCCGTTGACGTTGTCGATCAGCGTGTCGGCGAGGATCGGGGCGGGGAGGGCGAGGAGGAGGAGGGCGCAAAGAAGGTTCACGCTAAACCGCGGGTCCTTCGAGACGCGGCCTCGAGACGCCGCTGCGCGGCTCCTCCGCCGCTCATCCTGAAGAGCGGGCGGGCCTGAGCTTGTCGAAGGCCCGGCCGCGTCTCGAAGGACCCGCCTCGGCGGGAACATCCTCACGCCCCCACCTCCGGCAGATGGCGGATCAGGGCGCTGGTGTCCTGCCGCCCGCCGCCCATCGCCTGGACCCGCGCATAGAACCCGTGGACCATCCGGGCGACCGGCAGCTCGAGCCCCCGGGCCTCGGCTTCGGCGAGTGCGATGGCGAGATCCTTGCACATCCAGTCGATGGCGAAGCCGAAGTCGAAGCTGTCCTCGCCCATGGTTTTCCAGCGGTTGTCCATCTGCCAGCTCCGCGCCGCGCCGCCGGAGATCGCCTCGAACACGCGATCGAGGTCGAGCCCGGCGGCCTGGGCGAAACGCATGCCCTCGGCAAGGCCCGCCAGCGTGCCGGCGATGCAAAGTTGATTCACCGATTTGGTTTCTTGCCCAGATCCGGAATTGCCGATATGGACGATGCGCGCCGCGTAGGCTGCGATGATGGGATGCGCGGCTTCCATCGCCTCTGGCGAGCCGCCGCACATGATCGCCAGCTGGCCGTTTTCCGCACCGGCCTGGCCACCCGAGACAGGGGCGTCGAGCGCGTGCACGCCGCGATCCTGCGCCTCCTTGGCGATCCGACGCGCGATGGCCGGGGAAACGGTGGTGTGGTCGACCAAGAGCGCGCCCGGCGTCATGGCGCCAAGCGCGCCGTCCTCGCCGAGCACGACCTGCGCCAGATCGTCGTCGTTGCCGACGCAGGTCAGGACCGCGTCCTGGTCGCGCGCTGCATCTGCCGGCGTTGCGGCCGTGGCCACATCGAGCCCGGCATTGCTCGCCAGCCACTCCTGCGCCTTGGCGGCGGTGCGGTTGTAGACGGTGACGCGGTGCCCGGCGCGGGCGAGGTGTCCGGCCATCGGTGCGCCCATTGTGCCGAGGCCGAGGAAAGCGATGCGCTTGGATTCAGTCATGCCCGTCCACCTGCCGCCTTCGCCCGGGCAAAGCAATCGTTGCCGCGCGCGGCGTTTCCCTTGCGGCGAAATTCGGTTACGGCCCGCCCCCAATGACCGGGACGGGATTTCTCGACGCCACGCTCACCGTGGCCGACGTGCATGCTGCCGCGGCACGCATCGCGGGCGCGGTGGTGCGCACGCCGACGCTGCACTCGATCACGCTGTCGAAGATCGCCGGCGCCGAGATCTGGCTCAAGTTCGAGAACCAGCAGTTCACCGCCGCCTACAAGGAACGCGGCGCGCTCAACGCGTTGCACCTGCTGAGCGAGGAGCAGCGCAGCCGCGGCGTGATCGCGGCCTCGGCCGGTAACCATGCGCAGGGCCTCAGCTACCACGGCACCCGGCTCGGCGTGCCGGTGACCATCGTCATGCCGCGCACGACGCCGCACGTGAAGGTGCTGCAGACCGAGAGTGTGGGCGGTAACGTTGTCCTCGAAGGCGAAACCTACGACGAGGCCTACGAATACGCGCGCAGCATGGAGCGCCAGCTCGGGCTGACCTTCGTCCACCCGTTCGACGATCCCAACGTCGCGGCGGGGCAGGGTACCGTCGCGCTCGAGCTGTTCGAGGACGCGCCCGGGCTCGACACCATCGTCGTGCCGATCGGCGGCGGCGGGCTGATCTCGGGCATGGGCACCGTGGCCAAGGCGCAAGTGCCGCCGATCGAGGTGATCGGGGTGCAGGCGCGCCTGTTCCCGTCCGCCTACGCGCGCTTCAAGGGCGAGGATCTGCCGTGCGGCGGGGACACGCTGGCCGAAGGCATCGCGGTCAAGGAACCGGGCGAGTTCACCTCGCAGATCATCAAGCGCGTGGTCGACGACATCGTGCTGGTCGGCGAAGCGGACCTCGAGGAAGCGGTTTCGCTGCTGCTGCAGATCGAGAAGACGGTGGTCGAAGGCGCTGGCGCGGCGGGCCTTGCCGCCGTGCTTGCGCACCGCGAGCGATTCGCCGGCAAGAAGGTCGGCCTGGTGCTGTGCGGCGGCAACATCGACACCCGCCTGCTCGCCAACGTGCTGCTGCGCGACCTCGCCCGCTCGGGCCGGCTGGCTCGGCTGCGCATCACGCTGCAGGACCGCCCCGGCGCCCTTTATAAGGTGATGAAGGAATTCGACGCGCATAGCGTCAACATCATCGAGATCTACCACCAGCGCATCTTCACCACGCTGCCGGCAAAGGGCCTGATCACCGACATCGAATGCGAGGCTCGCGACCGCGAGCAGATCGAGAAGCTGGTCGAGGCCCTGCGCACGCGGGGCTATGCGGTCAGCCAGGTCGAGCTGAACTGACCCGTATCGGAGCGGTCCCGCGAATTTTGCCGCCGGTCTGCGGAATTTTCTCCTCCAATCCACCGAATTTGTGGTTAATGGTGTTCCGTACTGGCACCGAGGGGACCTAGTCTCGTTGCATCGCCTGTCGGGTAACGCGCTTAGTGAGAGGACCGCCTGCAACGTGACGGCCCCGGTTCGGTTTCCACGCTTCTTCGTCACCAGCCCGGCGCCGTGCCCGTACCTTGCGGGCAGGACCGAGCGCAAGGTGTTCACCGAGCTCAAGGGCCCGCATGCCGAGGCGCTCAACGACGCGCTCGGGCGGATCGGCTTCCGCCGCAGCCAGACCGTCGCCTACCGGCCGAGTTGCCTCGATTGCCAGGCCTGCGTCTCGGTTCGGGTGGTGGCGCAGGAGTTCGAACCGTCGAGCGCGCAGCGCCGCAACATGCGCCGCAACGAGGATCTCGTGGTTACCGAATGCCGCCCATGGGCGACCGGCGAGCAGTTCGATCTGCTGCAGCGTTATCTCGGCAGCCGCCACCCGGGCGGCGGCATGGCCGCTATGGACGAAATCGATTTCGCCGACATGGTGGAACATACCGCGGTATCGAGCTTTCTGATTGAATATAGGGAACCTTCGCCGGAGGAAGGGCCCGGCCGTCTGGTCGGCGCCTGTCTCACCGACCGGCAGGGGGACGGGTTGTCGATGATTTACAGCTTCTACGACCCGGAACATGAGGCGCGCGCTGGGCTTGGGAACTACATCATTCTCGATCACATTCGGCGCGCGGCGGAATCGGGCCTGCCATATGTCTACCTCGGCTACTGGGTCGAGGGATCGCCGCGCATGCAATACAAGATCCGCTACCGCCCGCTCGAGCGGCTCGGGCCGGCCGGATGGCAGCGATTCTCCGCCGCCGAGCAGAGCGCCCTCGTCTCCTCGGTGGCCGCCGCCCGGCGCGAAGATGCCGTCTGCATCGAAGGCGTCAGCAAGGACGGCGCGCCTGGCGGCCACAAGCAGTACAAGCTCGCCTGACCTGAAGCGCATCCTCGTCGCGCTGGCGGCGTCCGCCTCGCTGGTCTGCTCGCCGCTCCAGGCGCAAGACACCCGCACGCTCCCTACGCTCGAGGAGCTGATCCCCGACGAGGCGGTCGCCGATCCCGAAGGCTGGGCGGGGCAGGGCGTTCCGCCCGAAGCGGCGGCTGCGGAGGATGCGTCCGAGGCGGCGCTGGGCGAGCTCGATCCCGACGCACCGCTCGCCGAGCTGCCCGGGCTCGACCTGCCCTGGCCCGAAGATCAGGAGCTTCCCCAGCTCGCCCCGCTAGCGCCCGAAGAAGACATCGAGTTTGCCGATTTCGACGCCGAGTTGCCGCGCGTCGAGATGGGCGGCGAGGAACGCATCTCCGACGAACTGGTGTTGGTGTTCCCAAGCGACCGCGCGTTGTTCCCGCACCACGACGAGTTCCTCGATCGTTTCGCCATGCTCTCGACCATCGAGGAGCTCGACGACGACGACAATGCCGCGCGGCTCGCCGCTCAGGCCCGCGCCGACGAGGACCTCCTGAACCGCATGCTGCGGGTCTACGGATACTACGACGCGCTGGTGTTCCGCTCGGTCGGAGGAATCGAGCCCGGCGAGGATAGGGCAGGCAGCCAGCCGACAGTGCGCTTCGACATCGTGCCGGGCGAGCAATACCGGCTCGGCGCGATCGATCTCGGCTTGCTCGAAGCGGCGGCCGCCGACTACGCGATGCTGCGGGCCGCATTCGAAATTCAGCCGGGCGACCCACTGCTCTCGGACAGGATCGTCGAAGAGCGCTACGACCTCGACGAGGCGCTCGGCGAGAACGGCTATCCGTTCGCGGCGATCGCCGAGCCCGAGCTCCTGGTCGACCACGCGCGCCGGGAAGGCGACATGACGATGCCGGTCGCGCCCGGCGGCAAGTACCGCTTCGGCACGGTGACCAGCAACATGCCCGAGTTCATCTCCGGCAAGCACCTCGCCGACATCGCGCGGTTCGAGCCGGGCGATATCTACCAGCGCAGCCTCGAGCTCGACCTGCGCCGCGCGGTTCTCGCCACGGGTCTCGTCTCGAGCGTGACGCTCACGCCGGTCGAGACCGCCGCGCCGGCGAACGGCGAGCCCGGCACGGTCGACGTCGCGGTCGCGATGGAGCCGGCCAAGCTGCGCACTATCGCCGGGCGGATCGGCTTCGGTACCGGCGAGGGCTTCAAGGTCGAGGGCAGCTGGGAGCACCGCAACCTGTTCCCGCCAGAAGGCATGCTCCGCGTGCGCGGCATCGCCGGCACCCGCGAGCAGCTGCTGGGGGTGACCTTCCGCAAGAACAATTTCGGCGGCCGCGACAAGATCCTGACCGTCGATGCTTTCGCCAGTACGATCGACTACGGCCCATACGATTCGCGCACCGCCTCGCTGGTCGGCACGTACGAACGGGTCAGCACGATCCTGTTCCAGAAGCCGTTCAGCTATTCGGCCGGCGTCGAGCTGGTGGCGACCAACGAGGCGGAGCGCGACGCGGCGGGGAACATCGGCCCGCGCCAGACCTTCTTCATCGCGGCGCTCCCGCTGTTCGCGCAGCTCGACACGTCGGACGACCTGCTCGACCCGACCGAGGGCTTCCGGCTCGGCGCGCGGCTTTCGCCCGAGGTCTCGCGTACCAACGGCGCCGAGAGCGTCTACCTGCGCGGTCAGGTCGAAGGTACTTACTACCTTCGGGCGAGCGACAGAATCGTCCTCGCCGCGCGCGCCAAGTTCGCTTCGATCCCGGGCGCGCCGGTCGCGGCCATCGCGCCGTCGCGGCGGCTTTACGCCGGCGGCGGAGGCTCGGTGCGCGGCTACGAATACAAGGGGATCGGCCCGCGTAACAGCCTCGGCGATCCGACCGGCGGACGCTCGCTCACCGAGCTGTCGGTAGAGGCGCGCATCCGCACCGGCCTGTTCGGCGGAGCGCTCGGCATCGTTCCGTTCGTCGACGCCGGCACGGTCGGCGACGACGCCACGCCGGGCTTCGACGAGATCAAGATCGGCGCCGGCATCGGGGCGCGGTACCACACCAGCTTCGGCCCGCTGCGCGTCGACATCGGCGTGCCGCTCAACCCCGGCCCGAACGATCCCAAGTTCGGCGTCTATGTCGGCCTGGGCCAGTCGTTCTGATGGCGGACGAGGTAACCTTCGACGGAGAACCGGCGGCGGAAGAGCCGGCGCGCCGTTCGCGCGGGCGGCGAGTGCTGCGCTGGCTCGGCATCGCGCTGCTGGGGTTGCTGGCGATGATCGCCCTGGCGATCGCCTGGCTGCACACCGGCTCCGGCCGCGACTTCATCGTCGAGCGGATCGCCAAGGTCGCCCCGGCTTCGGGTCTCAAGATCGAAGTCGGGCGGATCGAGGGTTCGGTGCTGTGGAGCGCGACGCTCTACGACGTGAAGTTCCGCGATGCGGAAGACACGCTGTTCCTCCAAGTGCCGGAAGTCGAACTCAACTGGCGACCGCTCAAGTTCTTCTTCACCGGATTAGACGTGCGCCACCTCGTGCTACACGACGGCACTCTCTACGCCGCGCCCGAGCTCGAACCCGGCGACCCCGACGCGCCGATCCTTCCCAACTTCGACATCCGGGTGGACAATTTCGTGGTCGACGACCTGCGCGTCGCCGAAGGGCTGCTCGGCGAGGAGCGGATGATCGACTTCCGCGCCAAGGCGGACATTCGCGACGGCCGCCTGCTGCTCGATGCCGACGGTGAATTCGGCGGCGGCGACGAGCTCGATGCGCTGATCGACGCCTTTCCCGACGGCGACCGTTTCGACCTCGACGTCGACTACCGCGCGCCCGCCGGCGGACTGCTGGCAACACTGATGGGTACCGAAGAGGACGTGCGCGCCCGCATAGTCGGCGACGGACGCTGGCGCGCCTGGAACGGCGCGCTCGTGGTCGACCAGGGCGGCGAGCCTATCGTGGCGCTGCGCCTCTACAACCGAGAGGGGCGCTACAAGGTCGTCGGACAGGCGCGGCCCGGCGAATACCTGACAGGCCTGCCGGCGGCGGCGCTGGGCGACGTGGTCTCTCTGGCGGGCGTCGGCACGCTCGAGGACAGCGTCCTCGACGGGACGCTGGCGGTGCGCGGTCGCGGCGTAAACCTCGACGGCGAAGGTGCGATCGATCTCGGCAACAACAGGTTCGACAATTTCGAGACGCAGCTCGTGCTGGTCGACAACGAGCTGTTCGGGCCCGGGCTGACGCTCGACGACGCAGTGGTGCGGCTGACGCTCGACGGTCCGTTTCGCGAGCTGACCGCGCCGGTCCTCCTGTCGATCGGCGAGTTCAACGCGGGCGGCACTCGGCTCGTGGGCATCGAGCAACGCGGTACGGTCAGCTATGACGGCACGCGCTGGACGCTGCCGCTCGACGCAAGCGTCCGGCGCATCAGCAGCGGCAATGCGATGATCGACCCGCGTCTGGTCAACGGAACCCTGCGCGGCACCGTCACTCTCACCGGCGACCAGCTCGCCAGCGACAATCTCGCGCTGCGCTTCCCTGGCCTCACCGCCGATCTCACGTTGCGCGGCGACATCGCCCGCGGCGGCTACGCGCTGGCCGGCCCGGTCGAGGCGCGCGGCGTCACGCTGGAGAACCTCGGCACGATCGACGCCGGCGCCAAGATCCGCTTCATGATCGGCAACGGCGTGCCGTGGCGGCTTGCCGCCAACTTCTCCGGCCGCATGCCGCGCGTGACCAACGCGACGCTGGCGAATATCGCCGGCAGCAACATCCGCTTCGACGGCGCGGTCGTGATGGGCGCGGGCCGTCCTATCGTGTTCGACAACACGCGCCTGACCGCCAGCAAGCTCTCGCTCGTCCTCGACGGGCGGGTCGAGGACGGCCGCACCACGCTCGCCGGCAGCGGGCGGCACGTCGAATACGGTCCGTTCACGGTCGAGGCCGCACTGGCCGGCGACGGGCCGCGCGCGACGCTGGTGTTCGCCAACCCCTATCCCGCCGCCGGGCTCGAGGACGTGCGCGTGGCACTGTCACCCACGCCCGACGGCTTCCGCATCGAGACCGAAGGCCAATCGATGCTCGGGCCGTTCGACGGCCTGGTCAACCTGACCATGCCCGCCGACGGACCGACGCGGATCGGAATCGAGCGGCTCGACGTCTGGCGCACCACGGTGACCGGCGATCTGACGCTCGGCGACGGCGCGGTGGCGGGCAACCTGCGCCTGGCGGGCGGCGGGGTGGACGGCACCGTCGCGCTCGCGCCGCGCAACGGGGGGCAGGGGTTCGAGGCCGCGATCACGGCCAACAACGCCACTTTCCCCGGGCCGACCCCGCTGGCGATCAACCAGGCGACAATCAACGCCAGCGGCTTCTTCGGGCAGGACAACTCGACGATCAGCGGCACCGTGCGAGCGGCGGGTATCAACTACGGCACGCTGTTCATCGGCCGGCTCGCGGCGAATGCCGAGATCGTCAACGGGCGCGGCATCTTCCAGGCGTCGCTCAGCGGGCGGCGCGGGAGCCGCTTCGACCTACAGCTCGCCGGCGATGTCGCGCCCGAGCGGATCGCTCTCGCGGCGCGCGGCGACTATGCCGGGCGCGAGATTCGCATGCCGCGCCGCGCCGTGCTGCTCAAGACCGCCGACGGCGGCTGGGTGCTGCAGAAGAGCCAGCTCAGCTTCGGCAGCGGTTTCGTCATCGCCGAGGGCCGCTTCGGCGGCGACGAGCCGGCGCAGGGCCGCGTCAGCCTGGCGCAGATGCCGCTTTCGCTGCTCGACGTGTTTGCCGGCGACATCGGCCTCGGCGGCACTGTTTCGGGCATCGTCGACCTGGGTTCGGGCCCGAACGGGGTGCCGACCGGCGAGGCGCGAGTGATGGTCGAAGGCCTGACCCGCTCGGGCCTGGTCCTGTCTTCGCGGCCAATCGATCTCGCGCTTGTCGCGCGGCTCACGCCGAGCCAGTTCGCGGCGCGCGCGGTGCTGCAGGACCAGGGCCAGACCAGGGGGCGCCTGCAGGCGCGCATCTCGGGCCTGCCGGCCGCGGGAGGTCTGGCCGACCGGCTGTATGCCGGCGACCTGCTCGCGCAGCTGCGCTTCGAAGGCCCGGCCGATGCGCTGTGGCGGCTGTCGGCGATCGAGCTGATCGACGTCACCGGCACGTTGCGCGTCGCAGCGGACGTCACCGGGTCGCTCGGCCAGCCTCGGGTGCGCGGATCGATGGCCGGTGACGCGCTAGGGGTCGAAAGCGCACTGACCGGTACGGTGCTGCGCGGCGTGCGCGCACGCGGCTCTTTCTCGGGCTCGCGGCTCAACCTGACCAGCTTTACCGGGGCGACGCCCAACGGCGGGCGGATGAGCGGCAGCGGCTTCATCGATCTCGCCGAGATGACCGGAGGGCGCGGCCCGCGCATCGACCTCAGGATCGCGGCCCGCGACGCCGAAGTGGTCGACCTCGTCAACATGGGCGCGACGGTGACCGGCCCGATCCGCATCGTTTCGAGCGGCGTCGGGGGCACGATCGCCGGGCGGCTGCGGGTCGACGAGGCGCGCTGGCGGCTGGGCGCGGCCGCGGCAACGCAGCAGCTGCCCAATATCCGCACCCGCGAGATCAACCTGCCGCCCGACCGCGCCCCTCCACGCGCGCCCGGCCAGGCATGGCGCTACCTGATCGACGCTACCGCGCCGGGCGGGATCGAGGTCGACGGCATGGGGCTCGACAGCGAATGGAGCGCCGACATCATCCTGCGCGGCACCACCGACAACCCGCGAATCGGCGGCGAAGCGCACGTCGTGCCGCGGCAGGGGTTCTACTCTTTCGCAGGGGTGCGCTTCGATATCACCCGCGGCGAGATCGATTTCGACGAGAACGTGCCGATCGATCCGCGGATCGACATCCGCGCCGAGACGGACGTCAACGATCTTTCGGTCACCGTCACGGTGACCGGCAACTCGAGCCAACCGATCATCGCATTCAGTTCGAATCCGGAGCTGCCCGAGGAAGAACTGCTGGCACGGATGCTGTTCGGCGACGGCATCACCAATCTGTCGGCCACCGACGCGCTCCAGCTCGGCTCGGCGGTGGCGAGCCTGCGGGGCGGCGGAGGGATGGATCCGATCAATCGGCTGCGCACCTCGATCGGGCTCGACCGGCTGCGCATCGTGTCCGCCGACCCGGCGCTCGATCGTGGCACCGCGATCGCGCTCGGCAAGAACTTCGGCCGCCGCTTCTACGCCGAGATCGTCACCGACGGGCGCGGTTACAATGCCACTTCGCTGGAGTTCCGGGTGACCAGTTGGCTGTCGCTGCTGGCCAGCGTCGACACGCTCGACCGCGCTTCGGTGGCCGGAGAGTATCGGCGGGATTACTGAAGCTTGTCGCCCGCGATCGCGGGGAGGAGTATTATCCTGCAGGCGCGGCGATGCGCTTGAGCACCGCATCGAGCGGGATCGCCACCCCGTTACTGGCGCGCACGGCGTTGCCGGCGAAACGGGCGGTGGCGCCGTCCTCGCTGGTGGCGACGATCGTGTCCCCGTCGCTGGTGAAGGTCAGCGTGTGATCGCCCATCGTACGCATCTCGACGCTGCCGTCCTCGGCCAGCCCGATCGCCTTGCCGATGTCGTCCGGGGTCAGGTAGCCGGGCACGATGTGGTCGCGCAGGATCGCGACCATCGCGGCACGCTGCTCGGGCGCGCGCAGATCGTCGCCCGCTTCGCCGAGCGCGTCGAAGGCGGAATCCTGCGGCGCGAAGAAAGTGTAGGAAGCCGCGCCGTCGAACACCTGCGCCAGGCCGGCATCGCCGAGCGCCTCGGACACAACGTCCAGCCCGTCGGTGTCGTCCACGACGGAGGCGAGCGTCTCGCTGCTCACTTTCCCCGCGCCGTCATCTTCCGCGGTGTCGCCGGAGCAAGCCGGCAACATCAGCGCGCCCGCCGTCGCGGCCAGTGCCGCCCAGATCCTCGTCGCCATTGCCGTCTCCTTACGATGCCAGCAGCTCGATCGCCGCCCCGATCAGCCTTGTCCGGGGATCGGCCTGATAGATATAGCCGTCCGAGTAACGATACAGAGCGTCCGGTCCGTCGACGTAGCGGTCGCGGTAGCTCGGAGGCACGTTGTAGACGTCGTAGCCAGGCGGCATCGGCTGACCGACCGCGAACCGGTCGCCGGTCAGCAGCGCGGCGATCGAAGTGATGGCCGCGGTTTCGGGATCGACTCGATAGACCACGTCGTCGGCATAGCGGTACGACTGATATGGGCCGAGCCCGTAATAGCGCTCGTAATAGTCCGGCAGCGCGACGGGTTCGTAGTACGACGGCCAGGCGTTTCCGATCGACAACGCGCCGCCGAGCAGCGGCATGTAGCCAAGGATCCCACCCGACGGCGCGTAGCGCACTAAATAGCCGTCGTCATAGAAGTAGCTGCCGTCGCCGAGTCTGGCGAGACCCCAGAAATCGGGGCGGTCCCAGCGCAGCGCGTTGGTGCGGACCTGCCCGGGGGGGACGCAGCGCGGGCTCCTCTTCGCAAGCCCCGGCGGGCACCCGTCGATCAGCCCGCGCGGGACGATCGAGGCGACGTCGCCCACGCGCACCACCGCGCCGCGATTGTCGCCAGGGCCGGCCGCGGCGGGCCGGTTTCCGTTGCCGCGCTCGCCGAAGACGCGTTCGACCGCGCGCTCGGCCTGCCGCTCGATGCCGTTGCCCCGTTCGGCGTTCCCGCGCTCGGCGTTGCCGGCGCCGCGCTCGCCGGACGTCGCATTGCGGTTCGCGTTGCCGCTCCCCGCTCCGCGCTGCTCGGACGCGCGCATGGATTGCGCCATCGAGGGCCTGTCGATGCCCTGGCCCCGGTCGCCTCGCACGGCGTTGCCACCGCCGCCGCGCTGGCCGGCCTCGGCGGACGGTCCGCCGCCCCTGTCGTTATTTCTGCCTTGTCCCTGGCCTTGCGCGTTGGCCGCGCCTGCCACGAACACCAGGGCCGCCGCGGCGGCTGCGATTCTTCGCATATGCTGGAACTCCTATGGCTGGCGCAACGGGGCGCAACGGCGGCGGTTCCCAACTTGCCTTGAGGTGCGAGCCCCCCGGTCGGGCGGCAGGCTGGCACCCGCCGCCGCGTAGCTCAGGGCTTGCGGTAGAGCGCTTCCTCGGCGGCGGGTCAGGCCGGCCAGCACGCGGCCGCACGCCTCGTGCTTCTTGGTCAACGTCGCCTTGCCGGCAGCGACCCTTCGGCCACATCGATCACCGCGTCGAGCTTGTCGACCTCGGCCAGGGTGAACTGACGGCCGAGCAGCTCTCGCACGGCGTCGAAGATCGGTTTGCGGTTCATCAGCCGCAGCAAGCGACGGGAAATCCAACAAATAAACGTCGACATTCCGCCTTCTTCACGTCCGGACCAAAGGAAAGGGCGCCCGGATCGCTCCGGACGCCCTCTCTCGGTGCTGAACCGTGGGATCAGTAGCTGTAGTACATGTCGAACTCGACCGGGCTGGGGGTGGTTTCCCAGCGCATCACGTCTTCCCACTTGATCTCGCTGTAGGCGTCGATCTGGTCCTTCGAGAACACGTCGCCCTTGAGCAGGAACTCGTGGTCGGCCTGAAGCGCTTCGAGCGCCTCGCGCAGGCTGCCGCATACGGTCGGCACCTCGGCCAGCTCGGCGGGCGGCAGATCGTAGAGGTTCTTGTCCATCGGTTCGCCCGGATGGATCTTGTTCTGGATCCCGTCGAGGCCGGCCATCAGCAGCGCCGCGTAGCACAGGTAGGGGTTGGCGGTCGCATCCGGGAAGCGAAACTCGACGCGGCGCGACTTCTCGCCCGATCCGTAGGGTATGCGGCACGAGGCGGAACGGTTGCGCGCCGAATAGGCCAGCAGCACCGGCGCCTCGTAGCCCGGCACCAGCCGCTTGTAGCTGTTGGTGGTCGGGTTGGTGAAGGCGTTGAGCGCCTTGGCGTGCTTGATCACCCCGCCGATGAAGTACAGGCAGGTGTCCGACAGGCCGGCATAGCCGTTGCCGGCAAAGGTTGGCTTGCCGCCGTCCCAGATTGACATGTGGGTGTGCATGCCGCTGCCGTTATCCTTGGCGATCGGCTTGGGCATGAACGTCGCGGTCTTGCCGTAGGCCTGGGCGACCATGTGCACGACGTACTTGTAAATCTGCATGCGATCCGCGGTCTCGACCAGCGTGCCGAAGGTCAGGCCCAGCTCGTGCTGCGCGGCGGCCACTTCGTGGTGGTGCTTGTCGCACGGCAGGCCCATCTCGAGCATCGTGCTGACCATCTCGCCGCGGATGTCCTGGCAGCTGTCGACCGGCGCGACCGGGAAGTAGCCGCCCTTGGCGCGCGGCCGGTGGGCGAGATTGCCGCCGTCGAGCTCGGCGCCGGTGTTGGTCGGCAGCTCGATGTCGTCGATCTGGTAGCCCGATCCGGCATAGCCGTCCTCGAACCGCACGTCGTCGAACATGAAGAACTCGGCTTCGGGGCCGACGTAGACGGTATCGCCGAGCCCGGTCGACTTGAGGAACGCCTCGGCGCGCTTGGCGGTCGAGCGCGGGTCGCGCGAATAGAGCTCGCCGGTCGAGGGCTCGACGATGTCGCAGAACACGATCATCATCGGCGTCGCGCTGAACGGATCGATGTAGACCGCGTCGAGGTCCGGCTTCAGGATCATGTCGGATTCGTTGATCGTCTTCCATCCGACGATCGACGAGCCGTCGAACATCAGCCCTTCGTCGAGCGCGTCCTCGTCGATCACCGACGAAACCATCGTCAGGTGCTGCCACTTGCCCTTGGGATCGGTGAAGCGAAGGTCGACCCACTCGATCTCCTCGTCCTTGATCCGCTTCACGATATCCGCTGCACTGGCCATTCTCGTTCTTCCTTGCTGGTCCCTCCCGTCGGGGGGCATTGAACGTTTCCTCCCCTCCCGCCTGGGGAAGGGTCGAGGGTTGGTGAGTGGGAGGTGGACAGGCCACCTCCCGTCCCCCCTCCCGCAAGCGGGAGGGGAGAGTCCTAGATCGCGTCGTCGTCCTTCTCGCCGGTGCGGATGCGCAGCGCGGATTCGATCGCCGAGACGAAGATCTTGCCGTCGCCGATGCGGCCCGTCTGCGCCGCCGCGGCGATCGCTTCGACCACCGCTTGCGCCTGCGCGTCGGGCACGACCACTTCGAGCCTGACCTTGGGCAGGAAATCGACCACGTATTCGGCGCCGCGGTAGAGCTCGGTATGGCCCTTCTGGCGGCCGAAGCCCTTGGCCTCGGTGACCGTGATGCCCGAGACTCCGACTTCGTGGAGCGCTTCCTTGACCTCGTCGAGCTTGAACGGCTTGATGATTGCCTCGATCTTCTTCACGTGACCCCCCGGGGCTTGGTCCGGGCGCGCGCGCTCCGGACGGCTCTCACCATCCCCCGGCAACATTCTTCCAAGAATCGTGCCAAGGTGCTGCGTGGAGGCGTAGACAATCGCGTCCCTGCGGAAAAGGGGCGATTCTCGAGGGGTGCGACAGGCGCTCGTCCGCCGCGGGACCCGCCCGTGCCCGCCGCCGGCGCGGCAACGGCCAAAATTACAGGCAGATGCTGCTCAAAGAACGGGCAATCGAGTACGAAGTCAGAGCCGCAGGCCGGCCGTTTCGTCGAGGCCCGCCATCAGATTGAGCGACTGCACCGCGGCGCCGCTGGCGCCTTTGCCAAGGTTGTCGAGCACCGCGACGAGCCGCGCCTGCGATCCGTCGGGCGAGGCGAAGACGTGGAGGTCCATCGCATCGCTAGGCTCGGCGGAGCGGCGCAGCAGAAGCTCGCCCTCCCCCGGCGCGGCGCCCATCCGGACCACGCGGCTGGCGCCGTAAAACCGGGTGAGCCATTCGCGCATCGCTTCGGGCGTGCCGGCGCCGGGCATCGCTGCGAGCGGCAGCGGCACCTCGACTACCATGCCGCGGTGCGCCGGGACCACCGCCGGGCTGAACAGCGGGGCGCGGGTCAGGCCGCAGCGCGCCTGCATCTCGGGAACGTGCTTGTGGCCGAGGGCCAGTGCATAGCCGCGCCATGCGATGTCGGGATCGTCCTCGAAGCGGGCGATCAGCGCCTTGCCGCCGCCCGAGTAGCCGCTCACCGCGTTGCAGGCATAAGGCCAGTCGGCCGGGAGCAGCCCCGCGCGCACCAGCGGCGCGAGCAGGGCGATGAACCCGGTCGAATAGCAGCCCGGATTCGATACCCGCCTGGCCTGCGCGACATTCTCGTGCCCGACCACCTCGGGGAAGCCGTAGACCCAGCCGGGCGCGACGCGGTGCGCGGTGGAGGCGTCGATAACCCGCACCCTGCTGACCGGATCGATCAGCGCCGCGGCCTCTCGCGCGGCGTCGTCGGGCAGGCACAGCACCGCGAAATCCGCCTCGTTGAGCGCCTCGCGCCGGGCCGCCAGGTCCTTGCGCCGCGTCTCGTCCAGCGTGACGAGCGCGAACTCGCCGCGGCCGGCGAGCCGATCGGCGATCTCGAGCCCTGTGGTACCGACGGCGCCGTCGATGAACACAGTCGCGCTCATGCGAGGAACTGCTCCAGCCGGTCGATCGGCACATAGCCTACCGGGCCTTCGAGCGAGAGGCAGCCCCAGGCCCAGGCGCCGCTGATTTCGAGCACTTCGAAGCTGTCGCCCTCCATCAGCGTGCACAGTTCCTGCGCGCCTTCGCCGATGCCCGACATCAGCCGCGCGCCGCCGGGCATGACGCTGCGCGGCTGGGGCACAGCATAGTGCGGCACGAAGTACCGTCCGGCGAGTCCGATATGCGCGAGGTCGCCGCGCAGCGGCGTGCGCCCGGGCTCGGCCTTCGGCTGCGGCCCGGTAAGCGCATAGAGGTTGCGCGGTCTGGTTTCGCCCGTGCCATGCATGGGGGGCCGTTAGACGGGAGGGGGCAGGGGAGCAAGCGGCGCTCAGCCGAACCTCTCGCGCAGCATGTGCCATGCTGCGCGCAAGCCGAGCGCGTCGCCGCCCTTGGGCCGGCCTGGCTTGGCGCTCGGGCGCCAGGCGAAAGTGTCGAAATGCGCCCAGTCCACGCCGTCGCCGACGAACTTGTCGAGGAACAGCGCCGCGACGCTGGCCCCGGCGAAAGCGTTGGCATGCGCGTTGTTGGTGTCGGCGATGTCGGACTTGAGCCATTCGCCGTAGCCATCGTGCAGCGGCAGCCGCCAGCAGGCGTCGTCGTGCGCCTTGCCGGCGGCGAGCAGCGCCTCGGCGGTCTCGTCGCGGCGGGCGAACAGCGCCGGCAGGTCGGGGCCGAGCGCCACGCGTGCCGCGCCGGTCAGGGTGGCGAAGTCGAGCACCAGCTCGGGCTTTTCCTCGCTCGCTCGCGCCAGCGCGTCGGCCAGGACCAGGCGGCCTTCGGCGTCGGTATTGCCGATCTCGACCGAGAGCCCCTTGCGGCTGCGCAGCACGTCTCCGGGGCGGAAGGCGTTGCCGGCGATGGCGTTCTCGACCGCGGGCACCAGGCAGTGCAGCCGTACCTTGAGACCCGAGCCCATCACCAGTCCGGCCAGCGCCAACGCGTGCGCGGCGCCACCCATGTCCTTCTTCATCAGCAGCATGCCGCTGGCCGGCTTGATGTCGAGCCCGCCCGAATCGAAGCACACGCCCTTGCCGACGACCGCCACGACCGGCGACTTCTCGTCGCCCCAGGTCAAATGCAGCATGCGCGGCGCGTGGCTGCGCGCGGCGGCGCGGCCGACCGCGTGGACCATCGGGTATTCGCGCTCGAGCGCCTCGCCCCGAGTAACCGTCAGCGCGGCCCCGTGCGCCTTGGCCAGCTTCTCCGCCTCCGCTTCGAGCGCGGCGGGGCCCATGTCCTCGGCCGGGGTGTTGACGAGGTCGCGCACCCAGGCGACCGCTTTCGCCTCGGCCAGCGCCGGCTCGATCGCCTTGACGTCCCTGGTCAACAGGACGCGCGGCCCTTCGGGCTCCTTCTCCTCCTTGTAGCGGGCGAAGCGGTACTGCGCGGTCTGCCAGCCGTGCAGCGCGGGCCCGGGATCGCCGTCGGCGAGGCGATAGGTCCCCGCCGGCAGCTCGGCCGCCAGCCTGGCCATGCACCAGCTCGACAGGCCGGCCGGGTCCTTGACCCCGCCCATCGCGAACCAGCCGTCCCCGTCGGGCACGATGCCGACCTGGTAGCCGCCGCCGGTGAACTTCTGCCCAGCCAGCGCCGCCCGCTGCGGGGTGCTGAGGCCCTTGGCGAAATCTTCGAAGCCGTCCTTGTTGACGAGCCGGATCGCGATCCCCGCCTGCCCCTTGTCGGGCCTGATCAGTTCCTCTTTCATGGATTTGCCGCTTGCCCGTTCGCGCGCGTTTTGGGAAGGCGGAGCCGATGAAGCGCCTGCTTTCGCTATTTCCACTGGTTGCGGCCGTGGCCGCCTGCAACGGCGAGAACGCGGCCGACCCGCAGGTCAATCCGACCGAGGCGGTCACGCCCGCGCCCGCTGCCACTACCGCGGCGAGCAGCAGCGGTGCGCGCTCGGTGGCCGAGGAGACCGACGACTTCCTGTTCGAATTCTCCTACCCGGCCGAAGCGGGGCGGATCGTCGAGCTGGCGACGCTGCTCGACATCCAGCTCGAGCAGCGGCGCGGGGAACTGGCTGGCGAATCGGTCGCGGCGCGGCGCGCGGCGCGCGAGGACGGGTTCCCCTACAACAAGCACAGCTACACGGCCGAATGGAAGGTGGTCAGCGAGCTGCCCGGCTGGCTCAGCCTGTCGGCTGACATCGCGATGTACAGCGGCGGCGCGCACGGCAACTACACGGTCGAATCGCTTGTCTGGGACAAGCAGGCAGAGGAGGCGATGGATCCAAAGCGCCTGTTTACCTCGGCAGCCGCGCTCGAGGAGGCATTGGGCGACCGGTTCTGCGAAGGGCTCGACCGCGAGCGCGAAAAGCGCCGCGGCGCGCCGCTGGACGAGGAGGAGGCCGGCAACAGCTTCGTCGACTGCCCGAAGATCGGAGAGCTCGAGGTGCTGGTCGGCTCGTCCAACCGCCGCGCCTTCGACCGGCTGACGCTCTATGCCGGCCCTTATGTCGCCGGCCCCTACGCCGAGGGCGCCTACGAGGTGAACCTGCCGGTCGACGCCCGGATTCTCGCCGCGGTGAAGCCCGAATACCGTGCCGCCTTCTCGGCTCGCAATTGAACGCCCGTATCGCTACATCGCGTTCATGACCGAATATCAGCACGTCACCGCCGACACCGCCGTCTACCGCGACGGCACGATCAAGCTCCACGGGCCCGACGGGTTCGAGGGCATGCGCAAGGCCGGGCGCCTGGCGGCCGAGATCCTCGACGAGATGGCCGCGCTGGTGCGGCCCGGGGTCTCTACCGAGGAGATCGACCGGGTCGTGCGCGAGATGACGCTCGACGGCGGCGCGGTCCCGGCGACGCTCGGCTACCGCGGCTACACCCATTCGTGCTGCATCTCGATCAACCACGTGGTCTGCCACGGCATCCCCTCGGCCAAGACCCTCAAGGACGGCGACATCGTCAACATCGACGTCACCCCGCTGCTCGACGGCTGGCACGGCGACACCAGCCGCATGTACCTGGTCGGCGAAGTGCCGCTGAAGGCGCGGCGGCTCGTCGAGGTGACCCACGAGTGCCTGATGCTCGGCATCGGGAAGGCGCGTCCCGGCGCCCGGCTCGGCGACATCGGCGCGGCCATCCAGGCCCATGCCGAGCAGTACCGCTACGGCGTGGTGCGCGACTTCTGCGGCCACGGCCTCGGCCGCCTGTTCCACGACGCCCCCGAAGTCGTCCACGCCGCCCGGGCCGGCACCGGCCCGGAGCTGCGCGCCGGCATGTTCATGACCATCGAGCCGATGATCAACCTCGGCAAGGCGGGTGTGAAGCTGCTCAGCGACGGTTGGACGGCGGTGACGCGAGACAAGAGCCTCAGTGCCCAGTTCGAGCACTCGATCGGGATCACCGACGACGGGGCGGAGATCTTCACGCTGAGCCCCAAAGGGCTGCACAAGCCGCCCTACGCGTGAGGTCCTCCCCGAGCTTGTCTCGGGGAGGGGGACCACCCGAAGGGTGGTGGAGGGGTCGGCGGCGCGGCGGCCGCTGGCGCGACGGCACCCCTCCGTCAGCGCTTCGCGCTGCCACCTCCCCGAGACAAGCTCGGGGAGGATTTAGGCTAGTATTAGTCCCGGCCTCTCCACAGGAGCCAGTCTCTGACAAGCCAGACACACACGTAGCCAAGCAGCGCAGCGATTGTGGGTGGTATCGGCACGAACATGAAATCCAACCCGCTCGTTGAACGAATGTTCTCCGGGTGCTGCCCCTGCCACCAGCTAACGTACACAATCGCGCCGATAGGAACGATAGCCATGACCCAGCAGCCCACCTTCCTTGAGCCTAGCAGGACGCCGCCGAGAACTCCGGCAATAAATCCAATGATCAAGAGTGCTTCGACACTTAGCATCTACCCTAGCTTTCCCGCGCCGCCCTGATCGCGGCACCGCCCGCAAACGGCGTGATCGCCACTAGCAGCAGGCTGATCGCCGCGGTCAGCGCAAGGCCCGCGTCGCCCCCTGTCGCCAGCGCGCCGGCGCCGAACACCAGCAGCGGCACGGCCAGCGGGATCAGCAGCAGGCCCGACAGCGCCGCGCCGCTCCGCATCCCGACGGTCAGCGCGGCGATGATCAGGCCTATGGCGGCCAGGCCGGGGGTGCCGGCGAGCAGGCCGAGCTCGACCGTGCGCAGCGTCGCCCCGTCGAGCCCGAGAAGCGCTGCGGCCGGGATCGCCGCCAGCATCAGCGGCGGCCCGAAGCTCAGCCAGTGGGCCAGCAGGCGTACCGCCACGACCAGCTCCTCGGCGATGCCGCGCAGGTAGAGCTGGTCGAAGAACCCGCGCTCGACGTCGCGCGCGAGCAGCCGGTCGAGCGGCAGGATCGAGGCGAGCAGCGCCGCCACCCAGATCACGCCGCCGCCGGTCCGTGCCAGCAGCTCGGGTTCAGGGCCGACCGCGAACGGGAACAGCATCGCCACCGCAATGAAGAACAGCACCGGCAACAGCGTCGCGCCGCGCCCCGCGCCGCCGAACAGTTGCGCCAGGTCGCGCCGCAGGAGGGCGGCGAACGCGCTCACGGCGCGTAGCTCTCGATGGCGAGGCGGCGCGGCTCGACCAGCTCGAACGGCTGGTGCGAGGCGATCACGGCAATGCCGCCGAGCCTCAGCCAACCCCGGAGCTGGGTCTGGAAGTCCGCCGCGGCGTCGGTGTCGAGGCCGTTGAGCGGTTCGTCGAGCAGCCAGATGCCGGCCCCGTGGCCGTTCGAGACCATGATCGCGGCGCGCTTGCGCTGGCCGGTGGAGAGGAACCGCACGGGAACGTCCGCCAGCCTGTCGAGCCCGCCGATCCGCAGCTTCCCCGGTTCGCCGCCGCCGTCGATCCGGCTCCAGAAGTCGAACGCCCGGCCCAGCGGCAGGTGGCCGTCAAGCGCCAGCCGCTCGTCGAGCAGCGCCACCTCCCCAACGCGTTCGACCGTCCCCGCCCAAGGCCGCAGCAGCCCGGCGAGGATGCGCAGCAGGCTCGACTTGCCGGCGCCGTTGGGCCCGGTCACCTGCAGCGCCTCGCCCGGCTCCAGCGCGAACGACACCCCGCGGAACAGCAGCCGCTCGCCGCGGCGGCAGGCGAGGTCCGTCGCGAGAAGGCGGGCGGGTTCCATGGCGGCGTGGGTTAGGGCATGACCCATCCGCCGACAATCCTTCGCCCTTCGACAAGCTCAGGATGAGCGGGAGTAACCTGAATGGCATTACCGCAACTCACCGACGGCCAACGCGCCGAAGCGCTCGCCGCGCTGCCCGAATGGACCCTTCGGGACGACGGGTGCGCCATCGAGCGCGAGTTCCGCTTCCGCGACTTCAGCCGGGCCTGGGCCTTCATGAGCCGCGTCGCGCTGCTGGCCGAGAAGCACGATCACCATCCCGAATGGTCGAACGTCTACAACCGCGTCGCCATCACGCTCACCACCCACGACGCCGGCGGCCTGTCGGCGCGCGATACCGCGATGGCGCGGGCGATCGACAAGCTCGCGGGCTGATCGCGGACCTCCCCGCGGCGGGGCGCGGCGCCGGTCAGAGCAGGTCGGCCCCGGCCAGGATCTGCGCGCTGCTCTTCTCGACCTCGCCCCCCATCGGCTCGGCCCGACCGCCCAGCACCGTCGCCAGGAAGTTCTCGGCGATGGCGTTGAAGGCGATGTTGTTGGTCGGCTTGTGGAAGCCGTGGCCCTCGTCGGGGAACAGCACGTAGGTGACCGGAATCCCGTGGGTCTTCAGGGCCTCGACGATCTGGTCGCTTTCGCTCTGCTTGACGCGCGGGTCGTTGGCGCCCTGGCCGATCAGCAGCGGGCGGCAGATCTTGTCCGCCTTGTGCAGCGGGCTACGCTCGACCAGCAGGGCCTTGCCCTCGGGCGTCTCGGGATTGCCCATGCGCTGGTGGAACTGCTTCACCATCGGCTCCCAGTAGGGCGGGATGGTCTCGAGCAGGGTCTCGAGGTTGCTCGGCCCGACGATGTCGACACCGCAGGCGAACACTTCCGGCGTGAAGGTCAGGCCGGCGAGCGTGGCGTAGCCGCCGTAGCTGCCGCCCATGATCGCGATCTTGTCGCGCGCCGCGATGCCTTCGGCCACCGCCCATTCGACCGCGTCGATCAGGTCGTCGTGCATCGCCGCGCCCCATTCGAGGTTGGAGGCGTTGATGAACGCCTTGCCGAACCCGGTCGAGCCGCGGAAGTTGACGGAGAGCACCGCGTAGCCGCGGTTGGCGAGCCACTGGTGGGCGCGGTTGAAGCCGTAGCCGTCGCGCGCCCACGGGCCGCCGTGGACCAGCAGCACCATCGGCACCGGCGCGCCCGGCACCCCGCGCCCTTCGGGGTCGCTGCCCGGGGGCAGGGTTAGGTAGCTGACCAGGGTCAGGCCGTCGCGCGAGGTCAGCTCGAGCATGTGCATTGGCTGCAGCGGCGCGCCTTCGAGCTCGGGGCGGGTGACGTAGAGCTCGGTCAGGCTGCGCGTCGGGCGGTCGTAGAGATAGGCCCGGGCCGGCGCCACCAGCGGATCGTTGCCGACGATCCACTTGTCGTCGGCGTCGGTGCGCGAGGTGACGTAGAATTCGCCGGCGAGCTGGCCGCGCAGCCAGTCGAGCGACGAATTGACCTGCGGGTCGAGCGCGGTCCACTCGGTCTTGAGGTAGTTGACCGAATAGGCCTCGACTTCGCCGGTCAGCGGGTGGCGCATCGTGCCGCCGATGTCGGCCTTGGCATCCTCGGCAATCACGCGCTTGGCGCCGGTCGCGGTGTCCTGCGCGAGCAGCGCGGCGCTGTCGCGGCCACGGCTGTCGTACCAGTACAGCGTGTTGCCGTCGGAGGTGTAGCCGGCGACGCCGGTGGTCAGCGAATCCTCGAGCCCGGTGCTCTCGCTTGGCTCGACGGCGACCTGGCCGTCCGTTATCTCGAACATGTCGGTGCCGCCCGCGGCGTTCTGGCGCAGCGCCATGCGCAGCGTCAGCGTGTCGTCGGCCATGAAGCCGGCGTAGCCGCCGTCGTTCTGCAGCACGCGCGTCAGCTCGCCGGTGCCGAGGTCAAGCAGGTGGGCGTCGTGGTGGCGCGCGTCGCGGTTGTTGAGCCCGACCAGCACCTTGTCGCGGACCGCGTGGCTGGCGCCGATCAGCCGGGCGCGAGTGTTCTCGAACGGGGTCAGGCAGCGTTCCTCGCCGCTGTCGATCGCCACCTGATAGAGGAGGAAGTTCTCGTCTCCGGCCTTGTCCTGGATGTAGAGCAGGCTGCGGCTGTCGGGGGCGAAGAAATAGGTCGGGATCGGGCGGTCGGTGGCGCTCGTCATGCGCCGCGCCGCGGCGGGGTCGCCGGCCGGGGCGAGCCAGACGTTCATCACCCCTTCGTGCGGGGCCATCCACGCCAGCCAGTTGCCGTCCGGGCTGATCTGCCCGCCCTGGCGGGTGGCGTTGCCGAACAGCGCCTCGCGCGGGATCAGCGGGATCTCCGCTACGCGGTCCGCGGCGGAGGGGAGGGCGGTGGCGGTATCGTTCATGCGGGATCTCTGCTGGATGTGTGTTATATGAATAATACACAGGCCGAAGGCCTGCGTCTACAGCGCCGGGTTGTTGTAGCAATGCCAGGTCAGGATCGCGACCGAACCGCGGTGCGGGCGCCACGGCTCGGCCAGCTCGCGGGTGGCCTTCTCGCTCGGCCGTTCGTCGAGGGCGAGGATGCGCCCGAGTCCGGCCTGCACCGCCAGGTCGCCGGCAGGCCAGATGTCGGCACGCCCTTCGGCAAAGAGCAGGTAAATCTCCGCCGACCAGCGGCCGATACCCTTGATCCGGACAAGCTCGGCGATCGCTTCCTCGTCGTCGGCGGGCAGACCGTGCAGGTCGAGTTCGCCGCTCGCCACCAGCTCGCACAGCGAGCGGGCGTAGCCCTGCTTCTGGCGCGACAGGCCGCAGGCGCGCAGTTCGTCGAACTCGGCGGCCAGCAGGGCTTCGGGCGGCATGGCCACTCCGAGCAGCGTCTCGAGCTTGCGCCACACGCTCGCCGCCGCCGCGACGCTGACCTGCTGGCCGACGATCGTGCGCAGCAGCGTGCGGTAGCCGCGCTCGCGCAGGCGCGCACCGGGATAGCCGGTGCGCTGCAGGGCGTCGGCTATCCTTGAATCGGCGGCTGCGACCGCATCGAGCCCCGCGACGATGTCCTCTTCCCGCACTTGCCCTCCGCCAAAACCGTCAGCTTGCCAAACCAGGCCTCGGCCAGTAGCAGCCCGGCGCCGGAAAGGAACACCATGCCCAAGCTGATCGTCACCACCCGCTCAGGCGAAACCCGCGAGGTCGAGGCCGCGTCCGGCCTTACGGTGATGGAAGCGATCCGCGACAACGGCTTCGACGAACTGCTGGCACTGTGCGGCGGATGTTGTTCGTGCGCGACCTGCCACGTCCACGTCGATCCCGAATTCGCGGCCCTGCTGCCGGCGATGACCGCCGACGAGGACGACCTGCTCGATTCGAGCGACGACCGCGACGCCGCCTCGCGCCTGTCGTGCCAGATCCCGTTCACCGACGCGCTCGACGGCCTCAGGGTCCGCATTGCCGAGGAAGACTGATTTCGCCCGCAACAAGCGCATTTGCGTTGCGAAGCGGGCGCGAGGCGGCATAACCCGGCGCCCATGACCGCACCCGCCGCTCTCGCCAGCGCCCTCGACCTCATCGGCAACACACCGCTGGTCCTGCTGCGCGGCGCGAGCGAGGCGGCGGGCTGCGAGATCTGGGGCAAGTGCGAGTTCGCCAACCCCGGCGCCAGCGTGAAGGACCGCGCGGCGCTGTGGATCGTGCGCGATGCCGAGGCGAAAGGCACGCTGCGGCCCGGCGGGTGCATCGTCGAGGGGACCGCGGGCAACACCGGCATCGGCCTCGCACTGGTCGCCAACGCGCGCGGCTACAAGACGATCATCGTCATGCCGGAGAACCAGTCCAAGGAGAAGATGGACACGCTGCGCGCATTGAGCGCCGAGCTGGTCCTGGTTCCGCCGAGCAAGTTCTCCAACCCCGGCCACTTCGTCCATACCAGCCGCCGCCTGGCGGAGGAGACCGAAGGCGCGGTCTGGGCCAACCAGTTCGACAACATCGCCAACCGCAAGGCGCACATCGAATCGACCGCACCGGAGATCTGGGAGCAGATGGAAGGCCGCGTCGACGGCTTCACCTGTTCGGTCGGCACCGGCGGCACGCTGGCGGGGGTCGGCATGGGCCTCAAGGAGCGCGACGAGAACGTGCGTATCGCGCTGACCGATCCCTACGGCGCGGCGCTCTACAACTACTACGCCTGCGGCGAGCTCCTCGCCGAGGGCCACTCGGTGGCCGAGGGCATCGGGCAGGGGCGCATCACCGCCAACCTCGAAGGCGCGCCGATCGACACCCAGTTCCGCATCTCCGACGAGGAAGGGCTGTACTGGGTCGCCCGGCTGCTGCGGGAAGAGGGGCTGTGCCTCGGCCTGTCGTCGGGCATCAATGTCGCCGGCGCGGTCGCGCTCGGCAAGCAGCTCGGATCCGGCAAGCGCGTCGCCACGATCCTGTGCGATACCGGCTTCCGCTACCTCTCCTCGCTTTACAACCGCGAATGGCTGGAGGAGAAGGGCCTGCCGGTTTTCGACTGGCTGCGTTAATCCGGGCCCGCTAGACAGGGGGCCATGGCGACAGAGCCGACAGACATCTTCAGGCCCGCGGCCGCCGACGCGCCGCCCCCGGCCCCGCTGGCCGGAACCCGCTCGCAATCGATGCAGCGCCTGCAGGTCGGGCTGTTCGGGCTCGCCGCGATGGTCCTGCTGGTGAGCCTCGCCAACATCATCCTCAACAATGCGCGCGAGAACGAGGCGCGGGTCGTGCCCGAAGCCGCGCCGAGCCTCGCCACCTCGCCGACGTCGACCCCGATCCGCGATCCGCTGGCCGAGGCCGGCGTGGTGCCCGACATGCCCGAGCAGTCCGAATCGCAAGGCTCGGCAGCGCAACAGCGCCAGGCGGGCGATGCGGCCCCCGCACTCCAGCCTTAGCGCGGCGCTCGCCGCCGGCCTGCTGTGCCTGGCGGGCGCGTGCCACGCTGACGAGGCTGTCACCGCCGAACCCGATCCGGCCCGGCCCGAACTGGGCCTGATGGGTACGATCCCGGTCTATTGGGGCGAAACCGGCGATTTCGGGGAACTGCTGTCGGGCGAAGGCCAGGCCCACTGGGGGCGCGCGCGGCTCGAGGCGGACTTTCGGCTTCGGCCGCTCGATACGCTCGACGAGGCGAACCTCGCCGGGCTTGAGTTCCTGCTGCTGGCGCAGCCCCGGGCGCTGCGCCCGGCGGAGAACGTCGCGCTCGACGCCTGGGTGCGCCGCGGCGGCCGCCTGCTGCTGTTCGCCGACCCCCTGCTGACGGGCGAATCGCGATTTCCGATCGGCGACCGGCGCCGGCCGCAGGACGTCGTCCTGCTGTCGCCGATCCTCGCCCACTGGGGCCTCGACCTCTCGTTCGACGAAGAGCAGCCGGCGGGCACGGCGCTGGTGCCGACCGGCGGCCCGCCGATCCCGGTATCCCTGGCCGGTGCGCTGGCGCTGCGCGGCGGCGAGGCCGATTGCGCGCTGGTGGCCACCGACGTGCTCGCCGAATGCACGATCGGCGCCGGGCGGGCGCTCATCCTCGCCGACGCCGCGGCGCTCGACCTGCACGAGCCGCATCCGGCGTCCGGGGCGGCGCTCGACTGGCTGGCGGCACGAATCTTCGCGAAATCTGGGGAAAGTGCGGGAACGCGCTTCTGATCGTTTCGGATCTGCGAAAAAATGTAGGTAAAAGAGAGCTTATTGGCTTGGCGAAAGCGCTCTCCAGCCTGTCGCACCGGGTATGAAAAACCCGCGTCTACGCATGTCATCCCGCAATTTCCCCTTTCCTCCCGCGTCAGCCCGCGTTAGATAGCGAGTCCATCGGACAAACCGCCCGTTTGCATCCCCGCCGTGGGATGACGGACCGCGCTCGCGCGCGGCTCGGCGGGGGGAGGTTTGTCCCGAGATGGCAATGCGTGGACGGGGTGCGGGGGCAGTGGCGGACCAGCCGATCAGGTACAGCGGCAAGGGCTTCTCGCTTCGCGGCGAGAAGAATCGACTGATGCTGCCCGCGTCGCTGCGCAAGGACGTGATCGCCTCGAGCGGCGGCGAGCGCACGTTGTGCCTGGTCAAGCACGACCGCTGGACCTGCCTGATCGGTTTCGGCCTGTCGCGCGTCGACAGCTTCGACGACTACCTCGACCGCGAAGAGGAGCGGGCCACCCGGCTGGGCCGCGATTTCGACCGCGATGCCCGGTCGATGGGGCTCTACGGCTACGAGCAGGTTCCGTTCGACCCGAGCGGCCGGTTCGTCCTCAACGACGACCTCAGCGACATGGGGAATTTGCGGGACGAGGTCTTCTTCCACGGCGCCGGCGAGTTCTTCACGCTGTGGAACCCGGACGAGCTCTACGCGACGGGCCCGGAGCTGGCCGCCGCGCAGGCCTCGTGCCGCAAGTGGCGGGCCGACGCGGCGAAGGGGAAACGCAAATGACCCTTCGGCAGGCTCAGGACGAGCGGGCCCACCTTCCCGTCCTGCTCGACGAAGTGATCGAGGCGCTGGCGCCGCGGCCCGGCGACGTGATCGTCGACGCCACCTTCGGCGCCGGCGGCTACACCCGCGCGATCCTCGACGCGGGGGCGATGGTGCACGCCTTCGATCGCGATCCCGATGCGATCGCCGCCGGACGCGAGTGGCCCGAGACGCGGGCGGATCCGCCGCGCCTCGTGCTCCACCCCCGCCGCTTCTCCGAAATGACTGCCGCGCTCGCCGAGGCGGGCGTGGCGCAGGTCGACGGCGTGGCGATGGACGTCGGCGTCTCGTCGATGCAGCTGGACCAGCCGGGGCGCGGCTTTGCGTTCTCCACCGACGGTCCGCTCGACATGACGATGAGCCGGTCGGGCCCGACCGCGGCCGACTTCCTCAACGAGGCGCCCGAAGCCGAGATCGCCGACGTGCTCTACACTTACGGCGAAGAGCGGCAGAGCCGCCGCGTCGCCCGCGCCATCGTCGCCGCGCGGCCGCTTTCGACCACCGGTGAGCTGGCGCAGGTCGTGCGCAAGGCACTCGGCTATCACGCCGGCGCGGCGAAGGACCCGGCGACGCGCAGCTTCCAGGCAATCCGCATCCACGTCAACGGCGAGCTCGACGAGCTCGAGGCCGGGCTCGCCGCGGCCGAGCGGCTGCTCAAGTCGGGCGGGCGCCTCGCGGTGGTGAGCTTCCACAGCCTCGAGGATCGCATCGTCAAGCGCTTCCTGCGCGCGGCGGCCGGCGCCACGGCGCGGGCCAGCCGGCACCTGCCCGAGGTTGCCGCCGGCACCGCGCCAACCTTCGAGAGCCTGTCCAGAGCGATCCGCCCGTCCGAGGCCGAAACCGCGCGCAATCCGCGCGCCCGCTCGGCCACCTTGCGCGCCGCGGTGCGCGCCGCTGCCCCGGCGAGGGAGGCGGCATGACCGCGCCCAATCTCGCTTCGGGGAGCCGCCTGCGCCGGATCGGCTGGATCGCCGCGCTCGCGACCTGCACCGCGCTGTACCTGATGCTTCACCTCAAGGTGCATGCGGTGCGTAGCGAGGTGGTCCGGGCCGAACGGCAGATCGTCGCGCTGGAGCAGCAGAAGCTCCTGCTCGAAACCGAGTTCGAGACCCGCTCCAACCAGCTCCAGCTCGCCGCCTGGAACCGGGTCGATTTCGGTTACACCGCACCGAGCGCCGCGCAGTTTCTCGCCAACGAGCGCCAGCTGGCCAGCTTCGGCAGCCCGCGCGCGGCAGGCGCTCCCGAACCGATCCGCGTCGCCGGCGGGGCGGGGAGCGAGGCTCCGGCCTTCCCCCGGCTGGTCGCTCCGCTGGCCGGCGAGCCGCTCGACGAAGCGCTGATCGAGCCGGAGCGGGCGCTCGCCGACCCGCGGCTGGCCGAGAACGGAGGCGCCATGCGCATCCCGCTCGGCGCGGTGATCGGAAGCGCGGCGCGATGAACGCGCTGGCTATTCCCGCTCAGGTCCCCACGGCGCGCGTCCGGTTAGTCGACGTTCGGCGCCGAACCGTGCTGCTGGCGCAACTCAGGATGCTGCTGGTCGGTGCGGCGTTCCTCGCGCTTGCCTTCGCCGCTTTGCTGCGGATCGCATGGATCGGCGTGGTCGAGCCGGCGCCCCACCAGCGCTCGATGGCCGCGGCGCTGCTTCCCGCGCGTGGCGAGATCACCGATCGCAACGGCGTGCCGCTGGCGCGCGCCTTCCCGGCTTACGCGCTGTGGTTCAATCCGGGCGCGATGGACGACGGCGGCCCGCCGCTGGTGCATTCGGCCGAGGCGGTCGCGGCGCGGCTCAAGGCGATCTTCCCCGATCTCGACGAATACGCGGTCGCGCGCCAGCTCGCCTCCGGCAAGGCGGGCTACCTGCGCCGGCGCGTCCTGCCGGAAGACGCCAACCGGGTGATGCAGATCGGCGAACTCGCGCTTGAGCTGCCGCGCGAGACCGATCGCCACTACCCGCAAGGCACCATGGCGGCGCACGTGCTCGGCTACGTCCACGATGGCAAGGGTCAGGTCGGCATGGAGGCAGCGCTCGACGATCGCCTCACCGATCCGGGCCGCCGCGGTGAACCGGTCGCGCTGTCGATCGACGCGCGAGTGCAGGGCGCGCTCGAGGACGAGCTCAACCGCGGCATGCGCTCGGTCAACGCGGTCGGGGCGGCGGGCATCGTGCTCGACGTCGATACGGGCGAGGTCATGGCGCTCGCGTCGCTTCCCGAATTCGACCCGAACCATGTCGACGAGGAAGGCCGCCGTCATGTCTTCAACAAGGTCACCAACCAGGTCTACGAGCTCGGCTCGACCTTCAAGCCGCTGACGGTCGCCGCGGCGATCGACGCGGGCGCGGTGACAGACCTGTCGCGCCGCTATCCGGCCACGCCGTTCCCGATCGGCGGGTTCACGATCAAGGACAGCCACCCGCTCGGCGCTTCGCTCAACGTGCCCGAGACGCTGATCCATTCCTCCAACGTCGTCACCGCGCACATCGTCGACGACCTCGGCACGTCGCGGATGAAGCAGGTCATGGCCGATCTCGGCTTCAACGAGCGGCCGTTCATCGAGCTGCCGGCGCGGGGTTTCCCGATCTGGGCGAGCGGCGACTGGCCGCGGCTCAGGGCGATGACGGTGGGCTACGGCCACGGCGTCGCGGTCACCCCGCTGCACCTCGCCAGCGCTTACGCCGCGATGGTCAACGGCGGCATCTGGCGCCCGACGACGCTGCGGAAGGTGGCGCCTGGCGAGATCAACCGCGGGCGGCGGGTGTTCAAGGCCAGCACCAGCGCACGGATGAACCAGCTGCTGCGGATGATCGCGGTCTACGGAACAGGGCGCAACGCCAATGCCCCCGGTTTTCGCGTCGGCGGCAAGACCGGCAGCGCCGAGAAGCCGGGCGATGGCGGCTACCATCGCACCACGCTGGTCTCGACCTTCGCCGCCGCCTTCCCGATGGACCGGCCGCGCTACGTGGTGATCGTCATGTTCGACGAGCCCAAGGGCACGCTTGCCAGCTCGTTCCAGCGCACCGCGGCGTGGAACGCGGCGCCGACCGTCGGACGGCTTATCCCGCGGATCGGCCCGCTGCTGGGCGTGCTACCCGACGAAAGCCGCGACGTCGACCTGACCGACCTCAAGCCGCTCGTCGGGGACGAGTCGTGAAGCTTGCCCGCCTGGCCGGGGCGGAGGGGATCGATGCGGGCGTGTGGGGCGGGGAAACCGTGACCGGCTTCGCGATCGATCACCGCAAGGTCGCGCCCGGCACGGTGTTCGGCGCCTTCCAGGGCACGGTGGTCAACGGCGAGGACTTCATTCCGGCCGCGGTCTCCGCCGGAGCCATCGCGGTGGTCGCGCGGCCGCAGGCGGAGGTGAATGGAGCGGCGCACCTCGCCGATCCGCAGCCGCGCCGCGCCTTCGCACGCCTCGCCGCGCAGTTCTTCCGCCCCGTGCCTGCCACTGTCGTGGCCGTCACCGGCACCAACGGCAAGACCTCGACCGTCGAGATGACGCGGCAGATCTGGCGCATGTGCGGCCAGCGCGCCGCCTCGATCGGCACGCTCGGCGTGACCACGCCCGACGAGAGCGTCTCGACCGGGCTGACCACGCCGGACATCGTCACCTTCCTGTCGAACATGACCGGCCTCGCGCGCGAAGGCGTGACCCACGTGGCCTACGAGGCGTCGAGCCACGGGCTGTCGCAGTACCGCAACGAGGGCCTGCCGGTCGCGGCGGGGGCGTTCACCAACCTGTCGCGCGACCATCTCGATTACCATGCCGACATGGACGACTATTTCGCCGCCAAGATGCGGCTGTTCTCCGAGGTCGTCTCCGACGGCGGCACGGCGGTGATCTGGGCGGACGACGCCTGGAGCGAGCGGGCCATTGCAGCGGCGCGGGCCCGCTCGCTTGCCGTGCTCAGCGTGGGCGAGGCGGGCGAGGCGATCCGCCTGATTGCGCGCAAGCCCGGGCAGTTGGGCCAGGAACTCGAGATCGAATACGAAGACGGGCGGCACACCGTGATGCTGCCGCTGATCGGCGCCTATCAGGCAGCCAACGCGCTCGTCGCGGCAGGGCTGGTGCTGGTGACGGGCGGCGAGGCATGGCAGGTGTTCGACGCGCTGGGCCGGTTGCAGCCGGTCCGCGGGCGGCTCGAACGCGCGGTCATCACCGCGGCAGGCGTCCCCGTCTACGTCGACTACGCGCATACGCCCGACGCGCTGGCCGCAGCGATCGACGCCTTGCGGCCGCACGTCGCCCGGGACGGCGGGGGCCGCCTGATCACCGTATTCGGCGCCGGCGGGGACCGCGACGTCGGCAAGCGCGCACAGATGGGCGAAGTGGCGGCGGCCCATTCGGAGCTGGTGATCGTCACCGACGACAACCCGCGCGGCGAGGATCCGGCGGCGATCCGCCAGCAGGTGCTCGCCGGCGCTCCCGGCGCGCGCGAGATCGGCGACCGGCGCGCCGCGATCCGCGCCGCCATCGACGAGGCGCGGGCCGGCGACATCGTCCTCGTCGCCGGCAAGGGGCACGAACAAGGCCAGATCGTGGGCACAGGAGAAGCGATGCGCGTTCTACCCTTCGACGACGTGACGGTGACGCGCGAATGCGCCGCCGAGCTGGGAGTCCCGTCATGAATGCGGTCCTGAAAACCCTGCGCTGGCCGCCCGAACCGCGCGACCGCAAGCGCCTCGCGCTGTGGACGGCCGAAGAAATCGCCGCCGCGACGGGCGGAACCGCGAGCGGCGGCTTCCAGGCCTCCGGGGTCGAAACAGACTCGCGCGACGTGCGTCCGGGCGACCTGTTCTTCGCGCTCAAGGGCGAGTCTTCGGATGGACGTCTCTATGTCGACAAGGCCTTCGCCGGCGGTGCCGCGGCGGCGGTGGTCGAGGCGCCGATCCCGCAGCCTCATATCCTCGTCAATGATACCTCGAGTGCACTTGAGCTTCTGGCGAAAGCCGCGCGAAGCCGTGCTTCCGCGCAGGTTGTCGGAGTGACCGGCTCGGTCGGCAAGACCGGCGTCAAGGAAGCGATCTTCGCGGCGCTGGAACGCGGCAGCAAGGGGGGGGCGCATCGCTCCGTACGCAGCTACAACAATCATGTCGGCGTTCCGCTCAGCCTCGCGCGGATGCCCGCCAGGGCCAGGTTCGGCGTGTTCGAAATGGGCATGAACCATGCGGGTGAGATCGCTGGTTTGACGGTCCAGGTCCGCCCTCACGTCGCGGTGGTCACCACGATCGCGCCGGCGCACATCGAGAATCTCGGCAGCGAGGAAGCGATCGCCGACGCCAAGGCGGAGATCTTCGCCGGGCTCGAGTCCGGCGGCACCGCGGTGATTCCCGCCGACAGCCCGCACTTCGCGCGGCTGCGCTCGGCGGCCGAGGCGCACGGCGCGCGGGTGCTCGCCTTCGGCCGGTCCGCCGCCGCCCAAGTGCGGCTGCTAGACGCCATCCCGTCGGCCAACGGCGGCTCGCTGGTGACCGCGGCGCTCGAGGACCGGCGGCTGTGCTATTCGGTCGCCGAGCCGGGCGAGCACTGGGTTGCCAACTCGCTCGCGGTCATGGCGGCGGTCCATGCGGCGGGCGGCGATCTCGGCGCGGCCGGGCTGGCGCTGGCCGAGATGGGCGGGCTCAAGGGCCGCGGCGCGCGCCACCGCCTGCCGGTGCCGGGCGGCCACGCCCTGCTGATCGACGAGAGCTACAACGCCAACCCCGCCTCGATGCGCGCGACGCTGGCGCAGCTCGGCGCGACGCCCGCCACGCGCCGCGTCGCGGTGCTCGGCAGCATGAAGGAGCTCGGCGATTTCGCCCCCTCGTTCCACGCCCAGCTCGCCGAACCTCTCGCCGCGGCGCACGTCGATTATGCGATCCTGGTCGGCGAGGAGATGACGGCGTTGGCACGCGAGTTGGGGAAAGCGGCGCACAACGTCCTTGGCAACCGCATCGCCTACGCCCATTGCCTCAGCCCGGGCGAAGCAATCGCCGCGCTGGAGGAATTCGGCCTCGCCGGCGGCGATGCAGTGCTCGTGAAGGGCTCGAATTCGGTGGGTCTGGGCCGCGTCGTGGCCCATTTCGTCGCCAGGGAAGGCTGAACGCCGCCAATGCTGTATTTGTTAGCGCAATGGCTTGAATTCGAAGGGCTGTTCAATCTCGTCCGGTACCAGACCTTCCGCGCCGGAGCGACACTGCTGACCGCGCTGGCGATCGGGCTGATCATCGGGCCCAGGTTCATCAGCATGCTGCGTGTGCGCCAGGGCAAGGGCCAGCCGATCCGCGAGGACGGCCCGCAGAGCCATCAGGCCAAGGTCGGAACGCCGACGATGGGCGGGCTGATGATCCTGACCTCGCTGACGCTGGCGATGCTGATCTGGATGAACCCGGCGACGCCGCTCGTCTGGGCGTGCCTTGCGGTTACCGCGGGTTTTGGCGTGATCGGCTTCCTCGACGACTTGGACAAGGTCACGAAGCGCAGCCACAAGGGCGTGTCCGGCAGGGTCCGGCTGCTGCTGGAGTTCATCGTGGCCGGCGTCGCCACCTGGATCATCGTCGGGCCGGCCGGAACCAATCTCTACGTGCCGTTCCTGACCGACCGCTACATCCCGCTCGGCCCTCTCTACTACGTGTTCGCGGCGACGATCATCGTCGGCTTCGGCAACGCGGTGAACCTGACCGACGGTCTCGATGGCCTCGCCACGATGCCGATCGTGATCGCGGCGGGCGCGTTCCTGTTCATCTGCTACCTGGTCGGGCGTGTCGACTATTCCGACTACCTCGGCATCCCGCATGTTGCCGGGGCGGGCGAGCTGGCCATCATGTGCGCGGCGATCATGGGTGCGGGTCTGGCCTTCCTGTGGTTCAACGCGCCCCCGGCGGCGGTGTTCATGGGCGACACCGGCAGCCTCGCGCTCGGCGGGGCGCTCGGCGCCATTGCCGTTGCCTCCAAACATGAGGTCGTGCTGCTGATCATCGGCGGCCTGTTCGTGATGGAGACCGCCAGCGTCATCATCCAGGTGTTCTGGTTCAAGCGCACCGGCAAGCGGATCTTCCGCATGGCGCCGATCCACCACCATTTCGAGCAACTGGGGTGGAAGGAATCGACCGTGGTGATCCGGTTCTGGATCATCGCCATCGTCCTCGCCGTGGTCGGCCTTTCGACGTTGAAGCTGCGGTGATCGTTTCCAGCGCCTTTCGCGGCAAGCGCTACGCCGTGCTCGGGCTCGCCCGCTCGGGCGTAGCGGCGGCCGAGGCGCTGCTGGCGAGCGGCGCAGGGCTTACCGTGTGGGATCGCCGCGAAGGCCCGCGCGAACAGTTTGCCGGGCGGGCCACGATCGCGGACCCGCTTGCGATCGACCTCGCCGGTTTCGACGGTATCGTGGTGACGCCGGGCGTCCCGCTCAACACCCACCCGATCGTCGGGATAGCGCGCGCCGCCGGCGTCCCGCTGATCGGCGACATCGAATTGTTCGCGCGAGCCCGCGGCAGCCTTCCGCCGCACAAGGTGGTCGGCATCACCGGCACCAACGGCAAGTCGACCACGACCGCGCTCATCCATCACTTGATTGAGCACGCCGGGCGTCCGGCCCGGCTCGGCGGCAACATCGGCCTGCCGATCCTGGGGCAGGAGCCGCTCCCGGCAGGCGGCACCTATGTGCTCGAACTGTCCAGCTACCAGATCGACCTGACCTTCTCTCTTGCCTGCGAAGCCGCGGTGCTGACCAATGTCACGCCCGATCATCTCGACCGGTACGACGGATTCGCCGGCTATGCCGCATCGAAGGCGCGCCTGTTCGCGATGCAGCACGAGCGGCAGTTCGCGGTGTTCGGCTGCCAGGACGCCCCGAGCAGCGAAGCGCAGCGGGTGGAGCTGATGCGCCGTCCGCAAGGTCGGGCGGCCTGCGCGCCTTACGCCGCCTGGTCGAACCATCAGGAAGAATGGCCATCGCTGCAGGGGCCGCACAACCTCCAGAACGCCGCCTGCGCCGCCGCCATCGCGATCGAACTGGGCCTCACCCGCGAGCAGGTCCTGGCCGGGCTCGCCGGCTTCCGCGGCCTGGCGCACCGGATGGAACGGCTCGGCGAGTTCGGTCGCGTGCTGTTCGTCAACGACAGCAAGGCCACCAATCCGGCCTCGACCGCGCCGGCGCTCGCCGCCTGGCCGCCGAATCCCGACAAACGCGTGCACTGGATCTGCGGCGGGTTGCCCAAGAGCGACGACCTCGACGAATGCGCGCCCAACTTCGGCAACATCGCCGCCGCCTACACAATAGGCGAGGCCGGCCCGCGATTTGCCGAAATCCTCGAGCCGCACATGCATGTCGAACGCTGCGAGCTGCTGTGCGAGGCGGTGCAGCGCGCCATTGCCGCCGCCCGTCCGGGCGACGTGGTGCTGTTCTCGCCCGCCTGCGCCAGCTTCGACCAGTTCCGCGACTACGAGCAGCGCGGCGACAGCTTCCGCAAGCTCGTCGCCGAGCTGACCGGCCGCGGCGAGCGCGAGTGCGAGCCAGGCGCCTCCACCGCGAGCTCTGCGGCATGAACCCGGCGCGCCCCTTCATCCCGCGTCCGGGCGAACGCAGCGCGCCGGCGCAGGCGTTCCCGCACAGCCGCAGGCGCCAGCTGCAGATCTGGTGGCGCGAGCTCGACCGCGGGCTTCTGTTTCTGGTGCTGGCGCTGATGACGCTCGGCGCGATCTCGGTCGCGGCGGCCTCGCCCTCGAGCGCGCGGCGGCTATCGGGCGCCGGTGGCCAGCTCGGCGATCTGCACTTCTTCTGGTTGCACCTGCGCTTTCAGTTTGTCGGACTCATGGTGCTGCTCGGGACCTCGCTGATGCCGCGCGAGCTGGTACGGCGCGGCACGATCGTGCTCAGCGCGGCGATGGTCGGCGCGCTGCTGCTGGTGCCGCTGATCGGACACGAAGTGAACGGCGCCCGGCGCTGGATCGATCTCGGCATCCGCTTCCAGCCGAGCGAGTTCCTCAAGCCGGCTTTCGCGGTCGCCGTGGCCTGGATCCTGTCGTGGCGGGCGCGCGATCCGGAGCTGCCGGTGATCCCGCTCAGCGGTGTGTTCATGGGCCTGGTGGTGGTGCTGCTGATGGCGCAGCCGAACCTCGGCGACGCGATCCTGTTCGTGGGCGCGTGGTTCGTGCTGGTCATGCTGGCCGGACTGCCGCTGCAGCGGATCGGCATGCTGGCGGGCGCGGGCATGGCGGCGCTGGCGGCGGCGTACCTGTTCTACGACAACGCCCGCCACCGCATCGACAGCTTCCTCGGCGGCGGCACCGCCTACGACCAGGTCGACCTCGCCAGCCGCACGCTGCAGGGCGGCGGCTGGACCGGTACCGGGCTGTGGCTCGGCACCGAGAAGATGCGGCTGCCCGAAGCGCACACCGACTACATCTTCTCGGTCATCGGCGAGGAATTCGGGCTGCTGATCTGCGGCGTCGTGGTGCTGCTCTACCTTGCGGTCGTGGTGCGCGTGCTGGTGCGGCTGGCCGACGAGGACAACCTGTTCGTGCTGCTCGCGGCGAGCGGCCTGGTGGCGCTCTTCGGCGGGCAGGCGTTCGTCAATATCCTGGTCAACCTGCAACTGTTCCCGTCCAAGGGCCTGACGCTGCCGCTAGTCAGCTACGGCGGCTCGTCGACGATCGCGCAGTGCTTCCTCGTCGGCCTTCTGCTCGCCATCACGCGGCGAAACCCCTATCTGAGCCGCGAGCGCTTCGAATGGCGCGGCGCGCCCGAGAAAGGGAAGCGATGAGCCCGGACCCTCGCACGGTCTCCCGTCATTACGTCCTCGCCGCCGGCGGTACGGGCGGGCACCTGACGCCGGCCTTCGCGCTGGCGCACGAGCTCGACCGGCGCGGACACCACGTGGCGCTTATCACCGACGCGCGCGGCGAGGCGATCCCGGGCAAGCCCGATTTCCTCCCCGCGCACGTGCTGCCCGCCGGACGCTTCGGCCGGAATCCGCTGGCCTGGCCGAAAGCCATCGCCGCGGTGATCGAGGGCCGGGCGATGGCGCGGCGGCTGTACGAGAGCTTCGAGCCGAGCGCGGTAGTCGGATTCGGCGGCTATCCGGCGCTACCCGCGCTGCTGGCGGCGCGCTCGGCGGGAGTCCCGTCGATCATCCACGAACAGAACGCGGTGCTGGGCCGCGTCAACCGCCTGCTGGCGGGCGGCGTCAACGCGATCGCCACCGCCTATCCCGAAGTAGACCGGCTGGGGGACAAGCGCCGCGGCAAGGTTCATCTCGTCGGCAACCCGGTCCGCCCCGAGGTGCTGGCGCTGCGCGACGAGCCGTTTCCCCCGTTCACCACCGAAGGCCTGCTGCGCGTGCTGGTGACCGGCGGCAGCCAGGGCGCGCGGGTGCTGTCCGAAGTCGTGCCCGACGGGCTCGCCATGCTCGCCCCGGCGCTGCGCTCGCGGCTGCAGGTGACGCAGCAATGCCGGCCCGAGGATCTCGACGCGGTGCGCGAGCGCTATGCCAGTCACGGCATTCCGGCCGAGCTGGGTACCTACTTCGAGGACATGCAGGCGCGGCTCGCCGATGCTCACCTGTTCGTCGGCCGCGCCGGCGCCTCGACGATCGCCGAGCTGACCGCGGTCGGCCGCCCGGCGATCCTGGTTCCGCTGCCGATCGCCACCGACGATCACCAGGCTGCCAACGTGCGCGAGATGGTCAAGGCCGGGGGCGCGCGCTCGATCCGCCAGCACAATTTCGCCGCCAAGGAGCTGGCCAAGCAGATCAACGCCATGGCGCAGCATCCCGAGACGCTCGCCACCGCAGCGCACGCGGCCTGGAACTGCGGCCGGCCCAAGGCGGCGAGCGACCTCGCCGACCTCGTCGAGAGCTTCGGCGCGGCGCCGATCCAGGACGTGATCCGCATCGCGAACGAGTCCGGCGCAAGCGTTGCGGCGCGTGCTTCGACAAGCTCAGCACGATCCTTCGACAGGCTCGGGATGAGCGGGCGTATGCGATTGGACTCCCAACCTCCGCTCGGCCTCAGCTTGTCGAAGGGCGCTCGCGAGTACGGTGCCGCATGAAAGGCGTGGGCACCGACATCGGCACGATCCATTTCGTCGGCATCGGCGGGATCGGCATGTCCGGCATTGCCGAAGTGATGCGCAACCTCGGCTACAGCGTGCAGGGCTCGGACATCGCCGAAGGCGCCTCGGTCGAGCGGCTGCGCTCCCGCGGGATCAAGGTCATGATCGGCCATGACGCGGCCAACCTCGGCGAGGCGGTGGTTGTGGTCACCTCGACCGCGGTCAGGCGCGACAACCCCGAAGTCGCCGCCGCGCTCGAAGCGCGCATCCCCGTCGTGCGCCGGGCCGAGATGCTGGCCGAACTGATGCGGCTCAAGCGCACGGTCGCGGTCGCGGGCACCCACGGCAAGACCACCACGACCTCGATGGTCGCCGCGCTGCTCGATGCCGGCGGGATCGATCCGACGGTGATCAACGGCGGCATCATCGAAAGCTATGGCTCGAACGCCCGGCTCGGCGGCAGCGAGTGGATGGTGGTCGAGGCCGACGAAAGCGACGGCAGCTTCCTCCGCCTCGACGGCACGATCGCGGTCGTCACCAACATCGATCCCGAGCACCTCGACCACTACGGCAGCTTCGACGCGGTCAAGGAAGCGTTCGTCGAGTTCATCGAGAACGTGCCGTTCTACGGCGCCGCGGTGCTGTGCATCGATCATCCCGAGGTGCAGAAGGTCATCGCCCGGGTGCGCGACCGGCGGGTGATTACCTACGGCTTCTCCGCCCAGGCCGACTGGCGTGCCGAGCACATCCGGATCCAGGATGCCAGCACCGGGGGCGGGAACCTGTTCGATGCCGTCCATACCGACCGCGACGGCAACCGCCGCGCCGTCTCCAACATCGCGCTGCCGATGCCGGGGCGGCACAACGTCCAGAACGCGCTCGCCGCGATCGCGGTGGCGGCCGAGCTCGGGTGCGACGACGACACGATCCGCACCGGCTTTGCCAGGTTCGGCGGGGTGCGGCGGCGCTTCACCCGGGTCGGCGAAGTGGCGGGCGCGGCGGTGATCGACGATTACGCGCACCACCCGGTCGAGATCCGCGCGGTGCTGTCCGCCGCGCGCGAGGCGGCGAGCGGACGGGTGATCGCGGTCGCCCAGCCGCACCGCTACACCCGCCTGCGCGACCTGATGGGCGAGTTCCAGGGCTGCTTCAACGACGCCGACATCGTCTTCGTCGCCCCGGTCTACGCGGCCGGCGAGAAGCCCATCGACGGCATCGACGCCGCGGCGCTGGTCAAGGGCCTCAAGGACCGCGGGCATCGTTCCGCCTCGGAGATCGAGGGCCCCGCCGAGCTGGCCGAGCGGCTCGCCGGTCTCCTCGCGCCCGGCGACATGGTAGTGTGCCTCGGCGCGGGCGACATCACCAAGTGGGCCGCGGGCCTCGCGGGCGAGATCGCCGCGAAGCAGAAGCGCCCCGTCTCCAGCCATGCCCGGGGGGCGGCATGACGCGCCAGCCCGACGGCCAGCACCGCCAGGCGCGCGCACCCGGCTCGGATACCGAGTACGGCTTCGACGGCTGGGTGCCGACGGGCGTGCGCGGCAAGCTCACGGCGGACGCCCCGCTCGACAAGCTCGTCTGGTTCAAGAGCGGCGGTAAGGCCGACTGGCTGTTCGAGCCGGCCGACCTCGACGACCTGGTCGCCTTCCTCGGCGGGCTCGACGAAGGCACGCCGGTGATGGCGCTCGGGCTCGGCTCCAACCTGATCGTGCGCGACGGCGGAGTGCCCGGTGTGGTGGTGCGGCTCGGCAAGGCGTTCGCGTCGGTCGTGGCCAGGCGCGACGCGATCCTCGAGTGCGGCGGCGGGGCGAGCGGCATCCTCGTCGCCTCGACGGCGCGCGACGCGGGCATCGCGGGCCTCGAGTTCCTGCGCGGCATCCCCGGCACGGTCGGCGGCTTCGTGCGGATGAACGGCGGCGCCTACGGGCGCGAGGTCGCGGACATCCTGGTCGACTGCGACATCATCCTCGCCAACGGCAACCTGATCACCGTGCCGGCGGCGGACCTCGATTACTCCTACCGCCACTCCGACCTGCCCGACGGGGCGATCGTGGTCTCGGCGCGGTTCAGGGGCATGCCGGGCGATCCCAAGGAAATCGGCGCGGAAATGGACCGCATCGCCCACGCGCGCGAGGAAACCCAGCCGCTGCGCAGCAAGACCGGCGGCTCGACCTTCAAGAACCCGCCCGGCGACAAGGCCTGGCGGCTGGTCGACGCGGCCGGCTGCCGAGGCCTCAGGATGGGCGGCGCGCAGGTCAGCGAGAAGCACGCCAACTTCCTGATCAACACCGGCGAGGCGACCAGCGCCGACATCGAGAGCCTCGACGAGGA
>Ga0307505_10000393_pt1 | contig 49634 bp, 44 predicted proteins | sample 23_S_MG_FD_202183 | JGI IMG/M metagenome (GOLD analysis project Ga0307505, IMG submission 202183) | Soil microbial communities from Populus trichocarpa stands in riparian zone in the Pacific Northwest, United States - 23_S | ecosystem: Environmental > Terrestrial > Soil > Riparian zone > Trees...
CCGCAGCTTACCTCCGCACAATGTTTTGGTCCTTGGGGGGCGCGCCGCCCGCGCTCCGGCGAAGTAAAATAGGCACTATCGAATACGGATAACAACGGATGATTATTTTCAAAGAGACGAAAGTTGCAGGCGCGTTCCTGATCGAACCGGAGAAGTTTGAAGACCAGCGTGGTTTTTTTGCGCGCAGCTTTTCGCAAAAAGAATTTTCAGAGCATGGCTTGCGGGCGGAGTTTGTGGAGGCGGGAATTTCGTTCAACCTGCGCCAGAATACGGTGCGCGGCATGCACTACCAGGCGGCGCCAAACGCACAGGCGAAACTCGTGCGCTGCACGCGCGGTGCGATTTTTGACGCGCTGATCGATCTGCGCCCCGATTCGCCAACCTACAAACAGTGGTACGCACACGAGCTCAGCGCACAGAACCGCCTGATGCTCTACATTCCCGAAGGCTGCGCCCACGGTTACCAGACACTCGCGGATGAGAGCGAAATCTTTTATCAGTTGTCGGCAGGTTACGCGCCGGCGAGTGAGCGCGGCGTGAGATGGAACGATCCGGTTTTCGGAATCGCCTGGCCCGCAACAGATGGCGTGATCATAAACGACCGCGATCGAAATTATCCGGACTTTAAAGGATAACGAATGGCTCTGTTTCAAACAGCGAAACGTCTTGTTCCGCTGCCATTGAAGGAAGGTTTCCACAAACATAAGGGCGTGCCCGGCGACGTCGCTGCGCGTGTGACGAACCGTTTGAGCGGACAGCCCGCTGTTCCGCCGGCAAAGCTGATCTATCTGGTTGCGGGTCATGGCAGTGCAAACCTGTTTCTCACCGGCGGGCGTTCGGCGCGTGATGCCATCAGCGCGACTCTGGCGAAGAATGGTTTGCGGATGGAGCAGTTCGACAACGTGCTCGATTTTGGTTGTGGCGTGGGCCGCATCATTCGCCACTGGAACCAAAACCAAACAACGACGCTGCACGGCACTGACTACAATCCCGATCTGATCTGGTGGTGTCAGAACAATTTGAGCGCTTGCAAGTTTCGCGTTAACACGCTTTCGGGAAGTTTGCCGTATGACAGTGAAACTTTTGATTTCATCTATTCCTTCTCGGTGTTTACGCACCTGAAAGAGCCGCTCCAGTTTCACTGGATCGACGAGCTGACGCGCGTATTGAAGCCGGGCGGTTACATCTACCTGACGACTCACGGGAAATATTTCTTGTCGATTTTGAACGCGGTCGAGCAGGAGCAGTTTCATAAAGGACAACTGGTCGTGCGCGAACAGGAACAGTCCGGTTCCAACGTTTGCGCGGTGTTTCATCCGGCGAGCTACGTGCGCGACGTGCTCGCACGCAATTTAGCGGTTGTGGACTTCGTCGAGTGTGGCGCGCAGGGCGATTCGATGCACGACGCGCACTTACTGCGAAAGCCAATTTCTGATGTCGTCTGAGATTGTTAACGAAAGTCACCTGCTGGCCGATGCGCTTGCACACGCGGGCCGCGACGAGCAGTTGCGCGTGGCGGTCTTTGAAGCACTGCGCGAGGCCGAGTCGCGCGCTGACGACAGGGCCGAGTTTCGCGAACGTGTTCGCTGGCCTTTGATACTTTCGCTGTTACGCGACGTGCGTACGCATCGAGTGGTGCTGGAGAATGGCGTCATGTTTGACGTCACGCCCGACAGCCGGATCGAGAAAGCGTTGCTGTTGAGCTCGGTTGCGCATCCGGACCACGTTTGGGAACCGCAAACAACGAAGCTTCTCGTCGCGCTGGCGCAACGGGCGTCGAACGTGATTGTTGGCGGCGCGTACATCGGCGATCAGGTGCTGGTCATTGCGAAGAGCAGCGCGGGTGTGGTTCACGCGTTCGAACCGATGAAACAGGCGTTCGATCGACTGCTTCATCACCTCGAGATTAACGATATAAAGAACGTCGTGGCTCAACGTCGTGGATTGTGGAACGACAGCGGCTCAGATCTTCGACTCGACGGTCATCTGGCGCTGGCTTCATCGGTGGCCGTAGATAAGAACGCGGCTGACAGTGAAACTGCACAGTCGATCTCGATTGACGATTACGTGCGCGAGCGAGAACTGCCGGCGGTTGAGTTGATCATGCTCGACACGGAAGGCGGCGAAGAGAATGCCTTGTCCGGCGCGTTTGAGACGATTGCGCGCGATCAGCCAAACATCGTTTTCGAGATTCACCGAAACTTCGTCGATTGGACCAACGGTCTCGAGAAAACATCGATCGTGACGTCGCTTACTTCACAAGGATATGAAGTCTTTGCCATTCGCGACTTCCACAACAATTACCCAATCGCTTCTCCGATAGAGATCGTTCCTGCGGCAAAGGTTTATCTCGACGGTCCACCACACGGCTTCAACGTGTTGGCAACGAAAGACAAGAATCTCGTTGATCGGCTGGGATTGAAAATCGTTGAGAACGTAAGTCCAAAGTTGCTGCTGGAAAAAGATCCCGCATTGCACGCGCCGTTATCAACGGCAGTCGAAACACGATGATCACCATACTCGGAGCTTCGGGTTTCATCGGCTCGCATTTGGCCAAGCGGCTCCAGCAGTACAAGCTGGAGTTTCAGGTTGTGAAACGAGACGAGGAGATTCCGGCGGGGAACCTCGGGAATGTGATCTACTGCATCGGCGTGACGGCGGATTTCAGATCGAAACCGTTCGAAACTGTTGACGCACATGTTTGCACGCTGCTCGACTTCGTGGGCAAACATGAATTCGATTCGCTGCTTTACCTGTCATCAACGCGGGTCTACGGCGGCGCCGATTCGACTGCTGAAGATGAACCGTTGAGTGTCCGACCGCAAAGCGCGAATGATTTGTATAACCTCTCGAAACTGATGGGCGAATCGATCACGCTGAACTGTGGGCGCACCGGACGGGTGGCGCGAATCTCAAACGTTTACGGCGATGACTTTACGTCCAACAACTTTCTGCCGAGTATCTTGCGTCAGGCCGTTCGCGGCGAGAAGATCGTGTTCGAAACCGCGCCGGACTCAGAAAAGGACTACGTTTGGGTCCACGAAGTGGTCGAGAACCTGATCTGGATTGCGGCTCAAGGAAAGCAGCAAATTTACAATGTCGCCAATGGAGCGAACGTCTCAAACGGACAGTTGGCGGCGAGACTTCACGCGTTGACAGGTTGTGAGATTGAGTTCGCCCCTGAGGCGCCGGCGATCAAGTTTCCACGGATAAACATCGATCGCGTGCGCGGTGAGTTCGGCATTGTTCCTTCGTCTGTGTTGAAGGATTTAGATTGGCTGTTGCAGTTATATAAAAATGATCAGCATTAATATCGAGCAAGGAACAATCAGCGTCGACGAGAACGGCGTCACGCACGAGTACAAACTCGGCACGCCCGAAGGCTTCCGGATCATCTCCGACGTCTGGCTCCGCGCGGGCTGGGACACAAAATACGTTTACAGTTTCACCTGGCTCGGCCGGCCGATGATTCAACTGCCGGAAGACATGATCCGGATCCAGGAAGTGATCCATACCGTGCAACCGGACGTGATCGTCGAAACGGGTGTCGCGCACGGCGGCTCGCTCGTGTTCTACGCGAGTTTGTGCAAGGCAATGGATCGCGGCCGCGTGATTGGCGTTGACGTCGAGATTCGCTCTCACAATCGCGCGGCGATCGAAGCACATCCATTGTTTCCGCTGATCACGTTGATCGAAGGTAGTTCGATCGAGAAGGCAATCGTCGACGAGGTGAAGTCACAGATTAAACCGGGCGAGAAGACGATGGTGGTGCTCGATTCGAATCACGAAAAGCAGCACGTGCTTGAAGAGTTACGCGCGTATTCACCGCTCGTCAGCGTTGGGTCCTACATCGTCGCGATGGATGGAATTATGGAACGGCTCGCCGGAGCGCCGCGCAGTGCGCCCGACTGGACGTGGAACAATCCGCGCCAGGCAGCGCTTGAGTTTGTGGGTGAAAATGCGGACTTTGTCATCGAAGAGCCGCAGTTTGCCTTCAACGAAGGAAAGATCACGGAACGCGTCACGTATTGGCCTTCCGCTTTTATCAAACGATTGCGATGATGCTCGGGACCACGCTCAAGAAGATTCAAGACCAATACTGGCTCGCCCGGTTTGGCCGCCACGCCGAGCTCGTGCCGCCTGTCGATCTCATGCACGACGGGCCGCAAAGCTATAAAGAGTTCAAACAAAACGGCGAGGAGTTTTTGCGGTATTACATCGAGTTGTGCGGCCTGCGATCTGACGAAAAGATCCTCGACGTCGGATCGGGAATCGGCCGCAAGACGCTGCCGCTGGTCGACTACCTGAACGAGCGCGGCAGCTACGATGGGCTGGAGCTCGTGAAAAGCGCTGTTGAGTGGTGCACGGAGAAGTACACGAGCAAGTATCCGAACTTTAGCTTTCAGCATATCGACGTTTACAACGCACACTACAACCCGGAGGGAAAGTATCGAGCATCGGAGTATCGCTTTCCGTTTGGCGATGAAGAGTTTGATCTGGTGGTGCTCAACTCCGTGTTTACGCACATGCTGCCGGCGGAGGTGGAAAACTATTTGCGCGAAGTCGCGCGCGTGCTGAAGCCGGGCGGGCGCTGTTTGATCTCGTTCTTTCTGCTCAACGAGGAATCGATCGAGCTGCTCGAACAAGACAAGGGCATTATCGTTCTGCCACACGAGCAAGGTCCGGTGCGCATGCAGTCGCGCGAGAAACCGGAAGAGGCAATCGGGTTTACAGTGGAACACGTGCTCGCGCTTTACGAACGCTGCGGTTTGGAAATCAAAGATCCGATTCACTACGGATATTGGTGCGGCAGAAGAGAGTATTTGAGTTGCCAGGATCTGATCGTGGCGATTAGAACGTGATGCAGTTTACCTCTGTGCCTCTGTGGTTCATAAACCACAGAGACACAGAGGCACAGAGACCTTCTTGACGATGGCTTACACCGGCACAGTCGTGGTGATTCCGACGCGCAACCGCGCGGCGATCGCGATGAATGCGATTCGCTCGGTTCTGGATGAGCCGGTGGAAAACGTTGAGGTGCTGGTGTCTGACAATTCGACGTCAGAAGCAGAACGAGACGCGCTCCAGAAGTTTTGTGCCGGCTTTGAAGGCAAGCATCTGCGTTACGTGCGCCCACCGGAATCGCTTCCGATGCCGGCGCACTGGAACTGGGCCATTCAAGAGGTCCTGCGTTCGTACGGCCCGAGCCACTTTCTCTATCTGACCGATCGCATGATGTTCAGGAAAGGCGGGCTGCGGGAGGTTGTCAGTTTGGCGGCACGCTATCCGGACAAAGTGCTCACTTACAATGCCGATCGAATCGTCGACAACTCAACGCCGATTCGTGTCGAGCAGTATCCGGCGAGCGAACGGCTCTTCGCGATTGATACGCTGCGGTTATCCTCGCTGTTGTCGCAAGCGATTATTCATCCGGCAGTGCCGCGAATGCTCAACTCCATCGTGCCACGCACTGTGCTCGATCGCATTCAAGAGAATTTCGGGAATGTCTTCGCCTCTGTATCGCCGGACTTCAATTTTTGTTGCCGCTGCCTGGAGCTCGAGGAGTCGATCCTCTATTACGACAAAGCGCCGCTCTTTCATTACGCGCTGAGCCGCAGCAACGGCGCCAGCGCAACGCGCGGCGAAATGACCACGGATTATGCGGATTTCACAGCCAACCTGTGCAGCGACACTGCACAAGGCAACTGGGCCACGCCGATCCCCGGCCTAAACACGGCCGTCAATTACGCGCTTCATGAGTACTGTGTGTTCAAGCGACAGACTGGCAGCGCGAGGTTTTTCGAGCTCGACATGCAGAAGTATCTCGAAGCGAACGCCAACGAAAGCCGTGAAGTCGTTGACCCGCAACTCCGAGAAGAAACTCTCTCGTTACTAGCAGCGAATGGTTATGTTGAGGCGAAGACAAACGGTCACGTGCAAAACACCCGCGCGGCGAATTTTTCAGAACGACTGCAAGCAAAACTGAAGCGGTTTTTTACCGGAGCGGCGTCAACATCGGCGTGGTTGTTTCTCGCTCGCACTGTCGCCATCACGCCACCGGGACTTAACAATTTCGAGTTTGCCACACTCGACGAAGCAATTGACTATGCCAGAAACATCTCGCGCGGAAACATCAGAAGAGGCCGGGCTGACGAAGAGTTGTTGCTGGCCCGCGAGCTGCCGAAACAATGAAGCGTGTGTTGAGTTCGTTGGTGCCGTTGTCCGTTAGGGCCGCGGTTCACGACCGTCGCAATCGAGCGAAACTCGAACGATTGCTCGACACAAAAAATCGTTTTCGCGCGGCGAGGCGCAGCGGTCAAACGAATAACGTTCCCGCGGGTGTCAATCTCGTCGGTTACATTCGCGCCAACATGGGACTCGGCACGGCCGCACGCGGACTCGCAGCCGCTTGCGACGCCGCTCAAATTCCGTTCGGTGTGATCAACCTCGAGCACGGCAACTATGGGACGCACACCGATGGCTCATGGTCGCACAAGGAGGTCGCGGATTCGCGTTACGACACGACTGTGGTTTGCGTGAATCCCGATAACAGCTTTTATCTCCGCACGCAGGTCTCGCCTGAGATACTCGGCAACCGTTACGTGATCGCCCACTGGTATTGGGAGCTGCCGGAGATGCCCGACGAATGGTTGAAAGAGTTTGAGTACGTCGACGAAGTGTGGGCGCCTTCAAACTTCATCAAGGACGCGATCGCGAAAAAAGCGCAGGCGCCCGTGGTGCGCGTGCCGACGGTAGTGGATCTGAAACGTGCGGCAATATTTTCACGGGCTCAGCTCGGTCTGCCCAAACACCGGTTTCTGTTTCTCGCTATGTTTGACACGCGCAGCGTTTTGGAGCGCAAGAATCCGTTGGGTGTGTTACGTGCTTTCAAGAGCGCATTTCGCGCTGACGACGAAAGCGTCGGACTGGTGCTGAAGTTTAATAATCCCGATTACGATCAACCCGTAATGCGCGACGTACAAGCCGAGCTCACGGAAAACATCTTCGTAATCGATCGCCTTCTGACGCGTGACGAATTGACTTCGCTCGTCGACGCCTGTGATTGCTATGTTTCGTTGCACCGTTCAGAAGGCTTCGGGCTTGGTCCAGCCGAGGCAATGACGCTCGGCAAACCGGCGATCGTGACCAACTGGTCCGGCAACGTCGACTACATGACTGCCGACAACTGCATCCCAATCGATTACAAACTGGTCCAGCTCGATCGGGACTTTGGTCCGTACAAAGCCGGTCAGCACTGGGCCGAACCGGATGTAGAACAGGCTGCGCACTGGATGAAACGGCTCGTCGCCGAACCGGAACTCGCACGGCAGATTGGCTTGCGCGGACAACAAACGATCGACTCCGAGTTTTCACCGCAGGCTATCGGCAGGATCATTCAAGCCCGCCTCGAGGAAATCAGAGGTACGCACTAAAGTGACCGTCGTCCGCAGAATCATCAACAGCATCAACTATCGCGTGCTTGGGCCTCTGACCAACCGCGATGCGCGCAACTGGGCTTCGAAGACTGACTCTCGCAAGGCGCATCGACGGCTGTTACAACAGCTTCGCAGCACTTACACACAGGACGAAGCGGTGCGGCGTGCGGTCGGAGGAGAGTTCGATGCCGTGGGCGTGATGGAGAAAGAAGCGCTGATTCACCACGGATTGAAAGAGACGGATTATTTGATCGACGTCGGCTGCGGATCGGGCCGACTGGCGAAACCGCTTTCTGAATATCTAACCGGCAAGTATCTCGGCATCGACGTTGTGCCGGGTCTTGTCGATTATGCGCGCCAGCTCGTGCCGCGTCCCAATTGGCGTTTTGAGGTGGCGGAAGGATTGAAGATCCCGGAACAGGATCGACAAGCCGATATGGTCTGCTTCTTTTCGGTGCTGACGCACTTGTTACACGAGGAGTCGTTCGTTTATTTGCGCGAGGCAAAGCGAGTCTTGCGACCGGGCGGTAAGATTGTGGCGACGTTTCTCGATTTCCGCGTGAGTCGCCACTGGAGCTATTTTGAGAACAACGTGGACGATATCGGTATCGGGTCTCAACCGATGAACGTCTTCATGTGCCCGGATATGTTTCGCGAGTGGGCTAAGCATTTGGATCTGGAGATCGAGGCGATTCACGACGGCGATGAGCCATACCTGACGTTGCCAAAGCCGATCACTCTTGAGAATGGCACTGTTTTGCAAGACCGCGTCGCGTTTGGACAATCCGTGTGCGTGATGGTACGAAGATAATGATGAACACTGAGCCGCTGGTTGTCATTCAACCGAGCCAAAGCTGGAGACTGCTTAGTCTCAAAGATCTCTGGGCGTATCGCGAACTGCTTTTCTTTTTGACGTGGCGCGACGTGAAGGTGCGTTACAAACAGACGGCGCTCGGCGCTGCATGGGCCATCCTGCAACCACTGTTCATGATGGTCATCTTTACGATCTTCTTCGGCCGTTTGGCCGGTGTCGACTCCGGCGGCATTCCGTATCCGTTGTTTGCTCTCGCCGGTCTCGTGCCGTGGACGTTCTTCTCGAATGCGATCACGCAGAGCGGCAACAGTCTCGTCGGCAGCTCACACCTGATCACGAAAGTTTACTTTCCCCGGCTCATCGTTCCGGCAGCGGCCATGCTCGCGGGGCTCGTGGACTTCGCGCTTGCGTTCGGGCTGTTTGTCGTGATGATGGTCTATTACAGCGTGGTGCCAACGATGCACCTGCTGTTTTTACCGGTGCTTATTTTGCTGACGGCACTGTTTGCGCTCGGCGTGGGTACGTGGTTCTCCGCGTTGAATGTGAAGTATCGCGACGTGAGGTTCGCGCTGCCGTTTCTGATTCAGATCTGGTTGTTTGTGTCGTCCGTGATCCTGCCGTCGAGCGCGTTACCGCAGAAGTATCGTTTGCTATTGATGCTCAACCCGATGTCGGGAATCATCGAAGGCTATCGCTCGTCGCTCTTCGGACTTCCATTCGACTGGACCGCTATCAGCGTTGCATCCGCGATCACTGTCGCAGTGTTGGGCTACGCGATCTATTCATTCTCGCGCGTCGAGAGAAGCTTCGCCGACATCATTTAGCTAGCAATTTAGGCTCTTCGTACCACTCGATCGTCCGCTTTAATCCTTCTTCGAGCGATGTTTGCGCTCGGAAACCAAACCTCTCGAAGGCGCGGCTCGTGTCTAACTGTCTTCGCGGTTGACCGTCCGGACGATCCGAGCGCCAACGTATCTCGCCATTGAAGCCCGTCAATCGCGCGATCGTCTCGACCAGATCTTTAATTACTACTTCATTACCCGAACCGAGGTTCACCGGATCGGATTCGTTGTAAACAGCAGTCGCGCGCAAGATCCCTTCAGCGCAATCTTCAACGTAAAGAAACTCGCGTGAGACCTTGCCCGATCCCCACGCTTCGATAAACGCATCGCCGTTGTCGCGCGCTTCAATGCACTTCCGGATCAACGCCGGAATCACGTGCGATGTCTCGAGATCGAAATTGTCGCCCGGACCATAAAGATTCGCCGGCAACAGGAAAATGGAATTGAATCTGTACTGCTCGCGATACGATTGCGATTGCACCAGCATCATCTTTTTCGCCAGACCGTACGGCGCGTTCGTCTCTTCCGGATAACCATTCCAGATGTCGTCTTCTTTAAAAGGCGTCGGCGTGAACTTCGGATACGCGCAAACGGTTCCGATCGCGACAAACTTCTTAACACCGTGCAGCCGCGACTGCTCGATGAGCTGCGTGCCCATCATCAGGTTGTCGTAGAAAAAGCGGCCCGGGTTTTTCTGGTTGTGACCGATACCACCGACAACCGCCGCCATGTGAATCACCAGGTCCGGCTCCGCGTCGTACAACAACCGTTTGACGTTCGTTTCTTTGACGAGATCGTACCTGCTGCTGCGCGGCACAACGACCTCAACGCCCCTGTAAGATTTCAGCCGCTCAACGACAAACCGGCCCAGAAAACCGGCGCCACCAGTCACTACGATTCGCTTGTAGGGAAATTCTGCTTCGTGCCCGTGCATGCGCGGGATGTTAGCATTTTGTTCCCGCAAAGGCGCAAAGACGCAAAGGTATTAGACTGGCAACCCGGTCTTTACTTTGCGTCTTTGCGCCTTTGCGGGAAAACTTCTGTTGTGGCAAGGTATACCACTTATATGAATTTAGCTTTGGAGAGACCAACAGCAACATGAAACGTGCACTGATCACAGGCATCACGGGCCAGGATGGCTCATACCTGACCGAGTTGCTGCTCGAGAAGGGCTACCAGGTTTTCGGGATCGTCCGGCGGTCGTCTTCTTTCAACACCGATCGCATCGACCATCTTTACCAGGACCCACACGAACCCAGCGCTCGCTTGCGAATGTACTACGGCGACCTGAACGATTCGAGTTCGTTGAACACGATCCTGCGCAACACGCAGCCCGACGAAATCTACAACCTCGGCGCGCAATCGCACGTGCGCGTGAGTTTTGATGTGCCGGAGTACACGGCGGAAGTCACGGGCCTCGGCACCGTTCGCATACTCGAAGCTATTCGCGACACCGGAATCAAACCGAAGTTTTACCAGGCGTCTTCATCGGAACTTTTCGGGCGCGTGCGCGAAGTGCCGCAGACGGAATTGACGCCGTTTTATCCGCGCTCGCCGTACGCGTGCGCGAAAGCTTACGCCTACCACATCACGGTGAACTATCGCGAGTCGTACGGTCTGTTCGCTTGTAACGGAATCCTGTTCAATCACGAAAGCGAACGCCGCGGTGAGACGTTCGTGTCACGCAAGATCACGCGCGCCGCTACGCGCATCAAGCTCGGTCTGCAAAAGAAACTCTACATGGGCAATCTCGACGCGCGACGCGACTGGGGTTACGCCAAAGACTACGTCGAAGCGATGTGGATGATGTTGCAGGCGGAAGAGGCGGACGACTTCGTGATCGCGACCGGTGAGAATCATTCGGTGCGCGAGTTTCTCACTGAGACTTTTAGTTACCTCGACATGGATTGGGAAGAGTTTGTGGAAACTGACCCGCGTTACTACCGGCCTGCCGAAGTCGATTTGCTGCTCGGCGACTCTTCGAAGGCGCGAAGGGTGCTTGGTTGGGAACCCAAAGTCAGTTTCAAAGAACTGGTGCACCTGATGGTGGACCACGATCTCGAATTGGCCCGCCAGGAAAGCCTGCGCAAACGCGACGGCGCCAGGATCTCACAAGCCAGTTGGGGCACTGTCTAGAATGAGCTACGGTTCGAGTGAAAGCAATCCACAGATTACGCAGAAAGTAATCTGTGGAATCTGTGGATGGTTTTTGTGACACCTATCGTTAAAGTTGAAAACCTCGGTAAGGTTTATCAGATCGGGACGAGAACAGCCGGTTATGAAACGCTGCGGGAGTCGCTGACCAACGCAGTCCGATCTCCATTAGGAGCGCTGCGGCGCAGAGCCGAAAGGAACGAGGATGTTTGGGCGCTGCGCGACGTGAGTTTCAACGTGATGCCGGGCGAAGTGCTCGGCGTCATCGGCCAGAACGGCGCCGGCAAATCCACGCTCCTCAAGATCCTTTCGCGCATCACCGAACCGACCACGGGGCGCGCCGAACTGTATGGCCGCGCCGGCAGTCTGCTCGAAGTCGGCACGGGCTTTCATCCCGAGCTTACCGGACGCGAAAACATCTATCTCAACGGCGCAATACTCGGCATGACTCGTCCCGAGATTCAGCGCAAGTTCGACGAGATCGTCGCCTTTGCAGAGCTCGAAAAGTTTCTCGATACACCGGTGAAACGTTATTCGAGCGGCATGTACATGCGGCTGGCGTTTTCCGTCGCGGCGCATCTCGATCCGGAAATTCTCGTGGTCGACGAGGTGCTCGCGGTCGGCGACGCGGCGTTTCAAAAGAAGTGCCTGGGCCGTATGCGCGACATCTCCAGCGAGGGCCGCACCGTTCTCTTTGTCAGTCACAACATGGCGGCGATCCGCAGTCTCTGCGGGCGTGGCATACTGCTCATGAAGGGCGAGAAGGTATTTGAAGGTCCGGCCGGCGAGTGCGTGGATCGCTACCTCGTTGAGGTAACGCACAACGGAACGGACGAAGTGGATGTGTCGAACGCACGGCGGCCCAAGGGAATCGATACCACCTTGAGGATCAATACGGTTCGACTTGCTTCACGCGACGGACGGCCGCTCATACGATCGGGCGATCCGATCGAGGTAGAGCTGGTCTTTACCGTTTCCGCGCCGCTCGAAGAAGTGGTTGTCGGGATGAACGTCATGTCGCCGGATAACGTCATCATCATGGAGTGTCGCAACACTCATTCGTATGGCGTGATCGAGCAACTTGCCCCCGGGGAATACTCAATCAAGTGTCGCATTGACCAGAACATGCTCAGTCCTGGTCTTTACTTCATGGGTGTGGGCGCCCGTTGTGCGGGCAAACCGTTGGACTACGTGCCGCAAGCGATGACTTTCGAAGTCTATTCCGATGAGTCAATGGCCTCGCTGTGGTTAAGTAACGTGGCTGGTGTGGTGCGGATTCCGTCTCACTGGACGCAACCGCAAGCAGTAATTGAACATGAAGAGTGCTTGAAGTAGGTTTGCGACGCGTCTGGGCGGGGAACAAAGTCATGAGGGTGATCGTGGGAGTTAAGTATCGGCTAGGCGTGTTGCAGCAACGCGCCGGTTTTGCGATGCGCGGTGTCAGTAACTATGCGAAGTTGATGGTGCGGTCCGGCAACCATCGACCGCGTCTTGCCGCTGTGGCTGTTGGCCGCAACGACGATTACATGGCCGACTTCCGCGAGCGTTTGTTGGCAACGATCGCGTGGAACGTGCAGTATCTCGTCAGTGAATTCATCTTTGTAGAATGGAACCCGCCAACCGATCGTGAACTGTTGTCGTTTGAGTTAACGAAAAAGTTCGACTGCGTACGCGCGTACGTCGTGCCGCCCGAGGTTCACCAGCGAATCTGTCAGAACCGGAATATCAATCTGCTCGAGTATCACGCAAAGAACGTCGGTATCAGGCGCGCACAGTCACCCTGGATTCTCAGCACGAACGCCGACGCGGCTGTGGGGTTCGATTCGATCAACATGCTGCTCAACAGTAAGCTCGACCAGAACGTGCTGTGGACTGCCGAGCGTTGGGATATTCCCTGGCGAGAAAACAGTCAAACGGACATCGGGTTGTTGGGAAGCTTGCGTTTCCGCCGAGTCAATCCTTACACACAACTAGGCACGGGAGAGTTTTGCCTGGCCAGCCGCGAGCTTTGGCATCGCGCTCGCGGGTTCGACGAGCAATTGGTGAAGCATCGTTTCGGTTGTGATATTCGCGGCACGGCGCAGATGGTGGCGCTTGGCGGCAGCATCAGACGCGTTGGTACTGTGTTGCACCTGACGCATCCATCTTCGTGTACCGAAGGTATCAAGCCTCATCACGGAGAAACGGCGACGCCCGAAGGAGTGCCTTATCACAATCCGGACGACTGGGGACTGGGTAGCTGTAACGAAGTGCAGATCGCGGAGCGCGTTTGGCGGTTGGAGACTAAATAGACATGCGAGAGTTGGTGCTGGGTGGCCACGGGTTGATCGGATCGACTTTGGTCCAGGCGTTGGAGGAACGCGGGTCTGCCGTTACTTCGCTCGATCTAAAAAACGGTTATGACCTGCGTCAGGTTGACGAGCAACCGTTCCGCGAGTGTGACCGGGTTTGGTTTCTGGCGTGGGACACTGGCGGTGCGCGTTACATCGAAGCCGTCGATCGGCAGCACGAACAGTACAAGCACAACTGCGAACTGACCGTGCGCGTGCTCGACACGCTCGCCCGCACACGCACACCATTTCTCTTCGTCAGCTCGCAACTGGCAGGATTGCCGACTGCTTACGGCACGACGAAATTGATGGCCGCCTGCTGGTCGTTGCAGCTTGGCGGTAAAGTCGCTCGGTTGTGGAATACGTATGGCTGGGAACATCCTGACGTGCGCAGCCACGTGGTTACCGATCTGGTACTATCAGGACTTACGCGCGGCCATGTGACGTGCATGACAGACGGCGCGGAGCGTCGTCGCTTTATCTACAAGACCGACTGCGTCGACGCGTTGATCAAGTTGTTCGATGGTCCACAACAGTCGGCGGAAGTTGCGGGTCCGGAGTGGGTCACGATCCGCCAGGTCGGCGAAGAGATCGCGCGCCAACTCGATGTTGAATTTCAAGCGGGAAGTGCAATGGGGTCAGAAGTAATGATCGATCCAAGGCAGGTGCTACCTGACTGGCAACCACGCGTGACGTTGAGTGAAGGAATCGCGCGCGTGATTGCCGATGCTCGCGCCTATCTCCCAACGATAGCGCGGGTGAAGGCTGAACACTGAATCCCCTGAACTATGGCCCTAATTAAATACGCTCCCCCGGCTGTGACACAGTCCAGCGTGTTCAAGCGCCTGATGAAGAAAAGACTGCAGTGGAAATTACGTCAGGAAGTTAGCACTGCAACTCCATTAAGAGTGATGCTGGGCGCTGGCCCGTGTCAATTTGAGGGTTGGTTTCAAACCGACAAAGACATACTCGACGTGACGTCGCTCGAGGACTGGAGCATTTTGTTCACGCCGGGCTCGATCGACTCACTGCTCTCTGAACACATGCTGGAGCATCTGTCGGAAGATGAGGCGCGTTCCGCGCTCACAGAGTGCTATCGCTACCTCAAGCCGCAGGGGCTCTTTCGGCTGGCGGTGCCTGACGGTTATCGCCGCGACCCGGCGTACGTTAAAGAGGTGAGTCCGCCTAACGACGGACACATGATGCTCTACGACATCGACTCGCTCACCGCGATGCTTCAGGGTGCCGGTTTTGAAACGACCCCGCTTGAATACTTCGACGCGCAGGAACAGTTTCACGCAATCGCGTGGGATCAAAACGACGGCATGATCAGTCGCTCAGTTCGTTTTGATGCGCAGCAGGCGTTTCAGCGTGACGGTTTCTACTACACTTCGCTGATCATCGACGCGAGGAAGCCGTAGCCAGATGTGTGGTATCGCCGGAATCATTACTCAAGCGCCAACATCGCCCGCGGAGATCGCGGGTGTGCGGAGCGCGCACTCACACCTCACTCATCGTGGTCCTGACGGCTCCGGCGAATTCACAGATAACCATGTGGTGCTGGCGATGCGCCGGCTCAGCATTATCGATCTCGACGGGGGTTGGCAGCCTCTCTACAACGAAGATCACACTCTCACACTCGTAGCAAACGGAGAGATCTACAACTTCGTCGAATTGCGCGACGATCTTGAACGGCGAGGCCACCGCTTCGACACCCACAGCGACTGCGAAACGATCCTTCACCTTTACGAAGAATACGATCTGGATTTCGTGCAGCATCTGCGCGGCATGTATGCGTTTGCTTTGTGGGACGCGAAACGCGAGCGACTCGTACTCGCGCGCGATCGTATGGGCGAGAAGCCGCTTTACCTGTACCAGACCAATGGGCGCGTGCTGTTTGCTTCGGAAATGAAAGCGCTGCTCGCTTCCGGTTTGGTGCCTTTTGAACTCGATCCGACGTCGGTAAATCTCTACTTTCATTACCAGTACGTGCCGGAGCCGCGCACGCCGCTGAAAGACGTGCGCAAACTCGACGCCGCTTCAATGCTGATCGTCGATGTCGAGCCTTGGCGTGTGGACGAGCGCCGGTATTGGCGCATGGAAGATGCGCCGCCGCTCGAAGGCAATCCAGCGACGTTGATTCGCGAACAACTCGAAACGGTCAGCGAGATCGTGATTCGTTCGGACGTTCCCGTGGGCATCGCCTTGAGCGGCGGCCTCGACTCGAGCGCGATCGCCGCGCTAGCCGCGCGAAAGTATCCGGGCACGATGCGCGCATTCAGCGTCGGTTATCCCGGAGGTCTCGAGAACGACGAACGCAAAGACGCGCGCGCACTCGCGGATTACCTGGGCATGCCGTTTCACGACGTCGAGCTCACCACCAGTGAGATGGTTTCGTTCTTCCCCGAGCTCGTTTATCTCCGCGACGATCCAATCGCCGACATCGCCGGGTTTGGTTACTACTCGGTGATGAAGCTCGCGAGGGAACACAACGTGCCGGTTGTGCTTCAGGGTCAGGGCGGTGATGAACTTTTCTGGGGTTACGGTTGGGTGCAGGAGGCAGCACACGCGTCGGCGCGAAAACTTCAGCGGGCGAATAAGCCTATCGGCACGCTACCGCGCTACGTCGATCTGGACCTTCCCAGCGGCTTGTCGCGGATGCAGCTTGGTGAATGGGCTCACCGGCTTGGAGGGCTGCGCGGCAGTTGGGAGAGTTTGCAACGCGATCGCACCTCGTCGCCGAATCAAATGATTTTCTACGATCTGGTGCCCGACTTTCGCACCTCGATGGCGGAAACGCGCACGATTTACAGCGAGTCTTTCAGCAAACAGATCAACGGCAACACCGCAACCAGTTTATTTACGTTCGATCGCCCGTGGCCCAACATCGACGTCACGCTCACGCGTCTGATTTGCGACACGTACCTGCGCGAGAACGGCGTCACGCAAGGCGACCGTTTGGGCATGGCGTCTTCGATCGAGATGCGGCTGCCGTTGCTCGATCACGTCCTCGTGGAAACGGTCATCGGTTTGCGCAAGACGCACACGGATGTAGACGAAGAGCCCAAAATGTGGTTGAAAGCCGCGCTCAAAGACCTGTTACCAGATGCGGTCATCAACCGGCCCAAGCGCGGTTTTAGCCCGCCAGTGATGGAATGGCACCGGGCATTGTTCGCGGCGCACGGCGCGTCGCTGCGTGATGGATACCTTTATCAAAACGGAGTTCTGACGCGCGACAGCGCAGCGCAACTCTCGTCAGGTCCTTTTCCGAATGATTCGACAACGCCGCTGTCGTTCAAGGCTCTCGTGCTTGAACAGTGGTGTCAGCGAATGAGAACTAACGCGACTCATGACTGAGACGCCGCCACAGAAAAAGCGTGGTGCATCAGTTTTGAAATTGCGCCAAGGCGTTCGTTAATTAATTACGCCGAATGCGTTTGCTAATTTCAGCCCAAGGTTGGAGCGCAGCAACAACCTTGGGATAGATCATAAAAATAGTCATTGAACCCTGAAAGGGTTCGCCAACCTGCCCAACCCTTTCAGGGTTGGTCGCAATTTGAATTTGTCCCCAGGGTTCTCGCGAACGCTCGAACCCTGGGCTGAAATTAGCGAACGCCTTCGGCGTGATTAGCTTAAAATTCAACCTGATGCACTACCAGAAAAAGACGCCGATTGCTCTGTTCCTCTACAATCGTGCGGCTCACGCCAGACTGGTGTTGGAGTCGTTATCGCGTTGTCGCCGTCTCGACGAATGCTGTGTAAAGATCTATTGCGACGGGCCAAAACGTCCGGAGGATTCGGAGACAGTTTCCGCGGCGCGCCAGGTTGCGCACGAATGGGCGAGCCGATTGAATGCCGAGGTTATTGAACGAGAGATAAACCTTGGCCTGTCACGCTCAATTGTTGGTGGAGTGTCTGAACTCTGCGACAGCCACGGCCGCGTTGTTGTAGTCGAAGATGACTTTTCCTTGAGTCCTGCTTTTTTGGATTACATGCTTACGGCGCTCGATCGTTACGCCGGCGAACCGAACGTTTACCAAATCTCGGGTTACATGTTTCCGATTCGGCACGCGACAAGTCCGGATGCTTTTTTTTTGCCTCTGACGACGACGTGGGGTTGGGCCACGTGGTCTCGCGCGTGGCGAATCTTCGACTGGGAGGCTAAGGATGCCGGCGAACTACTACGTGATCCGGAAGTGCGCCGTCGTTTCAACCTGAACAATGCTTACCCTTACGCGGAAATGCTCGAGAGCAAGCTGACGGGTGAAAACGATTCGTGGGGAATCTTATTTTGGTGGGCTGTGTTTCAGGCGGGTGGACTTGTTTTGCACCCGCGGAGATCGCTCGTGTGGAACGGCGGTTTCGACGAGAGTGGTACCCACTGTGGCGACCAAGCATGGTCAAACCAATCGCTGTCAGAGATCAGCGATGATCCATGGGCAACCAGATCGTTTGTGTTTCCGGAGCAGGTTGCCGTTGACGCACTCGCCTTTGACAAAGTGGTCCGCTTTCTCCGGTCGGAACAATCGGAAGGAAATCTGTTCGAAAGAATTCGCCGCAGAATTCTCCAGCGACGGGGTCGAAAGGAGCGCCAGCGAATTCACGCGAAGAATGCCTCCTAATCACTCGGATACGCTCTTGAACAAGTGGCTGGCGCGCGTTGCTCGGCGGATGGATTGGGCTCGCATGCAAGTCGATCGACATGCACCGCGCTGCGCCACCGTCGATTCATCGGCTACTCTCCATCAGACGGCGGCAATCGAAAACATTCATGGTGACCCGGCAGCGATCGTCATCGGCGCGCACACTCACGTTCGCGGCCAGTTACTCACTTTTTGGAACGGTGGAAAGATCACGGTTGGTGAGTGGTGTTACATAGGCGAGGGCACGCGTATCTGGTCGCAGTCGTCGATTGCGATCGGTAATTACGTCCTGATTGCCCACCTGGTTGATATTCATGATACTAACAGTCATCCGATCGACTGGAAGGAACGACGGCTTGATACAGAAGCGATTCTTTCCGGAACTTATCGCACACCGACGCAGACGGTCTCTGCACCGGTGACGATCGAAGACGACGCATGGATCGGCTTCAAAGCCACTGTTATGAAAGGAGTCAGGATTGGGCGCGGAGCAATCGTCTCTGCGGGTGCCGTAGTCACCAAAAACGTGGAACCTTGGACAGTGGTCGGAGGCAATCCGGCGAGAACAATCGCAGAGCTCAGCCCGATGGCAGAAAATAGGTGAGTAACAACCAGCACAGCAAACGCATCTCCGAGAGTCGCTTTTGGAACGACTTATGGAAGACGTATGCGAAATCTCCGAGTATTGCACTATGTCGTGTGCCTGAGCTTGAGTATGCGGCGACGCTATCCCTCAAGGGGACGACTCTCGATCACTGTTGCGGCGACGGTCTATTTGCCAGGATGGGCTGGTCCGCCGCGAAATTCAGTGCCGGATGTGACCTGAATGAGGTTGCACTCAAGGACGCCGGCCGGCTGAGCAAGCACGAGCGACTCGATCTGTGCGATGCGGGAAGGTCTTTGCCTTATCCGGACGAGCACTTCGATCTTGTCTTCGACAACAGCGCGATCGAACACATTCCCGATCTGCGACAGAATCTGCGGGAAATCGCGCGCGTGTTGAAACCGCGGGGCATCTTTGCTTTCAACGTACTCAATCACCGTTATTTTGAATGGTGGCCCATGGATCGAGAATCAATGCAAGCGTATCGCGAGTGGCAACCGTTCTTTCACGCTCTGTCAGCCGAACAGTGGCGTCACGAACTTTCAGCAGTCGGCCTTGAAATCGATGATCTTCGCGGATACTTTAACCAAGAAGCTGCGGGCATATTGGCGCTGCTTGATTATGAATTCTCGGGCTACCACATCCGGAAAAGACCGAGCCGGCTCGTGTCTGACTACAGTTCTCTTCTCGGCGGCGAGAGGCGAAAATGGCGCCGGCGCATCAGTGAATTGAGTTGGCTAACTGATCCTGACGCAGGCGCTGGATACTTCATAACGGCGCGACGTTTATGAGCAACCAAAGCGCACTTTCATGGGAAGAAGCTGTCCGGTGGTATCGAGCACAACCGAACAACGAAGCAGAGGTTCGGAACAACTATTTTGATTTGCCGGTGCTCAGCGCCGCCGAGCGCTATGCGCAAAGCGAAGAGTTTGCTGAGGTGCTGCGTCTGCTCGGCCGCGGCAATGAAAGGCGGATTCTGGACCTCGGCGCCGGCAACGGCATTGCCAGCTTCGCCCTTGCAAAGAATGGCTGGTTGGTCACGGCGTTGGAACCGGACGCCAGCGCTGAAGTCGGAGCTGCCGCAATTTCCACCATTCGTAACGAGACCGGGCTGCCGATCGACGTCGTTCGAGAAGGCGGTCGTCTCCTGCCTTTCAGTAGCGAGTCGTTCGACGCGATCCACGCGCGACAGGTTCTTCATCACGTTCCGGATCTCGAGGCCATGACCAGCGAACTCTTTCGCATCTTGAGACCCGGCGGTCTGTGTTTGACCACTCGCGATCACGTGGCCGACGACGACCAGCAATTGCAACAGTTTCGAGCCGAACATCCGCTGCATGCTCTTTATGGCGGTGAGCATGCGTATCCCCTTAACGGTTATCTGAATGCCTTCGCCAAAGCGGGATTACGCTTGCGGCAATACTGGGGACCCATCGAATCGATCCTGAATTATTTTCCAGGCACCGAACAGGAGCGACAAGTTACGATTAAACAAATTGCCAACCATAGCTACCTCAGGCTGGGCCGGCTGCTGGCGTGGTCGGCAGATTTTCGCGCCACCCAATTAAGACACCACACGCAAAACGACAAAACACCCGGACGCATCTACAGTTTCCTTCTCGAACGACCGTGAGAATTCTAATCACCGGCATTTCTGGTTTCATTGGTGGCAGTCTTGGTCGATACGCTGCGCAAACCGGTCATGTTGTAATGGGAACAGGCCGTTCGCAAGAGTCGAGTAAAGACTGGGCAGGGCTGTACACACCGGCGGCCGGTAGTGAAGACCTGTCAGCTTTGATTCGCGACTTCTTACCCGACGTTCTGATTAATGCCGCGGGTACTGCTTCAGTCGGCGCCTCGCTTGATGATCCATTGAACGACTTTCGCGGCTCGGTACAAACGTGCGCCAACGTACTCGATGCAGTGCGACGCTCGGGAAACGATCCTTTGATTGTCATTCTGTCGAGCGCGGCGGTTTACGGTAATCCCGCTTCGTTGCCAATTGCGGAAGAGGCCGCGCTTCAACCGATCTCGCCGTATGGTTTTCACAAGACAGCTTGCGAGTTACTGGCGCGCGAATATGCCGAGTGTTTTGGTTTGAGAATCTTAACCTGCCGGTTCTTTTCAGTCTTCGGTTCAGCGCAGCAGCGTCTCCTGGTTTGGGAGCTTTACCAGCAATTCGCGGGACAGGAAAAGGCCGCCTGGCTTGACGGCACTGGTAACGAGACTCGTGATTTTCTGTTTATCGACGACTTGGCTGTGGCTTTGCTCGCACTAGTGCAGCAGTTTCCTGCTTCGGAGCAGGAGTGCATGCTGGTCAACGTTGCGAGTGGGAACGAAACCAGCGTTTTAACTCTCGCCGAAATGATTCGGAAACTTGTGGCGCCCGAAAAAGAAATTCGCTGTCGCGGCAATTTGCGTAAGAACGATCCACTGCGCTGGCGCGCCGATATCTCTCGCTTGCAGACGTGTCTCCCGTCATGGCAACCTCGGCCACTCGATGAAGGACTCGCGCTTTGCGTCAAAGCCTGGCAGCAGACGCATCGTCTCTCGCTACAACATGGGTCTTAGACCGTCTTCCCTGCGCATAGGTGTGGTGGACCAAACTGCTACCGGTTGGGTCGCTGCCGCGGTGTACTCGCGAACTATATTGAGTTCCCTCGACGCCGCATGTGATTCGGCCGGCATCGAACTTTACTTTCTGTCGAGTGGCGGCGAGCAACAGGCCGCGAAGTATCGAGCGAAACACATGCGGCTGACAGCCACGGATTATTTGCCCGCCGAAAGACAGCTTCGCAGATTGTTTGGCATGCAGGAAAAATCGCAAGCGTTGCGCGGCGAGGCCCGGCTGCGCAAACTGCTGCGGCTGCGAGGTGAGTCTGATCTTTTCGGCCTGGCCCAACAAAACGGCATCAACGTGCTGTTACCGTTGCTGGATCTGCCACCGTGGCGAATTGTTCCCAGCACGATCGGCTGGATTCCGGACTTTCAGCATCTTCATCTGCCGGAATTCTTTGGTCCAAGTGACTTGAATCACAGAAACACAACGTTCCGGCGCCTGGCTGAGAAAGCAACGGTAGTGATGTTGTCGAGCCAGGCAGCGCATGACGACTTCGCGCGCTTTGCGCCAGACTGTGCGGGGAAAGGGCGGGTTCTTCCGTTTCCGTCACTGCTGTCCTTTGAAGATTTGGGGCGCGACCCGTTGACGACGCGGCGTCAATTCAACCTGCCCGAGAAGTTTGCACTTATCGCGAACCAGTTTTGGGCACACAAGAATCACGCGCTTGTTGTCGAGGCGCTGGCGTTGCTTCAGAATACCGGGCTCAACGTGCCGGTTGTGATGACCGGCCTTCCGTCAGACCATCGCGATCCGGCCAATAAGAACTTTTCAGCGTTGCTACAGGCAATAGCCACGGCCGGACTGAATCAACAGATCACTATTCTCGGCCTGGTGCCCTACAACGATCTGGTAAATCTAATGCGGACTGCTGCTCTGATCATTCAACCTTCGCGATTTGAAGGCTGGAGCACGGTGGTCCAGGACGCCGTTGCCCTGGGCCGTCCACTGTTGTGTTCGGACATCGCTGTCCATCGAGAACAGGTGCCCAGGGCGCTTGGCTTTTTCCCTACCGATCGAGCCGACGTTTTAGCTCAGTTACTCGAAGCATACTGGAGCAAACTGACGCCTGGTCCAAACTTGCCGCTCGAGCAGGAATCGCTCGCAGCGGAGCGTGCGTTTTCAGCCCGCCACGGTCAGGCGCTCCTCAAGCTATGCGCCGAGACAGCCGAGCTATAACTTTGACTACGGACAACTCGGCATATTCTGTACGACCAGATTGCCGCTGTTGTCTATCGTCAGCTTTCGGCACACTAGACCATTCGGAGACTTGAGCACGATTCCCTGTCCGGGTTGGCCCACACTAATCTGCCCATCGTTTCGGACCGTTAACAGCGGTCTATCGGCTCCGTTCAGCACACCCAATGCATGGGTGGTGGCGTCAGCGGTCTTTCCCATCACCTGTAACATTGTTCCCGGTCCCGCAGCGTGGTTGATTGCCACCTCGCCCGTCGGCGCAATCTGCATGCGGCGGACTGGTCCGATGAAGTTTGGCGCAGTGTAAAACTCCAGGTTTCCGGTTCCCAGAGTCGGGCCATTGAAAGAGAAGATCGACGCAGTGCGGTGATCGACGCCACCCATCGCGATATTGTAGAAGTTCAACGCCCCGACTCGCGCGTTGGCCCCCGGAATGTTGCCTCCAATACCGAAATAGGCAGACGCGCCCGGGAACTTGCCATCAACCGCGACCCATTTTCCGACGAACCCACCGGTAGTGCCGTCGTCGTTGAATATTGGATTGGTGGTGCCAAAACCGATGTTGTTCTCGGCGTCAAGAAAGATGTCACGAGCAGCAAGCGCCGCCTCCAAATTGTCTGTTGGATTCGGCAAAGGGGTGGGACTTGGGCTGGGATCCGGCGTTTGAGCGGGCGTGCCGAACGCTTCCACTTCCACCAACGTGCTAGCGGTAGACTTAGCAGCATTGACGAGGATTCTGATCTTGTCAGTGGTGATAGGAGCGAAAGTGAACTTTCTCCAGACTTTGTTATTGCCGGTTACAACGCCGCCGGGTACTGCTAGCCAGTTCGTCCCATGCCAGTACTGCACTTCAAAGCTGGTGATTCCGTTATTGAAAAAAATGAGCGTCTCAGTCGGCTCGATCGGGCTCCACCAGGTATCTTGCACCGTAAAGACGTTAATCTCGTCAATATTCATCACAGCACTGAAGTCCACTTGAATCCAGTCAGGGAAAACCCCGGGCGTTTCGTCGCGCCAACCGCCACCTGCGGTTAGATCGATGCCCTGGCGATCTCCGTTGATCACCGCATCGGGCGTGTAGTTGTCGGCAGTGGAGGAAGCACTGGCAATACCACCATTCTCAGCAGCCGCTACGTTGATACGATCGGCAGCCGCAGCGGCGGCGTTGGAGGCAAACGCCACCAATGGTGACAAAAAAATCAAAAACAAACTCAGCAGGTATTTCTCTTGTTTCAAAGCTTAGACTCCCTTCATGTTCTCGCAACTTGCGAATTACCCCTTAGGGCTGCTCGAACACACGTATCCCTTCGAACACAGCGACAAAAACTGCGTGTTCATCGGCTCCGATTTGATTTTTGACTCTCTGTTAGAACGGCCCTCTTGCTCTCAAGTAAACTACGGGGCGACTCTGAAGTGTTATCCTTTGCGTCAGTGTGCATGACACTATGGCCCAAAAAGGACCTTTGGAGTTTAGCATAGTGAATCTTTCGTAGAGTGACAAAGATTGTCGTTTTTTCTTGTCGATGGTCCAACATGAAACACGGACCACGATCAACTGTTCCTTTAGCGACGCACGATTATTCGTATGCACTTTCATTTGATTGGAATATGCGGCACCGCGATGGCCTCGCTCGCAGGTATGCTTCAAGCACGCGGACATCGCGTGACCGGCTCTGACGAAAACGTTTACCCACCGATGTCGACGATGTTGCGCGATCTCGGTATCGAGGTCTTACAGGGCTACACATCAGAACATCTGACTCCCGCTCCCGATTGCGTGATCGTCGGCAACGCGATCCCGCGTGGAAATCCGGAAGTTGAAGAAACACTCAATCGCAAGCTGCTTTATCGATCGCAAGCGGAAGTTGTTAAGGAAGAATTCATTCGCGGGCATCACTCGCTCGCGGTCGCAGGCACGCACGGAAAAACTACGACGACAAGTATTGGCGCGTGGATCATGGACCAGGGCGGACTCGATCCAACATTTCTCATCGGCGGCGTTGCGCAAAACTTCGGCGCAAGTTTTCGCGTGACGAAGAGCGACTACTTCATCATCGAAGCCGACGAATACGACACCGCGTATTTCGACAAGGGTCCGAAGTTCATGCACTATCTGCCTGAGCTTGCCATCGTCAACAACATCGAATTCGATCACGCCGACATCTACCGCGATCTCGACGCAGTGAAGCTTGCGTTTCGTCGTTTCATGAATCTCGTGCCGTCGAATGGACGATTGATTGTTGGTTGGGACAGCCCGAACGTGCGCGCTGTGGTCGAATCATTTGGCGCGAGGCTTTTCACGAACCTGGAAACGTTTGGCACGAGCGAAGACGCTAAGTGGCAGGTTCGCAACGCAGACTTCAGCGGCGGGCTTTCAAAGTTTGAAGTCGTGCGCCAAGGTCACGCGTGGGGAAACTTCGAAACGCCGCTGCTCGGCGAGTTTAATTTGTTGAACTGTCTCGCCGTGATCATCGCGGCGGATGCGTGGGGAGTGAGCCGCGAACAAATCAAAGAGGCGCTTTCGACTTTTAAGAATGTGAAGCGCCGCGCGGAAGTGCGTGGAGAACAGAAAGGCGTCGTCGTGATCGACGACTTTGCACATCACCCGACGGCTGTCAGAGAAACATTGCGCGCCTTGCGTGCGCGGTATGGCGACCGTCGTTTGGTTGCCATTTTCGAACCTCGCTCATGGTCCTCCCGCCTGGCAGTCTTTCAACAAGATTATGCGAATGCGTTTGTTGCGGCTGACTACGTAGTGATTGCCAGCGTCTTTGACAGTCACAAGGTCACAGAAAAGGGACGCGCGCTTGATACCAACGAATTGATTGACCACATTTCGCAACAAGGCAAGCCCGCCTTTGCCCTTCCCGATGCGGATCAGATCGTGGCACACATCGTGCCGGAGCTACGCACTGGTGATGTGGTTGCAATTATGTCAAACGGCGGTTTTGGAGGAATACACGGCAAGATCCTCGCGGCACTCGAATCGCAGTAAGTCCCCGCCATGCTCAAACTAATCTCACGCACAACAATTTAACGAACTATTTGTAACGCTATCGCAGCTATCATCCGGTAAAAGGCTCCGGTTGTTCTAGGGAGACCCGCCCCGTGAAAAACTTTTCTATTTTCGAGCAGGCGCTCAAATTCTCAGGGGTCGAACAGACGGAAAATCTCGGTGAGATGGCAAGTCTAACCAGGCGTGACTTTGCCGACCGTGAAAGCTTCATCTGTCATACGACTACTGCATCGGTGGAGTATGCGTGCCTCTTGATCGAGAACGCGGTGCTGCTGCGCACCAATCGCGCCGGACGAGTCTATGCGGGAGTGGAGAAGCTTTCCTTACTGCAACCAATCATCGATCGTTACATGCGCATCGCTGATGTTTCCGAGACTGTGTATCTTTTTGGTCAGGACGACTGGCGCCCTCCGCGACATCCAAACATCAGGCTGGTTATGTTGAACGACGATTTTCGTCTTGCGCGCGAGTGGTTTGTGATCGCTCAGTCGCCGTCGTTGAATTGTGCGTTGGTGGCGTTTGACGAGACGGGACCGGACAGTTTACCCGAACAGATCAGATACTGGGCGCTCAAATCGAGCAATCCGTTAGTAGTGCGTGGACTCGCGAACGCTGTCGACGGGGTGATCGACTGGACGCTCGCGGCTTGATTCCTTCAACGACGGCAACGGCGGCCGCACTTCGACATGTGCCGTCAACACTCGTCGAATCCTCGCCGGCAAGATCTTCTTCGCAATCAGAGCAGTTGAGCCGACGAGTTCAACTACGTCGCCGCCACCGCGCCAATGCTGTTGCACCACCAGCGGATCGGTCACAGTCATCAGGCGCAATAATGAGATCGCGATGAGATAAGCATCATCGACCTGGCCCACGAACGGCAGCATGTCGGGAATGAAGTCGAGCGGGATGAAGGCGTAGAGAATTGCGCCCGCGACCAAAACCCTTTCGGTTGTCGGCACCCGCGGGTCAACCATCAAACGCCCGCTGAGCAACAACAGGTTCGGGACAAACATCAACAGGTTTTTCATACGGCTTCGCAGCTTTACTTCTGACATAGCACCCATTATACAGATTACGCAATGGACATCCTCGAACGAATTCGCCAACGTGCCGGTTCCAGACCTCAACACATCGTTCTTCCCGAGGGCAACGATCCTCGGACCGTGGTGGCCGCGGCTCATTGCGTGAACCAACGCCTCGCGCGGATCACGTTGCTGGGCGATGAAAATACGATTCGGGCCACCGCGCGTGAAAACAATCTCGACCTCGGCGGCGTTGCGATCGTCGATCATCGCCGTGCTGCTGATTTCGAGAAGATGGTTTCGTTCTTTCACGACTTGCGGCGTGCGAAGGGCCTGATGGCTGATGAAGCGCGAACGCTCGTTTCGGATCCTTTGTACTACGGAAATCTCATGGTCCGTATGGGCCAGGCAGACGGTTCAGTTGCCGGTGCTACGAATACGACTTCGCACACGGTACGCGCAGCATTGCATTGCATCGGTGTGCGCGCGGGCTTCAAGCTCGTTTCGAGTTTCTTTCTGATGGCGTTACCGCGCAGTGAGTTTGGACACGATGGCGCGATGATCTATGCGGACTGTGGTGTCGTGATCGAACCGAGCGCGGCGGAGTTAGCAGAGATCGCACTGGCCGCTGCCGATTCGTGCAGAGCGTTACTGGGCACGGAACCGCGGGTGGCGATGCTCTCGTTTTCTACCAAAGGCAGTGCGAAGCATAAATTGATCGACAAGGTCGTGGAAGCGACGCGAACTGTAAAGGCACGCGCACCGGAGTTGCAGGTCGACGGCGAGCTCCAGGCGGACGCGGCGCTCGTTCCCGCAGTGGCACAGTCGAAAGCACCCGGCTCGCCGGTCGCCGGACGTGCAAACGTTTTGATCTTCCCGGATCTTCAGGCCGGCAACATCGCTTACAAGTTGACTGAACGATTGGCGGGCGCCACCGCCATCGGGCCGATCTTGCAGGGTTTGGACAAACCGGCCAACGACCTCTCGCGAGGTTGCACGGCGCAAGACATTGTTGACGCGGTCGCCATCACTGCCGTGCAGGCCCAAGCCCGAGACGCCCGGAAAACCAACTAACGGCGCCGCGCATCTTTGTGATCTGTGCTCCGGTTTAAACTCCCACTTGCGTTTCTCTTTTTAGCGATCGCTGCCAGCTATACTTCTGCCCAACAGCAAAAACCATCGCCAACACCAACACCGACACCGCCGGTCGAGAAAGAGCAAGATCAGCCGGTTCGCGTCTTTACCGAAGAAGTCCGGCTCCCGGTAGTCGCTTTCGATGCATACGGCCATTACGATCCGACGCTCGAACTCGACGACATTCTCGTGCTTGAAGATGGAGTGGCGCAACAGCTTCGCAGTTTGCGGCACGTGGCGCCAAACGTGTTGTTCGTGCTCGACACCGGTGGCGAGTTGAGTGGTCTCGGCGGACAGTCGAAAAGCACATCGCTGACGCGACAGGTCGCGTCGGAGCTGATCTCGAAACTTCAGGAGGGAACGTCGATCGCCGTTATGCAGTCCGGCAATACAGCGGAGATGTTGCAACCCTGGACCACCGACAAAAACGTCGTCCTGAAGACGCTGAAGAACAAACTGCTCTCGACGAAGCGTTCGCGCATCTCGGAAGCGATCATCAACGCGAGCGAGCAGTTGAAGGATCGGCCCGAAGGAAGCCGTCACGTCGTGATGATTACCGATGGCGTTGATTCGGCCGGCGCGAAAGTTGGCCGTGCGGAAGCGATGGCGAAACTGATGGCCGCGCGGGCGACGGTCCATATCATCAGCTACACAGAGTTTGTCCGGCAGAAGGCCGAGAATAAGAATTCGCGAGTTGTTTCCGGGCAGCGTCCGAACAGTTCCGATCCAATCAGGGCCACCGATCCAACACAACCGCCGAGTATGAATCGTTCTCCGTCATTCGGCGTCGGCTTTAGATTCGATCCGGCCATGCGAAAGCAACGCAAGGCTTATGAAGCTGAAGTAAGGAAGAGCCAGCCGGTGTTGAAGAACATTGCTGATGAAACCGGTGGTAAATGGTTGTTGCCGCTTAACAGCGAGCAGATGCTCGCGCAGGCCATTGAAGTCGCGCGGGCTATTGGTGCGGAATACGTTGTGACTTATCGTCCGAAACGTCCGTTGGCGGAAGCGAAGCCGGGGGAATACAGGCGAATTGAAGTTGCGTCAAGAAGAGTGGGATTGAGCCTCCAGGCTCGCCGCGGCTACGTTGTGCCGGCCCAATGATTACATGACGATCCTTACCGCACGGCCGCTTCCAACTGCGATTCCGTCACCTGCACAAACTGCCGCACGTCAAACTGATCCTGCTTCGGCATCAGCGATTGCCGGTGTAATACTTCCCAGTCGTCCTTCGGCACTCGGTGAAACGCCTCGACAACTTTCGGATCAAACTGCCGGCCGGACCAATCATCCAGTTCTTGCGCCGCCGCTTCGTACGACTTTCCGCGACGATACACGCGATCGCTCGTGATCGCGTCGAACGCATCAGCCACCGAGAAGATACGCGCGCAGATGTCGATATCATTCGCACGCAACCCAAGCGGATAACCCGAGCCATCCCACTGCTCGTGATGCTGGGCCACCACGCGTGCCGCGCCCTGCAGGAACTCAATCCCGCGCAGGATCTGCTGGCCATGCAGCGGGTGCTCGCGCATGCGCACCCATTCTTCCTCCGTCAACTTCGCCGGCTTGCGCAGAATCGAATCAGGCACGCCGATCTTGCCGATGTCGTGCAGCAGCGAACCGAATTCGAGCGACTTCATCTCGTCGCTGTTCAGGCCATATTCGCGGCCGAGACGCAGGCTGTAACTGACGACGCGTTCGGAGTGACCGTGTGTTTCCGAGTCGCGTGTTTCGAGTGCTGCGGTTAGTGCTTTCAGTGTCGAGCGATACGCATCTTCGAGCGAGTTCAGCGCGCGATCCAGTTCGGCAGTCCGTTGTTCGACCAGTTCTTCGAGATGGTTTTCGTAACGTTGTTTGGCGACGACGAGATCGTGATGTTCGAGCGCGCGCTTGACGACGGCCTCGACCTGCCGGAGATCGAAAGGCTTCATCAGGTAGTCGAACGCGCCGAGACGTAAAGCGCCGATTGCGCTTTCCACAGTCTGCATGCCGCTGATCATCACGACGACGGTGTCAGGCGAGTTGGTCTTCACGTGTGGAATCATCTCGAGTCCACTCATGCCGGGCATCGTGATGTCGCTGATTACGAGTTGAAACTCATTGTCCTGCAGCAGAGTGAGCGCTTGCTCGGCTGAGCCGGCTCGAATGCAATCGTATTCTTCACTAAGCAAATCGGCGAGAATCTCTGTAATTTCGACCTCGTCATCGACTATCAATATGCGGGGCGACGCAATTGTCGGCATTTGGTCTCTCCTGGAACGACAGGGCAACAGGTGCTAGGAATCCGCTTAAAGCTTTCAGCCGCTTTTGTAAGGGTAGGTATCGGGGCGTTGGAGTGCCCTGCCGCAAATGGCTAGAGCATTCTAACGTTTTATCTGGTCCGTGGCAAACAAGTTTTTACGCAGGTATTTAGGTCGGGCGAACTGGACCATTTCTGGGGCGTTTTCACCGATTGTTGCGCTCTTTGGGAAAGGGCCTTATGATGTCTGCCCTTCGCGCCGGAGTGGCGAAATTGGTATACGCACCAGACTCAAAATCTGGCGAGGTTCACTCCTCATGTCGGTTCGAGTCCGACCTCCGGCACCATCTCTTTGCGGTATCCTCGAAATCGCACCAGTAATACAACCGAACCCCCGGGACGTCCGGGTTGTAACCTGATCTGTGGTTAATGCCTTGAAGGAGGCCTCATGACCGAGCACGACGAGCAGCACATTATCGATTTTTCCAACGCCCTTAAAAAACTGAAGGTGGACCCCGACCCTAACCACGAAGCCGATGTACTCTTGTTGACCTGCATGGATTTCCGTTTTTTGTTGACCATCACGGAGCTCATGAAGGGCATCAAGTACGATCACGTGGTTCTCGCCGGCGCGGCGCTGGGTGCGGTGCAAACACAGAAAGAGTGGTGGGGCAAAACCTTTTTCGATCACCTGGGCCTGGCCGTTGACCTGCACAACGTCAAGAACGTCTTTGTTATGGAGCACAGAGACTGCGGAGCCTATGGGCCAAAGGGGTTCGGCTTGTTGCCTGCGAAGCCCGACCGCGAAGAGGAGCGGAGGGTCCACATGCAGCAGGTCAAAAAACTTGCGATCGAGATTCCGGACGACCTGAACTTTGCAGCCTTCCTGCTCGAAGTACCGCCGTCGATACAGAATATGACGTTCGATCAATTGATCGGCGACGACTAAACCAGGCATAGGAGCGCGGGCGGCTTGGCCGCACCTTGGGGTCACGCACTGCACTCATCCTGCGGGCGAGCGCCCGCGCTCCGAATTAGCGTACTGCGGATTTTTGTCCTATTGACACTTTTTCCGCAGGGGTGCTAAATCACGTTTGTCATGAGACGGTTCTCCACCGCCGTCTCAAGCTTTACCACTCCCTTATCGCCCACGCACTTAACTTTGCAAGACCTAACCAGATGAGGACTCACTATGCTTAAAAAGTGGTATCTGTGCACGGCGACCGTGGCTGTGGTCTGCCTGTTAATCTTCGGCTGTGGCGGTACGAATACAAATCAGACGACAAACACTGCAACGCCAACTCCGACGACCTCGCCGGCGACTTCCCCCACGCCCCAAGCGGCTTTTGATTTCGGGCAGTACACCGGGAACAAAACTTTCAAACTCAACACGCTTCCAACAACGACCTATGGTCCAGCGTGGGCCGACATTTCACTCCAGAAGTCAAACTTCCTGGAGTGTTCAGGCGCTTCAATCGCACTCTGCTACTACTCCGGTCCTGAAGGAACCACACCCTGCACGACCGGCAGCGGCAATCTCGCAAACTGTACCTGCTACCAGATACCGGCCGGACAAAAGTATTACGTCCTCATCAATGCGATCCTGAACCTCGACGTGTATCTCGAGACTGTAGAGAAGTGCGGGAAAGATGGCAGCAAGTGCAAGCCAACCGGATCCATCGAGGCGCCGGTCTGTCAGGCCGTCAACAACAACACGCTGATACCGGGCGCAGACCTGATCTCAACCTTCAGTACCTATCTCGAAAAGCAATTCAAGATCGATCCAACAACGTGTTCCACCCCCGCAGCCTACGCCGGGTGCATGACCGCTCCCTGCAAACAGACCGGCAAAACTGATCCAAACACCGGTCTTCCCCTTGTGGATTGTGGCTGTCCGACTTTCACCGGCCCTTATCAGGTAGGAACGAAGATCAACCAGGACCAGTGCGTCCTCGGAAGTCCCAACATCTGGTCTGCGGCGTATCAGCCACCGAACTCGCAGTAGTTTAAAGACACTACTCTCAAATTAACTTCTTCAAGTCAGATTGCTTCCGCGCTTCGGTTAACGTGACTGAGGCGCGGTGCGATTTTGGGCATTTTTGCCGGGGCAAGAGCGTGGCACGGGAGTGGCTAAGAGGGTGAGGCGAGGTCCCCCCGCAAGTTTTGAAAATTCGACCGCAGAATGTTCCCCCAAGCTCATGCTTTCGAACGGTAACAGTTTCATCTCCCGCGCCAGCCACAAGTTGTGGCCCCTCCCAGTTTTCATTATTCCCGGTCTCCTAGGCCTCTGCTTTTTTGCTCCCGCGCTTTTCGGCTCGAAGTTAACCCTGGCTATCGTTGGCCTCTTCGCTTCTCAGATCGTCGCGAGTGCGACGGTCTGGATTGGTTGGAAAGGAACTGACGAACAACTAACCGGCGTCAAACTCGAACTCTCAACTCTGCAAGACATCGTCGACGTTTCACGCGACGCGATCATCGGCGTTACACCTGAAGGCGTGATCATGAGTTGGAATCGCGGCGCGCGTGGCATCTATGGCTACACCGCGAAAGAAGCACTCGGATCTCCGATCTCCATGCTGTTCGATCATCGCCGCGGTCAGGAAGGCGCACTGCTGTTTGAAAAGGTTGCGCGCGGCGAAACTGTTAATCAATTCGAACTGGTCCACCTGAAGAAGGGCCATTATCCAATCGACGTCTCTCTTACTGTCTCTCCAATCCTTGATGGCAAAACGATCACAGGCGCTTCCGTCGTTGCCCGCGACATCACCGAACGGAAACGCGCGGCCGGCTCTCTTGCCCAACAAGCTGCCGCGATGAAAGCCTCGATGGACGGTATGGCCATCATCGATCACTACGGCGTCTGCACTTACCTCAACGACGCCTACGCCAAGATCTTCGGCTACGCCGAGCCCGAACGTTTGATCGGCGCGAGCTGGGAGATGTTTTTCTTCAACGAAGAGCTCGCGCGTCTAAAAGAGCAGATCATGCCAGCCGTCTGGCGTGATGGCTCGTGGCGCGGTGAAGCCAATGGGTTGAGAGTCAACGGCGGCTCCGTGCCGCTGGAGATTTCAATCTCGAGCGTCGTGGGCGGTGGTCTCGTGCAAGTGGTGCGCGACATCACCGAACGTAAAAAACTCGAAGACACGCTGCGCGACAGTTCGCATAAAGACGAACTAACCGGACTCCTGAATCGCCGCGGCTTGCTCAAACAAGCAGCGCCCTATTTCGACTTCGCCCGCCGTCAAAAAGAAAAACTGTTGCTCCTTTTCATCGACCTCGACGGCATGAAGAAGATCAACGACGAGTTTGGTCACCAGGAAGGCGACAACGCGCTCATCAACACAGCCAAGATTCTGAATCGAAGTTTCCGCTCGAGCGACATCATCGCCCGCCTCGGCGGCGACGAGTTTACCGTTCTGGTTACCGATCTGAACGCCGACAAAGAAGAAGCAATCACGCGTCTTAACGACAATCTCAAGGCTTACAACGCCAGCGAAACACGCAGTCACAAACTCGCTTTCAGTATCGGCGTCGCGGCACTCGACCCGGAACGCATGACCTGCTTCGAAGAACTGCTCGAACAAGCCGACCAGGCAATGTACGAACAGAAGCGCATGAAGCGCCGCCGCGCGACCGAGCGAAGCCAAAACAAGCAACTCGGATCCGCTGCCACAACCGAATCTGATCCACCATCCGAATCACCTTTTGCTCCAAACTCAATTCCCTTCGCGCTCTCAGCCGGCCCGCAAGCTTACTCACACCGCCAGGGCACATTCGACCACGCCGCGATCGGCATGGCCGTAGTTTCCGTCGATGGCAGTTGGCTCCAGGTCAACGAAGCGCTGTGCAAGCTGGTCGGTTATTCCGAACAGGAACTGCGCGCCACCAGTTTTCAGCGGCTCACGCACGTGGACGACCTGCGGCACGCGCAGTCGCAAATCCAGCGCGTGATCGAGGGCTACATTCAAAGTCACGAACAGGAGAAACGATACATTCACGAGCAGGGCCAGACGGTCTGGGTGCAGTGGCACGTGTCGCTATTGAAAGATTCCGAGAGTGGATCGAAGCGCTTGTTCTTCCAGGTGCAGGACATCACCGATCGCAAACTCGCCGAGGAAAAACTCACGCTCGACACGCTGACCGGTCTCCCGAATCGCGCACGGTTCTTCGATCTGTTGAAACTGCGCGTCGCACGCAAGCCCGCGAACAAACAGTGCGCCGTGCTCATGCTCGACGTCGATCGTTTCAAGCTCATCAACGATAGTCTCGGCAGCGCGAGTGCCGATCAGTTGTTGATTCAGGTCGCGCACCGCGTGAAGACGTGCATGCGGCAGAACGATGTGCTGGCGCGCGTCGGCGGCGACGAATTTGCCGTGCTGCTCGACGACGTGTCGGGTGAAGAAGAGGCGTCGTCAGTCGCGACGCGCATTCAACAGGCGCTGTCGATCTCGTTCAACCTGTTGGGCCAGGAAGTCTACACGACCATGAGCATCGGCATCGCGCTTGGTGCGGCCTACGTCGACAACGTTTCCGACATGCTGCGCGACGCGGAAACCGCAATGCACACCGCCAAAGCGCGCGGCAAAGCGCGTTACGAGATCTTCGGCCACGATATGCACGGCGAGCTGATGAGCCGTTTGAAAATGGAAACGGATCTGCGCCGGGCGTGCGAAAGAGACGAGCTTTCCGTCGACTATCAACCGATCGTATCGCTGCAAGACCGCACGCTGATCGGCTTCGAAGCGCTCGTGCGCTGGCGCCATCCGCAGTTTGGTCTCGTACCGCCGAAAGAATTTATTCCAGTTGCCGAAGAGACGGGTTTGATCCTGCATATCGGTCAAACTGTGCTGCGCTCAGCGTGTCGTCAGGCGCGCGAGTGGCTGGAAACGTATCCGTCCTCACCCCCGTTATTCGTGAGCGTCAACTTGTCAGTGAAGCAGTTCAACGAGCCGGGCCTGGTTGAGAACATCGCGCTGTTGCTCGAAGAGTCGGGTCTGCCGCCGCGCTGTCTCAAGCTGGAGATCACCGAATCGGTGTTCAGCGAAAACATCGAAGCCGCGGTGAAGCTGTTGACGCAGTTGCGCAATCTGGGCGTGCAGTTGAGCATTGACGACTTCGGCACCGGTTATTCGAGCCTGAGCTACCTGCAACGTTTTCCCATCGACACGCTCAAGATCGATCGCTCGTTCGTGACGCAGATGATGGAGAACGAAGAGAACCTCGCGATCGTTCGCACGATCGTGGCGTTGGCCCAGAATCTCGGTATGGACGTCGTTGCGGAAGGTGTCGAGACTGAAGATCAGTTGCGCTTGTTGCGGAAGCTGGAATGCGAGAACGGGCAGGGCTTCCTCTTCTCGACCCCGATTGGCGGTAGCCAGCTCGATCAATTTATCGCTACTTGTAATCTAATCGAAGAGCCTACCGCGTTAGTTGCCTAAAACCATCCACAGATTACGCAGAGTTGGTTTCTGTGTAATCTGTGGATGGTTCTGCTTTGTAAAGATCGCGTCCGGCGTCTTTCACGACCAGTGTGTCGGATTGCGAGCTCAGTGCTTCGATGTCGAGCGTGTTGTGGTCCAGGTAGCCGAGGTTGACCCGCCTGCAAGTTTCTTCATCAAGACCAGTAGCCATCGTGATCCGGTAACGAGGAACGACACGTCCATGCTCGTCGGTGCGGCCGGCGTAAGCGACGTGCGCGAGGTGCGCCGCAATGCAGAGGTTCTCGCGCAGTTCCGGTGAGGCGCCCAGCATGTCGCGCACGCTTTCGAGCGGCGCGTAGCCATACTTTTCAATTAAAGTTCCGTGCGTCTCAGACAATTTCGTCAGGTGCGGGGCGTAGATGATCAGTTCGCCGCCGTCTTCGACAGTCGCGCCGAGCTTGTAGCTCGCTTTTCCCCCGACCCACATCTCATCGTAATGCGGATCGAGCAGTGCGACGACCGTTTGGTATTTGCGGCCCGTGTAGCGAATGTGAACTCGCCGGCTAACTTCGGCCGCGCGCCTAAACGCTGCACGGATCTCGCCGCCAAACAACGCGTAGGTTACCAACTCGCCATTTGCTTCGCGCGAGACGACCGAGTTGATCGAGATCACGCGCGCGGCGATCAGATCCGCGGCAGCTTCGATGAGTTTGCGTGTTGGCGTTTCAACTTCGCCGATGATGTTTTCGATGCCTGCGAGCGCACCGAGCCAGTGAGTAGTGTGCGTCAGCTCCGGGCCTGCAACACCGGGAAAGAAATACTTCGCGCCGCCTGCAAAACCCGCGACTTCGTGCGGCACAGTCGCGCCGAAAACAACAACCACGTCGTAAACTCCCGGCGCGAGTAACTTGTTGATACTCACAGGAACTGTTTGTTCGATCAATCCGCCCGTGAGCTCACGCACTGTGTCTGCGCTAAGTTCGCCGAGCGTTATCAGTTCTTCCGGTTCGTCCCAACGATGATCGAAAAGCTGTCCCGCAAATTCTGTGGTTCCGATCTTCGCGAGCTTCTGTGCGCGCGACATCGGCGGGTGTGTTCCTTGCGCAACCAGCACGTCGAAAGTTGCTACATTGCGGCCTGCAAGAAACTCCGCTGCTACAGGAAAAAGTAAATCAGTATTGTCGTCGCGTGTCCTGTCGGGAATGATCGCGAGCACACGTTCTCCCGGCCTGATGCCGTCGAGTGCTTCCCGGACTTTGCCAGCGAGATTTGTTGGACTTAGAATCGTCAAACCGTTGAGTTTAATCCTGGATAGATTCAAACTGCACGAACGCGTCGCGCTTGTTACCGGTGCGTCAACCGGACTCGGCGCCGCAATCGCCATCGCGCTCGCCGAAGCTGGCGCGCAAGTCGCCTGTCACGGCAACAGCCGATCACCCGACGCCACCTGCGAACAAATCAAGAACGCCGGAGGAGCCTCCTTCCCGATCACCGGCGATTTAAGCAAAGTGGAAACAGCGAAACAGATCGTCGAGCAAACACTCGAACGCGCCGGGCGTCTCGACATTCTCATCAACAACGCCGGCACGATCCGCCGCGCGCCTGCCGTTGAGTACTCGGAAGTAGATTGGACCACGGTGCTGGAAGTGAATCTGTCGAGTGTGTTTCGTCTTTCGCAACTCGCGGGCAGGCACATGATCGAGAGCGGGCGTGGCGGCAAGATCGTGAACATCGCGTCGCTGCTTTCGTTTCAGGGAGGCATTACAGTGCCGGCGTACGCCGCGTCGAAAGGTGGTGTGGCACAACTCACGAAAGCGCTCGCAAACGAGTGGGCCAAACACCGGATCAACGTCAATGCGATCGCGCCCGGCTACATGCGCACCAACAACACCGCAGCGTTACAAGCCGACGAAGTTCGCAACCGCCAAATCCTCGAACGCATCCCCGCCGGCCGCTGGGGCGAACCCGACGACATCTCCGGCGCCGCAGTCTTCCTCTCGTCACCAGCAAGCGATTATGTCAATGGACACGTATTAGTCGTCGACGGCGGTTGGCTTGGGCGATGAACGCACGCTTGGCCCCTTAACATCTGCACTGCCCAAGACGCCCGTCTGCTAGAACAAACGCCCGTCTGCTCTGAACAAGACGCCCGTCTGCTCGAACAAAACGTCCGTCTGTTCTGAACATAAACGTCCGTTTGTTCTGAACAAACGCCGAAGGCGTTCGCCAGTTCCAGCCCAGGGTTGCTTCAACCCTGGGGTCAATAAACCACTAAAAACCAAACGCTGAAAGCGTTGGCGAACCAAGCAATCGACGCCTCGCCAACGCCTTCAGCGTTGCTATCCTTAGGAAACAACTCCGATCCCAGGGTTGAAGCAACCCTGGGCTGGAACTAGCGAACGCCTTCGGCGTTATTACTTGTCGGCTCGGCGTTATTACTTATTGGCGGCGTTGTCACTTGTCGGCTCGGCGTTATCAGTAATCGGCGGCGTTATTACTTATCGGCCGCGTTATTACTTGTGGGCTCGCCGTTATTGCTCGTCGTTCTTCCGTTTCCGTTAAGAAAGTCCTCACGCAGCGGTGAGAAGATATCGATTAGCACGACCTCTTCGTCCATCATCGTCGCGCCGTGCCAGCAGTGAGACGGGAAATGCAGGACGTCACCGGCCGAGGCTATGCGCTCCTTGCCTTCGATAAAAAATCGCACGCGCCCACGCTCGACGATCGTCATCTGCTCGTGCGGGTGATCGTGCTCGGGAGTGACCAGAAACGGTTTGAAGCGGAAGCGGCAGATCATCATGCGGTCGCCCACCAGCATCTGGCGCTGGATGCCTTCAGCCGTCTGCTCCACCGGAATCGTCGACCAATTCAAATGCTGCGCAACGCCAACCCCGGCGCCGTTCCCATTCACGTTGTCGTCTGCGACAGTGCTAGACATTTCTGGCCCTCTACTTTTTGTCACTGACAGCCTCGAGACCCGATCCACCCGCGGCGTATTCCGGCTGCACGTTTACAACGCCATACAGACGATCCTCACCTTCGCGTATCGCCGCCATCATCCACAGGAAATTGATCTGCCCGCCGGGCGCGGCCACATTCGGGTGATAACCCTGCGGCATCAACACGCAATCGCCCTCGCGCACAACCTGCACGAGCTCGGGCTTATTCGGATCGGTGTAGACAAACTGAACGCCAAACGAAGGCGACGGCATGTCGATGAATAGATACGCTTCCTCGAGCAGTTTCGAGTGTTCGTGCGGCGGCCACGAAGTCCAGTTACCGGGAGTTGAAAACGTAACGCCGGCCATGATGCGGCCCGCCTGAACGTTCGCGCCAATCAGTACGTTCAAATCTCTTTCCGCCGGCGGCTTGCCCGCGATCAGATGCAACCGCGGGTTCTCGCGCACGTCTTTGTACGACACAAACTGTGTTGGATAACGCGTCGCCACCGGCGCGGAGACTTCCGCGAGATCGCATCCATCGTCACCGTTCGCCTCGACCTTGATCTGCGAGTCGCGCGAAACGTAAACCGCATCGTATTGGTCCAGTTGAAACGATTCACCATCGGCGCTGACATTCGCGCTGCCCTTCAAACAGATCAGACCAGTCTCGTGGTCGTTACTCGCAAACTCAATTGCTTCGCCGGCGCTGAGCGTGATGCGGCCGTAGTGCAAAAAGCGCGCAGCCGTGTCTCCGGGCGCGACTGCCGTGCGGCGTCCGTGCCCTTCGTGCGTCTTCGGCACAAAGCAGGTTTCCTGTGTAATCGGATTTTGTTTCATTTCCGGTTGCATTATTTCTCTCCTCAACGCACCGACAAGCTGATCTTGAACTTCAGCGGCTGTCCCGGCTTCACCTCAAAAGAATTCAGCGAGCTAAACTCGAGATGCAGCGGAATCGCACCATGCACGCCTTTCCCGAGCGGACCATCACCCGCCGCCTTGATTGCCGCGAAGAGCGGAAACGTTGCGCCGGCCTTCACCTCCAACCTTCCCCGCTTCGAAAAGAAAATATCAGCCCGGGCTCCGTTTTTGTACTCCGTGGAAACCTCATCATACGACGACGGCACCACCAACTTCCAAAAACGAACGGGAACCGGCTTTGTTGAGCTCAATACTTCTTCTCTCACAAGCGTGTCGCGTTCAATGCGCCAGGTTACTTCTGTAACGAGTCCCACGTCTTCGAGTTGACCCGACTTTTTCCCGACAACGGCCCATTTACTCCAACGAACACGCAAACTCCGGCCATCCGCCCCCGGCTCAATTGAGTCAGCGCCATCAGTCGCAACCACCACCCGACCGTCGCCCAATTCGATCTGCGGCGTCAGCACCGGATAGATCTGTTCGACCGGCGCCGCAAATCCCGGCAAGCCGTACGGCGCGGGCAAGTAATCCGACATCCCCGGTTTTGGACCAGTCGTGATCGGCAACGCAAACCGCAACGCCCTTTGGCGCACTATCCAAACTCCCGCTGAACGTTCAGGCGTGCGACGAAAGAACTCAAACCTCGCGACCTGGCCCAACGCCGGCACGATCGGAAACGACGCAATCCCTTCTCTCTCAAGCGCGTTCACGATCGGCGTATGCGAGTTCGCCAGCTTACCGAAGAAGCCGGTCGTCTGCTGCCACTCGCGTTCGCGAGAAATGTAAGCATAGTTCCCGCGGCCATACGCAAAGATCGAAAGCAGATGCGTGTCGGTACGGTAATCATGCTGCAAATAATTCCACGCCTGGTAATACAACGCCGCGAGGTCCGCCAGCGGAGCCGGACGAAACTCCGCGTGCGTCGCTAAAAAGCCCACGATCTCAGGCGTGTCGAGATAACTGACCACGCCCTGACTGCGCCCCCAGTTATAACCGTAACCGTCTTCCGCAACGATGTCCCACCACAAACGCATCTGCGTCTTCAACGACGGCCACAGCTTTTCAAGAATATCTTTCCGTCCGGCGATCTCTGCCGCTTCCCAAACGTAACGCGCGTACTCGTTTGAATAGCGATCGAAACGTCCGGTCGGCGGCGAATCGTCAGCGTAAAGATTGCCCTCGAGAAACTGCACCGCCGCGCGATCGATCAAGCGATCGAGAAACTCTCGATCCTTCGAGATGCCAAGCTCATAACCAACACTCGCAATACGCGCCGCCACGCCGAGATAATTCTCCGGCAGATTGATGACCTTATTCGTTTTCGGATCGTAAAAACGCTCCGGATTGAGCAGCGACAGCCACGCCTTTTGCTCGCCGGGCGAAAGACTCTGCCACAACGGATTCGTTTTTAGATCCCGTCCGAAATGGCGCAGCGCGAGCGCGGCGTACAGTTGCGAGAAAGCCTTGCTGCCCGCGCGCGACTCGATCAAACCGACCTGGCCCACCCACTTCGCCAGATCGCGTCCTGCAAGATCGCGCTGTCCGGTAGACTCAGCGTACGCAGCCAGCGAACGCATAAACGTGCCCCACGAGAACTCACCCGTGGTCGGCACGCCCAGCACGCGCTCAGGCGGCGGATCGAGCGACTTGATCGCCGCGAGATGCACCGCGAGCTCTTTACCGAGAAACGTGTTCACGTCATCGCGCAGAGTCGCGGTGGAAACGGTATTCGCTTGCACCGTCAAACAACAAAGCAAGCCAACACAAGCTAACCGTATCAGTGTCATCCGTGTAAGTCTGTGGCTTAGAACGTCAATTTCAGCCCGAATTGAATGTTTCGCGGTGGACCAGACGTCGAGATCTGACCAAACGCGCCGGCGTTCAGATTGCTTTCCAAGTCACGGAAGTTAGTGCGGTTGAAAGCATTGAATATATCCGCCTGGAATTGCAACTTGAACTGCTCCGTCAACGCGAAACGGCGCCGCAGCGAGAAGTCCCACGTTTGCGCGCCCGGACCTAACAACGTTCCCACGCCGCATGTTCCGCGACGGGTGTCTGGCGCCGCTGCAAACGCTTCCCTTCTGGCCCAACTCCTCGGCCCACGTTCGCCTTCGGGAAAGAGCGTAGCTTCGCTCAAACAATCTGCGCGACGATTACCAAGTCCCGACCCGATCGTGCCGGTACCGGTCGCCGTCACCGTCAAATACGGTCCTGACTGGAAACGCGTGATGCCGCTGATTTCATAACCGTGCAACACCGCTCTCGTGAAGCCGTGTGTTCGGCTGAACATGTTTAGCGTGTAGGTGTAAGTCAGTGCAAACACGTGACGGCGATCGAACGTCGCTGGTCCGTAGTTGAATTTCCGATTGGTTGGATCTTCTGGATTGTCGTTGAAGCCGCTGGAGTCGGTCAGCACCTTGGACCACGTGTAGGAAGTGGTCATCAACAGATCGCCCTTGCGCTTGGCCGCGTAGAGCTGCATGCCGTGGTAATTCGACGTGGCATCACTCAGCCGCATCCTGATCGCCGTGTAGCCCTTGAACGGCCGAATGGCGTTGACGTTGACGTTTGCACCGGCAAGATTGGCGCGGATTTGATCGAACGTGGGCTGATTGATGTCCGGCTGGCGAATCAGATGCCGGCCGAGATTCCCGACATACGCTGCCTCGGCGAAGATGCCGTACGGCAGTTCTCTTTGCACGCTGAGGCTGTAGCTCATCGTGTAAGGCGTGTCGAGCTCGGGGTTGACCGCGTTGATCTGCGCAAACGGCGCTGCTACGGTCGAACCGCCGGTGATGTTTGAGAGGTTCGCGTTCTGAAATTGAGCGCTGGTGGAATACGGCGGATTGCTGAGCGACGGGAAGATCAAGTTGCCTTCGATGCGATCGTAGTACATGCCAAAGCCGCCGCGAATCGACGTCTTGTTGTCGTCGAACGGCGAATAAGCAAACCCGACGCGCGGCATGATGTAGTGATGACCTTCATAAAGACCACGCGGCGCTCCGGTTGGTACCGCGATCACTGTCGCGCTGTCGCCACCCGGCACGCGGCCTAGCTCTTCCGCCGGCACTCCACCACCCGCACGAACTAGACCATTGAAGCGATTGCCGCCTTTGGTCGTATCGATGTTTCCATTGGCGAGAATCGTTACCGCCTGCGCCGCGTTGTAAAGAGCGGGATCGAAGTTCGCGAGATTGTTGGCCTGCGTATAGATTGGCTGGCCATACTGATAACGCATGCCGAGCTCGAGACTCAGCTTGCGATTAACTTTCCAACTGTCTGCAATAAACGCTTCGGTTTGAGTGAAGCGGAAGAAGCCGACCGGATCGAGCGCCTGCTCGCTGTACGTGCGGAAGTTTCCCAGCAACGCATCCGCAAACGAGTTGTTGGTCGTGCGGGTGTTGCCGCCGGTGCTGAAATCGACCTGGCCCGCGTAAGTTGTGCGTGCGTTTTGATCGATGCGGTTACGCGTCACGCTCACACCGGTCTTGAAGGTGTGATTCCCGCGGACCAGCGTGATTGTATCGCTGAGGTTGATATCCGTCGTCGGCGATACCAGCGACCGGGCCGCGCCGAAGAAACTCGCGAAGCCGTTGATCGTCGTATCGGGAATCGAATTTTCAAAACGTCCGCCGCCGAGAAAGAGTTGCTGAAACTGGAAGCCGTAGGTTTCCCGTTTCCAGAGCTCGCCGTCCGGCGGAATTCGTTGGGCCACTATCGCGCCGGTTGCTTTCGCTTCGTTGATGAACGTCGGCGTCACCATCCACGTGTGGGAGATCTGGATCGACGTGCCGGGACGCTTGCGGAAACTGGGAATCGTCGGCACTTGCGTGGTGATAAATGTGCCGAACGGATCGATCAATTCGTTTTTGTCGTGAATATAGCGGCCGTACAAGTTGTGCTTCGAGTTGATGCGATAGTCGATACGCAACAGGTCTTCGCGATAATCGAGCGGGTTTGGCTGTTGGAAAGTGATGTTATTGCCGACCGGATTATTGTTGAAGGCCGCCGCGAGACCGACCGCGGTGCGATAAACGTTGGCGATAGCGAGGCCGTCAGTGGTGATGCGATTCGTCGGAATGATGTTGCGCAGCGCGACGTTGTTGCCGCCGAAACAGCCGGTGCGGATGGCGGCTGTAGTGACAACACCTTGAGCGTTGACCACCGGAGCAACGCAGGTGTTGGCCGCATTATTCGGATCGCGAAGCACGCCGTCGTCGGCCGTTCCAACGACACCGTCAACGCCTCGAAGCCGCCGCGAAAAATCGCCGTTGAGCTCCGCGAGGGTCGGCACCGTGCGCAGTTGCGCGTTGGAAAGACGCCTGATGTACTTCCACTCCTGCCCGCCGAAGAAGAACAGTTTGTCTTTGAAGATTGGGCCACCAAAGCTGTAGCCGAAATTGTTGAAGCGAAGTGCGGGCCGCACCGGCGCGAAGAACGAGCGCGCATCGAGCTTGTCGTTGCGGATGAATTCAAACGCGCTGCCGTGAAAGTCGTTCCCGCCGCTGCGCGTGACGAGACTGACTTGCGCGCCTGAGTTGCGGCCGTACTCGGCGGAGAAGTTTGACGTCTGAATCTTTACTTCCTGAATGTAATCGAGACCGACGTTGTTGATTTGGCTCGCGTTGCTGCCCGATTGCAGGTTGAAACCGCCGTCGACGGTGACGTTGTTTGTCTGGCCGCGATTGCCGTTGATCGACTGGTTGTTCGTTGCGAGGCTCGTCGTCAACTCGAGTTGGTCGTCATTTATCAACGCAACGCCGGGAACGAGCGACAAAAGCTGGATGTAGTTGCGGCCGTTGAGTGCGAGGTTCTGCACCTGCTGGCGATCGATCAGGCGCGAGACCTCACCGGAAGTCGTGTTCACTGTTTCGCCGCCGGAAGCGACGATCTCGACTGTTTCCGAAATATCGCCGGCTTCAAGTTTGATGTCGACAGTCATACGGGCGTCGGCGGTGACGTTCTGACCGGAGACCAATGCCTTCTTGTAGCCTTTCTGTTCGGCTTCGATCGTGTAAGTGCCAACGGGCAAGTTGGTCACCGCGTAGAAACCGTTCTCGTCAGTGGTAGCGGTGCGTTCAGAGTTCGTCGCACTGTTAATGACCTTAACAGTTGCGTTGGGAACGCTCGCTCCATTTGCATCCTGGACCGTGCCTGAGATGCGCCCCACGACCGTTTGCGCGTGCGCGCTCGAAAAAGCGACGAGGGCAAACAACAACACGCCGCAAATCTGAGATAGGGATTGCCGGATTCCTCTTCTGCCTCGCATCGTGTGACACCTCCAGTAAGTTATTTTTGATTTGTGATTTTCGATTTTCGATTGTGGAAATACAGGCGCTAGCTATCGTTGAACCGCTTTTCAAATCGACAATCAAGAATCGGCAATCACCAATTGTCTTAGGCCACCATGGGCGCGGCGAATGCGGGCGCTGCTACGAGAGCGACGGCGCCGCGCAAACGCGGGTGTTCTTCCGCTGGTACGATGTGAATCTCAGTTGTGCCACCAAAATCAGTCAGGGTGCGCTCGCGTAGTGCGCCGCGCACGATCGGTTCGATCAAGCTCCACGCTGTGGTGATTTCGCCGCCGATGTAAATTCGCGACGGATCGAGTGAATTGATGATCGAAGCGAGACCAAGCCCGAGGTAACGCGCGGTGGAATTGAGCGCTGCAAGTGCTTTCGCGTCGCCTGCGCGAGCACGCGCAATCAGGTCTTCAACCGTGAACGTTGCGGTTTCAGCATCGCGCGGACGTGCGTCTGTTAGATCGTGTCCGAAGTAACGCGACAACGTCGCGAGGTTTGAAACATACGCTTCCCAACAGCCGGTCGCGCCGCACGAACATCTTGGTCCATCGATGCTCAACGGCACGTGACCAAACTCGCCGGCTGTGTTGTGACGCCCACGCATCAGCTCGCCGTTCACGACGATGCCGGTGCCAACGCCGTCAGAGATGCTGACAAACACCGAGTTGGCGGAGGCGGCCATGTCGCCGCGCGTGGTCCATAGCTGGGCCAGCGCACACGCTTTACCGGAGTTTTCAATTTGCACTGGAATTCCGAGCGCCGCCGTGAGCGGATCTCGCAAACTCACGTCGCGCCAGCCAAGCGTCGGCGCATGCAACACGCGGCCGAGCGTGGGGTCGACCATGCCCGGCACAACCACGCCTACACCGGCGCACGAGCCAATCTCCTTGTCCGCCAGGGTCTGTTTGATCCGGCGCGTCAACTCCTGCGTCAGTACGGTCACGTCTTTGTTGGTTTGAAAACTGCCGACGACGCCGAGCTGTTTGCCCATCAGGTCGGTGACGAGGATGTACGTGCGCGACGCGCGGATGTCGACACCGACAACGCAACGTTGGCGCGAGTCGATGTACAGAAAAGTGGGGCGGCGACCGCGGCCGACCGCTTCGCCGAGGGCGCCCTCAAAAATCAGCGACTCATTCAACAGTTCGCTGACCAGCAGACTCGCGACTCCGCGCCGTACGTTCATCAGGCGCGCGAGGTCGGCACGGGAGATTGGCTGATGCGTGCGAATCAGGTTGAGCGCGATTTGGCGGTTGATTTCGCGGCTCGTGCCGCGGTGTGCGACTTTGAAATCGTGTGGGTTGATCTTGCGCATTCGGAAATTGTTCGTTCTTAGGACTTAATTACTAAACCCTTTCGAAAATAGAGGAAAGGACGTTATAAAGCTATAGCGGGAATTTGTCTAAACGCGGAACATATACTCCCGACTTCAGAAGCTGTCAAGACTTTTCTCAGTTTTTTCCGTTGGCTGACGGAGCGCGGGCGGCTCGCCCGCCACATTGGTCCGCTCACTGTATGCTCCTTGCGGGCGAGCCGCCCGCGCTCCGAAGATCTTAAGGCAGGCCCCTGCTACGGGCGGCGCTTGAGGCTGGCCGCGATGGCGGCTTCGGCCAATGGAGCCATCACTGCGTAGCCGGCCGCGTTGGGATGAAGACCGTCGTCGCTGAGCTCGTTTTTCAGGAAGCCGTTGTTGTCGACCATGGCTGAGAAGTAGTCGAGGTAAACGTGACCGCGGGCTTTGGCAAACGCTTTCAGCCATGTGTTGAGCGCTAGGATTTGTGCCGGTGGGCGGCGGACTGTTTGCGTTAATGGCTTGCCGTCGCGCAGCTCGTAATCGCTGACGGGAAGCACTGATGCGAGCACGACGCGGATGCCGTTGGCTTTGGCGATCTCAGCCATCGACTTGAGGTTGTCTTCGATCATTTCGAGTGTCATTGGACCGGTGTTACCGGCGATGTCGTTTGTGCCCGCGAGTATGACGACTACCTTTGGCTGGTGGGCGATCACATCCGGGCGAAAGCGGATGAGCATTTGCGGTGTCGTTTGGCCGCTGATGCCGCGGTTGATGTAAGGCTTGCCGGGAAAGAAGCCGCCGTAAACCGGGTTGTCCCATGAATCGGTGATCGAGTCGCCCATGAAGACGACGCGCAGTTCGTTTTTGGTGGTCACGGGGACTTTTTTGTTGTCTTCGTTGTAACGGGCGAGGTTGGGCCAGTCGTTCTTGCAATCGTTCGTTTGGCCTGACGCTGTAACCACAAATAAACACAGAAACAAACAACCTAAGATGAACCGAACCATGAACTCTCCTTTGTGCTTCTTGTGCCTTTTTGTGGCTTAGCTCCGTGTCCGCCAGCGATCGATCGCCACGGCGATAACAATGATCGCGCCGATGATGATCTCCTGGATGTAGTTGGGCCAACCGACTTGCTGGCAGCCGTTTCGTAAAAACGCCATGATCAACGCGCCGATCATCGAGCCGACGATGCTGCCCTCGCCGCCGTTCAAACTGCCGCCGCCGATCACGACCGCTGCAATGATGTCTAACTCCGAACCGGCTGCTACCGTCGGATCGCCTTGCCGCAAACGCGACATTTGCATCACACCAGCCAGGCCGAAGAGCAATCCGGCTAAGCCGTAGATCCACACCTTCAACCGATCGGTCGCAATGCCGCACGCGCGCGCTGCGGCTTCGTTCGACCCGAGCGCAAACACGCGCCGGCCAAACACCGTATTGCGCAAAACGATCGCCGCGCAGATCGCCAACACGATTGTGATCCAAACACCGGGCGCGACGAGTAGCCACGGCGGATCGGGAAACATCACGAGCAACTCGTTCAACCACGTGCCCGGCATGTTGACCGTCTGTTGGTTGGCGAGCCACTTCGCGATGCCGCGCGCAACGCCGAGCATACCGAGCGTGGCGATGAATGGGACCACTTTCAAACGCGTGATTACCAAACCGTTCACCACGCCGACCAAACCGCCAACTGCGATTCCGGCCGCTAAAGCTGTGGCCGGCGAGAAGCCTGCGCTGATCGCCAGCGCGGTGACGACGCCCGTCAAAGCGATCGTCGATCCCACGGCAAGATCGATGCCGCCGCTAATGATGATCATCGTCATGCCGATAGCGCCGATCGCCACAATGACCGTTTGTGAAAGAACGATGCGCAGATTGTTCGGCGAGAGAAACCGCGCCGGCGTGTCCATCAACAACGAAAAGATCGCAATCACCAACAACAGACCAAGCACCGGCCCAAGACGATTCAGAAGTCTTTGCCACGGACTAACACCGATAACACGGACTGAGCCTGTGTTGGTCTGTGAAAATCCGTCGCTCATTTTAGATACTGGTCCAACGGCGGGTGCAGCAGGGCGTTCACTTCCGGCGACGACATGTTTTCTTTCGTGACCAGCATGACGCCCGTGTCGATCCGATCGGCCACTGATTTGCCCAAAAGGCTTTCGACCATGGTTTTCACACCGAGGTAGCCCATGTCGAATGGATTCTGGACCACGATGCCGTGCAACTGCCCAGTGTTGAGTGCGTCGATGAATTGTTGGCTTACGTCAAAGCCGACGAACAAGACTTTTCCCGCTTTGCCAATGTCCTGAAGCGCCAGCAACATCCCCGCGGTCGACGATTCGTTTGGCGTAAAAATCCCCTGCACTTCGTCACCAAAACGATTCAACAAGTTCTCCGATGCGCGTTTCGCAGTGTCGCGCGTCGCGCCTGCGTACTGATCGGTAGAAACCAGTTCGATCCCCGGAAACTTCTGTTTGATCGTGTCGATAAACCCGGCTTCTCTTTCGCTGGTGCTCGCCGAGCCTTCCGCATAACGCAACACGAGCACTTTGCCTTTGCCGTTGAGCAGTTGGCCCATGCGATCCGCCGCGACCGAACCGCCTTTGCGATTGTCCGTGGCGACGAAGCTCACGAAGTCCTTCGATTGCAAACCGGAGTCGATGATCACTGTCGGCACGCCCGCGCGTTTCGCATCCGCGACCGGACGGACAAGCGCGCGATCGTCAAGCGGCGCGAGCACAATGCCGTTCACCCCCTGCGCGGCAAATCCTTCGACAACCTGGATCTGCTGTTCGCGATCGTCTTCGCGTAACGGGCCTTTCCAAATGACTTCGACTTCCGTGCCTTGCGCAGCGAGCTCCGCCGCGGCCTTGTTGCTGCCCGCGTGAATGCTCTTCCAGAATTCGTGCGTCGTGCCTTTCGGAATCACCGCGATCGTGAATTTTTGTTTTGCGGTTGGAGCTTCAGCCTTGCCGCAACTGATGACGGCTACGGCGATTAGGATCAGTACAGACGAGAGCAACAGTTTGCGCATAGTTGATTTCCTGTTAGTAAGTTTTTCCCGCCAAGGCGCAAAGTTCCAGAAAGGACAAAGGACGGCGAGAAAAACTTTGCGCCTTTGCGCCTTGGCGGGAGACTACCTTTCCGCCACGACTGGATTACCCAAACCTCCCATGCCTTCAATCAACACTTCCATTTCGTCGCCCGGTTTCAGAAACACCGGCGGCTTGCGCGCGAAGCCGACGCCGGCCGGAGTGCCGGTTGCGATCACATCGCCGGGCTCGAGCGTGATCGTCTCCGAGATGAACTCGATTAGCCGCGGCACGCCGAAGATCAACTGATCCGTGTTTGAGTCCTGCATGACCTCGCCGTTCAGAGTCAACTTAATCGACAGTTTGTGTGGATCGGTGATGATGTCGGTGGTCACAATCGTTTGGCCCATCGGCGCAAACGTGTCGCACGATTTTCCACGCTGCCACTGGCCATCGCCAAATTGAAAGTCGCGCGCGGTGACGTCGTTGAAAGCAGTGTAGCCAAGCACGTAATCGTAAGCGCGATCGGCGCTGACGTGCTTCGCGCGGCGGCCAATCACAACGGCCAGTTCGGCTTCGTAATCTACTTTTTGACTCGCCGCAGGAGTAACAACCGGTTCGCCCGGCGCGATCACCGCGCTGGAAAACTTTGAAAACACGACCGG
>Ga0307505_10000394_pt1 | contig 49424 bp, 39 predicted proteins | sample 23_S_MG_FD_202183 | JGI IMG/M metagenome (GOLD analysis project Ga0307505, IMG submission 202183) | Soil microbial communities from Populus trichocarpa stands in riparian zone in the Pacific Northwest, United States - 23_S | ecosystem: Environmental > Terrestrial > Soil > Riparian zone > Trees...
CCGGCGGTGACGTTCTTGACGCCCTCGCGGAAGATGGCCTGGGCCAGCACGGTGGCCGTGGTGGTTCCGTCGCCGGCGATGTCGGAGGTCTTGGAGGCGACCTCACGGACCATCTGGGCGCCTGCGTTCTCGAGCTCGTCCTTCAGCTCGATCTCCTTGGCGACGGTGACGCCGTCCTTGGTGATCGTGGGGGAGCCGAATTTCTTCTCGATGACGACGTTGCGGCCTTTCGGTCCAAGGGTGACCTTGACCGCGTCCGCGAGCTTGTTCACGCCGCGAAGGATCGCCTGGCGTGCTTCTTCACTGTAAGTAATGCGCTTAGCCATGTATGTCTCCTTTATCCTTCGACGATGGCGAGGACTTCGTCTTCGCGGAGGATCGTGTACTCGACGTCATCGAGCTTGATCTCGGTGCCGGAGTACTTTCCGATCAGGATGATGTCGCCCTTCTTCACGTCGAGCTTCATGCGGTTGCCCTGGTCGTTGAACTTCCCTTCACCGACGGCGATGACTTCCGCCTCCTGGGGCTTCTCTTTGTTGGTGTCCGGGATGTAGAGGCCGGAGGCCGTCTTGTCCTGGGCTGCCTTGCGCCGGACCACGATGCGGTCGTACAGCGGGCGGAGCTTGACATCAGTTGCTGCCATGCGTGTATCTCCTTTCGATTGAGAACCTTGCTTGAACCTGCGACCGCGAGGCCGCGAGCCGTTCCGGTGGAAGAGGCAACGGTGTTAGCACTCGCGCCTCGGGAGTGCTAACAATAGGATGGCGGGGATATTCTGTCAAGCGGGGCCGGTTGGCTTGGCAGTTGTCGGTTGTCGGTTGGCGGGGCGAAGGATGGCTGCCATTGACAGGGCATACCGGCGGTTGCATTCTTTCGGGTATGGCGAAGTCGGTCGAGATCCTGGTCAGCGATGAAGCATACGAGCGGCTGAAGAAAAAGGCCGAAGCGAGCGGGGTCTCTCCGTCTGCCTATCTCGTCGTCGAGCTCGAGGCGCTGGCTGCTCGCCCCACGAAGGAAGAGATTCTGGAACGGATTCGGAGCCTGCCGCCGATGGATCCCGGGTTTTCTTCGGCCGAGTTAGTCCGCGAGGGGCGCGAGGAACGCGAGGAACAACTCTGGCAGGCAATCACGCATACGAAATAGTGGTGGATGCTTCGACCGTCGTCGATCTCCTGATCGCGAGCCCAGTCACACCGAAGATCGTTGACCGCCTGTTCGTGGTGGGCAAACGCATCGTTGCACCGCATCTGATCGACATTGAAGTCACGAATGCGCTGCGGAAGCATCTGCGGACTGGGATGCCGTATTCAGCCGCGCTCGATGCCTTGACGCTGTTTGCGATTCTTGCCATTGACCGCCGTGACCATCTCGAGCTCCTGCCGCGCATCCTCGAGCTGCGACAGAACATCACCGCTTACGACGCCGCATATGTTGCGCTTGCTGAGGCGCTGGACGCCACTCTCGTCACCCGTGATCGCCGCCTCTCCCTTTCATCGGGCCATGCCGCGCGCATCGAGTACATCGACTAGCAACTGACAACCGACAACACGACGCGATTACAGCCGCGGCCGCACGTGCTTCTTCGGCGGGGTGATCCAGCCCTTTCTCCAGAACCAGATCAGCATCATCACGCCGGTGCCGATCATGAGACCGAGCGCGAAGGGGTAGCCGTGGAGCCATTTCAGCTCCGGCATGTGCTCGAAGTTCATCCCGTAGACGCCGGCGATGAGGGTGAGGGGCAGCATGACGGCGGAGAAGATGGTCAGGACCTTCATGGTCTCGTTCGTGCGATTGGCGACGACGGAGAGGTACGCGTCCATGGTGCCGGTCATGAGGTCGCGGTCCACGTCCATGGTCTCGCTGATGCGGAACATGTGGTCGTAGACGTCGCGGTAGTAGATGAGGTGGGGCCGCTGCACGAAGCCGGCGTCGCCGCGGGAGATCTGGTTGAGCAACTCTCGTTGGGGCAGGGTGTGGCGGCGCAGGCTGTTGATGTCGCGCTTGAAGTGGAGGAGCTCGTCGAGGTGTTCCACCGAGGCGTCCTCGAAGATGCGGTCCTGTAGATCGTCGACCGCTTCTTCGATCTGCTCGAGGAGCGGGAAGTAGGCATCGACCATGTGGTCGACGACCGAGTACAGAAGAAAGTCCGGGCCCCGCTCGAGCAGGCGCCGGTCGGAGATGAGGCGGGTGGCGATCTCGTCGATGGAGCGCAGGGGACGGCGATGGACGGTGAAGAGGAAGTTCGTGCCGAGGAAGGCCGCCAGCTTGTAGGTCTCGGACTGGTGCGAGGAGACGTTGACGTCGACGGTGCGGAAGATGAAGAAGTCGTAGTTGGGGAATGAGTCGTACTTGGGCAGAGTGCTCGGAGAGAGTGTGTCCTCGGCGGCCAGCTCATGGAACCCGAACCGCTCTTCGAGCAGCGGCTCGATGACTTCGTGCACCGGATCCTGGATGTCTACCCACAGCTTGTCGTCGGAGTCGCGGCGCCACTCGTCGATCAGAGACTCATCGCCTCGGCGAAACGCGCCATCACGGATGAGGGATACGCGGATGCTGGTCATTGACTCGGTTGGCGGGAGACCACGAAGGGCGAGGGCGGGAGGTGGTCCCCCGCCAACCGATTCTCCGCCAACGACCCGGCGCCAACCGCCAACCTGTTCACAGCAGATCCGCCAGCGACGTGTACTTGCGTCCTTGAGAAGTGGCCACGGCTTCGTAGGTGATCTCGCCCTTATACACGTTCACTCCCGCGGCGAGGCCGGCGTCCTGACGGACGGCCTTGTCGAAGCCGAGGTTGGCGAGCATGAGCGTGTAGGGCAAGGTCGCGTTGGTGAGGGCGATGGTGGAGGTACGGGGCACGGCGCCGGGCATGTTGGCGACGCAGTAGTGAACGACGCCGTCCACTTCGTAGACGGGGTTGGAGTGCGTGGTCGCGTGAGCGGTCTCGACGCAGCCGCCCTGGTCGATGGCCACGTCGACGATGACGGAGCCCTTCTTCATCTGCGAGACCATCTCTCGCGTGACCAGCTTCGGCGCGGCCGCGCCGGGAATGAGCACGCCGCCGATGAGCAGGTCCGCGCGGCGCACCGCGTCTTCGAGGTGGGCCCGGCTGGAGGCCAGGGTCTGCACGGCGCCGAGGAAGATGTCGTCGAGCTGTCGCAGGCGGTCCAGGCTGAGGTCGAGGATGGTCACGCGGGCACCGAGGCCGACGGCCATTTTGGCCGCATTCAGACCGACCACGCCGCCGCCGATGATGACCACGTCGGCGGGGAGCGTTCCAGGCACGCCACCCAGGAGCACGCCGCGGCCTCCGTTCGGCCTGTGGAGGTAGTAGGCGCCCACGTGCACGGACATGCGGCCGGCCACTTCGGACATCGGAGTGAGCAGGGGCAGCGAGCGCGTGCGCGCGTCCGTGATGGTCTCGTAGGCCACGCCGGTGATCTGCTTTTTGAGCAGTTCTTCGGTGAGCTGGGGAACCGGTGCGAGGTGGAGGTACGTGAAGAGCAACTGGCCCTGTTTGAGCCGCTTCAGATCCGGCTCGACCGGCTCTTTCACTTTCACGATCATGTCCGCGTCGCCGAACACGGCATCGGCGTCGGGAAGGATCTTCGCGCCCGCAGCGACGTACTCTTCGTTCGAAAAGCCGCTGCCGTTTCCCGCGCCGCTCTGGACGAGCACTTCATGTCCGCTGGCGGCCAGGTCGCGTGCGCCGGACGGCGTCATGCCTACCCGGTATTCGTTGTCTTTGATTTCGGTCGGTACGCCGATCCGCATGATGGGGTGTCTCCCGTTCTGCTGAAGGATTCTGCGCGGAGGGCGCGCTCAGCGGGGGGATTGTACAGGAGCGGATTGAGGATTGAGGATGGAGGTCGGTCTTGGTTGTCGGTTGACGGTTTTCAGTTGAGGGTGACCTTCTGAATTACGCAGACTGGGGCGGGGCGGGTTGTCCGTTGTCGGTTCTCAGTTCGTGGTGATCCATCCGTGGCGCGACTGGGTGCAGACAACCGATCACCGACAACGGACAACCCGACCCACTGGACACCGACTTCCGGGAAGCTGTACTGCCGGCCTCAAGGTCGGACGCTGCGGCGTCTGCCCGGCTTGTAGTCGTTTGGCGGCAATCCGAACTCTTCCGGCGCGACGTATTGGGCGGCGGCGAGTGCGTCGACGACGCCCCAACCGGTCTCGAAGTCCCAACCGGGATCGGCGGTGTCGCGGGCGGTGTGCTTCAGCACGAAGGCGATGTCGATGGGCTTGAGTGTGCGGTCCAGCGAGAGCAGCAGCGCGGCGGTGCTGGATACGTGCGGAGTGGCCATCGAGGTGCCGCTCAGACGACCGTACTGCGCGAAGACGAAGCTGGCCGTGGCGTTCGCGTTCGCGCGGCCGAGGAGTTTCTGACCGTCTTCATAGGTGACGCCGATGGCCAGGGGAAAGACGTAGTCCTTCCACTCCGCGGGGCATTGCGGACCGGTCGGGCAACCCTGGGGCAGCATGGTCCAGGGCTTGAGCTCGGACTCCGGTACGTGATCCCACACGACGACGGCGGTGGCGCCGGCTTGTTTCGCGTTGCGCGCTTTCTCGCGGAAGTCGAGCGTGCCTCGGCGGATGAGGGCGATGTTGCCCTGAACGGCGGCAGTGAAGTCCTCGGGAGCGCCGAGTTTGCAGTCGACGATCCTTCCGCTGATGCGCGTCTTGGGAGAGCCGATGAGGCCGAGGGCGGTGTAGGAATCGCTGCCGATGACCACGTCCGCGGCCGGGTGATAGCCGTCGAGGAATGTCGACTGCACCATCACGCCGGGACCGACGACATCCATGCGCATCCCCCAACTGGAGAACTCGGCGCGGCGACCGTCCTCTCCGATGGCGCCGACGGGGATCACGCCCTCGTAGGCTGCCGGGAAGTCGAGGAAGGCCGCGCCACGGTTGCCGGCGGCGGCGACGAGGATGAGTCCCGCGTCTGCGGCGCGTACGACCGCCGCACGTTCGAGCCTGCCGCCTTCCGCCGCGGCGCCGATGGACATGTTCACGACCCAGCGTCCGCCGAGCTCTTGTTGCTTGCCGACGGCCCAGTCGATGCCGGCCGCGATGTACTCGTCGAAGCTCTTGCCCGTGGAGTCGAGAGCCTTGACCACCCAGAGCCGGACGCCCGGCGCGGCGCCGATGACGCCGAAGCCATTGTCGGTCGCGGCGATGGTTCCGGCGACGTGAGTGCCGTGGAAGTTGTCATCGATCGGCAGGCTGGCGGGCGAGTAGACGTTGTAGCCGCCCACGTACGCCGCCTTGAGATCGGGATGGTTGAAGTCGATGCCGGTGTCGAGGACGACGACGTTGATGCCTTCGCCGCGGGTCACGGGCCAGACGTCGGCGGCATGGATCACGGGCAGTCCCCACGGCGTGACCTGCTGCTCATAGCTCTCGAGGTTGGAGGTGAAGTCATCCGGCCGGCCCGCGGAGAGGCCGGAGGCCCACCGCTCGACGACGGGGTCGACGGACTGAACGCCCGCGGTGTTCCTCAACTCGACTACTTCTTCCTCGGTGAGGTCTGCGGCGAAGCCGTTGATGTTCGTGAAGGTCCGCATGCGCAGCGGCTTGTCCTCGGCATTCGAGACCATGCGCATCGCTCGGGCGTGAGGGGCAGCGGCAGCGGTGGTGATGGTGTATCGCTGGCGCGTCTCCGCGAGCATCGGGAGGGAGGCCGCGATGGTGGCGGCCAGGATCCAGGAGGTGGTGAATGTACGGTTCATGGTTGTCGTCGTTGAGCCGATGAGCGTCAGCGCCGCAGTCCGCGGCGGCCTGTGCGTGGTGGTTGAGTCCAGCCGATGTCCATGAGCTGGTAGATGGTGAGGTCCACGGTGTCCAGCAGGTCGGCGTTGATGAAGGGCTCCATGAGCAGATTGGGAGTGACCAGCGTGTCGAAGTGATAGACGGAGGAGCCGCCATTGAACTGGCAGGGAGCATAGAGGCGAACGAATCCCTGGGGGACGGTTCCCGCGCGGCGGCTGGGATCGGAGCGCAGCACGCCGCGGACTTCGGCACTGGCGAGCTGCCCCTTGAGCAGGGAGCCGTCGTCCTGGGTGATGCTGATCGCGGGGATGGTGATATCGGTGGTGCTGCCGCCGAGGGCGGGAGGCTGGCAGGTGTCTCTGCGGTTGTCGATGACGATCAGCCCGGTGGCTCCGGCGTTCTGCGCGTTGCGCGCCTTCTCGACGAAGGCGCAGGTGCCGCGATCGACGACGGCGATGTTGCCGGCGATGTCGCCCGCGTTGCTGAAGACGGTGCAGCCGTCGGTGGTGGTGGGGCCGGTGGCGTTTTCGGCGTCGAGCGCGAGCACGGCCCGGCCAGCCAGTCCGCCGCGATTGGCAGGGGGGCCAAAGGACGCGGTACCGAACTCGTAGTCCCTGGCGGAGGGCGTGGTCACGCTGAAGACCGTGATCGTCTCGAGCGCGTTGGCCGCGGCGCGCGTGACGTTCTCACCGTCCCACACGAGGTTGCCGGTGTTGGTCATGGAGATGTTGCGTTGCGGCGCCGTCATCTGATCCCAGCGCAGCCCTGCCACGATGTCGAACGTGTGTGTGTCGAAGACGCTGGGCCGGTTCTGGACGAAGTCGATTCCGCGGCCGGCGAAACCGAGGCCGTGGCCGATCTCGTGGAGCACGACGGTGTAGAGGGCGTCGTCGTCGCCTTCGTTGCCGTCGAATCCGTAGTACCAGGAGCGCTCGCCCACGCACTCCGGCGTGTCGAGTGCGGAGTTGAAGCGCAGGAGCATGTCTTCCTGATTGGGATTGCGATCGACGCCAGCGAACTTGTTCGCGAGGGCGGACGGATACCAGACGTTCTGCAGGGGTGCATTGGGGAAGTTCGCGTCCCAGGAGAGGATCTGCGCCGCGCCGAGGACGACGCCGGTGGCGTCGCAGTCGAGTGGGACGACGGAGGAGCGAATGCGGATGTCGACATCGGTGTCGAGGACGCTCTGCCAGCGATAAGCGGCTTTCTCGAAGACGTTCAAGCGCTGCGCCCCGAGGGTCAGGCCGTCGTTGCCTCCCACCGGAGTTGTGGGCGTGGGGTCGTTGAAGCCCACACCCGGCTGGTCGATGTTGATGATGATGATGCGCCCCGTGCCGGCGAAGAGCTGGCAGGACGCGAACACGAGGACGGCGAGGAGGGAGCCGCGGCGCATTGCGGTCACTGTTCCTTCGCCTGTCGCGTGCGTAAGGTCTCGAGCGGGGCTGTGAGGAATCGGCGCGCTGCCTCTTCGCTGTCGACGCAGGCTTTGATGAGCTTTCCGTCGGGACCGATGCGCGCGACCACGACCTCGACGGAGGCGGGGACGGTGATGGTGCCGTTGTCGCCGTCGATCATGCGCACGCCCGGTGCGCGCTCGAACAGGGTGCGGAGATCGAGGGTTTCGCGCGCAGGCTCAATGGCTGCGGCAGAAGTGGTGATGAGCGCAACGCTGATGAGGGTCGCAACGGTGGCGATCCAGGATGTGCGTCGAATCATGAGTCTCTCCTCGGGTTCTCCGCGGTTGCGGAATATCAGCGCCGCAGGAAACGGCGGCCGGTGCGTGTGGACGGGGTGAAGGCGTCCGGCGCGAGCAGTCTCGCGGCGGCGTTGAGGTCGATGATGCCATGGCCATAGAGGTCATCTGGGCCGGGGGCGCCGAGGTCCATGGCGGTTGCGGTCAAGGCCTGAACGATCTGCGCCGGGGTGGCTTCAGGCGCAAAGGACCAGAGCAGGGCCACGCCACCGGTGACGTGCGGCGCGGACATGGACGTGCCGTTCTTCGTCGCGTAGTCGTCGGATTCGTAGCCGATGGTCATCGCGCCGCTCTTCTTGTCCGCGAACGGCTGTCCGTCTTCGAGGGAAATGCCGACGCCGACGGGCCAGGGATAGGTCTGCGAGTCCGGGTCATCCTTGGGGTAGAGCGTGAAGAGGTAGTTGGAGTCGTCGTTGTTGAAGATCACGACGCCGATGGCTCCGGCCTCGTGAGCGCGGCGGGTCTTGGCGGCGAACGTATCCACACCGCGCTGAAGGAGTGCGATCTTGCCGCGCACTTCCGGCGGGAAGTCGCCCGCTCCTCCCAAGCCGCAGTAGAGATAGTGGCCTTCGACCGAATCGAGCTTGGATCCGATCATCGGTTTGGCGAGCACGGGACTGCCGTCGACGCGCACGAACGATCCGAAGGTGAAGCCACTCCGGACGGTGGACAGAACGCCGACGCCGGGAGCAACGAAATCGAGCTCGGGCCCCGCATTCGAGAAGTTGGCGCGCACGTTGGTGCTGGCGACGGCGCCGACGGCGATGACGGTGGGGTAGGCCGCGGGATAGGCCACGGGCTGGATGGCAGCGGCGGTGGAGTCGTTGCCGGTGGAGGCCACGACGATCACACCGGCGCCGGCCACTTCTTCGAAGGCCTCACGCTCGATCTCGCTCGTGTCCGGTCCGCCGAGCGAGAGGTTGACCACCCATCGTCCGCCAAGCTCGGCCTTCTTCGCGAGGACCCAATCCAGTCCCGCGATGACGTCTTCCATCGTGCCGTTGCCGGTGGAGTCGATGGCCTTGATGCCCCAGAGGCGCACACCCGGCGCTACGCCGATGACGCCGACCCGGTTGTTGCCGGCGGCGATTGTGCCGGCGACGTGTGAGCCATGCCCGACGTCGTCCATCGGTGGTTGGCCGGGGGTGATGAGGTTGATTCCCCCCGCCCAGGACGCTGCCAGGTCGGGATGCAGGAAGTCGACTCCGGAGTCGATGACCACGACGTTCACGTCGGCGGTCCGCCGCCCGGTCCACGCGAGGGGAGCCTGTACCTGGCTGATTCCGTAGGGGACCATCTGTGCGCCCGGGATCGATTCATCCGCCATGAGGGAGCGCGCGACGACGGGCTCGACCCAACGAACATCGGGTGAACGGCGAAGCTCGGCCGCTTCCGCCGGGGTCAGATCCGCGCCGAAGGCTTTGATGAAGCGAAAGGCATCGACGCGGCGTGTGCCTGGGTCGGGAAGGTGGCTTGCCAAAGACGTGACGGCGAGGCGGGCGGGACGGCGGGTCGCCACCACGTATCGCTGCGTGTCTTCCGCGAATACTGCGGTGCTGAACAGGACAACCAGTGCCCCCAGGGCGAGACGCTTCATTCGATCTCCCGACTTCGTGTTGGACGGCCAGAAGATTACTACTGAATAACAAATTCCGACAGGCCCGAATCTGTTAACGTACGCCCCCATGACGGATTGGAAGGAAAATCTCATCACCGAAGCCGGCGGAATCGCCTCGATGTTGAAGGAAACGAAGACGATCGCGGTTCTGGGCATCAAGCCGGAGTCGCACGCGGATCAAGCCGCGCACTATGTTCCGGCCCACATGGCCGAGGCCGGGTACGAGATCATCCCCGTACCGGTGTACTACCCGGACGTGACGGAGATCCTGGGCAAGCCGGTGTTCCGGACGCTGGCCGCCGTCGGCAGACCCATCGACATGGTGAACGTGTTCCGCCGGCCCACCGACATCCCCCAGCACGTCGACGACATCCTGGCCGCGAAGCCGAAGTTCGTCTGGTTCCAACTCGGCATCCGCAACGACGAAGCAGCCCAGCGTCTCGCCGAGGCCGGGATCAAGGTCGTGCAGGACCGCTGTCTCATGGTGGAAGAAGGCCGCCACTAGACTTCCACTAGACCGCCACTCTCGAAATTCTTCGCGTGGCGCGCACAACCCTCTGTCATCCTGAGCGGGTGGCGGGTGGGTGCGAAGGATCCCCTGCCGACGGAGCAAGTGTCGTGCATCGGCAGGGGATCCTTCGCCCCCCATCCCGCCGCCCGCTCAGGATGACAGGCCAATGTTGCGTTGGGTTGTCGGGCGCAGTCCGCGTTGTGCCTCTGTGGTGAAAAGCCTTTCAACCAGGAATGCAACGGAGCCAGAGAACCGACTTTCCGCCTTACTCCCTGTGGGAAACGCGCAGCGGCTCGGGGACGCCGGTGGCGTTGCTGCATGGATTGAGCGGGTCGTCGCGGTGGTGGTCGCGGAATCGGGAGGCGTTGGAGGCGTGGCATACCGTGGCCGCGGTCGATCTGGTGGGCTTCGGGCACAACCGGCGGTTCGCGGGTCTCCCTCTGCTGCTGCCGTCCTTTCCGGAGATCGCGGCTTTGATCGCGCGGTGGCTGGAGACGTTCGGGGAGCCGGTGCATCTGGTCGGGCACTCGATGGGAGGCCAGATCGCGATCCGCGTCGCGGCGGAGCGTCCCGACCTGGTGCGGTCGCTGACGCTGGTCAGTGCGCCGGGCATGCCTTTCCACCTCGATCCGCGCCCGCACGTGAGAGCGGTGGAGCGTCCTCCGTACGGTGGTGCGGGCATCGCCCGCGTGCTCTTACCCGATTTTCTGCGCGCCGGTCCGGCGTCCGTCGCGGTGGCGGGGATGCGCGTCGTGCGTGGGGACCTGCGCGAGTCGATGCACGCGGTGCGCGTTCCGACGCTGCTGGTGTGGGGCGAGAACGATCCGCTGGTTCCGCTCGTCTACGGGCAGGCGATGCAGCGAGAGATCGAAGGGTCTCGCCTGGCGGTGATTCCCGGCGCCGCGCACGTGGCCATGTGGGACACGCCTGAGGCCTTCAACGAGATCGTGCTGGCGTTCTTCGCGGAGGTCGAAGCGAAACCCTTCGTCGGTGCCGAGCCTTCGTTCTCGTGGGGGCTCTCGGGTTGGACGAACGGGATCGGCTCCCGCCAGGCGGGCCGGCGGCGCGACTTCGTGCTGGTCCATGGGCTGGGGATGTCGAGCGAGTACTTCGAGCGTCTGGCGCGAGCGTTGTTCGCGCGCGGCTGGAATCCGATCGCTCCGGATCTGCCGTGGGAACCGGCCGGTCCGGAGGAGCACGCGACGATGCTCGCGGGCTGGGCCGATGCCTTGGGAATCCGCGATGCGGTCTGGCTGGGACACTCCATCGGCGCCAACGTGGTCGCCCATCTCGCGAGACTGCGACCGGACCTGGTCCGTTCCCGCGTGTTCGTCGGCGCGCTGTGGACGCGGACGCGCTTTCCGGTCCTCCGCACGTTCGCGATGCTGGCATTGGACGCCTTCCGCGAGCCGCTCGCGCTGTACCGCTACGTGATTCCGGCGTACTGGCGGATCGGCGTGGCGCGTTGGTTCGTCACCGGGCTCCGCTACGCCCGCGACATCGTGCAAGCTCCGCCGGAAGGACGCTTCCTCGCCGGCCAGCGCGACCCCATCCCCGACCGCACCTGCATCCCCGCGGAGCTGGTGCCCGGAGCGCACGCCTGCGTGTTCTCGCACGCGGAAGAGCTGGCGTCGCGATTCGAGCCGCGGACTCGAAACGTCGATTTGACCTGTGGAGCGGTGGGCTTTAGCCCTCCGGGCGCTCGCGAGGAGTGAGCCGAGGAGCGCCGGCGTCCCCGCCGGCGCTCCGCTTTCGCCGCCGTAGTCGGCTTCGCCCGCTACGCGAGAGCGTGGAGGGCTGAAGCCCACCGCTCCACAGCGACCGAACCGTCACTTCACGACGTTCGTACCTCGGATTCCGCGGACAGGATGCGTGTGAGCCAGAGGTTGGAGAGCTTCTCCAGGACCGTGTTCTGGCGCAGGCGGGCGCGGAGGTTGGTGAAGTCGACGACGTCCAGCGGCTGGTCCTGGTTGAAGCACGAGAAGACGAAGGACTCTTTGCCGGTGACGGGGTCGACGTGGCGCTGGAGGCACTGCGCGCAGACCTGTTTCATCATGCACTGCATCGGCGAGTTGATGGAGCCGATGCCGACGTGCTGCGGGTCGAGGAACGGCGCGAGCACGCCGTGACGGGCGTCTCTCACGGCGCGCATCATTCCGTCCGAGCCGATGGCAATGAGGCGTTGCGCGTCGCGGAGATCGAACATTCGTTTCTCCGAGGCGTACCAGAGCATGGCTTGCACGATGTTGCCGGTGAAGCCGAGATCCTGCTCGCGTCGCGGCGCGATGGGGTCGCCTGCGTCGACGGACCAGACCACTTGATGAGTGCCCGCTTCGATCTCGTCACGCTTGAAGACGTCCGCGGTTTTCTTGTAGCCGGCGAAGTAGACGACGCGGCAGCCGTTGTCTTTGAGGGCCTTGGCGATGGAGAAGAGCACGGCGTTGCCGAGGCCGCCGCCGGCCAGGAGAATCGTCTCGTCGCGAGGGATCTCCGTCGGTGCGCCAGTGGGACCCATGAGCACGACCGGCTCGCCTTTGCGCAGCATGGAGCACATGCGCGACGAGCCGCCCATCTCCAGCACGATCACGGAGAGCAGGCCGCTCTCCGGCGACGCAGAGGCGCCGGTCAGAGCCAGTCCTTCCATGGCCATGACCGTGCCTTTCACCGTCGGCGCGTAGCTCTCGAAGTTCTGCAGGCGGAAGAACTGGCCCGGCTCGAAGTGCCGGGCCGCGAACGGCGCGCGCACGACCACTTCGACGATGGTCGGCGTGAGGCGATTGACCTCGTGGACGCGCGCGATCAAGCCGTCCTCGAGCGTGGCCGTGAGAGCCGCCCATTTCGCATCGCGCGCGGTCTGCGCCTCGGCGGAGCGATCCAGGGTCAGGAGCTCGTCGTTGAAGATCGCGCGGACGTGCGGGTAGCCGAACTTCGCGGAGGCCATGGCCTTGACGACGTTGCCGGCATAGCGCGGGTGGTTGTCGCCGTAGAAGGAGATCAGCTTCTCCTTGTGCGAAGGATGCTGATACGAGGTGAAGAAGCCGCGATCGCGGGAAGCCTCGTCATCCTCGACCAGCTCCCGGTTCGGGCCCAGTGAGTACGATTGAAAGAACTGCTTCCACTTGTCGAGTTTGAAGCTCTTCGGGTGCTCTTTCTCGTAGATGACGTTCGGCGCGGTCCCGGCGGCGATCATCACCGTGCGCGCGCCGAGCTCCACGATCTGGCCGGAGTCTCTCCACCGCCCATCCTCGACGATCTGCTTTTCGAAGATCAGCGACTGCACGTGACCGTACTCGTCCGCCACCGCTTCGACGGGCGAGATCATCTCCGCGTAGAAGATGCCTTCCTCGAACGCCTTCTCGACTTCTTCATAGTTGAGGCGGTAGGCGGGCGAGTCGAGCATGGTTTTGCGATAGGCGATGGTCACGCCGCCCCAGCCGCGCACGAGCGGGACGAAGTCCGGCTTTTCTCCCGCGGCGGCGGCGCGCTCACGCTCCGCGCGCACGGCGCGCCCATGTCCGGTGAGCTCGTCCAGCACCAGCAGCTCTTCGGCGTCATAGCCGCTCCGTACGCGAGCTTCGCCGAGCTCGGAGCACATGGTCTCGTAGCGCTCGAGGACTTTCTCCACCTGCACCGGGTAATACGCGAAGAGCTCCGTGGCCGTGTCGATGGCCGTGAGGCCGCCGCCGATGACGACCGCGGGCAGGCGCACCTGCAGGTTGGCCAGGGAGTTCTTCTTGAAGGCGCCTGTGAGCTGCAGCGCCATGAGGAAGTCCGAGGCCTGACGCATGCCGCGCACGAGGTTGTTCTTCATGCGCACGAGCGTCGGCGTTCCGGCTCCGGCGGCGATGGCGATGTGGTCGAAGCCCAACTCGTCGAACGCCTCTTCGATGGTGAGCGTCCCGCCGAAACGGACACCGCCGAATACACGCAGGTTCTGTTTGCGCTCCAAGGCAATGCGGATGACTTTCAGGAAGTTCTTGTCCCAACGCACGGTGATGCCGTACTCGGAAACGCCGCCGAAGCCCGCCAGCAGGCGATCGTCGAGGTCTTCCCACAGCACGCGCGCATCGCGGATGGGCTCGAATCGGTTGGCGGTTGGCGGTTGGCGGTTGGCGGGGGATCCCGTTGGCCGTTGTCGGTTGTCGGTTCGTTGCGGCGTGGAATGTGGCGACTCCTCGCCGTTTTCCACAGCGTTCTCCCGCCAACCGCCAACCGCCGACCGCCAACCTTCTAAAGGCTCGATCTTCAATCCGTCGATGGCCACGACTCCGAAGCCTTCGTTGGCGAGGTAGTGCGCGACGGTGTAGCCGGCGGGACCGAGGCCGACTACCAGGACGTTGCGGCCGTTGTAGGGGAGGGCGATGGGGCGTCGCGCATTGAGCGGATTCCACATCGTCAGCAGCGAGTAGATCTCGAAGCCGTAGGGCAGGAAGAGGACGTCGGTCAGGACTCCGGTCTCGATCTGGGGAATGTTCACCGGGTCCTGCTTCTGGAAGATGCAGGCGCGCATGCAGTCGTTGCAGATGCGATGGCCGGTGCCCGGGCACATGGGGTTGTCGATCATCACCAGGGCCAGGGCGCCGATGGCGTCGCCGGTCGCGCGGAGGAAGTTCATCTCGCCGATCTTCTCGTCGAGCGGACAGCCTTCGAGGGGCATGCCCAGCGGATTCGGTTTGTAGGTGCCGTTGGGCTGCGCGAAGCCGCGGGAACAGGAGTCCTTCTTCCGCTCGTGGCAGTAGATGCAGTAGTCCGCCTCATCGGCGATCTCGCGCGGCGTCATGCGCGGATCCGTGAGGTGGAAGGCGTCGCGTTTGCGGAAGTGATGCGGATCGCCGCCGAAGGTGAGCTCGCCGGTGGGCTGGGTGGGAACGAGGCGGTCGAATTTGAGAGGCTTGGGCAGGCGGAAGGAGGTCCAGCCTTCGAAGCGTCCACCTTTCCAATGCGCGGCGGTCCACTGCACGAGCAGATCCGTGACCTCGTGGAGAGCCGCGGCCTCGCGAGGAAGCGACTCCGCCGACGCCAATGGATCCACGCGCGTCACGGTCTCGCTGAAAGTCCCCTCGGCCCGCAGCCGCTCCCGCAACTGCAAAAGCGCGGCGCGCGCGCCCTCGGAGGGTGCGAGCTCTTTCGCGCCCCGCGGGTACTCGCGCTCGAGCTCCACGAGACGGTTCGCGGTCGTGGCCAGCGCGAGCTCGTCATCGATCCCCGCGGGAGCCATGATGCGGATGAGCGACGTGGCCGCGGGATCGGCCCCGTTCACGGTGGCCTTCACGACGCGCTTGGCGACGAACTCGCGCTTGAAGCGCGCCACCTCGGCGTCGCGCTTCGCTCGATCCTGCAATGCGGACGCTCCGGACTCGAGATGAAAGAGGCGGGTCAGAAAGAGCGAGAGGCATCGCCCCACCGCGATCAGGAGAGCCGACTCCTCCGGCGTGGCCAGTCCGCCATTCGACTCGCCGTTCTGCACGGCATGCCGGTAGGTCTGGAAGCGCCGGAACAGTTCGGCGTCGTGCTCTTCGACCACGCGGTCGAAGGCCAGGGCGAGGTCGCTCAGGCGGGAGAGGTCGGAGAGGTCCGTGTACTGAAAGTCTTCGATGCCGAGTCTCATAGGTTCAGGGGCGCATGTTCTCACAGCGACTCTCTGCGAGTGTTGAATCGCGAAGCGAGCGACAAGAATTCGCAGAGCGTTTCGCAAGATCACCATCTCCTTGCGGGTGAAAGACCGCATGAGCAGATGGTGGCCCGGACGCCAGCTCAAACCCTGAAGCGGTCATCTTCGGGAGCTCGAGTATCGACGGGTAGGGAAATCCGCCGTTCCGTCACACCTTCAGCGGAGAGGGTAGCTCTGAAAGACCGCCTGGCGTAGTTGATGCCCTGTTGGTCTTCCGTGAGGCGCTGCGTCTAACCGAGCGGTTCACGAGTCGCTCGAAGCCGAGTCATGATCCGACCTCGTTTCGAAGAGTTCCTTCATCTGGACATTGCGGCCCGTGAGGCGGCGAAACGCGCCGAGGATGCGAGTCCTCCGTCCATGGGCGGCGCTGAGGCCGCTGAGAATGTGGCCGAGGTGTGGCTCGCGAACGCCACTACTCGCCGCGACCTCAATTTCGGAAATGCCATGGGTGAGCATGAATCTCCGTATGCGGGTAAGGGACAGCGTCTCAGAAGAAGGCCCGGTCATGGGCACCGATGGCTGCGCCGTCCCTGCAGAGACCGATGGATGCCCGACTACGCGAAGACGCATGTACTCGACTCGCACGCGCGCGAGTGCTTTCCAGATCAACTTCCCGGCATAGCGAACAGTCGTGTCGAGGACTTGCGCGACCTCCGTTGCCGTCATTCCTTCGAAGTAGTGCAGCCGAAGCACTTCGCGCTCTCTTGGGGGAAGGCGGTCGAGAAGGCGCCGTACGAGGATTGTCCTTTCGAGTCGTTCGATGTCGGATTGCAGAAGAATGTCGGGGAGGTCGTCGATTCGTGTTCCCTCAATGTCGCTCCAGCGAGCCCGATCGCGCCAATAGTGACGGCTCGCGTTGCAGACGGCTCCGACGAGCCATGCGCGAGGATTCTCGATTCGGCTGCCGCACGTCCAGTAGGAAAGCAGAGCTTCCTGGACGAGCGGCTCACAGTCCGCATCCGGAACGTGAAACTTTCGTCCGGCAACGCAAAGCAGAAGCGGGCGGTACTCCGAATAGAGCGCTTCGAGGTCATTTGCTGCCGAAGCATCGGAAGGAATGGTCGGTGACTTCAGAGCTGGTTGTGCGGGCTGTCCGGGTCGAGGTCGAAAAGCTCGTCCATCTGGACATCCGACCCCTTCAGTCTCCGCGCCGCGCGAAGGATCCGAAGCATCGTTCCCTTGCGCGCGTCTCCGCCCGCGCGAATCTTCGTCATTGCCTGCCGGCCGATCCCGGCCATCTGCTCCAGTTGCGCCGAGGTGAAGCCGTTCTGGTCCAGCCACAGTTGCAGACGGGTTCGTTGCCCCTTCTCCTTGGTCACGCAGAATCACCTCCTCAATCAACAACTGATATGTTGACACGAGTTGAAATCGCGGTCAATTTGGCTATACTTCTGTCCATGCTCAGGAGGGACGGTTCCGTGCTGCCAACACCAGAAGCGGGGATTCGGTCGATCGGTGCAACGATTCGCGCGGCGCGAATCGCTCGTGGGCTCACCCAGGAGCGCGCTGCAAAGGAGGCGCGCGTGAGCCGCGCGCAACTGGCATTGTTGGAGCAGGGCGGCAACGTTTCGATCAAGTTCCTCCTCAAGATCGCGAAGCTCCTGGACCTGACCAACATCCCGCTCGATGGCAAGGTGCAGCTCACAGCGGAGGTTCGCGACGGGCTGAATGTCTTTGAGCTGATGCAATCGCTCGATCTCCTCGCGGCGGTCGTCGATCACTTGAGGGGCTTCGCCATGACCGCAGTCCTTCCACCGTCGGAACGCGGCGAGCTGAAGGACACGGTCGCGCTGAAGGAAATTGTCGCCAGACATACTGTCAACGCCGCAGGCGTGGAGCGCTTGGCGAAGGCGATCACGCAACTCGAAGGGGCGCCCGTCGGTGCCCCTTTGCCCGGCGTCGTTCAAGAAAAGGAAACGCAGCGGCGTACCTCCGGCCGCGTACGAAAACGTGGAAGTCGAGAACTGCCCCGATGAACTGGCACGATCATGTCGCCGCGTTGTCTAACGTTGCACGGCTCGCCACGGTCGCTGCCACCAAGGGTGCCCACTACGGTCCCCTGCTTCTTCTTGGGGCACGAGGCGACTGGCGTACGAAGATGCAGAGCGATCCGAATTACCGAAGCTACGGAACGTTGCAGTTCCTCCTGGGGAAAGCGCGCGACAAGTTCGAGACTGAGCCCAAACTCGCTCGCGAAATCACAGCGGCCGTTCTCGACTTCGTCGACCAAGTCGAAGGCCCGTCCCACATCCACGAGATCGGTCTGCAAGGTCTCGCCTGGAAGGAGCACGCGAATGCCTGCGAGAAGACGGGCGACCTCCGGGCTGCTCTGACCGCCGCGGAGCGTTCGGTCGAAATCTATGGTGAGGCACCGAGTCTTCTGTTTCAGCAGACACGAGCGGAGCTCGTGATCTGCAAGGTACTGCGTCAAACCGGCGACAACGACCGAGCGATCGAAATCGCCCGCCGCTGCGCCGGCATCTTCACGGACTTCGACGACCGCAGCTCCACAAACATGGCTCGGATGTTCGAGGCCGGCGTGCTCTACACCTCGAAACGTTTCAGGGAGGCGCTCGTGATCTTCGCGGACGTCTGCGAGCGGGCGGAGCGCAACGGCGATCGCTTGACCGTCGCGCAGTGTCTTCAATGCGCTGCACAGTGCGCCCGCGAGCTCGGGGACCTCGACGGGGCACGAGTCCTGTACCCTCGCGTGGTTGCCCATTTCGACGCTCTGAACATCCCGAGCGACGCCAACTGCGCGAGGTGGGGTCAAGCCCTCGTACTTGCTGCTGCAGGCAGGGTCTCCAACGCGATCTCGGAGCTCTACAAAGTGCGGGCGGTCTTCCTCAGCCTCGGGATGAAGGGCCACGCAGCAAGCGCGACGCTGGACGTCGTACGCATCAAGTTCGAAGCGGGTGAAGACGTGCGCGAGATCTGCGCGGAGCTTGTTCCTGTCTTCACACAATCAGGCCTCACGCAGAGTGCAATTGAAGTGCTCGCGTACATCCGGCAACAGGATAAGAACGGGCAAGTCATGAACGCGCGAGTCAAACGTGGGACATGAAGCGTGTCACTGCCGTGATCTTGGGTTGCCCGCAGGGCTGTTCCCCAAACATGAATGAATGCGGCTACTTGTGAGCCTGACGTATCCGATTGCAGGCACCATGTTGTCTGCCCCAATCACCTACGTCAAGCCGCCGAGATGGAGTTGCAGCAATGCCGCGTTATTGCGTCGTAGACAGGAGATTAATTCTGCCCTATATTCCCATCATCGACCGTCTGACAAGTACAAAGCGCGTGAAAAGGAATCATGCTCTGATGAGTCTTCGCAAATTCAACTCGACCGCCATTCTCGTTCTCGTCGTAATTTCCGTCGCAATCCTTCCGTCCGCAACGGTTGAAGCGAGTTGCGTCACGGAATGGTCTACCTGCCGAAGCGATGCCACGGCCGCCTACTTCCGTGACGAAATCGGCACGTTTCGCTATTCCCTGCTGTTGGACGGCTGTGACATCGGCTATGGCGCCTGCGTGATGATCCGACAGTAGATCCGGAGTTCGCTCTCTCGATAACCTCCTTGTCAGACGGTCAATGCCTCTATGCATACTTCATCTCAGTTTCTCAGAACGGTGACCCTTGCGGTCTTTTCGCTACTCGCGGCCGACGCCCTTGCCGCGTGGGAGAAGATCGGCACTGTTCCCAGCTCGGCTCGCGCCATTGTGCTGAGCAAGGCCGGCAATGCCGTGGGGTTCGCCGCGGACAGCAAAGGGCAGACTCTCTTCGCACTCGACGGCGGTGTCACGCGCACGTCGCCGCTGACATCGGCTCCGCTTTTCTATGCCTATGCTCATGACGTCTCGGGAACGACGATCTGTACAGCACATGGCAGGACCGGCACTGTCTCCCTGCTGTGCTCCGACTCGCGGCTCGTGCGTACCGGCGATTACCCACTTTCGTTTCCGATGAGCTCCGGGGCGCTGCTGCTTCCCGACCTGATGTGGGTAGTCGATGGATCCGGAACGTTGGGCTCGAGAGAAGCGCCGCTGGTCGCTCTGAAACGCACTGCCGGCGACCGTTGGGAGGAGACTGCTCGCCACGCGTCTCCTCTGTGCCGCGCAGAGGATGCTCCGCTGGTGTGTTCGGAGATCGAGATCCATCCAATGAAGGAGAGCGCTCTCGCCGTCATCCCGCTGCTCGGACGTTTCGATGGCGAAGTTCTGCGATATCCGACGATCGGGATCTGGAATCCGGAGAACGGTAGTCTCAAGCATGTGCCCGTGCCACCTGTTCCCGTCCCGGAGACGCTCCGGCAACACTACCGGCCTCTTCTCCACGCCCCCATGCGCCTGGTCTACCGCTCCGCGGCATCGTCCGAAGGGCAGATCGCGGTCATCGCGGTGCTACCGAGTGACGAGCGAGCGGGCGTGAAGAGGAATCAGCTATGGCTCTATGATGGCGCCGTGACCTGGAAGAAAGTCATCGCACCGGCGCAGTTGAACGCGGTCGCGTTTCTCGGCGAAGTACCAGTGGTCGTGACGACGGAAGGGATCGTACTTCGTTGGAAACCCTAGGAGCAGACACTCGAATTGTTCGTTGGCGAGCGCTGATCCTGGTCGATTTTCGCCGTCTCGTCCGCGATCCGAAGATGGTCGTCTTTCTCGTGACGATCTTCGCCGCTCCCCTCTTCGCGGCGCTGGCCGGTCTGTCCGCCGCCAAGACCGAGATGCTGGGCGCGCTCTTCCTTCCAGTGTTGATCGGATGGAGTTGGGGGCGTGACGTTTCCTCGGGTCGCCTCGTGCCGCTGGCACTCGCCGGCGCCGGTGCGACGATGCTTCTCTTCGTGCGCCTCGCCGCATTCGCCATTACGGCACTGCTCGGGGTCGTGACCGTGGCGCTCGCCGCGCGTACTTCGGCGAGTGAGATGTCGCTCATGACTCTGTTCACCGCGCACATTCTCGTTCTAGGGTTTCTTCTGGTGACACTCTTCCGCTCCGGCGATGCAGGCTGGGTTCCCCTGTTCGTCGCGTTTGCGGGCGTTTGGCTCCCCCTTGTTTACGCGATGAAGCAGACAGGAGGCGCTGTCGAGCAGGTGTGGCTGCGATGGCTCACGGCGGCGTTCCTCCCACAGTTCGCTCTCGACCTCCGGATCTACTCAGTCGAGCATCTGCAAGTACTGCTCGCCGCGCTCAGCCTGCTTTGGCTCGCACTCATCTCCGTCGCCGCCAGGCGGGCCTCCGCGCTGGATCGCAGGAGCGACGACTGAGATGATCCGGTTCGAGAGCGTCGACATGGTCTACGGTTTCCTCGGCGGCGTTCGGGCTCTGCGAGACGTTTCCCTCAGGCTCCGGCGCGGCGAGCATGTTGTGATCCTTGGGCCGAACGGTGCCGGCAAGTCGACGCTTCTCCGGCTGCTTCTCGGAATCGCCCGGCCCACGCGCGGCTCTGTACGCTGGGAGGCTGGCATCCGGCCGGCAATCGGATTTGCACCGGAACGGCCGCGGCTTCTGCCACGGACCACCGTCCGGGACATGCTCCAACTCGTCGCGAATGGCACCGATGCCCAGAACGAAATGCGCCGCTGTCTGGAAGCGCTCCATCTCGACACCCTTCTTCAGCGTCGAACGGAAGGACTCTCCAAAGGAGAAGCGCAACGCGTCTCGCTGGCCTTCGCATTTCTCACGAGCGCGCCGCTCGTGGTCCTTGATGAACCGTTTGAGGGCCTGGACCCGCTGATCCGGCCGGTGGCGCGCGGATTCATCCTTTCGTCGATGAGCACCGGGCGCACGCTGATCACGACCACGCACCGCCTCGAAGAAGTGCGTGAGCCCTTTCTGCGCGCGCTCATTATCAACGAAGGCCGTGTCGTCCAGGATATTTCTGTAGAGGACCTGCAAGAGCAGGCGCGCGGCAGAGTGCTCGTGCGCCCGACAGCCTCCACTCGTGCGGATATCGCCACCGTGCTGCGCGAACAAGGAATGGCGCCAGCCCGATATGTCGTCCGCGGAACCTACGACGATCAGCCGGCCACACTGGCGGGACCCTTCGCCGCCGATGCGCCGCCCTCCCCGGATCTGAAACCTCTGAACCTCGAGACACTCTTACAGCTATGGCTCCAGCCCCAAGTTTCCTGATCGGCCTCTGCTTCTCAGCCCTCCTGGTCGTGACGAGCGCTCACGGACGTGAGGTCACAATCTCGGTCCATCCGGCGACGGCGGAAGTTTGTGTGTGGAGGGTGACCGCTCCGGAGAAACGATGCCCGAAGGGAAGCGTTGGGCGTTTCGTACTCGACGTATACGAGGACTCTTTCGTCGAGATTGCCGCTCACTCGCATTTCTCTGCAACGTTGAGCGGAACGGGCTTCGACAATGACACGACCGTACGCCTTGATCCGTTGCCGGTCCTGAGGTGGCCTGGGTGGGATGGTGAAGCAGCGGCGGAGAGCGTCGTCCAATGGCTGGCGACTGATCAGACCGGCCGATGGAGCGAGGTCGGCCGGCTCGAGAGCCCCGGTCACCTTGAACTGCCGGGCGAGACTCGAGCCATTCGTTTGGTCTCGAGCATGAAAGGCGCGAGCCCGCGAACGTTCTTTCCGGCTACTCCACGGTCGTCACTTCAACTGACTCCGGAGAAGCTTTTGTCGGGAGGCGAAATCGCGTTCTGTCTGGTTCGCGACGGCAGGCCGGTTCCGAAGTCGGAATTCATCCTCCGCGTACCGGATGACCTCAGCCTCAACGCCAGGACGGAGCCATCCGGCTGCGCCGCCCTGGCCGGTCTTCGGCCGGGGCGATACGAATTGCGAAGCGCCGACGACGAATTCGACCCGGTCCGTGCAGTCGTAAGCGCGGGCGAAAGCCAATGGCTCGGACTCATCAATTTACCGATGCCGGCGACGATTCTCCTACGCGTCACCGACAGCAATCCTGATCGACGCTACGGCGCAATTCTCCGGCCCACATTCGCACAGCCGGGGAAGCCGCCTGAGCCGAAAGAGATCGCCAGTGGTTCCGACGTAGCCTGGGTGGTCCACCCGGGGACGTACGATGTGCTCCTGCGGCCACACGCATTTCCGCTGATGGAGCTTCGCGCATCCGTAACTGTGATCGGAGGCGAAGAGACGGTTGTATCGATGCAGCCGCTGTTCGTCACCGTCTGGGGTCGGGCCACGCAGGGTGACGTGTCAGCAGCGCACCTATCGCTCGTCTTCCGGCATGAGGATGACCGGTACTCTCTGACCGTTCGCGCGACGACGGATGTCGAAGGAGCATACGAAGCGATCCTTCCCCGGCCCGGTCCATGGAGCGTCACGGTCACGGCAGAGGGACAGCGCAACTGGAAGCCGCGGCAGATTGCCGCGACGGTGCCACTGGCCGAGAGACATGAGTGGAACTTGAGCCTCCCGGCCGGGAAGCTGGCCGGACGAGTGATGGAAAGCAGCGGAGAAGCGCCTGTGGTGAAGATTCCCGTCGAGGTGCGTTGGCAATCCGACGAAGACGGGCCCGGTTTGGTCACGGCTTCGACCGATGGGGACGGAGAGTTCGAGATCGCAGCTCTTCCCGAGGGCGAGGTGTCTGTCACGGTGAGCGAGGCGTCTGCGCGCATGTTCGGCTATCGTCCTCCCGTTCCGCAGATACTCAATCTCCCTTTGGTGCCGGAAAGGGCCATCGAGTTCCTCCTGACGCCGGCCCAGACGCGCGGCAAGCTCCTCGTTCGCGGACCGAGTGGCGAACCGGTTCCAACGGCCCAGGCGTTTCTCGCCAGCAGCGACGTCCGGCCACGTCTCTTGGGGCAGGCAGATGCCACGGGCGGGATCGCATTGCCTGCCGATATTCCACTGCCGCTCGCCGTCTATGTGGTCGCCACCGGGTACCCGTGGAAGCGTGTTGTCATCCGCGATGAGTCGGACCGAGAGGTCGCGGTCGCGATGCCGGCCGCCCATGGCGTGGTGACCCAACTGATGATCCCTGAAGGTCCCGAGGCCGCTTTCGCCGAGCGTCCATGGGGATTGATCGACGAGTATGGCGATCAGGTTCCCGTGTTCTTCCATCTCCTGCGACAGGGGAGAAGCCCGGTCCCGCAAGGGAACGCGATCGTCGTTCCGCTCGCGGCGCAGGGACAGTATCGGGTCTGGCTTCAGGCAGGCGGGGTCCTCCGGCAAGCAGGCACGGTCATACTCCCGTCCGCGTCGCCGATCGTACTGTCGCTCCGGTGAACAGCAAGGATGCGTGTAAGAATCGTCGAGCCATTTCTCGGTCATGCCCAACGTGATTCAGTTTCGACGGTTCCCGATCGCCCTGGCTCTCGCCGGGGCGATCGTTCTGTCCGCTGCACCTAAAGCGGAGTTTGTCGCCGCTTGGCGAGACGCAGAGCAGGCCGCCTTGATCGATTCCGCCGGGCGCATCCACTTCTTCGGTGCGCAGGGTGTAACGCGCAGCGTGGCTTTGACGGCGAACGGTCGCCCAATGACGTGGCGACATGCACCAACGAGCTTCACGCGCTGGAATTCGGAATGGCTGGTCGCAGACGGGACGCCTCAACTCAGGCGGTTCAACGCGAGCGGCGTCTTCATCGCGGTCGTCGCCGTACCGGCAAACTTCTCAGATCTGGCCGTGGCCGGCAGGACTCTATGGGCCGCGAACTACCTTTCCAAGTCGCCTTCGACCCGCCTATGGTCGAGCTCCGACGGCCGCACATTCACGCCCGTGCCAATGAAGGATGACGTCGAAGATCCGCTGGCGGCTCTGTTCCGCAGTCATATGATTCTCGCGGGCTCGCCCCGTGGCGATCTGTTCCTCGCTCATCTCATTGACGCGCCGGTCGTACACAGATTCTACCCCCCCTCGAGAAGAGCATCCCAGTCGGTCGCCTACTCTCGCTCGAGATCACGTGCGAATCTTCAGATGGCCCGATCGGATGTCGAAGACCTCGCGAAGTACTCGACGCCGGTCCGCGATATGATCGCTTTAACGACCGCTCTCGTCGTGCTGCGCAACCGCGAGGACGTTCGGTTGCCACAAGGCGTCGTGACGCAGCAAGGCATCCGCGCCGACCAGTACGATGCGGAAGGCCGCCATACCGCGTCCGCGGTGTTTCCTGAGCCGATGAAGTGGATTCTGCGTTCCGACGCACGGCACGTTACCGCCGTGACCACGGGCGGCGTTGTGCGCGTGGGGCGATGGGGCAAGCCGATCGCCGGGGGGATCGTTCGATGAATGCCGGAGCTCACCTTTCCATCTCGAGGTTTCTTTCTCGTGCTGGAACATACTCGCGCGGTACGGAAGCGGTGCTTCTCTTGGTCCTTGCCTATGGCGTGGTGGAATGGGCGCTCATCGACCGAAGCGAGACCGTGCTGTATATGATTCTTTTTGCCACTCCCTTTGCCGCGGGAACGGGGCTATTGACGATCGCGCGAGAAGGGCAGCTCGATCTACTGTTCGGTGCGGGCGTGACGCGCGAAGCGATCTGGCGTCAAACGGTTTTGCGGGCAGTCGGCGTGCCGCTTGTAGCGTGTCTCGCGGCGATGCCCATGGTCTACGCACCCAGCCAACCCGTCTTCGAGGTCGCGGGACGCGCAGTTGCGATTGTACTGTTCACGGGTGGGGTGGCGTTCGCCACTGGTCTCCGCAATCCGCGGTTCGCCGCGGGCGTGGCGTGGATCTTTGCGCCGCTCATGTTGGTCGTGAGCGGCACCGGCATGAGGGTGTTGGCACAGTTGCAAATAGCGGGTAACGGTGGAGCGTCGCCTCCCATGCAGGATCTCCTCCTCGCCACGCTCGCGTTTCCCGGGATCTTGCTCGATCCGGGCGCACACGCGCTCTACGCTGTCGCGGCAGCGACGATCGGTGTCGTTGCCATCGCTGTGTCTCGCGTTGTGTTTCTTCGCGCGGAGCTCAGCGGTAAGAGGAGCGTATAGCGATGCACGTCGAATGTCGCGAAGTGCGCAAGTCGTATGGCGCCATGGAGGTATTGCGGGGGTTCACCGCCACGTTTAGAGCGGGGCGAGTGGCGGCGCTGGTCGGAGCCAATGGTGCCGGGAAGACGACCTTGCTGAGAATCATCGCTGGTCTGCAGTTTGCCGATGCGGGCAGCCTCAGTGGAGGCCGCGTGCTGTTTTACGGCGGATCTGAGACCCTGCCCTTGCGCGGCCGAGTGGATGGCTTGCGAAAGGCATTGGGCCTGCCGGGAGCGGTAAAAGGCGGCGACGGCGTGTTAGCTCGTCTCTCCCGCGGGCAGCTACATGCAGTAGGTCTCGAGATCGCCGTGGACCTTGATCCGGACGTACTGCTATTGGACGAACCGTGGACCTCTCTCGATCCGGATGCGCGCGACCGTCTCAGCGCGCGACTACGCGAGACAGCGTCCAGCGGGCGTGTGGTGATTTGCTCGACGCACGATCTCGATGAAGTCAGCCGCATCGCCGACGACGTGATCTTTCTTCGCGAGGGTCAGGCCGTCGTGGCGAGCCGCGAGGATGACGGCGCACTTGACCGGGACAGGCTCCTGGCTGGCTATCGAGGATCATCAGCATGAACGCCAGGACGGCGTCTGTTGCCGTGTGGACCTTTCTCCTGCTCTCGCTCGATTCATTCGACGCCCTGGCTGACAGGACGGTCGTGATCGCAGAGCCAATACGAGTGATCGCGACTGAGCACGTGGCGCGGGGATGGGTGTCGTTCGACGATCTGTCCTCATTCGAGGAGCCGTCCACAGAGCTCATCTTTGAGAGTGAACCGCCCATATCGCGCACTCGTGTCGATGTCCTCGTACGGCGGTCGGCAGAGTGGCGGGTCATTTCGTCTGGGACGCTCGCTTCGGACAGGAGGATCGCACTGCCGAGGAATGAACGCGTAGCGGTGTTCGTCCGTTTCGAGCGCACCCCAAGCATCTATGCCTGGGCGGATGTCGACCGGGTGGGTGATCGCGTTGCTCTCCGTCTCGTGCGTAACGTGCGCGTTGAGCCATTTCCCGATGCGACGACGGACGCAGTGCTCTTTGCCGGCGAAGCGGTCCCGCTGACTCATGAGGGAGGCATACTGCGCGCTGTTCCACTCTCGGCTGGCCTCTTCTGCGTCGGCCACGCCTGTGCCCAAGGTGCGTCGGCTGCCGAGGTCATCACGCTGGACTCGAAGAATCACACCCGTGTGCTTCGGACTGACGGAGGGGGTAAGTACGAGCTGAACGTATTTGCACCCGGAACCTCAACGATGCGGGCGATCACCGTTGCCGCAAACGTAGTTCGGTCCGGTGTATGGTCGGCGGTGACGTTGCCTGACGGTGTTGTCTGGAGCGATGTGGTGATCGATATTGTGTCGGACGGCGCAATTCAGCGGGTGACGGGCGCCAGTCTGCTTCCCCTGCCGTCGTCGACCGATGTTCGAGTGAGCATGGAGAAGGGCGTTGTTGTTCGGCCTCTCATCGGACCGGAGAAGACACCGCACGGCGACGCGGAGGCGGTGCTGGATGTCTTTCCGACGGATACTTCGGAAGAGAGCTCCAAAATCGCAATCGCCTCCGCAAGACTGGAGAACGAGGTGTTCACTCTTCCGGAGCTCGGCTTCGGACGCTATCTACTCAAGATCTTCTCGCCCGAGGCGACTGGTGAACCGGTCACGGCAAACCTTACGCCGGGTGTGCCGGCTGAAGTGTCGTTCGCGAGAGGCCCGGTCATTCGTGGCCGGGTCGTGCGCCGGGGTGGAGGTTCGCCGGGGGATCCAATCGTGGTGGAGATCATCCGTCAAACGCCGGTGACCGGACAGTCATCTGCAATCGCCGATTGGATCCGCAATGCGAACGCGGATATGAACGGCAAGTTTCGGCTGACGCTCACCGTACCGGGACCGTATCGATTGCGTGCGCGGTGGGGAACGGCGCAAGGTGAAATGGCGTTTGTTGTCAAAGACATGATGAAGGATGTCGAACTTGGCGAGATCACTCTCGACGCTGGTGCGTTGCTTCGTGGCACGTTGACGGGGTGCATCGACGGCGAGCTGCGACTGGTTCCGCTTCCGGATCTGACCAAGCCGATGATGGTGCCCTTCTTTGACCTTCGTAGGATTCCGGTCGCAACGGATGGCACCTTCGTAGCCGAGGGGCTGACTCGTGGCGAATGGATCATCAGCGCTCTGTGCGGCGGCGTGGCTACGGAGGCCGTACCTACCATGGTCGTCATGCCCGAATCAGGTGTCGTCTTTCTGGATGTCCGCGCAACTCCAGCCACGCATTGACTGCCGTCATTGACGTCATTCAGGCTGCGCAAGAGCTGAGGATCGTGACATCGAGATTCCGCATACTCTTGAACTGCGCTACGGACGCGACTCGTCCGCGAACGCATTGCGGCGCCAGAATGCAGTGAGTGGCAACCCCTGTCATCTTGATGGCATTGTCTACTCCGGATGTGCTCGTAGGCGAGAATGCATCGAATAGAGGGTCAGTTAGATTTAGAATCGCCGCTGGTATAGGCGTTTGTGGAGAACGCCATGGCGTCGCGCTGAAAGTTCGAGAGAGAGATTCGCAGGCCCAGCGACGCTCAGATCCGTGTCGGGTGGGGAGCAGCGATTTCTAACTGACCCTTGCCACAACTATAGGTCACGCAAGAAGGCGTGTCTACGACGCAATAACGCGGCGTCCTGCTCGTTGCCACACGCTCACCGGATTATGCTACCGGCGGGTGCGCAGCGTCTTACTGAAGCGTAAGCCGGCCGATTCCGATTGTCTGCCGATAGGTTTGGTCAGCGAACGATGCTGCATCGACGATGCGGACCGCGGTCCACGCCACCAACAACCGGTAAGGACAATGCCAGCGGAGCGCCGCAGTAGCCACGACGAACGACGCGTAGCGTCGATTGCCTTCATCCGCATACGTAAGTTGCTTCCGCAACTGAATGAGTAGCGGGGTTCCTCGGGCCTCCGGGTCGAACGCTCTTGCGACACCACTGAGAGGCTTGCCGATGAGGCGCTCGTCGCAGCAATCATCGATACGGATTACAAGCGACGTGCCGATCGGAGACCAGTGCCGTAGCCCCGCTATGAACGTGCCTGCAGCGTAAGGAGCGCGATCGAGCCACGTTGGCAGCATCATACGCATTGCCGAAGAGAAGACCTGCCAGGGATGATCGCGCGCGCAAAGGGCTCGCCATCAGTCGGTTCGTCTCGGGACGATGGTGCATAGCGACAAAAGCACGGTCTCTTGCGCACAGTTTCGACGGCGATCATTGCAGAGGGTTAGTTTAGGCACTCTGCATTTCGGCGTCTACGACGCGATAAGGCGGCATTACAGGAAGCCTTGATCCTGTCGCGCACGGCGATCGCTTCCGATCCAGACCCAGATCGCCGCGAGCGTGGCGAGTACGATCAGGGCGACGGCGTTGGCGCGCAGGTCGGGCCGGTGGTTCTGCAACAGCACGACGGCGGTCTGGAGCGTGCCGAACAGAAAGAAGGCCAGCGGCCACGCCAGTGGATTCGTGCCGAGGACGTAGCGCGCCAGCACCCAGACGACCAAGGCCAGTACCAGCGCGCGCGCCAGCATGGGGAGCATCTCCCGTCCGGAGACGGAGGGGTCGAGCACCGCGCAGAACAGCGCCACGAGGGTGACGGCGGACGCGTAGCGGCGCAGGGAGTGCGTGTAGAGCGCCACAGCACCACAGAGGATGATCGCCATCGTCAGGGCGGAGCCGGTCTGGAGCAGTCCCGGGAAAGGCAGTCCCACTTCCGCGGCGACGGAGATGCCGGCATCCGCCGTGGCGGGGAAGGCCTGGCCCACGAACATCGCGCCGACCTGCGCGATGATCAGGATGGCCAGTGCGGTCACGGCCGCGATGACGGCGCTCTTGCCGAGGCGGGCACGGCCCTCGCGGCGAAGGAGGTTCAGCGCGTACGGCGCCGCCGCTTCGAGTCCCGCGAGCGCGAGGAAGATCATCCCGATCTGGAGACCCGCATCCGCGAGGAAGCGGGTGATCAGGCTGACGCGGAAGGTCTCCCAGGCCACGCTGGTCGAGTAGCTGAAGAGCGACGACTCGTAGTGGGCTGCGAAGTTGAGGATGGGGATGATCGAAAGGACTAGAGTCCATCGCAGCGCGCGGCGCCACGGCAGGCCGTGGTTGCGGCCCGCGAAGACCAGCCCGGCGATGACCAGCGCGGTGAGCGTCACCGTGCCGATGATCTTGAGGATGGTCAGCACGAGGTTCCAGAACGTCTCCGTCGCGGCTTCGCGGTAGACGCCTTCCGGGATGCGGATGGTCTTGTTGAACTGCGTGACCTGGTCTCCCGCGACGCGCACCGTCACGCGCTGGAAGACGCCGGGCACGAGGGCGGCCTTGTGGTCGAAGTGAAAGAGCCAGTCGCCGCGACGCGGCTGCGCGAAGGTCAGCGACTCCTTCATCTCGAACGCGCCGGCGTCGAGTCCGTACCGCGCGAATGCCGCCCTGGCGATCGCGAGTGCGCGCGGCTGAAGGAGCGTCGGACCGGGACGCTCTTCGTCCTGATAGCGGTGGTATCCAATGACCTTCGAGGTGCGCGGATCGACCTCGACGAAGATCTCTTCCTTCTGCATGGGCGCGAAGAAGCGGACCATCCACGTCCCCACCTCGATGCGCTCGCGATAGATGCGGGTCAGCTCTGCGATGCTCATCCCCTGGCGCAGGAGATAGGACGCCGCGATCCCGTCGAAACTACCGGGAGCGCCACCATCTTCGCGCGACGAGTCACGATCCCACGAGCGAAAGCCCTCGACCGGAAGAGCGATGACATGGGGGAAGCAGGGCTCCGTCGCATTCGCACACACATGGCGGGTGGCGATCCGCTTGGCCTCCTCTTTTGAAATGCGGTAGTCAACCGCGTTCTGCGGAGAGGCTGGGCGAAAGACGAACGCCAACGCGGCGACGGCCACCGCGACGACGCAGAGCATCACGCGCACCCAGGACAGAGGCCGCGCTGCCGGGAAGGGTGCGGCCTCTTCGCGGACGTCTTCGACAGGAGGCGGCGGCGAGACCGGCATGGCGGCATTCGTCAGATCGTCATCAGGCAGGAACCCGCGATTGCGGAAGTAGAGCGCGATGGAGATCAGCAGGGGCACGGCGAAGATGAGGCTGGAGATGGCCGCCGAGACGACGTAGTACGTGTTGCCCGAGGCGAACAGGAGCGTGGCCGTGTAGACGGCGTCGATCGTGTAGTGCCAGACCAGCAGCGGCAGCAGGCCGTAGCGGTCCATGATCAGGCCGGCCACGATGCCCACGATGCCCACTTCCACGCCGCGAATCCAGAAGGGCTGATTTGGATACGTGGAGTGACCGAAGCCCCAGATGAACCCCGCCGCGATGATGGCCAGCCAGCGCGAGCGCATGATGCGCTGCAGGAAGGGAATCGAGAACGCCCGCGACAGGAACTCCTCGGAGAAGGCGGGGAAGAATCCGGCGAACAACACCGCGGCCCAGGGCAGGGCGGTGTTCAGCATGTCGTCGTAAGGCACCTCGGCCGGAGCCCACGCGCCGAAGCGATGCGCGACGAGGTAGAAGACCACCTGGTAGGCGATGAACATCGGCACGAGCGTGTAGCCGAGGATCATCGAGAGGAAGACGCGCTTGGAGGTGAGGGCCTTGCGCGTCCAGATGCGGGGCATGGCCAGGTGTTGCGGGAGCCGCTCGCGATAGAGCACCTCGCCCGCGCCGCAGATCACGATGAGCAGCATGGCCGTGCCCAGGCTCTGCACCGCGGCCAGGAACGTGAGCTGTCCGACGAACGCGGGGTACGACGTGGTCGTGTCGTACCAGGCCAGTTGGGAGGGCATGGAGTTGAGCGCCACGCCGCCGACCAGGATCACGCTGGCGAAGCCGACGCCGAGGAGCCAGCGGATGGGGACCTCGCCGCGGCGCAGCCGGACGATGAAGATCACCACCGCGGCGATCATCGTCAGGAAGGTGAAGATCAGGTCGACGGAGCCGGCCGCGGCGTTCTTGGAGCGGAGCTCGCGATAGGAGCGCATCCAGGCGTCGGGGACCTTGAGGTGCTGCGAGTAGGAGGTGACGATGCTGCCGTCGATGGTCACGACGTGACGGTAGGCCGCGCCGGCCAGGCGGATGGTCTTCGACTCGTAGGTGTAGATGCGCTGGATGCGATTGGGCAGTTGCCGCTGGCTGGTGGAGACGAGGACCAACTTGTCGCGCACGCCAATCGTGTGCAGAAACGCCACCGGGAGTGCCACACCCGTGGCCACGCGCGACTCGGGGAGTTTGTGGGTGTAGCCGACGATCTCGCCGGTGGGCGCGACGTCGACGCTGAGCTCTTCCTCGACCAGGGGCTGGAACCAGCGGTGATGCCAGGTCCACACGCGCACCTGCTCGCGAAGTGCGCGTTGCGCGAGCTCGAGACCGAGGGAGCGCTCGAGAAAGATGCGCGCCTGATCGTCGGAGTCGAAGCGCACGGCATGCTTCATCCCGCTCACATCCGCGGCCTGGGTGAGCAGTACCTTCTCGGCGATCCGCCGCGACGTCTCGCGGTCATAGCGGAACTCGATCGACGCCTGAGGGAACGCGGCCGCGAAGTAACGCCCCACGATGGCCACCGCCGCTCCCACGAGCAGGATGCAAATCGCCAGGAACGCGAAGTCGCGTCTCGTGAAGCGCTGCCGGCTGAGTTCCACTCGGTTCATTCTGATTGCGAACTGCTTTTCACCACGGGGTCACAGAGCGGCAGAGCCGGACAACCCAACGCAACATTGGCCTGTCATCCTGAGCGGGCGGTGGGATGGGGTGCGAAGGATCCCCTGCCGAAGCACGACACTCGCTCCGTCGGCAGGGGATCCTTCGCACCCACCCGCCACCCGCTCAGGATGACAGGAGGTTGTGCGCGCCGCGCGAAGAATTTCGTTGTTAGTAATACAGAGAGACTGCGAAAAGAAAAATTGTCTTTGATCTTTCTGTAACCCTCTGTGTCTCTGTACTGCTTAACTTGGATTTTCTGCGCGCGGAGCTTTTCGCCGCCGTAGGCGGCAACAGAATGTAGCAACCGCCTACGGCGGCTTTGGTTGCGGCTCTGCCGCGCTGTGCCTCTGTGGTGAGTCCCTCCGGGGGATCGTGCGATCATCGAAAAACGCTCCCGTCACAGGAGTCCCGTGAGGATGAGATCCGCGACCTGATCGGACTGGGCGGCCAGGTCGTAGTCCTTTTCGGAGAGCATCCAGGAGGTGACCATCTCGTCGAGGACGCCGAAGATGGCTTTGGCGGCGAGCTGCGGGTGGACGTTGCGGCGGAAGGCGGCCTCTCCCTGGCCGTGCTCGACGATCTTGCGGATGACGTTCAGGTAGTCCGCCACTTCCTGCTGAGAAAAGAGGCTGAGGAACTTGAGGCTGTGGCGGAGCTCGACCTGGGAGACGACGGCCAGCGCGCGATCGCGGCCCAGTGTCTCGAGGTGGTGACGCACGGCCGTGCGCAGCCGCTCCTCGGCACGATTCACGTTGGCCATCCGCAGCTCGAGCGCGTGCAGGTAGTTGCGGGTGTGCTCGCGGAAGATGGTGATCAGCACGTCTTCCTTGCCGTCGAAGTAGAGGTAGATCGTGCCGTCGGCGACTCCGGCCGCTTTCGCGATCTGCGAGACCTTGGCGTTGAAGTAGCCGAACTCGGCAAAGACGTCCACCGCGGCTCGCAGAATGCGCTCCCGCTTGGAAGTCCCGCGGAAGGCATCTCTCTCCGTGGTGGAAGTGGGGATCTGCTGTCGCGCCATGAGCGGCTGAATGGTCATTCAGGGGCGCCCGAGAGTCAAGCGGAGGCTGTCTTTCCCGTCGATGACGGCGAAGATCTCTGTCCGCGTCGCATCCGCGGCGAACGGGTAGAGGTGGAAGTGGAGGTGGGGCGTCTGCAGGCCGAGCTTGATGATGATCACGCGATCCGCACCCGTGGCCTCGCGCAGCTCGCGTTCCGTACGATGCCACACCCGCGCGACTCGCATCCATTCGTCCTCGTCCAGATCGGACACGTTCTCGACATGCCGCTTCGCCACAACCATCACCTGCCCGGCAGGATGGAGCACCGTCCACGTGTGCTCATCCTCGGCGAGGAGAGTCCCGGCGGAAGCAAGGTCGGTGCAGAAGACGCAGGGCATCGCGCCACGATGCGCGAGGACGCGAGGGAGTGCAAGTGCCCTCGCGGCCGCTGTTGTCGGTTGTCGGTTCTCAGCTGCGGGTGGTTCTCTCGAGGTGCGACCAAGCAACCCGCCAACCCCCAACCGCCGTCGAAAATACGAAACGCGAAGCAGGTCCGCGCGGCGGCATCGATCGGCGACGTTCTCACTGAAGCCGAGGCGGATTGGGTGCGTACGCAGTAGTCGATCCGCAGTAGAATCATTGGATTGTGAAGGATCGTTCGCAATGGCCGACCCGCAAGCTTCGTCTCGAGGACGAAGACAAGTACGACGACACATCACACCTCACTCCCGGCGAGCGTATCGAGATGGTCTGGGAAATTACGAAGAGCGCGTGGGCTTTCAAGGATCCCTCATTCCGTGAATCGTTATTTCGTCGAGATGTTGCAAGAGTTGTTCGCCGCCGGCGCTGACTTCATCGTCGTGGGTGCGTACGCGATGGCTGCGCACGAGCGCCCTCGCGCCACAGGCGACATCGACATCTGGGTTCGTCCGACAACTCGAAATGCCGAGCGCGTCTGGCTGGCGCTCGTGAGCTTCGGTGCGCCATTGCACGACTTGCAACTCGAAGATCTATCCAAGCCGGGGATCACATTCCAGATGGGGTTGCCGCCCAACCGGATCGACATCCTCACCGAGATCACGGGAGTGACGTTTGACGAAGCGTGGGAGAACCGGCTCATGATTGAGCGCGGCGAGCTTCGGTATGCAGTGATCGGGAAAGCCGACCTGATCCGCAACAAACGCGCAACGGCACGTCCGAAGGATCTCCTCGACGTCGAGAATCTCCTCGACGTCGAGAATCTCGAGCGTCAATAGGCCAGGAGCAGCCGCGCGGCGCGTTCGACCTGCTCTTCGCTGGGCAGGAACACTTCTTCAAGTGGCGGCGAGTACGGGACGGGAGTGTCGAGCGCGCCGAGGATGCGCACGGGCGCGTCGAGGTACTCGAAGGATTCTTCCTGGATGATGGCCGCGATCGATTCGCCGATGGAGCCGGTGCGGGTGTCTTCGTGCACGATGAGCACGCGGTTGCAGTGTCGCGCCACCGCCAGGATGGTCTGGCGATCGAGCGGGGCGAGCGTGCGCAGGTCGAGCACGGCGCATTCGTGTCCGTCCGCGGCGAGCTTCTCCGCGACGCGCATGGCCACATGCACGTACGCGCCATAGGAGAGAATGGCCAGGTCGTCACCGGCGCGGCGCAATGCAGCCTTGCCGATGGGGATCGGCGATGGAGCTTCGTCGCCGAGGAGTTGCTTGATCTTCGGATCGCGATAGAGGGCGATGTGCTCGAAGTAGAGCACCGGATCGGGATCGGCGGCCGCGGCGCTCATCAGCGCGCGTGCATCGTGGGGCGTGGACGGGACGACGAGCTTGAGGCCGGGCGTGCGATAGAACCAGGCCTCGGTGTTCTGAGAGTGGTACGGCCCGGCGTGACGCAGTCCGCCCCATGGCATGCGCAGGACGAACGGCAGTTCCGCACCCCAGCGATAACGAAGCTTGGCCGCGTTGTTCACGAGTTGATTGAATCCCGAGGCCACGAAGTCATTGAACTGCATCTCGCCAATGGGCCGCATGCCCGCCAGCGACGCGCCGACACAAACACCGATCGTCGCGGCCTCGGACAGCACGGAGTTGATGATGCGGTCGCCGTACTCCTTCAGTAGTGGGCGAAGCAGGAGGAAGGCGTTGCCGTACTTGCCGCCCACGTCTTCTCCGTAAACGAACGCGCGCTCGTCCGCGCGGAGGACATCGCCGACGCCCAGCATCACGGCGTCCAGCAGTGTCCTGCCCTTGGAATCGAACGGTGGCGCTTCCTCGACTGGAGGCAGGCCGGTGTTCTTCGAAGCGGTTTGTCGAAGCTCTTCGTCGAGCACTTCGACATGCGCGCGACGCGCTTCGTTCGCGAGCACGCCGTCGCCGGCTGACGCTCCATCCGGCCAGGGCGCATCGATGACTTTCCGCGCCTCCGCTTCCACGAGCTCTTCGATCTCGCGTTTCCAACGGGGGATGTCGCCGGGCAGAATCACGCCCTCCTCGACGAGCTTCGCCGCGTACGTGACGAGCGGATCGCGGGCGCGCCAGTATTCGTACAGCTCGCGATCCGCGTAGCCGGCCTCGGTGAGTGGCGGGTAGGACCATGACGGCTGCGCGTCCTTGCCGAGGTAGAGCATGTCGTCGTGGTGGGCATGGCCGCACATGCGCATGGCCACGAGCTCGATCAGCGCCGGACCCTGTCCCGCACGAGCCCGTTCGGCCGCCCACGCGAACGCGGCGGCGATCGCCTCCGGGTCCGTGCCGTCGATGGTCACCGAGGGGATGCCGTAGGCGAGGCCTTTGTCCGCGAAGACGCGCAACGCGGTGTTGTCGCGCACGGGCGTGGAGAGGGCGGTCTGGTTGTTCTGGATGCAGAAGACGGCCGGGAGCTTGCGCGCGCTGCAGGCGTTGATGGCCTCGTGCCACTCGCCGAGGGACGTTGCACCCTCGCCGATGAACGACACGGCGACGCGCGGCTCCTTGCGGAGGGCGAAGGCCATGGCGATGCCGGCGATGGTCAGTGCGGGCGCGCCGAGGGGCGCCATCGCGGGGAGGATGCCGTGGTCCCAGTCGCCGACGTGGAGGTCGCGACCGTTCATCGGAGGACCGGATTTGCCCATCTGCGCACTGAGGACCATGCGTACGGTGTCGGGGGTGTTGTGCATGCCCAGGACGGCGCCGAGGTCGCGGATCATCGGCGAGATGACATCGCCGGAGGATTCTCTGCGTAGCCGGATCACGGCCGCGTAGATCGCCTCCTGCCCGAGGGAACGGAAGCCCTTGCCCTGAAACGAACCGTTGCCCCAACGCACCTCTGCGCCGATGAAGAACTGCTTGAGGCGGTTGTCCGTGGCGCGGGTGAGGAACATGCCGCGCAGAATCTCGCGCTTCTCGTCCTGCGTCAGTGAGGCGGCGATGGCTTCCCGTCGCAGGAACCCATCGACACCGTCGAGCACTTCGTCGATGGCCTGCTGCACACGATCGGCAGCGGACACCCGAGGCGTGGTCTCGGGAAGGTCCGCGGCGGAAACGCTCTCGCGCAGCGCGGCCTCGAGCGCGGGCCGCAACGCGGTCGCGTCGCCCTGTACCTTTTCGTGCGCGACCAGCGCCGCCCGCAACGCGAAGGGATACTTCTCTGCCACAAAGGCGCCGAAGTTCATGCGCGGCGGATTATAGGGCGCGTCCCCGCGAGACAACTCTGCGGAGCGCCGGCGTCCCGCCGGCTGGCTGGGGGGCGTCTGGAGTTTGGACATTCTTGAGCGGCCGGGGGTTGCCTCGTCGGCGGTGCGGGCGATGTGGAGCGGTGGGCTTCAGCCCTCCGGGCTCTCGCGAGGCACTTCCCCTCTGCCGTCTCGACTTCGACGCTGCACGAGGCTCATTCGGCGCGTGTGCCGCGAGAGAGTTACCCGGCTTCGGCACACTCATCGCGAGCGCCCGGAGGGCTAAAGCCCACCGCTCCACCGTGGTCATCGAACGTTTCGTACCGCGGCGTTGTACCGCGTTTAGCGGTACCCCCTGCGGCGAGACGCCGCAGGGCCAGCCGGCGGGGACGCCGGCGCTCCTCGGGCAATCCGCTACTTCCTTCGCCAGAATGCGATCTCGCCCTCTTCGAAATCGGGCTCGAAGTGGTCGAGGAGGTACTGGTAGACGAGGGGGGCGCGCCAGGCGTTGGGGATGTCGACGGTGAAGCGGCCGTGTGGGGTTGCGGGGACGAGGGCGGCGCGGATCTTGGGGTTGGTCTCGATGCGGCGGATGACCTCGCGCTGCTTTTCCTCGGTTTGGAAGAAGGCCACTTCGTATTCGCGGATCGGGCAATCGCGGCGGAAGAGGAAGTAGAGCGCTCCGCTGTTGGTGAAGTCGAGGAACGTCTCATCCGGTTTCAGGGCCAGCGCGAGGTACTTGTTCACGCTGGCCACGGCTTGGGCGTCGCTGACGTGCCACAGCGCGCCGCGGGCGCGGGGGATGTCGCGGATCTCCACCCACTCTGGCGGGGGAGCGCGATGCTCGCGGTTGACGCCGACGATGGAGAAGTGGGTCGTCGGATTGGCGATTACGAAGGCGACCAGCACCGCGGGGAGAGCCAGGGCGCTTCGCTTTCGCAGGAGTGACACGATCGCGGTGAGGAGCAGCACGATCGCGGTCATGGCGAAGTAGAGATGGTGGCGTTCCGCGTAGGAGATCCCCGTCGCCACGGACCACACGAGCAGGAGCACCGCGGGCTCGAACTTGCGCGGCCAACGTCGGGTCAGTGTTGCTCCGGCGATGAGGACGAGCAGGGGCCAGGCGACGTAGAGGAAGGAGCGAGGCTCGAGGGCGACGGCGAGAATCTCGGGGAAGAACTGTCGCGCGCCCAGGGCCTCAGGTGCCGTGAAGAAGGCCAGCGTATAGGCCGGCCCGACGCCGAGGACTTCGATGAAGGTGCCGCGAAAGAAGTCGTCGAGGATGCCGAAGATCGCGAAGCCGAGGAACAGCGGCACGACGCCGGCGGCGATGCCGATGGCGGCCAGGCGCACGGCCCGGCCTCGCAGCGATGGCCGCGTGCGGAGCAGTGCCACGATCAACGTGAGAAACGTGTATGCGGCGAAGTCGAGGCTGGTCGCTCCGCAGAGGACCGTGCCGAATGCGGCGAGGAGGAAAAGACGCGGCCGGCGCCAGCGCACGGCGGCGGCGATGAGGGCCAGTGTGGCGATCGCGGGGAGCAGACGGATGGCCGGCGTGAAGAAGCCGTTCGCGATGCAGAGGAGCACGGCCAGCATCGCCGCGTGCGGCGATCCCGTCACGGCCCAGGCCAGCGCGTACAGCGCGACCGCGGTCAGCGCGGCGATCAACTCGCGTGTCTCGAGCGAGCGGCCCACCGTGGTCTCTCCCGCCGCGAAGACGAGTGCGTCGAATCCGCCGTCCTCGATGAGGCCATGCGCGGGCAGGATGTCGCGATAGGGCAGCTCTCCTTGCAGATACTCCGAGGCGGGGAGCAGTGCGTGTCCATACTCGAAGAAGTTGACGCGCGGTTTCCCCTCGGCGGTCGTGCTGTTGATGGCATTCCAGTAGCAGAAGAGCGCCAGCGGATAGACCACGAACGCAATTGCCCGCACGGCGCGACGGCGATTGCGCAGGAACCAGCGCACCAGGAACGGCGACACGATGACGATCGCCAGTGCGTGCCAGCCGAAGTAGCGCTGGTCGCGCGCGAAGAATCCGGTCTGGAGGATCAGCGCCAGCGGCGCGAGCGTGAACGCGAGCCCGGGAGGAAGCGGCGACGGGACGAAAGTCACGGCCACGCGCAGGATCAGAACGAGGATCGCCGCGTAGACCGCGCAGTCGTGCGAGTGCGTCTTCGTGATGTCGATCAGCGCGAGCAGCGTGACCAGGAACGCCGGGACGAGCACGAAGTCGTGACGCGTGAAAGTCAGGGGCCGCCGGCGCGCGAGAGTACAAAGGGCAATCACGATCGCGAACGGCACCACTGCGCGACCGATCGTGCCGTTGACGGTCACGATCCAGATCACGACGGGCGCGGCCGCCAGCACCGTGTTGCGCGCCCACGCCTCACCTTCCGCGAGTAAGCGGACGACAGGACGAAGCAAGAGCGGCAAGAGGAGCGGCAGGACGATCAGTCCGGCCATCCACAGCATGGGCCCGTGCGCGTCGAAGCCCTGCGTCTTGGCCAGCCCCATCATCTGATCCGGGGACGAAGGCCGCCGCCAGACATGGATCAGCGTGATGGCGATCGCGAGACCCCAGGTGGAGAAGGCGGCGGAGAGCAGCAGTTCGCGGCGCGCGCGGCTCAACGCGCGTGCTCCAGCAGCCAACGCACGACCAGTTCTTCCGCCCAGTACTCGCAGCGCCAGGGTGCGGTGCCGCCGATGAATCCGACGTGGCCTCCGAACGGCGTCGTGCGAAAGTCCATGAAGGTCGAGGCGTTCCTGCGGACGATGGGCAGCACGTCGGGAGGAAGAAACGGATCGTCCTCCGCGCTCAGCGCCAGCGTCGGCGTGGTGATGTGTGCGATGTAGCGGATGGAGCTGGCGCGGTCGTAGTAGTCGTCCGCGCCGGTGAACCCGTGCAGCGGAGCGGTGGCGGAGTCGTCCAACTCGCGGAAGGTGCGTGCGCGTAGGACGAGCGGCAGATCGAGCCGCGCCGCAAGATCCGGCCGTGCGGCCTTCTTCTTGAGCGTCGACAGGAAGTGCGAGACATAGAAGCGGCCGGCCGCGGTCTTCTCGAGCAGGGCCGACCCGGCGCCGAGGTCGTACGGCACGGAGAGCGTCGCGGCGGCGGCGACGAAGATCTGGCCGGGGTTCTCACCGAGCCACTTCAGCAGCACGTTGCCGCCCAGCGAGGCACCGAGCGCCAGGATGCGGGCGCCGGGCATGCGCGCGGCGAGCGTGCGGACCACGAAGTCGAAGTCGCCCGTATCGCCGGAGTGGTAGAGACGCGCCCTGCGGTTGGGGATCATGCGCTCGTTGTGGTCGCGCGCGCAGGAGCGGAAGTTGATCGCGGTGGCGCCGTGTCCGTGCCGGGCGATGACGCCGAGGAGACCCTGCATGTAGACCGAATGCGAGCTGCCTTCGAGACCGTGCATGAGCACGAAGTGCAGTCCCGTGTCCCCGGTCCCGTCGAGGTGATCGAGCAGCAGCTCATCCCCATCCGGCAACTCCAGCGATTCGCGCCGGAACGGTACGGATCGCCGGGGCCGGGTCAGACGTCCCCACACGGTCTGGAAATGGGGACCGGGAAGAAACCAGGCTGGCGCGAAGTCGGTCATCGTTGGACGCGATTACAGGATGGCGATTTCGTCTGGATTTTTCAAATTGTGCGAGTTGCGGGTGCGAGTTGCGAGACGGTCAGTCTCAACGTCTCACAGTCTCACAGCGCGGGCTGTGCCCGACAACCCAACGCAATGCTTGCCTGTCATCCTGAGAGAGTGTGCAGAAATCCGCGGCTTTCCCAACCTGTCATCCTGAGCGGGCGGTGGGTGGGTGCGAAGGATCCCCGGCGGTAAACGAGGCTCGCGCAAACTGGAGAAGACCACGGTTCTCCGTGCATACACGCTCGTCGTTCTTCGCACGAGATCCTTCGCAACCCACCCACCACCCGCTCAGGATGACAGGAGGTTGTGCGCGCCGCGCGAAGAATTTCGAGGTTAGTAGCACAGGGTCGATGCACAGGCGCCTATGAGACTTTGAGACCCAACTCTCAGCACTCAGCGCCCAGCCAGCGCTGCAACCCGCAACCGGCAACGCACCCGCAACGAAGTGTAAGCTTCGGGGATGACCCCATGGCTGACGGCGCTGATCCTGGCGCAGGTGTCGGACACGATCACGGTGACGGCGACGCGGACGGAGACGCGCGTGGCGGACACGCCGGCCAGTGTCGTAGTGCTGACGAAGGAGGCGTTGGCTGCCACGGCGGCGCCGACGCTGGACGACGCGCTGCGGCAGGTGGCGGGATTCACGCTGTTCCGGCGGACGGGGAGTCGCGTGGCGAATCCGACGGCGCAGGGTGTCTCACTCCGAGGCGTGGGTGCGAGCGGCGCGTCGCGGGCGTTGGTGCTCGATGACGGCGTTCCGCTCAACGATCCGTTCGGGGGCTGGGTGTATTGGGGACGCGTTCCGCGCGTGGCCATCGAGCGTGCCGAGGTGTTGCGGGGCGGCGCGTCGGACCTGTATGGCAGCTCGGCCATGGGCGGGGTGATCCAGTTCGTGCGGCGCAGGCAGGCAGGATTGTCCGTCGACGTGTCGGCTGGATCGCAGGGCACGGGCGCGGCATCGGTGTTCGCCGCGGGCGGATCCTTCAGCGTGGCCGCCGATCTTCTCACCACCGCGGGCTACGTCCCCGTGCGGGAGTCGCAGAGGGGATTAGTGGACGAGCGCGCGGATACGCAGCATGCCGCCGTGGATGCGACTCTTCGCCAGGCGGGCGCGTTCGTCCGTGCGTCGTACTACGAGGAAGCTCGCGCGAACGGGACCGTCCTGCAGGAGAACGACACCAGCAACCGCCAGCTCGCCGCGGGCTTCGATCGCGGTGCCGTGACACTGCGCGCGTACGCGAGCGAGCAGGACTACTTCCAGACCTTCACCGCTGTGGCGGACGACCGCAACAGTGAGCGGCTCACGGTCGAGCAACGCGTGCCCTCGCGCGGCGCGGGAGCCGGCGCCCAGTGGACGCGGGCCATTGCGCCGCGTCACGTGCTCGTCGCGGGCACGGACTTCCGCCATGCGAAGGGCACGAGCGACGAGCTGCGGTTCACACCCGCGGGCACGCTCGCTGTGTCGTCGGGCGGCAGTCAGCGCCACTGGGCTGCCTATGTCGAAGACCTGTTCTCGGTCACGCCGTCGGTGAGCATCACGGCGGGCGCACGGGCGGACTGGTGGCGCGACGAGCGTGAGCTGAGTCCGCGGCTGGCCGTGTTGTGGCGAGCGCGCGACGCTGTTTCGTTGTCCGCCTCCGCGTACTCCGCCTTTCGCGCGCCGACCTTGAACGAGCTCTATCGCGGCTTTCGCGTCGGCAACGTGAACACCCTCCCCAATGACGGCCTGCGTTCGGAGCGACTGACGGGATACGAGCTGGGCGCGCGCTTCCGGTTCGCGCGGCTGACTCTCTTTTCGATGCGCGTCGATGACGCCATCAGCAACGTGACCATCGAACAGACTCCGACGCTGATTACGCGCCAGCGCCGCAACTTCGGCCGGTCGCGCTCGCGCGGCGCGGAGCTGGACGCGGAGTGGCGCATGGGCCGCGACTGGCGTGCCTCGGCGTCCTGGCTCTACGTGGACGCGCGCTCGGATGACGACCGGCGTCTTCCTCAAGTGCCGCGCCATCAGGCCTCGGCGCAAGTCCATTGGCGAAGCGTGGGCGCGCAACTCCGCTGGTCCACGATGCAGTTCGACGACGACCTCAACGAGCTGCCGCTCGCGCCGTACTTCGTGGCGGATCTATTCGCTACGCATCCCCTGCGTCCGCGTCTCGAGGTGACGGTCGCGGTCGAGAACGTCCTGGATCGCGAGATCGAGGCGAGCGCGACTCCGGTGGTCACCCTCGGCCAGCCACGCGCCTTTCGCGTCGGACTGCGCTACGCTCGGTGACGGCATGGCCTGGCGGATCGAGAAACAGGCGAACGGGCGGTTCGCGATCTTTTCCACGCGGTTGGGCGACTACGTCCTCATCGACGTGGACGCCGAAGAGATCGAGCGCGTCTACGCGGAGAAGGGTGCGAAGGTCTACATCGCCAGCGCACGCGCGCAGATCGCGAAGGAGCGCGAGGTGCCCGCGCACGGCGAGGAGTTGATCGAGGCCAGCCGCAAGCGGGGCACGACACCGAAGGAGCCCGCCGAGCCAATCGGCGCAACCGGCTTCCTCCTGGAATAAGGCCGGGCCGGTAAAGAGGTCGCAGCGCGTGCTGCGTCCGTCACTCCGAAACGTCGATTTTGACCGTGGAGCGGTGGGCTTTAGCCCTCCGGGCGCTCGCGATGAGTGCGCCGAAGCCGGGGTGACTCTCGTGCCGAGAGCCGCGTGTAGCGTCCAAGCCGAGACGGCAGAGGGGAAGTGCCTCGCGAGAGCCCGGAGGGCTAAAGCCCACCGCTCCACAGCAAGATTCCTTCTGACGGGGTGTCGGGCCAGGCTTCGCGCCGTCCCTCGGCATAGAATCCGGATCGAGCGAATGCCAGAAGATTGGATTGGTCGTTACCTTGCCCGCATCGGCTACCACGGGACTCTCGATCCGTCGGTGGCGACGCTGCGCGCGTTGCAGGAGCGGCACATGCTGTCGGTGCCGTTCGAGAATCTCGACATCCATTGGAAGCGGCCGATCGTCGTCGATGGGGATCGCTTCTTTGAGAAGGTCGTGGTCGCGCGGCGGGGAGGATTCTGTTACGAGCTGAACGGCTTGTTCGCCGCGCTCCTGCAGGCCCTCCACTTCGACGTGTCCCTGCTCTCGGCCCGTGTGCGCCGCAAGGACGGCGGGTTCGGCACGCCTTTCGACCACATGGCCGTGCTGGTTCGCGTGGGGGAAAGCTCGCGCTGGCTCGTGGATGTGGGGTTCGGCGACTCGTTCATGCAGCCGCTGAATCTCGATGCGCGCCTCGAGCAGCACGATGCCGCCGGCGTTTATCGCATCGTGCCGGGCGAGGAATGGCAGATGCAGTTGCGAAAGGACGGTGAGTGGGAACCGCAGTTTGCGTTCACCCTCGACGCCCACCCGCTGCAGGACTTTGCCGCGATGTGCGACTTCCAGCAGTTCTCGCCGGAGTCGCACTTCACGAAGAAACGCGTGTGTTCCATCGCCACGGAGACCGGCCGGGTCACCCTGACCGGCAGCAAGCTGATCATCACCCGAGACGGCGAAAAGACCGAGATCCCGGTCGAGCCCGAAGACTGGGACGAGGTCTTGCTCGAGACGTTCGGGATCGCTCGGCCCTGACTCACACGCGGCGTCGGGTGCGGGACGCCTTCTTCTCCAGCTCCTCCCAGGCTTCCACTCCGGCGACGGAGCAGCGGGGGACCTTCTCTCCCAGGGTGTCTTCGATCTTCTTGACCATGGGGAGGTCCTGCCAGGTGGCGATGGTGGAGACCGTGCCGAGGGCGGCTCCGCGGGCGGTGCGGCCGGCTCGGTGAATGTAGTCGTCCACGTTCTCGGGGATGTCGAAGTTGATGACGTGCTCGATTCCGGGGACGTCGATTCCGCGGCCGGCGATGTCGGTGGCCACGAGGATGCGGTGCTGGCCTTCGCGGAACGTCTGGAGCGCGCTGACGCGCTTGTTCTGCGACTGGTCGGCGTGGATACGGGCCACGGGATGTCCCTTGCGCTCCAGCACGGAGTAGAGCCACTCCGCGTCGATCTTGCGGCGTGCGAAGACCAGAGTGGAGCCCAGTTCCTGATTGAGCAGGGCCAGGAGCGCGGCGCGCTTGTCCTCGAGCTTGACCACGTAGAGACGGTGCGTGATTCCTTCCGCCGCGCCGATGGGCATGATGTCCACGCGCTCGGGATTGCGCATGAAGTCGCGCGCGATCATCTCGATGGAGTCCGGCATGGTGGCCGAGAACATCATCGTGTGGCGTTCCCGAGGAAGGCGGCGGAGGATCTCGCGCATCTGGGGCAGGAAGCCCAGGTCCAGCATGTGATCCGCTTCATCGAGGACCAGCGTCTCGATCATGTCGAGAGACACGCTGCGGCGTTTCACATGGTCGAGCAGGCGGCCCGGCGTGGCCACGATGATGTCCGGCTGTCCCTTGAGCGCGTCGAACTGCGGCTTCATCTTCACGCCTCCGATGACGCAGGCCGTGTTCAGCTCGTGGTGCTTGCCGAAGATGTCCAGGAAGGCCTTCGTCTGGAGGGCGATCTCGCGGGTGGGAGAGAGGATCAGTCCCCGCACGCCCCGGCCGTGCACGAGGCGCTCGGCCATGGGGAGTGCGAAGGCCGCGGTCTTGCCGGAACCGGTTTGCGCCAGGCCGATGACGTCCCGGCCGGAGAGGGCGATGGGGACGACCGCGGCCTGGATGGGCGTCGGATTCAGGAAGCCGATCTTGACGATGGTGGCCAGGATCTCCGGGCTGAGCCCGAGGTCCGAGAAGGTCGCATCGGTCGTCGCGACCGGATGCTGGGGGATGGCAACTGTGTGCATCTATCGAAAAGCCCTCACATAAACGCTGACATTGATGATCAGCACGATGAGGCCGATCGCAATCTCCATCCCGCGAGTCAGCCCCGCGGGATAGATGACGGGCATGATGTAGTGCGCCACGAAACCGCCGTCATAACCGGCGCGTCCCGCGGCGCGGAGGAAATGGGTCTCCCACTTGGTGAGCGGGCACCACCACCCGAAGAACTCGATGAGCACGCCCCAGACCGCCGCCGGCACGTGGATCCACGCCAGCTTCGGCCACCGCAGTACGGCCAGCCCGCCGAGAAGGACGAACAGTATGAACGCTAAATGAATGATTGCAATGGCGGTCGCGGCTGAGAGGCTGGCCATTCGTTTCATTCTCGGGCCGCTGGAGTGTAACGCCGCTCGGGACTGCTGCCCGGAACTAATTGGCCGCGCGGTGCACACAACCTGCAGTGTCGTGCCGCGAGAAGGACGGTTGCTGTGGAGCGGTGGGCTTTAGCCCTCCGGGCTCTCGCGAAGAGCTTCCCTCTGCCGTCTCGGCCTGGACGAAGCACGCGGCTTTCGGCACGAAGAGTCCCGAGAGCATCACGCGACTTCGGCGCACTCGACGCGAGCGCCCGGAGGGCTAAAGCCCCCCGCTCCCCACAGTTGCTAGCAAACGTTGGGGGTGGCGGGGCCGGCACCCGAGGTGACCCGACCCTATAATGCGCCCGGTGAAACGGTCCGTTCCCCTGGTTCTCTTCCTCCTGGCCCTGGGCTGCTCCTCTGTTCCATCGGCGCCTCCCGCTCCGGTACACGTGGTGGTGGTCGGGACCACCGATCTCCACGGCTGGTTCGCGGGGCATGTGGACACTCCTCCCGGCGGCGGCCCGGGCGTGCTGTGGGGCGGGCTTCCCTCGTTTGCGAGCTACGTCGAGGCGCTGCGGGACAAGCATCCCAACCGCGTGCTCGTGGTCGACGGCGGAGACATGTGGCAGGGCACCCTCGAGTCGAACATGTTCGAGGGCGAGGCGGTCGTCCGCGCCTACAACATCATCGGCTACTCCGCGGTCGCGGTCGGCAATCACGAGTTCGATTTCGGGCCCACCGGTCCGTCTCCCATCGCGCGCACGGTGACCGACGATGAGCTCGGCGCGGTGAAGCGCAATGCGTCGCTGGCGATGTTCCCCTTCCTCTCGGCGAACATGGTCGAGACCTCGAACGGACGCACGCCGGAGTGGGCGAAGCGCTACACCATCATCCGGGCCGGCGGCGCGAAGATCGCCATCATCGGCCTCTCCACCCCGGACACGCCGAATGTGACCATGGCCGCGAACGTCGTGGACCTCCGGTTCACCGATCCCGTCGAAGCCACGATCCGGGCGGCACGCGATGCGCGCGCCGAAGGGGCGGACGCCGTGATCGTGACCGCACACATGGGTGGCCGCTGCACGACCGTTCACGATCCCAACGAGCCGAGCGGTTGCGATCCGAACCAGGAGGCCATGGAGCTGCTCGAGAAGCTGCCTCCCGGCACGATCGACGCCTACTTCGCGGGACATACGCACTCGCAGATGCGGCACTACATCCACGGCGTTCCGGCGCTGCAGGCCCCTCCCTTCAGCCGCGAGTTTGCCACCCTCGACCTCTGGGTGGACACGACCACCCATCGCGTGACGCGGAGCGAGCTCCGGCCCCACACGATGATCTGTTCGTTCGTCTACGAGGGGACCGAGCTATGCGATCCAAAGACCGCACCCGCGGGTGCGAAGCTCGTTCCGAGGCTTTTCCACGGCGAGGCCATCACTCCCGACGTGCGCGTGGCGCGCACCATCGAGCCGTTTCTTCGCCGCGTCGCCGCCAAGCGCGATGAGAAGGTCGGCATTCGCACCGCCGGCGCCTACACGCGCAGCTTCGGCAAGGAAACCGCCCTCGGCAATCTGATCGCGGACATCCTCCGCGAGTACGCGCAAAGCGACTTCGGCATGATGAACTCCGGCGGCATCCGCGCGGAGTTGCCAGCCAAGGACCTGACCTACGCGGACATCTTCGCCGTCAGTCCGTTCGACAACTACCCGGCCATCGTCACTCTGACCGGCGCGGAAGTCATCGAGACTCTGCGCCTGACTGCCACGGGCGTCCGCGGGATCATGCAGGTCAGCGGTCTCAAGTACACCGTGGACGCCAGCCTGGACAACGAGAAGCCCCCGGCCGAGCGCAATCGCATCGTCAGCGTGACTCTCCCCGATGGCTCCGCGCTCGATCCCGACAAGCTCTACACCGTGGCCATGCCGGACTTCATCGCCGCGGGCGGCGACGGGACGATGGATGTCATGAAGAACCTGGCCCGCGACCGAATCCGGATCTCCTACGCGCGCCCCATCCGGGACATCCTCGTCGAAGTGATGGCCACCAAACCCCAGCCGCTGCATCCTCGCGTGGAGGGTCGCCTCACGGTGATCAACTCGCCCGCGCCTTAACGGGTTGTCCGGTTGTCGGTTGTCAGTTGTCTGCGCGGCAGCGCTCACTAGGAAGAGCTCTCCACAAGAGCCGAGGGGTGCAGTCCGCAGAGTGGATCGTTGTGAATCGTAAAATGCGCTCGCAGCCGATGCAGCGCCGACAACCGACAACCGACAACCGACAACTGACAACCGACAACCGCCAACCGCCAACCGCCAACTGCCAACTGCCAACTGCCAACTGCCGACCGATGATAAAATCGCCTGCTTTTATGAGAGAAACCACCATTGCAGACCTCCTCGCCGGACGCGTTCCCGCCGGCACTCCCGTGACCGTCAAAGGTTGGGTTCGCACCCGGCGTGACTCGAAAGCCGGCCTGTCGTTTGTACACATCAGCGACGGCTCGTGCTTCGATCCGATGCAGGCCGTCGTCAACGCCGACCTGGCGAACTATCAGGAGGACGTGCTACGTCTGACCACGGGGTGCTCGGTCATCGTGCGCGGGGATCTGAAGGAGAGTCAGGGAAAGGGCCAGCGGTTCGAGGTCCAGGCAACGAGCGTGGAAGTGCTCGGATGGGTGGACGACCCGGAGACGTATCCGCTAAGCCCGAAGCAGCACAGCTTCGAGCACCTGCGCAAGTATTCGCACCTCCGCCCGCGCTCGAACACCTTCGGAGCGATCGCACGGTTGCGCCATTCCCTCTCGTTCGCCGTTCACCGGTACTTTCATGAGAACGGGTTCCTTTGGGTACACACGCCGATCATCACCGGCAGTGACGCCGAGGGAGCGGGCCAGTCGTTCGCGGTCACGTCGCTCGACCTCGAGCATCCGCCGCGGCGCCCGGACGGGCACATCGACTTCGCCCAGGACCTGTTGGGCAAGCTGGGACACCTCACTGTGTCGGGCCAGTTGAACGTCGAGGCTTATGCCGAGTCGCTGACCAAGGTGTATACGTTCGCGCCGGCGTTCCGCGCGGAGAACTCGAACACGACGAGGCATCTCGCGGAATTCTGGATGATCGAGCCGGAGGTCGCGTTCCATGACCTCGACGACAACGCCGACCTCGCGGAGGACTTCCTCAAGTCGGTCATCCCCCGCGTGCTGGCCGAGCGCGCGGACGACTTCGCGTTCTTCGCGAAACAGATCGATCCGGGCTGCATCGAGCGCTTGCAGAAACTGCTCGATTCCGGCTTCGAACGGATGACCTACACCGAAGCGGTCAGCCGGCTGGAGCAATCCGGCAAGAAGTTCGAGTTCCCTGTGCACTGGGGCATGGATCTGCAGGCCGAGCACGAGCGGTATCTCTGCGAGGAGCTCGTCGGGCGCCCGACGGTGATCATGCACTACCCGAAGGACATCAAAGCCTTCTACATGCGCCTCAACGACGATGGCCGCACCGTGGCCGCGATGGACGTCCTGGCCCCCGGCATCGGCGAGATCATCGGCGGCAGTCAGCGCGAGGAGCGCCTGGACGTGCTCGACCGCCGCATCCTGGAGATGGGCCTGCCCCTCGAGCCTTACTGGTGGTACCGCGATCTCCGCCGCTTCGGAACCGTCCCCCACGCCGGCTTCGGCCTCGGCCTCGAGCGCCTCATGATCTACCTCACCGGCATGGGCAACATCCGCGACGTGATCCCTTACCCACGCACTCCAGGCTCGCTCGACTTCTGAGGGGACGATCACCACAGAGAGGTCTGCGCCCGCCAACCCAACGCTGCGAGCAACTGTGGAGCGGTGGGCTTTAGCCCTCCGGGCGCTCGCGATGAGTGCGCCGAAGTCGAGTGAGGCTCTCGGGACGGTCGTGCCGAAAGCGGCGTGCTTCGTCGAAGCCGAGACGGCAGAGGGAAGCTCTTCGCGAGAGCCCGGAGGGCTAAAGCCCACCGCTCC